>Ga0308159_1000769_pt1 | contig 60484 bp, 51 predicted proteins | sample PhyCR1_FD_201040 | JGI IMG/M metagenome (GOLD analysis project Ga0308159, IMG submission 201040) | Phyllosphere microbial communities from UC Gill Tract Community Farm, Albany, California, United States - DLSLC.R1 | ecosystem: Host-associated > Plants > Phyllosphere > Unclassified | place: USA...
GCCCGGTCAGGTTCTTCCGCAGGGCGGTGCGGAAGTAGTAGGTGCCGGTCGGGATATAGGCGACCTCGTCGATCACGGTGCGCTGGATCTCGCCGGCAATGGCCTTGCGCTGTGCCTCGTCCGGCGCGTCGAACCAGCTGTCCCGCAACACCTCCAGCTGCGGGATCTCGGCCCAGCCGAACCAGCCCTGCCGGCCATTGCCGCGCACCAGCGGGTGGGAGGCCGGGCTGGCGAAATCGAAGCTGGAGAAGCCGGTGGTGATGGCGGACCAACCGCCCTTCTCCACCGGTTCCTGGCTGGCCCGCCGCTGCAGCACGGTGCCCCAGTCGGAAGTAGCGTAATCCAGGTTGAGGCCGAGCCGGCGGAACAGGTCGGCCGCCACCTGGCTCCAGGCGGAGGCGGCGGGAATGTCCGTCGGGCCCAGGATGCGCGTCAGCTGGTCGGTATAGCCGGCCTCCTTCAGCAGGCCGCGCGCCTTGTCGAGGCTACGCGGCTCCCGCAGCGATTCCAGGCCGACATCGCTGGCGTAGGGGGAGCCGGGGGTGAACACGCCGGTATCGTCGCGCCAATTGGCCCGCTCCGGCCCCGCATTGGCGGTCATGAAGTCGGACTGGGAGACGGCGTAGCGCAGCGCCTGGCGCACCGCCTTGTTGTCGAACGGCGCGTGCAGGTGGTTCAGCCGCAGCAGGCCGTTATTGCCGCCGGTATCCAGTACCTCGACCGAGAGATTGCGGTCGCGCTGGAACAGTTCCAGCAACTCGTATTCCGGCATCTCGAACCAGTCGATCTCGCCGGCCTGCAGGGCGGCGGAGGCGGTGCCGCCATCGCTGATGATGCGCCACTCGATCCGCTCGAAATGCGCGATCTTCGGCCCGGCCGTCAGGCTCGGCGTGCCGGTCTGCACCGGGTTGTAGCCATCGAAGCGCGCATAGGCGGCGAGCGAGCCGTTGTTGTACTCGTCCTTCAGGAAGCGATAGGGGCCGGAGCCGGTGGCGTCCTCGATCTGCTTGAACGCATCGGTCTGCGCCACCCGTTCCGGCATGATGAAGGCGGGCTGGCCGGCGAAGGACAGCGCGTGGATCAGCAGCGGGAACGGCTTCTTCAGCCGGAACTGCAGCCGCCGGTCATCCAGCGCCGAGAGTTCCTCCGTCGCCGCCAGCAGCTTCTGGCCGAAGGCGTTGCGCAGGCCCCAGCGGCGGATGCTGGCCACCGCGTCCCGTGCCCGGATCGGCTCCCCATCATGGAAGCGGATGCCCTCCCGCAGGGTGATGATCCAGCGCTTGCCGTCCTCCTCCACGCTGTGGCCGGCGGCCAGTTGCGGGTGCGGCGCGTAGGCGCGGTCGGCGCCGTACAGCGTGTCGTAGACCATGTAGCCGTGGTTGCGGCTGACATTGGCGGTGGTCCAGATCGGGTCGATCGAGCTGAGGTTGGATTGCGGGACGAAGCGCAAGACCTTGCTGTCGGCCGCCAGGGCTGGGCGGGCCAACGGCAGGGCGGCGGCCGCGCCGAATGCGGCCAGGAAGCTGCGTCGCTGCATCGGAAAGGGCATCCATTCTCGTCGATTCGATGCGCCTTTTCTTAATACACTATTTTTTATCGCACAAGAATCGCCAGAACGATTCTCCATGCTGAATTGGAGAGGCTGCCACCCCCCCTCGCCTCAGCCTTCTTCCCGCAACATGCCGCCGCGCACCACCAGTCGCCGCGTTGCCACCGCCTGCACGAAAGCACGGTCGTGCGAGACCAGTACGCAGGTCGCGCCCTGGGCGATGATCTCCTCCTCCAGCCGTTCCTGGCCGGCGATGTCGATATGGTTGGTCGGTTCATCCAGCAGGTAGAAGTTCGGCTCGGCCAGCCGCAGCGCCAGCAGGCCCAGCCGCGCCTTCTGCCCGGGCGAGAGCTGCGCGATGGCCCGCCCCTGCCGGTCCATGGCAATGCCGGCTGAGGCCAGCAGGGACCGCACCTTCTGGTCCCCCAGGTCGAACCGGCCGGCGATGAAGGCGTGCGGCGACACCTTCTCCGGCAATTGCGACATCTGCTGGTCCATGTAGCCCATCACCGCCGTGGCACTGGCGCGGATGCCGGGGATGTCCGCCCCTTCCATCGCCTGCCGCAACAGCCCGACGAGGCGGGACTTGCCGGCGCCGTTGGGGCCTAGCAGCACAATCCGCTCGCCCTGGGCGATGGAGAGCTTGCCGGTGCGGAACAGCTTCGCGCCATCCGGCGCGGTGACGGTGATGTCCTCCAGCGTCAGCATCACCTTCGCATGGGTGCCGCGGTTGGCCAGGCGAATCTCGCCCGCGCGCTCGCTGTGCACGGGTTGCAGGCGGTCCTCCAGCGCCTCGGCCCGCCGTGCCATCTGCGCGGCCTTCTTCTGCGCAGCGTCGCTGCTCCTGTTGATGCCGATATTCTTCAGCTCGCCGGCGCTGCGGCGCAGGCGGGTGGCTTCCTTGCCATCACGTTCCAGTTGCGTCTGGCGGGCGGCGTCATCCTCAGCCAGCAGGTGCCGGGCACGGGTATAGGGGTGGGCGTAGTACGCACTGACACCCGGGCGCAGGAACAGCGTGCGGTTGGTGCAGCGGTCCAGGAAGCGGCGGTCGTGGCTGGCGATGACGATCGGCATCTGCCGCGCCGGGTCGTTGATCCAGCCTTCCAGCAGCTCGATCTTTTCCAGGTCCAGGTGGTTGGTCGGCTCGTCCAGCAGCAGCGCGTCCGGCTCCGCCACCCAGGCGCGGGCGATCAAGGCCAGGCGTTGCCAGCCGCCGCTGAGCTGGCGCACTGGCCGCTCATGCAACGCCAGCGGCGCCGCGAACTCATCCAGCACCACGTCGGCGCGCCAGGCCTGCCCATCCCGCTCGGCGGCGGGGATGGCGCGGCGGATGGCTTCGTACAAAGACAGGTCCAGCAAATTGGCCGGCATGTCCTGCTCCACCAGCGCCACGCGCAGGCCGCGGGAGCGGGTGATCTCGCCAGCGCCTGGCTCGGCCTGCCCGGCCAGGCAGCGCAGCAGCGTGGACTTGCCGGCGCCATTGCCGGCGACCAGCCCAAGCCGGTCGCCATCCTGCAAGGTCAGGGTCAGGTCCTGGAACAGCGGCTCGGGCGTCAGGATGCCGACGCCGCGCAGATTGAGGGAGCCCATGGATATCTCTCACACAGCGTGATGGCAGGCGGGCTTTGCCGCCCCGGCCGAATCACGCGCCAGACCATTGTTTGACCGCGTGATCCACGCCTTCGAGTGATTCCACCTCAGGCGATCACGCTCTCGTCACGGCCTGCCGGCGCGGCAGGCCGCAGGAATGCCCGGCCGGCGAAACGCCAGGCGGGCACAGGTACCGTTCAGAGCGGTCTGTGGAAGTCCGGGGCGATGCCCGGCATCAGGCCCGCCCCGCGGCATGGTGCCACGGGGCCAGGCAGGGTCCGCGAGGGTGGTGCTGGTCGTAGGATGTCATGTCCAGCCCTCCTGCATGCCGGTTGCGTCAGGCGGAGGCTATCAAGCCCGGGCGCGGCGCGCCAGGGGGTGATGGTGGCCGCTATCAGGCCACGCGCGCGCGGCGGCGCAGCACGCCGCTGGCCAGCACGACGCCGGAGGTGATCAGCAGGCAGCCGGCCAGTTCCGGCAGGCCCGGGGCCTCGCCCAGCAGCAACATGGCCACCAGCGTCACCGCCACCGGCGTCAGCGCCGTGATGGCGGAGGTGCGGGAGGGGCCGAGGTAGCGCACGGCGGTGGTGAAGGTGATCAGTGCCACGACGCCGGCCATGATGCCCTGAATCAGCACGTGCTTCAGCAGCACGGCCGCCGGCATCTGCGCCATGCCCTCCAGCGCCGGCAGCAGGGCGAAGGGCGCGAGCAGCAGCACCGACCACAGCCCGACGAATGCCGCAGCCTGCACCCCGCTCAACCCGCTGCGCCGGAACGCAACCGTGTAGATGGACCAGGAGAAGGCCGCCGCCAGCACCAGCAGGTGCCCACGCCAGTGCCCTTCCGCGAAGCGCAGCAACCCGGTGCCGGTAATGGCTAGCGCGCCGAGGGTGATCAGCACGATGCCGGCGATGCGCGCGCCGCTCAGCTTCTCGCCCTGCACCAGCAGGGAAAGCAGGCCGATGAATAGCGGCAGCGTGCCGGCCAGCAACGGTCCGGCCTCCGACGCCGGGGCATAGCGCAGGCCCCACAGCACCAGGAACTGGTAGGGCAGCCCGCCGAACATCAGCCCCAGCAGCGCCAGCTTCGGCACGCCGCGCGGGATGAGGCCGCAGCGCCACCACCACGGCGCCAGCAGCAGCGCCGAGGTGCCGAAGCGGATGACCGCCAGCAGGGCCGGGCTGAGCGGCTGCGCCCCCTGCATGGCGAAGCGGGAACCGACGGTCCAGGTCGTCCACATCGCCACCGTCATCAGCGCCGCCAGGATGCCAATGCGGAGGGACGCGCGAGAGGTCTCGGGCGTGGCCGCCGCCTCGGCGGGCAGGCAGTGGGCATGGCTCATCGGGGGACCTCCGGCACAGGCGGTGGTGAGAGCGCGATCGCCCGAATCAGGGACGCGGAGCGCGCAACCAGACAAAGGCCCAGCGCACGGCCGCCGCATGGCACGGCAGCGGACGGGTTCTGGACAGCGATCCTGCCGTTTTCCTCACTAACCCACGCAGCGCGGGGCGGAAACCCTTCAGGCCCGCACCGGCCCCGGCCGCCCGGCCTCGACGACGAAGCGCGCCCGGTCCTCCCGCGCCGCGCCGGGGGTGGTGACGTGGGAGACGGCGCGGTAGGTGGCGGAAAAGGTGGTGCCGGTCACTTCATGCAGCGTGTAGCCGCGCCAGGCATTGAAGAAGGCCAGATGCGGGTTGCGCGCCATCTCCGCCGGCGTGCCTCGCTTCACCTCCGACCCGTCGCCACCGGAACTGATGGAGCTGGCGGTGAACTCGGTGCCGATGGCGGGGCTGTCCTCCCGGTCGTAATCCAGCTTCAGCGTGCCGGCCAACGCCACGTGCACGTCGCCCGAGACGACGACGAGGTTGCGCGGCGCCTGCAAGGCCTCGAACACCCGGCGGCGGGCGGCGGGGTAGCCATCCCACTTGTCCATGTGCAGGCGCTGGGTAGCGTCCTTGCCCGCATCCACCCGCAGCATCGGCACCTGTTGCGCCAGCAGGCGCCAACTGGCCTGGCTGCGGCCCAGGCCGCGCGCCAGCCAGGCCTCTTGCGCCGGGCCGATCATCTGCGCCGCCGGGTCCTGCTGCGCGGCGCAGACGGGCTTCACCCCGTCGCCACAGGGCTGGTCCGTGCGGAAGCTGCGCGTGTCCAGCACCGCGATATCCAGCAGGCGGCCATAGCGCAGCGCCCGGTAGGCCTCGATCTCCGGCCCATGCGGCAACTGGGCGCGGCGCAGGGGCATGTGCTCGTACCAGGCCTGGAAGGCGGCCTGCTTGCGCAGGGCGAAGACCTCCGGCGGCACGGCGGGGCGGTTCGGGCGGCTGCCGTCATCCTGGCTGAACGGGCCGGCCCAGTTGTTCTGCACCTCATGGTCGTCGAAGGACGGCAGGAAGGGGTGTACCGCCTGCGCCGCCGCCAGGTCGGGGTCCAGCTTGTACAGGGCGTAGCGGGCACGGTACTCGTCCAGCGACACTGGCTCCGGCCCCTCATGGAAGCGGATGGCATTGGCGTTGCGGCCGGATTCGTAGATGTAGTCGCCATAGTGGAAGACGAAGTCGAGCTCCTCCTCCTCCGCCACGTGCTTCCAGGCGGTGAAGTAGCCCTGCTGATAGTTCTGGCAGCCGGCATTGACGAAACGCAGCAGTGGCGGCGCGGCATCCGTCGCCGGTGCCGTGCGAGTGCGCCCGGTGCGGGAGAGCCACGCGCCGTAGCGGAAGCGGTACCAGTAAGTGCGCCCCGGCTGCAGGCCAGAGACCTCGACATGCACCGCATGCGCCAGTTCCGGCCGCGCCAGTGCCTCGCCCGTCGCGGCGACGGCGCGGAACTCCGGATCGTGCGCGATGTCCCAGGCCACCGGCAGTGCCAGGCGTGGCATGCCTCCGCCGGCCAGGGGCTCCGGCGCCAGCCGCGTCCACAACACCACGCCATCCGGCCACGGATCGCCGGACGCCACGCCGAGGGTGAACGGGTCCCCCGCCAGGGCCGGCGCGCCCACCGCCCGCGGTGCCACGCCCTGCGTGGCGGCCAGCGCCACCATGCCCAGCGCGCCGCGCAGCAGTCCACGGCGGGAAAGGTCTAGGATATGGCGCTGCTGGCTGTCCATCGGGCGGGCTTCTCCGGCACGGCCGGGATGCGCGCGGGCGCACGGGCGTGCCCGGCGGCTGTAGCCGGCATCGCCGCCGCTTCCAACGCCGCCTGCATATCACAGCCAAAACGTCATCCAACGGCCATGTCGGCGCTGGCGGGCCAGGGGCGTGGTGGCGTGACATGGAATGACCGAAACGCCTGACTTGCGCGATCAGAGCAGGGCGTGTGAACGCGGCACGCTCTAGCGCCGCAGGGCCCGCACCAGCCGCCCCACCAGCCCTGCCGGCTGTGGCATCTTGCCGCCCGCCACTGCTTCCAGCAGGCGGTGCAGCCCGGCGATCTCGGCGCGCAGCTCGCCCACCACGTGGTCGTGCTCCACCTTGGCGGCCCGCATCGCCACGCGTTGTGCCTTCAGCTCTTCCCGCATCCCAAACAGGATGGCCTCCAGCAAGGGCGAGGTGTTCTGCCAGGACGCATCGGTGAAGGAGAGGCCGTAATCCGACCGTAGGATGGAGGAGTTCTGCCCATCCGCCAGCCCCAGATGCTGCACGGCGGAATCCGGCAGGCAGAGAATGGCGCGGCCCTCCGCCACGAAGCGCTCGCAGATCTCCCAGTCGAAACGGCGGGAGGGCGTGACATGCGCCAGCACATCCGCCACCGCCTCCCGCGACCACACGGTGCCGGCGAAGCCGACATGCGGCTTCAGCAGCAGCCCGTCCGGCCGCAGGGTACCGGGATGGGATGGCGGGTTGAACAGGGAGAGCAGGCCCTGGCAGCGCGGGAAGACTTCCAGCGCCACGTCCAGGACATCCGGCGCCACCAGCAGGTCGGAATCCAGCACCAGCAGCAGGCGCTTGTCCGTGCCTTCGACGAAGTGGCGCATCAGGTTGAAAGCGGCGTAGTCGGCGCGGCCGGAATTGTACGCCCGCCGCTGGATCTCGGCATGCTGCGGGTACCAGCGGCGCAATTCCTCGGCCCCGTACTCGGTGCTGGCGTCGTCGAGCACGAGGATACCCGCCTCCTCCACACCCTGCGCGCGGGCCAGGGAGCGTGACGTGGCGGCGACGATGCCGGGGCGGTTGAAGGTGGTAATACCCAGCAGGATATCGGCATAGCCGGGCGCGTGGTCGCCGCCTGTGTGCTGCATTGTGCCCCTCGCTGCCTGCCTACCGGGCGCAGAACGCGTGCCGGGCGGCATGGGTTTATCCTGGAGGGACGGCGCTTCATGCGTGCCGCCTTCCCGCCATCACAGCAACATGCTGCCCATCTCCCGCGCCGCTGTGCGCATCAGCGGCACGATCTCCTCCCGCATCCGCGCCGCCGTCATGCGGCCGGCATGGCTGCTGGTGGCCAGCGCCGCCACCAGCCGGCCGCCCCGGTCCCGCAACGGCACGGCGGCCGAGGTGAAGCCTTCCTCCAGCTCTCCCTCCACCACCGCATAGCCTTCGGCATGGCAGGTGCGGATGGCATCCAGCAGGTCAGACACCCCCCGCAGCGTATGCGCGGTGAAGCCGGGGATTGGCGCGCTGGCCAGCAGGGCTTCCGCCCGCGCATCCTCCAGCCCCGCCAGCAGTACGCGGCCGGATGCCGTGGCGGTGGCCGGCATGCGGGTGGCGGTCTTCAGCGCGTAGCGGACAGGCCGGTCCGGCGCCTCCGCCCGCGCGACATTCACGATATGCGGGTAATCCAGCACGGTCAGGGACGTGCTTTCCCCAATGCGCTGGGACAGCGCCTCCAGCGCCGGTTGCACGCGCCGGTCCAGCCCCGCCGCCGCCAGGTAGGAAAAGCCCAGGCGCAGCACCTGCCCTGTCAGTTCGAAATACTTGCCATCCGTGCTGGCGAAACCCTGTTCCACCAGAGTCAGCAACAGCCGCCGCGCCACCGCGCGGTCCACCCCCGCCCGGGCGGCGACGTCGGACAGCGTCAGCCGCCGCGCGCCCTCCCCGAAGGCCTGGATGACGTCCAGGCCACGGGCGAAGGCCGTCACGAAAGTACGGCTGCGTAGGTCGGCGCCGGTCTCGTCATCCATGCGGTGGGCTCCGGTCATTCGACGTGGATGTTACGCTCCTTCACCAGGGCGCCCCAGCGCTGGAATTCCGCCGGCACCATGGCGACGAAATCGGCGTTGGAGCGGCTGGCCGGCACGGCGCCGAAGGTGGTGATCTGCTCGCGCGTCGCCGGCTGCGCCATCGCCTCGGCCAGGATGGCGGCGACGCGGGCGGCGCCCTCGGCCGGCACGGTGCGCGGGGCGAACATCGCCTGCCAGCCATCGACCTCGATGCCCGGCACGCCGGCCTCGGTCAGCGTCGGCACCTCGGGCAATTCCGGCAGGCGCTGTGCGCCGGCCACCGCCAGCGCGCGCACCGTGCCGGCGCGCAGATGCGGCAGCATGGAGGACAGCGTCAGGAAGCCCATCTGCACCTGCCCGCCCAGCAGGTCCGGCATCAGCACCCCCTCCCCGCGATACACCACCGGCTCGATCTCCACCCCCGCCTGGCGGTTCAGCAGCTCGGTCGTCATGTGGGACAGCGTGCCGTAGCCGCTATTGGCGGAGGTCACCGTACGCGGCTTCGCCTTTGCCGCCGCCAGCAGCCCGGCGACGTCCTTGAACGGCGAGGCCGCGGGTACGACCAGCAGGAACGGCGTGGAGGCGATCTGCGCCAGCGGGGTGAAGTCCTTCAGCACATCGTAGCCCACCGGCTGCGCCTGGAGGTGCGGCACGATGGTCATGCTGATGCTGCCGAACAGCAGGGTGTGGCCATCGCCGGCCTGCGCCGCGGCGGCGGTACCGATGACGCCGCCGGCGCCGCCCCGGTTCTCCACCACCACGGGCTGGCCCAGCTTCGGGCCGAGCACGCGCTCGGCCAGCATGCGCGCCAGCCCATCGGCCGGGCCGCCGGCGGCGAAGGGCACGATGACGCGCAGCGGCCGGTTCGGCCACGCCTCGGCGGCGCGGGCCTGGCGGATCCACGGCAGGGCCAGGGCGGTGGCGAGGACGGCGCGGCGGCCGGGTGCGAGACTCGTCATGATAGGCGTTTCCTGTTGTTGTCGCTTCGTCGTTGCGTAGGAGTCGGTATCAGGCGGGCAGGAAGGCGTCGGCCTCGCGCAGCTTCTCCCGCAGCAGGCTGGGGGAGACGGCGCGGGTGCCGCCATTGCCGGCCACCACCATCGCCGCGGCAGTGCCGGCGGCCTGGCCGATGGCCATGGTGGTCGGCATCACCCGCACGGAGGCATGGGCGCCATGGGTGGCGGAGATGCCGCGCCCGGCCACCAGGACATTGTCGAACCCTTCCGGGATCAGGCAGCGGAACGGGATCTCGTAGGCACGGTCCCCGCCCAGCGTCTCGAAGCTCAGCCCGGCGCCCTTCGCGGGGTGGATGTCCATCGGATAGGCGGCGACGGCGATGGCGTCGGGGAAGCGGCGCTGTGCCCGCAGGTCGTCCGCCGTCAGCAGATAATCGCCCTGCATGCGGCGCGATTCACGGATGCCGAGCTGCGCGGCCAGCGTAACCAGCCGCCCGGCCTCGCAGCCCGGCACATGGGCGCGCAGGAAGGCGGCGGCGGAGAAGGCCTGGCGGCGCCCCTCCATCTCCCCGGCGCTGAGCGCGAAGGGGTCGGTGGCATCCAGGCTGACGCGGCTGATGTTGAACCAGCCATCATCGGTGCCGGGAATGCGGCTCTGGTGCAGGGCGGCGCGGGCCAGGGCGCCGCTCGCCACGCCCTGGCGGGCCAGCTCCTGCCGTTCGGCGGTGGTCAGCGCCTCGAAGCGCGGGAAGTCGATGGGACCGAAGCGGAACATCATGGTGGCGGGCTGCGGCGCCTCGTCCGCCGCCAGCGGCAGGAAGGTGGCGCCGGCCCGCGCCAGCACGTCCAGGTCGCCGGATGCGTCGATGACCACGCGAGGATGGATGGCCAGCACGCCGGCCTTGGTCTGCACCGACACTGCCTCGATACGCTGGCCGCTGGCCCGCACGTCGGCGATGGTGGCGTGGAACAGCACGCGCACGCCGGCTTCGGCCACCATCTCGTCCAGCACCAGCTTCAGCGCTTCCGGGTCGTAGGAAACCTGGTCCATGGCGTGGCCGGTGGACATGGTGAAGCGGGTATGGCCGCCGGAGGCGCCGTGCCGCTCCAGCCGCCGCACCACCTCCTCCGCCGTACCCTGGATCACCTGGCGCCCGGCCTCGGTTTCCCAGCCGACGAATTGTCCCACTGCAGCCGCCGTGGCGCTGCCGCCCAGGAAGCCCCAGCGTTCGACCAGCAAGGTATGAGCCCCGGCCCGCGCGGCGGCGATAGCGGCCACAGTGCCGGACATGCCGCCGCCGCAGACCAGCACTTCGGCGTCGATGTCCGTGGTTCCAACCATGCGTTTCATTCCCCTTGTGCGCTCTACGCATTTTCATGCGTTATACGCACAGTTTGCCGCGAGCGGCGCCCCGAAGTCAAAGGGCGGCCGAGGCCGCCCTTGAACCGTCGCTGCTGGTGCCGGTGCGTCAGCCAGCCTGTAACAGCTTCGCCACGCGTTGCAGCGCCAACGTGTAGCCCTGCGTGCCAAAGCCAGCGATGACGCCGGAGGCGACGGCGGAGACGTAGGAATGGTGCCGGAAGGCTTCCCGCGCATGCACGTTGCTGATGTGGATCTCGATGATCGGCCCTTCGAAGGTCTTCAGCGCATCCAGGATGGCGACCGAGGTGTGCGTGAAGGCGGCGGGGTTGATGACGATCGCCGCGCCGACTTCCCGCGCCTCATGCACCCAGTCGATGATCTCGTATTCGCGGTTGCTCTGGTGGAAGCGGATGTCGAAGCCCAGCCCGGCGGCGGTCTCCCGGCAGGCGGCTTCCACATCGGCCATGGTCTCGTGGCCGTAGATCTCGGGCTGGCGCTTGCCCAGCAGGTTGAGGTTGGGACCGTTCAGAACGAAGACCGTGCGGCTCATGGCATTTCCCGAATTGGACTGGCTGTGGGGGCCTCGCCGGGCCCTGGCCTGCATCCTGCCCGCAGCGACCGCGCTCTCCAAGCCGTGGGCGCCGGTCAATCGCCGCGCAAGCCGAACACCACGGAGGCCAGTTGCAGAACGGCCAGTAGCGCCGCCAGCCCGGCCAGCACCCGGCGCGGCGGCACATGGCGCCGTGGCAGCGCGGCCAGCCAGGCCAGTAGCAGGCCCGCCAGCGTCACCAGCAGCATGCCGGCGGCCAGACCGGCCAGCGCCACAGGAGCGAGGATAATGCTCATCGCACCCGTCGTCATCACGCCGAGGGTCAGGAAAGCCGGGAACATCATCAGGCGGGACGTGCCGACCACCAGTGCCAGCAGGATGCCCAGCCGGCGCGGATCGGCAGGCCCGCGCCAGGCAATGAACGCCACCACCGCCAGCCAGGTGAGGTCGACATAGAGGGTGGCCTGCATCAGGGCGGCGCGGTGCCGTTCCAGCCAGCCGCCGGCGGGAGAAAGCATCAGGATGGCCAGTGGCACGCCCGCCACCAGCGCGGCGCCGGCACCCCATTTGAAGGCGGGCCAGAGCTGCGCCCGGATGCCCTTCTCGCCCGACAGCAGGAACAACGCGCCCGCCAGCAAGACCGCAGCCACGTTGATCGCTTCCCGGTAGGCGAACATTCCGGCCATGGCCGCCGCCGCCAGCCCGACAGGACCGAAGGGCAGCAGCAGCATCACCGTCATGCCCAGCACGACCCAGATCGGCGTGGCGCCATTTGCGCCCGCTTCCGGTACCGGGCCAGGCAGTCCGGGGTGGGCCGAAACCGGTTCCAACAAGCCGGGCCCTCGCAACTCCGGTTCTGGCAAGTCGGGCTTCAGCGAGGCCGGCTTCGGTAATTCGGGCGTTGGCAAAGCAGGCCGGTCCTTCGCTGCGGCAGACACTTCCCGCAGCATCGCATCACAGCGGAAGCGGCTTCACCGTAACAGCGGCAGCACGCTGGCAGCCAGCAGCAGGCCCATCACGATGTTGAAGATGCGCCAGTGGCGCGGCGTGCGCAGCAGGCGCCCCGCGCCCTGCCCCACCAGCGCCCAGACCAGCAGGCAGGGCATGGAGATCAGCCCGAAGGTCAGCGCGATGCGCAGCCCGGCATCCAGCATCGCCTCCCCCGGCGCGGTGAAAGCCGGCAACGCCGCCAGGGCGATCATCCACGCCTTGGGGTTCACCCACTGGAAAGCTGCGGCGGCCAGGAAGCCGAAGCCGCGCGGGTCGGTGCCGGGCTCGGGCGGCGGCGCGCGGCCGATCTTCCAGGCCAGAAGCAGCAACCACAACACGCCCACCCAGCGCAGCACGCCATGCAGCCACGGGCTGGCCGCCAGCGGTGCCGCCAGCCCCAGCGAGGTCACCACCAGCAGCAGCATGAAGCCCAGCGTGATGCCCAGCATCGCCGGCAGCGGCGCGCGCCAGCCACCCGCCGCGCCCATGGCGCTGACCATCAGGGTGTTCGGCCCTGGCGTGACGCTGGCCGCCACTGCGAAGCCCAGCAGCGACCAAGGCACCGACATCGGAAATTCCATGCCCGCAGCGGAGCATGGAATCCCCGATTAGGTCAATATCACTGACTTAAATTTAGCGGCCGCGCGTGACCAGCCGGCCCGGCTTCTCACCCGTCGCCTTGCCCTCGGCGAAGGAGAGCACGCCGTTGGCCCACACCTTCTCGATGCCGACGCTCATCTGCACCGGGTCCTCGAAGGTGGCGTTGTCGATGACGGTGGCGGGGTCGAACAGCACCAGGTCGGCATAGGCGCCTTCGCGGATGACGCCACGGTCGACCATGCCAAAGACCTGGGCGCAGCGGCCGGTCATCTTGTGCACCGCAGTTTCCAGGTCGAACAGGCCAAGCTGGCGGGAATACAGCCCCAGCACGCGCGGGAAGGTGCCCCACAGGCGCGGGTGCGGCTTCTCGTCATGCGGCAGGCCGTCGGAGCCGATCATGGAGAGCGGGTGGCGCATGATGCGGCGCACGTCCTCCTCATCCATCTGGAAGGTCACGGCGCCGGCCGGCGTCAGCCGCTCGGCGGCGGCCCGCAGGTCGGTGTTCCAGCCGCGCGCGATCTCGGACAGGTCGCGCCCCGCCATCTCCGGATACGGCACGGACCAGGTGATGATGGTACGCAGCTCCTCCCGCACCTTGTCCGCCATCAGCACGGTGGAGCCGGCGGGGTACGGATACATGTCGAACGCCACTTCCTGCATCGAGGCCGCGGCCTCGATCAGCGCCAGCGTCTGCACAGAGCGCCCGTAATTCTCCGGCATCGAGCATTTGTGGTGGCTGATATGCACCGGCAGGCCGAGGCGCGTGCCGATGCGCAGCGTCTCCTCGATCGAGGCCAGCACGTGGTTCGCCTCGTCCCGCATATGGCTGGTGTAGAGGCCGCCGGTGGTCTTCAGCGCCTCGCCCACCGCGATGACCTCCTCGGTCGTCGCCGCCTTGTTCAGCGGGTAGTACAGGCCGGTCGAGAAGCCGGAGGCGCCTTCCATCAGCGACTGCTTCAGGCGGGCATGCATGCGGTGGATCTCGGCTTCCTTCGCCGGGCGCAGCACATCCCCCTGCATCGCCTCGACGCGCAGCGTCTGGTGGCCGACCAGGGCGTAGGTGTTCACCTCGCTGCCCTTGGTCTTCAGCGCGTGGGCGTAGTCGCCGAAGCTGTCGAAGGTCCACCACTGCTCGTCGCCCAGCAGGTCCAGCGGCGCCGGCGGGCGGCTGGCGGTGTGGCGCATCGGCGCCAGGCTGATGCCGCAATTGCCCACCACCACCGTGGTCACGCCCTGGCTGATCTTGCACAGCGTGCAGGCGGGGCCGCACAGCACGGCACGGTCGTCATGCGTGTGGCTGTCGATGAAGCCGGGCGCGATGGCCTTGCCGGTGGCGATGACCTCGCGGTCTGCCGTGGCGCCACCCAGGTCGCCCACGCCGACGATGCGGTCGCCGCTGACGCCGACATCGCCGATCCGGCGCGGCGCGCCCGTCCCGTCGAAGATCGTGGCATCACGGATGATGATATCGCAGCGCAGCGCCATGGCAGGGCGTCCCCTCGGAAAGGCAAGGCTGCGGATCATGCCCCCATCGGGGCGGATGATCCAGCCGGGTCCCGCACATTGCGCGCCGCCCTTCCCGCTCCTAGCCTGCCGCAACGCTTCTTACGGGAGATACCGCCGTCATGACCGACGCATCGCCGCACGCCACACAGGAGACGATCACGCTGGAGGGGCTGCAGGCGCCAGCCTCCATCGTGGTGGACCGCTGGGGCGTGCCGCACCTGCGGGCGGAGAACGAGGCCGACCTGTTCTTCCTGCAAGGCTTCAACGCGGCGCGGGACCGGCTCTGGCAGATCGACCTGTGGCGCAAGCGTGGCCTCGGCCTGCTGGCGGCCGATTTCGGCCCGGGCTTCCTGGCGCAGGACCGGGCTTCCCGCCTGTTCCTGTATCGCGGCGACATGGATGCGGAATTCAACGCCTATTCGCCGGATGCGCGCGAGATCTGCGCCGCCTTCGTCGCCGGCATCAACGCCTATGTCGACCTGTGCGAGCGGGAGCCGGCGCGCCTGCCGCCGGAATTCGTCTCGCTCGGCACCAAGCCGCGCCACTGGGCGGCGGAGGACGTGGTGCGCATCCGCAGCCATAGCCTGACGCGCAACGCGCTGTCCGAGGTGCTGCGCGCCATCGTGCTCTCCCGCGCCGACCTGGCCACCGACCTGCTGCGCAAGGACATCGAGCCGATGCGCGAGCCGACGCGGCCGGAGGGGCTGGACCTCAGCTCCATCGGCGCCGAGGTGCTGGATACCTTCAAGCTGGCCACCGCCGCCGTCACCTTCTCCGACGAGCGGCTTTCCGCGCCGCTGGTGGATTGGCGGCGCTGGAGCAAGGTGGCCGATAGCGGCGAGATCATGCGCAACGCGGAAATGGAGGGCTCGAACAACTGGGCCGTGCATGGCAGCCGCACCGCCAGCGGCCGCCCCATCCTGGCCAGCGACCCGCACCGCGCCCACGCGGCGCCGGGGCTGCGCTACCTCGTCCATCTCGATGCACCGGGCTTCAACGCCATCGGCATGGGTGAGCCCGCGGTGCCGGGCATTTCCATGGGCCATAACGGCACCGCCGCCTTCGCACTGACCATCCATGGCGCGGACCAGGAAGACGTCATGGTCTACGAGACCATCGGCGACGGCGATGCCTATCGCTACGGCGATGCCTACGAGCAGATGATCGAGGAGATGACCGAGTTCGTTGTGAAGGGCCATGAGACGCAGAGCCTGCCGCTGCGCTTCACCCGCCACGGCCCGGTCGTGGCCGAAGCGCCGGGCCGTGCCGTCGCCATCCGCACTGTCTGGATGCTGCCGGGCTCCGCGCCGTATCTCCGCAGCCTCTCCGGCATGCGCACCACCACTGTGGAAGGCTTTGCCGAGGCGATGCGCGGCTGGGGCACGCCCTCGGTCAACCAGGTCTATGCCGATGTCACCGGCACCATCGCCTGGATGCCCACCGGCTACGCGCCGCAGCGGCCGAACTGGGACGGGCTGCTGCCGGTGCCGGGTGACGGCCGCTACGAATGGGCCGGCCTGCTGGACCCGGCGGAGCACCCGCTGGTGGTCAACCCGCCGGAAGGCTTCGTCGCCAGCGCCAACGAGCAGAACCTGCCCGCCGACTGGCCACATGCCGAGAAGATGTACGGCTATGAGTGGACGGAATTCTACCGCGCCCGCCGCATCCGCGAGGTGCTGGGCGCCACCGGCGTGAACGATGTGCCGCTGCACCGCGTGGAGGATTCCGCGGCGCTGCAGACCGACGTCCTCTCCATCCCCGCGCGCCAGTTGTGCGACCTGCTGCTGCGCCTGCCGCGCAGCGGTGCCGCGCCGGAATTGTGGGCGGCACTGACGATGCTGGAGGAATGGGACCACCGCCTGCGCGCCGCCAGCCCCGCGGCGGCGTTGTTCGAGGTGTTCCTGTCCAAGTTCCTGAAGCCGCGCATGCTGGCGCTGCTGGTACCGGATGCCTCGCTGCGCCCGCTGCTGCTGCCGCAGGACAACGTGGTGCTGGTGCGCGTGCTGGAGAACCCGGATGACCGCTTCGGCAGCGATGCGCGCGCCGGGCGGGACGAACTTCTCGCTTCCTGCCTGACCGACGCCTTCCGCGACAGCGAGAAGCGGATGGGTGCCTCGCCCTCCGACTGGTCCTGGGGCAAGCTGCATACGGGCTATTTCAGCCACGCGCTCTCCGGCCTCTCGGCCGAGCAGGCGCATTGGGATGTCGGGCCGCTGCCCGTCGGCGGCAGTTCCTCGACGCCGATGCACACCGGGTACCGCCCGTCCGACTTCCGCGCCATGCACGGCGCTTCCGTCCGCCTGGTGATGGACGTAGGAGAGTGGGACAACAGCGTCGCCATCAACGCGCCGGGGCAGTCAGGCGATCCGCGCTCCCCGCACTACGCCGACCTGGCGCCGGGCTGGTCGCGTGGCGAGTACGTGCCGCTGCTCTACTCGCGCGCGGCGGTCGATGCGAAGGAGATGCAGCGGATCACGCTGCTGCCGGGCTGAGCCGTTTGGCGGTGGCGCAGGCCGCGCCACCGCCGCGTCACGAAGGCCCGCCCTACAGCGGTGCCTTGCGCGGCCCAGGCCGCTCCACCTGCTGCACATACAGCCGCTGCTGCGAGTAGGAGAGCCACAGCCGGCGGTGGACGATGTAGTCCAGCCCCAGCAGCATCGAGAAGGGCAGGCCCGGCGGCAGGTCGATGATGCCGATCGGCCAGTCTCGCAAGGTTTCAGCACCGATCTGCGCCGTCTCGAAGCGCTGCATCCGTAGCTCGACCCGCGTCGCGCCGATGCCGTGCACCATGCCGATCGGCTTGCCGGACAGTGCGGATTGGGGAACGCCCAGGCTGGCGGCGGTGGAGCGCAGCATGGTCGAGTGCTCGGCCCCGGTATCCAGCACCGCCCAGATCCCGGTCCCGTTCACCTGAACCCGCAGCCGGACCACCCCACCGGGAAGCACCTCCAGCGGAATGGTGTCGTATTCGCCACTCCACGCCGGTGCGGTGCGGGCGAAGCAGGTGCGGACGTCGTGCAGCACGAAGCGGCGGGCGGGGAAGTCGATCTCCAACTCGGACGTACCGAGGAAGTCGGCGCCGATCAGCCCCACCATCGGCAGCGCGCCCGGCCGGCCATGGGTCATGACCGGCAGGGTCAGCCGCTGCATCTCCCGCTCGCCAATGCGCATCTGCTGCACCAGTGCGTTGCGCTGCTGGGACATGCCGCCGATGCCGCGCGCCGTGGTGCTGCGCATCCGGTCCACCGGCAGGCGCAGGGCGGCCGCGCTCTCGGCGAACAAGGCGGTGGAAGTGGCACCGGTATCCACCAGGAAGGGCAGCCGCGTGCCATTGATCTCCGCCGGCACGACCGGCTTGCCGCCGGCCAGCGAGATCGGCAACACGTCGCCCTGGCTGAAGTCGCATGGCGTCGCGCAGGCCGCCAGCAGCGCGGACGCCGCCAGCACCAGCCCACGCAGGGACCGCCGCAACCCGGCAGGCCTCACCACTCGATTGGCCGCCACAGCGCCACGGGCGGCGATGCCTTGGCGCGGATCGCCGCCTGCAATTCCGTCTCCAGCGCGGAGAGGAAGCGGGATTTGTCGGAACCCTGCATCGGCGCCGGGCCGCGCGTGGTGGCGCCGGTGGAACGCAGATGCTCCGCCACCGCACGCCCGGCCAGGGCACCGCCGATATTGTCGGTGGTCCAGACCGTGCCGTTATGCTTCAGCGCCCGCGCGCCCTTGGCCAGGCAGCGCGACGCCAGCGGAATGTCGGCGGTGACGCAGACATCGTGCTCGCTGATATGCTCGGCGATCCAGTCATCCGCGATATCCGCGCCGGCATCGACGATGACGCGCTTCACCCAGTCCACCTCCGGCAGGCGGATGCCGCGCGCCCCGTTGCTGACGACATGCACGATAAGGCCGAGGCGCTCCGCCACGCGGAACACCTCGTCCCGCACCGGGCAGGCATCGGCGTCGATATAGACGTCAGGCTTCAACCGGAGACATCCGCAAGCCAGCGCGTGACCACGGCGCAGGCACTGGCGAAATCCTCCATCCGCATGGCTTCGTGCGGATTGTGGCTGCCATTCTGGTTGCGAACGAACAGCATGCCAGCCGGAATGCCCGCAGCCGCGAAAGCCGCCGCGTCATGCCCGCCGCCCGAGGCCATCTCGATATGCCGCACGCCGCTGGCTTCCGCCGCGCGTGCCAGACCGGCCCGCACCTCGGCATCCATCGGCGAGGCCAGGGAACCGGTCTCCGGCCCCAGGTCGAACCGCACGCCGCGTCGCGCCTCGATCTCCGGCACCAGCACTGCGAGGCGCGCGAAGATGGCGTCCACGCTGGCCGGGTTCACGCTGCGCACATCCAGCATGAAGGTGGCCTCACCGGGGATCTTGGTGAAGCCGGCTTCCTCGGTCGTGGCCAGGGTGCAGAAGGTGCAGACCAGCTTATGGCCACGCGCCTCCAGCAACACCCATTCCTCGTCCAGGCCCAGCGCCAGCTCCGCCAGCGCGATGGCCGCGTCCCGGCGGTAGCGGCGCGGCGTGCCGCCGGAATGGTTGTACTCGCCCAGCACCCGCCCCTGCCGCAGCCGGCGGGAACCCGGGATGCCGGTGACGACGGCGATCGGGATCTCCTCCGCGTCCAGTACCGGGCCCTGCTCGATATGCAGTTCCAGGAAGGCGGCGGTGTTGTCCGGCGTCAGGACGCGCTCTCCACGCACGGCGAAGTCGGGGTCGAAGCCCTCCTCCCGCATGTGGTCGGCGAGCGACCGGCCGGTATCCTGCCGCTTCACCTGCAGTTCGGCCGCCTTCAGCATGCCCAGCGCGCCACGGCTGCCGGGGTAGGAGGTGGGGAACCAGGCCCCCGCCTCCTCCGCCCGCGTGGCGATGACGGTGATGTCCCGCGCCGGCTGGAAGCCCGCGCGCTTCAGCCCGGCCACGGCGGCCAGCCCCGCCAGCACGCCGGCGGCGCCATCGAAATTGCCGCCTTCCTTGACGGAATCCAGATGGCTGCCCAGCAGCACCCGCTTCGCCGTGCGGTCCGCCCCCGGCAGGGTCATGTACAAATTGCCCACCGGGTCCGCCTGCACCTCCAGCCCCAGCGCCTCGGCTTCCCGCCGCGCCAGGGCGTGGGCCATCCGCTCACCAGGGCCGTAGGCGTCACGCGTGACGCCCAGGCCGTCGGTGCTGTTGGCACGCAGCTCATCGAACATCCGTGACGCCAGATCGGTATCCGGCGTCAGGTTGCTGCGCACGGCTTCAGACACCGCCGACGACCCCGCCATCGATCAGGTGGATGCGGCCGGTGGTGTAGGCAGCGCGGTCGGAGGCCAGGAAGGCGCCCATCGGGCCGAACTCGGCGGGCACGCCATAGCGGCCGGCCGGGATGGTCTTGCTGCGCGCCTCGATGATGTCTTCCGGCGTCTTGCCGGCCTTCTGCGCGGCACCGGCGGCCAGCTCCACGCTACGGTCGGTGCGGATGGCGCCGGGGGCCAGGATGTTGCAGGTGATGCCATCGCCGGCCACTTCCGCCGCCAGCGTCTTGTTCCAGCCGACGATCGCGGCGCGCAAGGTGTTGGAGAGCGCCAGGTTCGGCAGCGGGTTCACCATGCCGGACGAGCCGATGGCGATGATCCGCCCCCATTTCTGCGCCCGCATCGCCGGCAGCACCTGCGTCGCCACCCGGATGGGGGAGAGCACGATGCGCTGGAACCAGGTGGTCAGGTCCTCCTGGGTAATGCCGGCGGCGGTGCATTGCGGCGGGCCACCATGGTTCAGCACCAGGATGTCGATGCCACCCAGCGCGGCCACGGCCTTCTGCACCAGCGCGTCCATCTGCTCGCCATGCGCCACGTCGGCGGGGATGCCGACGGCGTTGGCGGCGCCCAGCGCCTTCAGCTCGGCCGCCACGCGGTCCAGGCTCGCCTGGTCACGGCCGGATACGGCAATGGCCACGCCCTCTTCCGCCAGCGCATCCGCCACCGAGCGGCCGAGGCCCTTCGAGCCACCCATCACCAGGGCGCGACGCCCCTTGAGACCCAGATCCATTTCTCTTCTCCCACTTCCGCCGTGTGAATCGGCGCGGACGGTGAACGTAACGCCTGGCGAAGGCAAGACCACCCCCCCCCCTCTTGGCGAACCGTCCCCCCGCCGCCAAGCTGGGGCGAGGAAACGCCGAGACCGACGGAGAACACCGCCCATGTCCAAGCCCCTGCTGCTGCTGACCCGCCACTTCCCCACGGCGGTCGAGGCCCGCGCCGCGCGCGACTACGCCACCATCCCCAACGCGGCGGACACGCCGATGACGGGGGAAGAAATTGCCGCCGCCGCGGCGCATACCCAGCCCGCCGGCATCCTCTGCGCCGCCGGGGACGCCTTCAACGCCGCCACCATCCAGGCGCTGCCGGAGAGCGTGAAGATCATCGCCACCTTCAGCGTCGGCACCGACCATATCGACCTGCAGGCGGCAACTTCGCGCGGCATCCTGGTGGCCAACACGCCGGACGTGCTGAGCGTGGCGACGGCCGAGATCGCCATGCTGCTGATCCTCTCCGCCGCCCGCCGTGGCGGCGAGGCGGAGCGGATGCTGCGCGCCCGCGAATGGGCCGGCTGGGCGCCGACGCAGTTGATGGGCGTGACGCTGGAGAACAAGAAGCTCGGCATCCTCGGCATGGGGCGGATCGGCCAGGCGCTGGCGAGGATGGCGCGCGGCTTCGGCATGGAAATCCACTACCGCAACCGCAACCCCTTGCCGGAGTCCGAGGCGCAGGGCGCCATCTATCATGGCGACGACACCGCTTTCCTCGGCGCGATCGACGTGCTGTCCATGCACATCCCGGGCGGGGCGGCGACGCGGCACTGGCTGGATGCGCGGCGGATCGCGCAACTGCGCCCCGGTTCCATCGTAGTGAATACCGGCCGTGGCTCCACGGTGGATGACGTGGCGCTGTGCGCCGCACTCGCCAGCGGCCACCTGCGCGCCGCCGGGCTGGACGTCTTCGACGGCGAGCCGCGCATTCATGAAGGTTACTACACGACGCCGAACCTGGTGCTGCTGCCGCATCTGGGCAGCGCCACGGTGGAAACGCGTGATGCCATGGGCTTCCGGGCGCTGGACAACCTGGACGCCGTGCTGCTGCGCAGCGAGGCGCCACCCCACCGCGTCGGGTAAAGCCGGCCGCAGATTGCCATGCCGTAACGGGCGCCGGCTTCAGGGCCGGCGTCCTTCTTTTTTCTCGTTTCCCTGACTAACCGGATAGTCCATAAAATCCACAGACCCGGCGACACGACCGGGCAGGACCGGCGGCCCATGAGGTCCCGGCCGGAAGGAAAGCACGTGCCAATGAGGAGTTCGCAGACCCGATACCGCGCAATGCGCCCTGCCTGAACGCTAGGGGCGCAGGCGCGCCTGCAGGCCCGTGCACCCAATAAGAACCGGAGAGGAATCCATGTCCCACGCAGAGGCCGGCGCCCATGCCGCGCAGACGCCCCGCAAGGCCGCACTGGCCAGCTGGATCGGCAGTGCCGTCGAATACTATGACTTCTTCATCTACGGCACTGCGGCGGCGCTGATCTTCCCGAAGATCTTCTTCTCCGCCGCCAACCCGCAGGCCGCTGCCATCGCCTCCTTCGCCACGTTCGGCGTCGCCTACATCACGCGGCCGCTCGGCGCCGTGGCGCTCGGCCATGTGGGGGACAGGTTCGGGCGCAAGAAGGTGCTGACCTTCACGCTGCTGTTGATGGGCTTCTCCACCTTCATCATCGGCTGCCTGCCCACCTACGACCAGGTCGGCATCCTGGCGCCGATCCTGCTGGTGCTGGCGCGGCTGCTGCAAGGCATCTCCGCCGCCGGCGAGCAAGCCGGTGCCAATTCCATGACGCTGGAACACGCGCCTTCCCACCGCCGCGCCTTCTTCACCAGCTTCACCCTCAGCGGCACCCAGGCGGGGCTGATCCTGGCCACGCTGATCTTCATCCCCGTCTCCTGGCTGTCGGAGGCGCAATTGCTGGCCTGGGGCTGGCGAATTCCGTTCTTCCTCAGCGTGCTGGTGGTCATCGTCGGCTTCTGGGTGCGCCGCACCCTGCCGGAGACGCCGGCCTTCGAGAAGGAGGAGCGCTCCGGCGCCCCCGCCACCGTGCCCGTGGTAGCGCTGTTCCGCACCCAATGGGCGGACGTGCTGCGGGTGATCTTCGCGGCCCTGGTCTCGGTCGTCAGCACCATCTTCAGCGTCTTCACCCTCTCCTATGCCGTCAACACGCTGCATATCGACCGCTCGACCATGCTGACGGTGTTGGTGCTGGCCAATGTCGTGGCGCTGGCGGCCATTCCCGCCTGGGCCATCCTGGCGGACCGCATCGGCCGCAAGCCGGTGTTCATCATCGGCGCGCTGGGCTGCGCGGTGCTGATCTGGCCGTATATCTGGGCCATCAGCGTGGCGAACATCCCGCTGATCTTCGTGCTCGGCATCCTGCTCTCGGGCGTCGTCTACAGTGCCGCCAACGGCGTCTGGCCGGCCCTGTATGGCGAGATGTTCGATACCCGCGTCCGCCTCTCCGGCATGGCCATCGGCACCCAGCTTGGCTTCGCACTGGGTGGCTTCGCCCCCAGCATCAGCGCGGCCCTGCTGGGCACAGGGCCGATGGGCTGGGTGCCGGTGGCGCTGTTCACCTCGGTCACCGCCGTCATCGCCGCCATCTCCATCATGACGGCGCGCGAAACCTACCGGACGCCGATGGAGGAGCTGGGCGCGCAGCCGGAGCGGCTCAGCGGCCTGCGCCGCACCGCCTGACGCTGGCGGCCCCCGGGTCCATCCCGGGGGGCCGCTGCCAGAGTCCGTCCGCCGCAGGGAGATGCGGCGGGCTTGCCCTGGCCTTTTGTTCGTTCGCGTGTTCAGGCGGCTCCGCCCACGCCGTCATGCTCCGGCCTCGCGGCGTGGCTTCACTCGCCGCCGGGTGCATCCGGCGGGCGCCCCGCCAGCAACTGACAGAGCACCGCCACCACGGCGAAGCCCAGCATGATCAGCGGCATGCTCCAGGCCACCGGCATGGCGATGGCACCCACCATCGCCGCCCCGCCGGCCCCGATGACCATATGGATCGCGCCCATCACCGCGCTGGCCGTGCCCGCCGCGCCCTTCACCGAGAGCAGCGCCAGCCCGATGGCCGGCGGCCCCATGAAGCCGACGCCGATCTGGGACAGGACAACGCAGCCGATGGCGCCGAAGGCCGTCAGCAGCCCCGAAGTCGTCAGGCCCAGGAACAGCACCGCCCCCAGCAGCATCAGCGCGATGCCGGCCTGGATGCGGCGGTGGAAGCCCATGCCCAGGCGTGGCGCCAGCAGGCCGCCGACCAGGAAGCCCATCGGGTAGCAGGCCGTCGCCAGGCTGAGCTGAACCGGGGACCAGCCGAACAGGCCGCCGAACAGGGCCTGCGCGCCCGCGACCTCGACATACGCACCACCGAAGGCCGCGCCGGGGATGACCGTGTAGAGCAGGAAGGGCCGGTTGCCGAGCACGGTGCGGTAGCCGCCCAGCACTGCGGCGACGCCGCCGCCGGTCCGGTTCCGGTGCGTCTCCGGCAGCGCCCACAGCGTTGCCACCAGCGCTACCAGCCCGGCCGCCACGCTGACCGCCAGCGCGGCGCGCCAGCTGGAGGAACCGGCGATGGCACCGCCCATGATCGGCGCCAGACCCGGCATGACGGCCATGGCCAGCGTCAGCAGCGACATGGCGCGCAGGAAGTGGTCGCCCACATAGCGGTCCCGCGCGATGGCACGCGGCAGCGCCAGCCCGGCGCTGGCCCCCAGCCCCTGCATCAACCGGGCGACCAGCAGCATGGCGCCATGGGTGGCGAAGGTCGCCGCCAGGCTGGCCAGCACATACACCACCAGCCCCGCCAACAGCACCGGGCGCCGCCCGACCCGGTCCGACACCGGGCCGACCACCAGTTGCCCGACCGCCAGCCCGGCCAGCACGGCGGACATGATCACCCCCGCCGAGCCGGCACCGAGCCCCATCTCCACCGCGATGGTGTTGAGCGAGGGCACGACGATGTTCGTCGCCATCTGGCCAAGGGCGGTCAACGACATCAGCAGCAGCAGCGCGCCGGCCGTGGCCGGGCCGGAATCCTCCCGGCCTGCTGGCGGCGCCCCTGGGGTCGGTGGTGTCATGTTGGTCCTTGGTCGCATCCGGGGTCGCGTCCGGCGGGAACGCGCGGAGTGCCGCATCGCACAAAGTGGACAAGCGGCGGCCTGTCCAATAGTCATTGCCGCTGCCCTTATAAGCTTGGCTTATGCAAAACCTCGAGCTTCGTCATCTGCGCTGCCTTGTCGCGATCGCCGAGGAACGGAATTTCAGCCGTGCCGCGCTGCGCCTTGGCATGACCCAACCCGCCATCAGCCAGCTTCTGAAGCGGATCGAGGACCTGGCTGGCCACCGGCTGGTGAAGCGTAACCGCGCCGCCGTCAGCCTGACGCCTTTGGGCGAGGACGTGGTGCTGCATGCCCGCAAGGCGGTGCTGGCGGTGGACCGTGCCCTGGCGGAAGCCGGCCGCAACCTGCGTGGCGAAAGCGGCCGCCTGCGGGTGGGCCTAAGCGTGCCGTCCCTGCATGGCGGCATCCCGGCGTTGATCCGCCGCTTTCGTGCTGAGCGCCCGGGCATCACGGTCGAGATGAGCATCGTCTCCAGCCAGGCGCAGCCGGCGGAGCTGCTGGCCGACCGGATCGACGTCACCTTCGGCACCGTCGCCTATCCGCACGACGCATTGGCGCACGACTTCATCGGCGAGGAAGCGATGCGGGTGGTGCTGCCGCGCTGGCACCGGCTCTCCGCCCTTCCCCGCATTCCGCTGAGCGAGTTGCGCGAGGATGCCTGGATCCTGCCCCCGGCCGAGCTGCCACTGCGGCAGGAGATGGAGGGGCATTTCCGCCAGGCCGGCTTCAGCCCACGCATGGTGGTGGACAGCATGGATTTCGCCGCGACCTTCGGCCTGGTGCTGGCCAATACCGGCGTCGCCCTTGCCGCCGAAAGCTTCCGCGACTTCGCCGGCCCCGACCTTGTGCTGATTCCCATCGAGGGCGCCGAGCCGCGGCTGCGCCACTATCTCAGCTACCGGGTGGAGGAGGCACTACCCTCCGTCGCCGCCTTCCTGGCCATCGCCCGGCACTGAATGAGCCGCTGGGCACCCTCTGCCCTGGCGCGGCGCCAGCCAAGCGCCGATCAGCCGGTCCGCGTTCTCCGCCACCGCGCCCGCCGGCCCGCCGATGCCGAATAACTGGCCGGAGACATAGGCACCTTCGATCAACAGCAGCAGGCCATCGCCCAGCGCCTCGGCGTCGGTGACGCCCATCTCGGCCGCCAGGCCGCGCAGACGGGTCCGCAGCAGACGCTTGTTGGCCTCGCTGACCTGTCGTGCGGGGTGGGCGTGGTCCGGGTACTCCACCGCCGCGTTGGTCATGCCGCAGCCACGATAGTTCTCGGACGTAGCGCGCACGGCGACGCCTTGCAGGAAGGCGATGATCTGCGCGCGGGCGTCGCCCGGATGCGCGGCCACCGCCTCATCGAAGCGCTGCCAGAACCGTGCCTCGTAATCGCGCAGGTAACAGGCGGCCAATTCGTCCTTGGAGGAGAAATTGCGGTACAGGCTGGGCTTCGTCACCCCCGCACGCGCGACAATCTCATCCACCCCCACGGCGCGGATGCCGATGCGGTAGAACAAGTCGCTCGCGGTTTTGCGGATGCGCTCGGCGGCATTAGGCGGCTTGGGCGACGTGACGGACATGATCGCAATGAAGCTCTTGACGATGTTACCGATCGGTACGAAAGATAACGCAGCAACGTACCGGTCAGTAACATGAGCATAATCCGTCGCCGGCCCTTTGGCCAGAACTATGCCTTCGTCGTCATCGGCGTCATCTTCCTGGCGCTGCTGGCCGCGGCGGGCCTCCGCTCCACCCCCGGCGTGCTGATCCTGCCGTTGGAGCAGGCCTTTGGCTGGGGCCGCAGCACCACGGCGCTCTCCGCCGGCATCGGCATCTTCCTGTACGGCATGGTCGGGCCCTTCGCGGCGGCGCTAATGGCCAGCTTCGGCCTGCGGCGCACCGTGCTCTCCGCCCTGGCGCTGATGGCGCTTTCCACCGGCGCCAGCGCCTTCATGACGCAGCCCTGGCACCTGGTGCTGACCTGGGGCGTGATGTCCGGCATCGGCTCCGGCGCCGTGGCCATCGTGTTGGGCGCCACCATCGTCAATCGCTGGTTCGTCTCGAATCGCGGGCTGATGATGGGCCTGCTGACGGCCAGCACCGCCACCGGCACGCTGATCTTCCTGCCCGCGCTGGCCTGGCTGGCGCAATCCGGCGGCTGGCGGCCGGTGGTCATCACCGTCTCCATCGTCGCTGCCTGCATGATCCCGCTGGTGTGGCTGCTGGTGCCGGAACGCCCGTCCGACGCCGGGCTAGTGCCCTACGGCACGCCGCTCGGCACCATCCCCGCCGAGCAGAAGCGCACCGGCATCCTGGCCTCCGCCTTCGGCAGCCTGGCGCGCGCCGCGCGGACGCGGGCCTTCTGGTACCTGTTCGCCACCTTCTTCGTCTGCGGCTTCACCACCAACGGCCTGGTCGGCACCCACCTCATCGCGCTCTGCGGCGACATGGGCATCCCGGAAGTCCGCGCCGCCGGGCTGCTGGCGCTGATGGGGGTCTTCGACCTCGTCGGCACCACGCTGTCCGGTTGGCTGACCGACCGCTACGACCCCCGCAAGCTGCTGTTCATGTATTACGGCCTGCGCGGGCTCTCACTGATCTACCTGCCCTATTCGGATTTCTCCTTCTACAGCCTCAGCATCTTCGCGATCTTCTATGGGCTGGACTGGATCGCCACCGTGCCGCCGACGTTGCGGCTGGCCACCGAGGCCTTCGGTGAACGCGATGCCCCCGTGGTGTTCGGCTGGATCGCCGCCGGGCACCAGATCGGCGCCGCCACCGCCGCCTTCCTGGGCGGGCTGCTGCGGGACACGCAGGGCGACTATCTGGGCATGTTCATCTTCGCCGGCATGACCGGGCTGGTGGCGGCGGGTATCTCGCTGGCCATCCGCCGCGGCCCGGCCACCAGCGCCGCCACCGCCGCGGCCTGAGCAACCGGCCCGGGCAGGGCTGCCGATTACGGCAGCCCTGCCCCCCCCCGGCGCTTGCCCTGCCCTGGACAATCGGGCGCGCGCTCCGCACTCTCGGTGCGCACGACATCCCGGGGCGCCCCCACATGCTGTTCGATTTCACCACGCTCCCGACGCGGGAACGCTACAAGCTGCTGGTCGCCACCGTGGTGCCGCGGCCGATCGCCTGGGTTGTCACCCAGGACGAAGCCGGCGTCACCAACGCGGCGCCCTTTTCCTTCTTCAACGCCCTGTCCAGCGACCCGCCCATCCTCGGCGTCAGCATCGGCGATTCGCCGCGCGGGCCGGGGGACAAGGACACGCTGGCCAACATCAAGGCCACCGGCCAGTTCGTCGTCTGCCTGGTGTCCGAGCGCACGGCGCATGCCATGAACATCACCGCCACCGACCTGCCGCCGGAGGTGGATGAACTGGCCGAGGCCGCGCTGACGCCGGTGCCCAGCACCAAGGTCAAGCCGCCCCGCATTGGCGAGAGCCCGGTGGCCTTCGAGTGCGAGTTGTTCCAACTGGTGCCGCTCGGCGGCAACATCCTGGTGCTGGGCAAGGTGCTGGCCATGCATGTGCACGACGACTGCGTGGAGGATGCGGCGAAGAACTACATCGACACGCCGAAGCTGGAACTGATCGGCCGCATGCATGGCCGGGGTTGGTACACCCGCACGGCGGAGATGATCGACATCCCGCGCATCACCCTGGCGGACTGGGCGGCCAACAAGGGCGGCGGCTGAACGGGCGACAGGAAGCGCAAACAAAAAGGGCCGGGGAATGTCTTCCCCGGCCCTTTTGCATTCAGGCGGTGCGGCTCAGTTGCCGCCGCCGGCCACGGCGCGCAGGCGCGGTGCCTTGGCGTTCGCGGCGTCGATCAGCTCCTGGTACAGGTCCACGTAGTCCTGCGCCATGCGGCGGGCGGTGAAGCGCTCTTCGAAGCGGGCGCGCACGCGTGCGCGGTCCAGCGTCGGGATCTTCTTCACGGCTTCCAGCGCCTGCTCCTCGCTCTCGACGATGAAGCCGGTCACGCCGTCCTCCATCACTTCGGGCACCGAGCCGTCGCGGAAGGCGATGACGGGCGTGCCGCAGGCCATGGCCTCGATCATCACCAAACCGAACGGCTCCGGCCAGCGGATCGGGAACAGCAGGGCATGCGCACCGGAGAGGAAGGCGGGCTTCTGGTCGTCGTTGATCTCACCGATGAACTCGACATGGCCGGTGCTCAGCAGCGGCTTGATCTCGTTCTCGAAGTAAGCCTTGTCTGCGTTGTCGACCTTGGCGGCGACCTTCAGCTTCACCCCGGCGGCTGCGGCGATGCGGATGGCGCGGTCCAGCCCCTTCTCCGGCGACACGCGGCCGAGGAAGGCGAAGTAGCCACGCTCCACATCCAGCGGACGCAGGCGGTCGGCCGGCATGCCGTGCAGGACGGTGCGCGCCCAGTTCAGCTGCGGGATCGGCCGGCGCTGGTGGTCGGAGATCGAGACGAACGGCGTCTGCGCATAGGTGCCGTAGATCTCGTTGAACTCGGGCAGGTCCAGGCGGCCGTGCAGCGTGGTCAGGAACGGCACGCGTTGGCGGCTCAGCAGGCCCAGCGGGAAATAGTCGATGTGGGAGTGGATGACATCGAACTCATCGAAGCGGCGGCCGACCTGCTCCACCATCTTCATGTAATGGGCCACCCAGTCCTTCACGGTCGGGTCCAGGCGCAGGGCCTCCGGGCGCATCGCGGCCAGCTTGGCGCTGGTCACGGAGTCGCCGCTGGCGAACAGGGTCACGTCATGCCCCATCGCCACCAGTTCCTCGGTCAGCGAATGCACCACACGTTCGGTCCCGCCATACAGCTTGGGCGGGACGGCTTCGAACAGCGGGGCAATTTGCGCGATACGCATGCAACGCGATCCCTTGATATGGCCGCCGTAAGTATCCGGCGCCCAGCTATTCGGGCGCGCGGCAGGTTCCGGATGATCTGGCCGATTGGTGAAGTACATCTGTACCCAGTGGCGAACCTAGTTTTTGAATATGGCTGAAATATGGGCCTTTCGCGGTGCGGCGAAGAAATGCGTCACCCACGGAATTGTCCCGCCCCCGGCTCAATTTTGCCCGAATTGGCCGCCCCTATGCGCCCCTCGGAACCGCCCAGGGCAAACCCCCATGTCCCGCTTGATCGTCGTCTCCAACCGTGTCGCCCCGATCACCGAGGGGGAGCCGACTGCCGGCGGCTTGGCGGCGGGCGTGATGGATGCGCTGCGCCAGAAGGGCGGCCGCTGGTTCGGCTGGAGCGGCAACGTAGTGCCGGACATGATGACCCCGCCGCTGCCGGTGGTGGAGCAGCGCTCCGGCCCCATCAGCCTGTACACGACGGACCTGAACCAGCGGGACTACGACGCCTATTACAAGGGCTTCTCCAACGCCACGCTGTGGCCGGTGTTCCATTACCAGACCGACCTCGCCCATTTCGACTGGGCGGAGTTCGAGGGTTACCGCCGCGTCAACCGCCACTTCGCCGACAGCCTGCAGGCGCTGATGGCGCCGCAGGACGTGGTGTGGGTGCATGACTACCACCTGCTCTGCCTGGCGGAAGCGCTGCGGGCCCAGGGTGCGCGCAACCGCATCGGCCTCTTCCTGCACATTCCCTTCCCCGCCCCCGCCGTGCTGATGAACATCCCGGCGCATGCCGAGCTGATGGCGGCGATGTGCCACTACGACCTGATCGGCTTCCAGACCGAGGCCGACCGCCTGGCCTTTGCCGATTACGTGCTGCGGGAGATGGGCGGCGAGGCCCTGCCGGGCGGCGTGCTGGCGGTGGGCGGCCACGCCATCCGCACCGGCGTCTACCCCATCGGCGTGCATGTGGACATGTTGCGGCAGGAAGCGGCGGCGGCCGCCGACAGCGCCCAGGTGCAGGCGCTGCGCGCCAGCCTGGGCGGCCGCGCCTTGATCATGAGCGTGGACCGGCTGGACTACTCCAAGGGACTGCCGCAGCGCTTCAGCGCCTATGAGCGCTTCCTGGCCGACAATCCCGGCTGGCACCGCAAGGTGGAATTCACCCAGATCGCCGTCCCCTCCCGCTCCGACGTGCATGCCTACCAGGAGATCCGGCGGGAGCTGGAGGGCGAGGCCGGCCGTATCAACGGCCGCTTCGCCGAGCTGGACTGGACGCCGCTGCGCTACCTCAACCGCAGCTTCGCGCGGCGGGACCTGATGCCGCTCTACGCCGCCGCGCAGGTCGGGCTGGTCACGCCGCTGCGCGACGGCATGAACCTCGTCGCCAAGGAGTTCGTCGCGGCGCAGGACCCGGCGGACCCCGGGGTGCTGGTGCTCTCACGCTTCGCTGGCGCGGCGCGGGAGCTGGACGCGGCCTTGCTGATCAACCCGCATGACGAGGCCGGCACCGCCGCCGCGCTGGAGCGCGCGCTGTCCATGCGGCTGGAGGAGCGGCAGGAGCGCCACGCGGCGATGATGGCAGTGATGCGCCACAACAGCCTGGAGCGCTGGCGCGACCGGTTCGAGTGCGACCTGCGCAACCCCGCCAGCCTGGAACACGACGCGTCGGCCGCCTGAGGCCGGGCAGTTCACAGCCCTGTTTGAGGCGCTTTCACCCCCTAGGCGCGATTCCGGCGGCAAGGCAGATTGCCGCCATGCGCATCTACCTGGCCGGCCCCGATGTCTTCCTGCCCGACGCCGCCGCGATGGCCGTGGCGAAGAAGGAGATTTGCGCGCGGCACGGTGCCATCGGCGTCTTCCCCACCGATCTGGCGGAGGATGCCGGCGAGGCGCCGGACCGCTTCATGCGCATCTATCTGGGCAACGAGGCGCATATGCGGGCCTGCGATGCCCTGGTCGCCAACCTCACCCCGTTCCGTGGCCCCTCCGCCGATGCCGGCACGGTGTACGAGTTGGGCTTCATGCGGGCGCTGGGCCGGCCGATCTTCGGCTACGCCAACACCATCGAGCCGTTCCGGGATCGCACGCTGGCCTTCCTCGGCCCCGCCGCCCGCCAGCGCGCGGATGGCGACTGGACGGATGCCGAGGGGCTGCACCTCGAGGATTTCGGCCTGCACGACAACCTGATGATCGATGGCGGCATCCTCGCCGCCGGCGGCCGCCTCATCACCCGTCAGGTGCCGCCGGAACGCCGATGGAGCGACCTGGAGGGCTTCGAGGCCTGCGTCGTCGCCCTCTGCCAGGGTGCCCGCGCCGGCAGCTGAAGCGTGGCCTCAGGGCGGCCGGAATCGGTGCCGCAGCGCTGGCCGGGGCTGCCGGAGTGCGCCACAACAGGATGAAGCCACCTGGGAAGGAAACCACATGCCGAACCGGACGCTGCCCGTCCTGCCCCCGCGCTGAGCATGGCGAAGGCGACTTCCTCCACCTTCTCGCCGCTGCGCCACCCGGCCTTCCGGCTGCTCTGGATCGCCAGCCTCGCCAGCAACACCGGCATCTGGGTGCAAAACACCGGGGCGGGCTGGTTGATGACCAGCCTGGCGCCCTCCCCCATCATGGTCAGCCTGGTGCAGGCGGCGTCGATGCTGCCGGTGTTCCTGCTGGCGCTGCCGGCCGGTGCCTTCGCGGATATCGTCGACCGGCGGAAGCACCTGATCCTCGCGCAGGCCTGGATGTGCGCCATGGGCGCGCTGCTCTGCCTGCTGACGGCCTTCAATATGATCGGCCCCTGGGGCCTGCTGGCGCTGACCTTCGCCATCGGTGCCGGCAGCGCCATGAACTCCCCCGCCTGGCAGGCCACAACGCCCGAGCTGGTGCCGCGCAGCGACCTGACCCAGGCGATCGTGCTGAACGGCATCGGTTTCAACCTCTCCCGCGCCGTTGGCCCGGCGCTGGGCGGCTTCATCATCGGGCTGGGCGGCACCCAGGCGGCCTTCGCCTTCAACGCGGTATGCTTCCTGGTGCTGATCATGGCGCTGGTGGCCTGGAAGCGGGAGGCACCGCGCAGCGCCCTGCCCAAGGAGCACTTCCTCTCCGCCATGCGGGCGGGCGTGCGCTACGTCGCGGCGGCGCCGGCCCTCCGCGCCACCATCTTTCGCGCCGTCACCTACTTCTTCTTCGCCGCCGCCATGTGGGGGCTGCTGCCGCTGGTGGTGCGTAGCCGGCTGGGGCTGGGGCCGGAAGCCTTCGGCATGCTGCTGGGCGCCATGGGCGTCGGCGCCGTCGGCGGCGGCATGATGATGGGGCGGCTGCGGGACGTGCTCTCCCGCGGCACCACGGTGTTCCTGGCGACCATCATCGGCTCGGTCGCGCTGATCCTGCTGGGGGTGGCAACGCACTGGGCGCCGGCCGCGCTGGGTATGCTGCTCTACGGTGTGTCGTGGATCACCGCGTCCTCCACCATGCAGGCCAACGCGCAGCTCTCGGCGCCGGCCTGGGTACGGGCGCGGGCCATCGGCATCTACCAGCTCTGCTTCTTCGGTGTGCTTGCGCTGGGCTCGGCGCTGGCCGGCTGGCTGGGCGACTATGTCGGCGTACAGGTGGCGCTGGTCTCCTTCGGCCTCGGCGGCCTGCTCTCCGGCATCGCCGTGCGCCGGTGGCACCTGGATGGACCGGCGCCCATCCCTGCCCCCGCCACTGCCATCCCTCAGCCGGAGGCCCCGGCGCCCGAGCTGGCGAACCTGCTGGCCCGTGGCCGGGACCGGGTGCTGGAAGGCGTCCGCTACCGCATCGACCCCGCGGACCGCACCGCCTTCCTGGCCGCCATGGCAGAGGTGCGGCGCGTCCGCCTGCGCAGCGGCGCCCTTTGGTGGCGGCTGTATGACGACGTGGCCCACCCGGAATACTGGGCCGAATTCTGGGCGGTGGAGAGCTGGACCGAGCACCTGCGCGAGATGCACCGGCTGGAGCCGGAGGACCGCGCCATCATCGCCCGCGCCACCGGGTTCCACCGGGGCGAGACCCCGCCCGAGGCATCCCGCTACATCGCGCAGGACCCGCAGTAAGGCATGCGCCTGTCTGGCCGTGCGGTCCGCCTCTACGGCCGGCGGCCGTCACGCTCAGCATCCCGGTCTGCACACATCAGCCATTCTTGAGCTTGGCAGGGCTTGGCAAACCTTGCCTGGCAACTCTCCTCTATGGGGTGGCGTTAGACGCGCCAGAGAATGGAGACCGAGACCATGGCCCTTCGTAAGTCCCGCAACGATGTCGGCGAGAACGCCAAGAAGACCTCCATCGCCGTCCTGAACGGCGTGCTGGTCGACAGCATCGACCTCACCCACTGCGTCCGCATGGCCCACTGGACCATGCGCGGCCCCAACTTCATCGGCCTGCACACCATGCTGGAGGCGTTCTACAACGACCTCTTCGCCTCGACCGACGACATCGCCGAGCGCTTGGTACAGCTGGGCGGGACGCCGGATGGCACCAGCCAGCTGATCGCCGAGAAGACCCGCCTGAAGGCCTACCCGCGCGACGTGACCTACACGCTGACGCATGTGGCCGAGCTGGCCGACCGCTTCGCCGCCAACGCCAAGGCGGTGCGCGAGGGTATCGACACCACCGACGAGGCCGGCGACGCCGACACCGCCGACCTGCTCACCGAGCTCTCCCGCGACCTCGACAAGAAGCTGTGGATGCTCGAAGCGCATATCGAGAACGTCGAGAAGTAATCCGCTTCGCCCGGGGCACTGCGTGCCCCGGGTTGCGATTCACCCCCCTCCGCCGCTACCGTGCGGCTCGAGGGGTGTGAACAAGGCATGAACGATCTGTTCGGTGGCAAGGGCGGCAAGGCCCCTGCGCAAGCGACGTATTCCGCCAAGGACATCGAGGTCCTTGAGGGGCTGGAGCCAGTACGGCGCCGGCCTGGCATGTATATCGGCGGCACCGACGAGAACGCCCTGCACCATCTGGCGGCAGAAGTGCTCGACAACGCCATGGATGAGGCGGTGGCCGGCCATGCCGACCGCATCGAGATGACGCTGGAAGCTGGCAACGTCCTGGTGGTGCGCGACAATGGGCGCGGCATTCCAGTCGACCCGCATCCGAAATTTCCCAAGCTGTCGGCGCTGGAGGTCATCCTCACCACGCTGCATTCCGGCGGCAAGTTCTCCGGCAAGGCTTACGACACGTCCGGCGGCCTGCACGGCGTCGGCAGTTCCGTGGTCAACGCGCTGTCCGAGTTGATGGAAGTGGAAGTCGCGCGGGACCGCACCCTCTACGTGCAGAGCTACGCGCGCGGTAAGCCCCTCACCAAGCTGAAGAATGCCGGCGCGGTCCAGAACCGGCGCGGCACCACCATCCGCTTTAAGCCGGACCCCGAAATCTTCGGGGCCATGCAATTCTCCGCCGCGCGGCTGTTCAAGCTATGCCGCTCCAAGGCCTATCTGTTCCGGGGCGTTGAAATCCGCTGGGCCTGCGACCCCGCGTTGATCAAGGACGACACCCCCAGCAACGCCACACTGCACTTCCCCGGCGGCCTCTCCGACTTCCTGGCTGCCGCTGTGGAAGGCCTGCCGACCGTCATCCCCACCCCATGGGCCGGGGACGCGACTTTCCCGAACGGTGCCGGCCGCGCCGAATGGGCGGTGACCTGGCAGGAGCGCGGCGACGGCTTCCTCAACACCTACGCCAACACCATCCCCACCCCCCAGGGCGGCACGCATGAGGCTGGGTTGCGGGCGGCGCTGGTGAAGGGCCTGCGTGCCTATGGCGAGCTAAAGAAGGAAAAGCGCGCCGGCAACGTGACGGCCGAGGACGTCTTCGGCGGGCTGGCCGGCATGCTCTCGGTCTTCGTGCGCGAGCCGCAGTTCCAGGGCCAGACCAAGGACCGGCTGACCAGCCCGGAGGCCGCCAAGCTGGTGGAAGCCGGCCTGCGCGACCATTTCGACCACTGGCTGGCCGGCGACCCCGCCCGGGCGGACAACCTGCTGGCCTTCGCCATCGAGCGCGCGGAAGACCGCATCCGCCGGCGGGAGCAGAAGGACACGCCGCGCAAGACCGCGACGCGCCGCCTGCGCCTGCCCGGCAAGCTGGCCGACTGTTCCCGCGAGGCCGCCGAGGGCACCGAGCTGTTCCTGGTGGAGGGTGATTCCGCCGGCGGCTCCGCTAAGCAGGCGCGGGACCGGGAGACCCAGGCAGTGCTGCCGCTGCGCGGCAAGATCCTGAACGTGGCCTCCGCCAGCGCCGACAAGCTGCGCCAGAACCAGGAACTGAAGGACCTGATCGAGGCGCTGGGCTGCGGCGCCGGGGACCGGTTCGACATCGCCCGCCTGCGCTACGCCCGCATCATCATCATGACCGATGCCGATGTGGACGGCGCGCATATCGCCACCCTGCTGATGACCTTCTTCTACAAGGAACTGCCGGAGCTGGTGCGCCAGGGCCGGGTGCATCTGGCGCGGCCGCCGCTGTACCGCCTGACCGCCGGCGGAAAGACCGTCTACGCGATGGACGATGCGGAGCGGGAGAAGCTGCTGAAGAAGGCCTTCAAGCCCAACCAGAAGGTTGAAGTCAGCCGCTTCAAGGGCCTGGGCGAGATGCCGGCCGCGTCCCTGAAGGAAACCACCATGGACCCGAAGCGGCGCACGCTGCTGAAGGTGATCCTGCCGCCCGAGGAACGCGCCGCCACCGCCGAGCGGGTGGAGGAGCTGATGGGCCGCCGGCCGGAGCTGCGCTTCCGCTTCATCCAGGACAATGCCGCCAAGCTGGACATGGAGGAAGTGGACGCCTGATGGCGTCGACGAGCAGGGCCTGATGGCGGCACCACACCCTGCTCATTGCGCCGCGTCAGGCACCGCCTCTCCATCCCGGGTGCCGACCTGGATGGCGAGGTACGATCCAGGCGCCAGGTCATCGCTGCCTTCGGGGTGCCGCACGGTCACCGGGCCCCGATTGGCAGGGTCGGACTCGATGCTGAGCGTCGTGCCGTCCCAGAGCAGGGCGAACCTCCCGTGGCGGCACAATTGCCGGATCTTGATGCCGCGCAGCGCTGCCGGCGGGTTGGGGCAAAGCTGTATCCCCGCCTCATCGACGGCGAAGCCGAGATAGTGCCGTTGCAGCACATCCAGCGCCCCCGCCATCGCGCCGAGATGGGCGCCATCGCCTGAGGTCGTCGGCCCGGACGGGTCGTGCTCGGCTTCCAGTGTCGTCTTGAAGCATTCCCAGGACCGCTCGGGGTCGAAGGAGCTGAGAGCCCCTGCGCAGACGAGTTCCGACAGGCTCGAATCATGTGACATCCGCGCCAGGTCTTCGGCCGCGGTGCGCCGCATATCCGCGGCGGTGAAGCGGTAGCCCAGGCGATCGAGCGTCTCGGCCAGCTGACCGTGGGACAGCAGGTACGGCAACATCAGCGTGTCAGCCTGTTTCGCCAGTTTGTACCGGTTGATGTCATCGCCTCTGGATTCCATGAGCCAGTCCGGGCGCTTCCCCGGCGCTTCGGCTTCCAGCTCCTCAGGGCTCAGCGGAAGAAGGCGGTCAAAGCCGGCGAAGGGCAGCAGCGTGCCATCGGCGGAGAACTCGACGCGCAGGCGCCGGCTGACCCGGTCCCAGTGCCGCAGCTCGGCATCATCGATCTTGAGGCGGCGTTCCACCTTCCCTCTCGCCTCGGTCGGCAGCCGATCCAGAAGCTCCAGCGCACGGGCCAACGTCCATGCCGCCATGACGTTGGTGTAGGTGTTGTTCCGCAGGCCCGGTGCATCCGCGTCCGGATAAGCGGTGTGGTATTCATCCGGCCCGACGATGCCAGAGATGTCGAAGCGATCCTGCTTCGCATTGTAGCGTGCGATGCTGCCCCAGAACCGGGCGACTTCCAGGATGATCTCCGCGCCTTCACCGTGCTGGAAGGACTCGTCGCCGGTGCAGAGGCAGTAGTTCCAGACATTGTAGGCAACGGCAGAGGCGATATGGCGCTGCAGGTTGGTGTTGTCCCGCATCCAGCGGCCGGACAAGGGGTTCCACTGGAAGCGCGGCGTGTGCTCTCCGCCGTCGCTCGCGCTGCGCCAGGGGAACATGGCGCCGCGGAACCCCGCGGCAGCGGCATTCGCCCTGGCATCGTCCAGCCGGCGATAGCGGTAGAGCAGGAGCGCTTTGGCGAGATCCGGGAAATGCGACGTGAGATAGGGCAGGACGAGCATCTCGTCCCAGAAGATCTGCCCCCGGTAAGCCTCCTGCCATCCCCGCGAGGGAAAGCCGACATCGTGGCCCAGCACATGCGGCGAGACGGTCTGCAGGATGCGGAATTCGGCCAGGCGAAGGGCGGTGGCCAGGTCTGGCGCCTCGGCCTCGATATGCGCGTGCTCGGACAGGGAGGCCCATCCCTGCCGGTGGGCCGCCAGCAGATCGTCGAAGCCACCGGCGTTGCGGACCAAGGCCAGCGCGCGATCCGCGCCCTGTCCGCCGGTTGCGATCGCCATCGTTTTCTCGACGGCGATCCCCTCATCAGGCACGTCGCAGATGAAGCGCTCCTCAGCCTCCTTCCTACCGTTGTGTTGCCGATCCTCGCCGTGCCAGTCACCGCTGAGGCTGGTGCGGGCAGCAACGGCAATGGCGACATCGGACTGCGAGGTGCGGGCAGTGACGCAGCCAATCCCCGGCTCCAGCACAGTGCCGGAGACTTCAACGAGATGCTGACTGCTGAAGTGCTTCAGGCAGGCGACGCGGTCATTGGCGACGTGACCGTCGATGGCCGAGCACAGCTCGATGCGGCCCTGCCAGTTCTGCGGCCTGATTTCCAGGCGCAGCGCCATGAGTTCCGGCTCGTCCATGCTGACGAAGCGGGTTTCTTTCAGCGAGGTTCGACGGCCAAGAAGGTCTTCGACCACGAGGTCACGCATGGTGACGCCAATGGTGGCGTCCAGGGCATGCCGGTAGGAGATGACCTGCATGCGGTCGAGCGCGAACCATTCTTCCTCGCCCTCATGCCGAAAGGTGAGGAAAGTGGGGTTCGGCAGGTTGACGACGGACTCATTCCACACCTCCTGCCCCTCGATGACGTCCGGCAAGCGGTTGTAGAGGCCGGCTCGATAGAGACCTGGATAGTGGGTGTCGCCCGCCTTCGCCCATGGCGCTGCCCCCCGCAGAGACAGCAGGCCGTTCCCCAGCGTGAGGAGTGCTTCGCGCCTCGCCTCGTCCTCAGGATCATAGCCGTCGAAGGCGGACGTCGCGGGCGGTTCAAACCCCATGGGCGGGCACCATCCGGCTAAATGTCACAACCATTCCGGTGTTCACGGACGTCCGGAGAGGACCAGAAACCAGGCCCGACAGGCGCGTTGGCCCATGCCGGCGATGGTCAGAATTCCGCAAACCCGTTGAGGCACCCATCATCACCGATCTGCTCCGTTACAGCCGAAGAGGAACGGTACAGAGGCGGCAAGGTTACAGAACATTCATTTAGACGCGCTGGCTGGGTTTCAGCCGACATTCCCGGGCGCGGTCTTCGGCCAGAGATGGGAGCGCCAGGCGCCGAGCACCAGCAAGGTCGCAACGATCCCCACCGCTCCATAGATGGCCGTGGTCGTCGCAAAGCCCACCCGGCCGATGAGCGGCCCGGAACAGAGCAGGCCGATCGGCAGTCCGTAGACCGCCAGCGTGCGCATCCCCATCACCCGGCCGCGCAAGGCCGGAGGCGTGCCGCGCAGCAGCAGCACCGACATCGGCAGCAGGCACAGCATCTGCGTGATTCCGATCAGCGGCAGCACAATCAGGCCGCCGGGAAGGCTGTCGATCTGGCCGAACAGAATGACCAACCCGTGCCAGACCACGCTGAAGACTAGCATCATCCGCGCCGGCTGCGCCGCCCGGCCCATGCGGCTGACAATCAGCGAGGCCAGGATTCCACCCCCGGCCACGGCTGCGACCAGGTAGCCCAGCCCCGCCTGGGTGGTGCCGTAGATATCCCGGGCGACATAGGGCAGCAGGCCCAGCGTGAAGGGGTAGGCCGTGAGGTTGATCAGGAAGGCCATCAGCATGGCAGCCAGTTGCGGCGGCGCCCGCCACACGGCCTGTGCCGCCTCCCACAAGCCACGCAACGGCGATGGCACGGCCGCCATGGCCCCGGGTTCCGCCGACCGTGCCGTACTGACGCCCAATGTCAGCAGCATGCCGAGGACGTAGAAGGACACCACCATGCCATAGGCCTGGGCCATGCCCAGCACGGCGACGATGCTCGCCCCGGCCAGCGCGCCACCGACGCGCGCCAGGTCCGAAGTGATGCGCGACAGCCCGATGGCGCTGGTCAACCGGTCCTCGGGCATGGTCTCGCCGATCAGCACGTTGCGGATGCCCATGTCGGAAGGCCGGACCAGCCCGGCGAGCCCCGCCACCACCAGCGCCAGCAGCGGGGTCAGCATATCGGTGATCAGCAGCGCCGCCAGGACGGCCGCCAGCAGCGCGTAGGCCGCACGCATCAGGCACATGACGTTGCGATGGCCGAAGGCATCGCCGGCCAGGCCGAAGAACGGCGCAATCAGCGTCCCCAGGAATTGCAGCGAACCGAACACCGTGACCAGCAGTACGGATTCAGTCTTCACCACGATGTACCAACCGAGGATCAGGGTCTCCATCTCGAAGGCCCAGGACGTCATCAGATCCGCCGACCACTGGAAACGGTAGCTGCGGATCGCGAAGGGGGAGTGCGTCCCGGCGCGGCGTGCGCCGGTCATCCAGCCGGGGCCGATCGAGCGCGGCTGCGCGTAGGCTCTGTCATCCCGGTCACGACGCTTCCTCTTTCCCGTCAGCATCCCCCCGATGTTACGCGGCGGCAACCCGTGAACCGGCAAAGGGTCGCGGCGCTCCCTGGGGCCGTCCGCCGGATGCCTCGACCGTTCGGCATGGGTGTGCGCGCTGAGCGAAGCGGCAGGCTTACCAATGGACCATCGGCAGCCCCGGAACCGGCGAGCGGAAGCATGGAATGCGGTCGCCACGCAGGCTGCCGATATAGACGTTCCGGAGATCGGCGCCCCCGAACGTCACGCTCGCGAACCAGGGGGCGATGGTGCCGCCGCAGGCCAGCATGAGTTGCGACGTGGCTTCATCCCGCGCGAACGCCTCCATCAGCACCCGGCCGGTTTCGCTGTCCCGGTCGTCATCCAGGATGATCCGCAAATCGCCCTCGGGCGTGATGGCGAAGATGCGGTCCGTCATCACATGGGTGCCCCAGAGATTGCCATGGGCATCGAAGGCGATGCCGTCGATGAACGCCCCGTGGTCGGACGGCCCGAAAATCTCGCGATCGGCAAGGCCGCCATCCTCGAGCACCCGCAGGCGGGTGATCCGGCGGGCACAGGTCTCGGCCACGTACAGCCACTCCTCCCGCGCATCGAGGCGGATCTCGTTGGTGAAATGGAAGCCGTCCGCGACGATGCGCAGGCGCCCCTGGTCGTACAGGGCGATGAAGCCATCGACGATCGCAGGACTCATCGCCCGCATCCAGTTCTTCGTCCGGGTGGAGACGGTGATCCACAGCCGATCCCGGCTGTCACGGAGCACGAAGTTGACCTTGCCGATCGGCTCGCCGTCGATCGCGTCGACCAGGACATGCGTCTCGCCATCGCGGGACATCAGCTCGAGCCGGTCGGTGCCGAAATTCGAGATGACGATGTCGCCGTTCCGGGCAAAGGCGAGGCCGTTCGGCAGGGTGCCGGTGACGAAGCGCGCTTCCTCGTCCATGGCTTGGGCGAAGGTGGTGCGCGCACGCTGCGTGACGAGGCGCTGGCTGCCATCCGGCCGGATATGCACGACGCCACCCCGGGCGTCCGCCGACCAAAGGGAGCCGTCCCGTTCCGCCAGGATGCATTCCGGCCGCTGGAGGCCAGCCCCGACATAGGTGATGGTCGTGGGATCGACAGTGAAGCCGTCGATGGGATTGTGGGCGCGGCTCATGAGGACCTTTCAGAAGCCGACCCTGTCGCCGCCCTTCAGGCCGTCACCGCAACGGTGATGAAGACCTCCGGCGATGGCGTCTTCGCCTGGGGCGGCTCGGGTCAGCCACGGTGCTGTTCCGGTGAGGGCTGCCCGTGGCTGGCGCCGTGCGGGCAAACCGGGCTCAGGCGCCCGCGCCAGGTCGCTGCCTGGCGCGGGGCGACGGCGTCACTCCACCCGGATGTTGTTGTCCTTGACGACCTTGCCCCAGATCTGGGCGTCCTCGACAAGGAAGTTCCGGAAGTCCGCCGGGGTGCCGCCCGCCGGAACCAGCCCGAGTTCGCGCAGCTTGGCGCGGAACTCGTCGGACCGGATGATGCCGTCGGACAGCGCCGCGATCTTGTCGACGATCTCGGTCGGCGTTCCCCGGGGGGCGAGGACGCCGTGCCAGGAATCGCCCACGAAGCCTGGCAGCGTCTCGGCCACCGTCGGTACCTGGGGCAACGCGTCGACGCGGCGGGGGCCGGAGACGGCCAGGGCACGCACCGCGCCCACCTCGATCTGCGGAATGGCGGTGGTGGTGGGGTCGAACAGCAGGTCGATCCGCCCCGCGACCAGGTCGTTCAACACGCCGTCGCGGTAGGGAACGTGGGTCATGGAGATGCCAGCCTCGTTCAGCAGGCGCGCGAGCGCGACATGCGTCCCCTGCCCGATGCCGTAGCTTCCATACGTCATCGCCCCCGGCCGCGCCTTGGCCGCATCGATCAGCTCCTGAAGAGTCCTGATCGGCGAGTTGCCCGGGACGAGCAGGGCATAGGGCACCGACAGCACGCGGACGACCGGGACGAAATCCTCCGGCTTGTAAGGCAGGTTGCTGTAGATGAACGGGTTGATGGAAAGCGTGTTGTTGACGGCGTAGAGCAGCGTGTAACCATCCGGGCGCGCCGTCGCGACGGCCTGCGCGCCAATGGTCGTGCTGGCGCCTGCGCGGTTCTCGATGACCATCGGCTGCCCCATTGCCCTGGACAGCCGCTCGGCCAGCAGGCGGGCGATGACGTCCGGCGAGCTCCCCGGCCCGAACGGTACGATCAGCCGCACCGGCCGTGTCGGGTAGGCCACCTGCGCCCGCGCCAGCGAAGGCAGCGAGGCACACGCCAGGGCCGCCGAGCACAGCAGCATCCGCCGGCGGGATATTGAGGTCCGTTGCATAGTTCCCTCCCATGATGGATTCCCGCACTCACGCCACAGGGGCGCGGCGCGGGTTGTCAGCTATTCGGCGAGGATGGCCACGGCCCGCGTCCAGCCCGCGGAGGCGGCGCGCACCTTCACGGGAAAGCAGCACACGGTGAAACCGGTCGGCGGAAGCGCCTCCAGGTTGTGGAGCTTCTCGATCTGGCAGTAGCCGCGCACCATCCCGGCGCGGTGGCCCTCCCAGACAATGGAAGGGTCCCCCGTCTCGTCCCAGCGCCGGCGGGTGTGGACGAAGGGCGCATCCCAGGACCACCCATCCGTGCCGCAGACGCGGACACCCCGTTCGGTGAGATAGAGGGTCGCCTCCCGCCCCATGCCGCAGCCGCGCGAGACGTAGTCCGGCTGGCCGTAGGCTTCGCCGGCCGCGGTGTTGACCACCACGATGTCGCCTGGCGAGAGGGCATGGCCGATGCGCGCCAGCTCGGCCTCGATCTCCGCCGCCGACACGACATGGCCGTCCGGCAGGTGTCGGAAGTCCAGCTTCACGCCGGGGCCGAAGAACCAGTCGAGCGGCAGTTCGTCGATCTTCGCGGCGGGCCGCCCGCCATCCATCGTCGAGTGGTAGTGGTAGGGGGCGTCCACATGCGTACCGTTATGGGTCGACAACTGCACCTTCTCGAGCGCCCATCCCTCGCCGTTCGGCATCTGCTCCGGCCGCAGCCCGGGAAAGAAGCGGACGATGTCCCCCGCCGTCTCGGCATGGGCGTGGTACTCGACGGACGGGCCCATATTCGGCGGATCGGCGTAGGGCGTGTTCTCAAGCGGTACCGAGATATCGATGAACCGGCCTGCGCGCATCATGCGGCACTCCCACACAGCGCGTGTGCCGGAGGCGCGCGGAGGGTGCCGTTGGCAACGGCTTCCACCGGGACAGGCACCGCCTGGGCGCGGAAACGCCACCTTCGAAAGGCCTTCATCGCCTTTTCCCCCTCATTGCCCCGCCTTGTTTCGATCGGGTAGACTTATCGGTCGGACGACCGTCTTGGACGAACGTCCTAATCGTAGGAGGCCGTTAGCGCGTTGACAAGGACGAGTTCGGCACCCGCTTTCACGGCATGCCAGGGAAGACCACGCAGATGAATGAGGCGCCGACCCGCGATCGCATCCTGGACGCGGCCGAGCGGCTCTTCGCCGAACGCGGTGGCGAGGACGGAGCGTCCATGCGCGACCTCGCCGCCGCCGCCAGCGTGCGTCTGTCCCAGCTGAGCTACCATTTCGGCTCGAAGGAAGCGCTCTACCGGGCCGTCTTCACCCGCCGGGCCAGCGAGTTGGCCCAGGCCCGCGAGGACGCCCTTCGCGAAGCCCTCGCCCAGCCAGCGCCATCGATCGGGGATGTCATGTCCGCGTTCATTGGCCCCTCGGTGCGGCAGCGGCTCACCGGGGGCGTTCAGGGCGCGGCCTTCGCGCTGCTGACGGCGCGCGAGGCTGTCGATCCCCGCGAGGCGGCGCGCGGCGTCCTGGCCGAGCATTTCGACCCGACCGCAGCACGCTTCATCGCAGCGCTTTCCAGCCTGTACCCGGATGCGACCCCTGCCGCCGCTGCGGAGGCCTACTTCTTCGCGGCCGGCGCACTGGTAATGACCACCATGACAGGCGGCAGGATCTCCCGCCTCGTCGGCCCAGGGTGCGCGCCGGAGCTAAAGGCGCGGGACGCCGCTTCCCTTGTGCAGCGCCTCACCGCTTTCTGCGCGGCGGGAGCCGAAGCCGTGCTGTGCGGCCTGAAGGAACCGCGCTCACCGCCTGGCTGAGATGCACCCAGCCAGCTTCACTGCGCAGTTCAGGCAGCGACGGCTCAGGCAACCGTGGCTTGCGACCACACCAGGCCCGGCTGCGCGCCCACAAAGCGTGCGGGTTCCACGCCATCCTCGGTCAGTGCCACCGAGAGATCCGTGAGCGGGCGCCCCACGGCCTCATCCGTCAGCTTGAAGGTGCCCCAGTGGTAGCCGAGCGCCTGGCGCGCGCCGAGCAGTCGGAAGCCCTGCACCGCATCGCTCGGGTTCATGTGCTGCCCCGCCATGAACCACCTTGGTTCGTAGGCACCGATCGGCAGCAGCGCGAGCCCCAGTGGCCCATGCCGCTCGGCGATGCGGCGGAACGGGCGCCCGTCGTCGAATCCCGTGTCGCCGGCGAATAAGACCCCGTCGCCCAGGCCGCGCAGCACGAAGCCGCACCACAGGGCACGGTTACGGTCCCACAAGCCGCGTGCCGTCCAGTGATGGACCTGCTCCAGCACTGCCTCGACGCCGTTTCCGAGCGCCACCACGCCACCCCAATCGGCCGTGGTGACCTCGATGGACGCGTCATAGTCGCGGATGGTCGCATCGTTGCCCAGCGGCGCCACGATGCGTGGCCGGTCTCGCTGCCAAAGACGCGCGAGGGTCTCGACATCCAGATGGTCGTAGTGGCCGTGCGACACCAGGACGACGTCGATCGGCGGCAGGTCGTCGAAGGCGATGGCAGGCGGGTTGGCACGCTTCGGGCCGATGAAGGAGAACGGGCTGGCGCGCTCCGACCAGACCGGGTCGGTCAGGATGTTGAGGCCCTCCCCCTGGATCAGGAACGTCGCGTGGCCCACGAAGCTGACACGCAGCGCCTTGCCCTGGACACGGGGCGGGGGCCGGTCCGGCGGAAACGGACTGGGATAGGTGTCGGGCCAGTCCTCGTTCGTTCCGCCCAGCTTCCAGCGCGCCAGGTCCAGGAAGCCGCGGGGGCCACCACCGCTCGGGTTGAAGAAGCGGCTTCCGTTGAAATGGTCGCTCACCGCGATCTCGCTGCCGGCAATGCCGCTGCTGGAACAGCCACCGAGCCATGGAAGGGTGGCCAGTACCGGCGCGGCAGCCAGAACTTTGCCGAGGCAGCGCCGGGTGATGGTCCGGGCAGGTCGGGGCTCGTTGTCGGTCACGGAAGGTCCTGCATCATTGGGGCGGGCAGGTCGCCTGGGTGCTTCGGCCAACGCATCGGCTGACCGCATCTTCCGCCGGCCCTGCCCGTCACAGCGTGCCGCCGAGCAGCGCGTGGAGGTCGTCCCGCAGGGTGGTCCATTCCTCGTCGTCGAAGAGCATGAACCCGAAGGTTCGCAGCATGAACGCACCCTCGGTCGCCAGCAGCGCGAGCCGGGCCCGGCGCCCTGACTCGGATTGCAGGTCGAGCCCGCCGAACTTCTCCGTGTACCATGTCCGCACATCGGCAAGGTGGTGCTTCGCCTCGATCAGCGCCGCCAACATGCCGGCAGCGCGTGCTTCCTGCTCGGCATCGATCTCCATCGAGAGCGCGACGTGGCCGCGCACGGCCTCGATGGGCGTCGGCGTCGGCCCGGCCGCAGCTGCCAGCATTGCGTCATACTCGCGCGACCAGCGCTCCAGCATGGCTGAGATCAGGGCGTCCTTGGTGCCAAAACGCGACTGCACGCCACCCTTGGAAATGCCCGCCGCCTTGGCGACGGCGTCGATGGTCAGCGCCCCGGTCCCGTCCTTCAGCAGGAGGCCTTCCGCGAGGTCCAGGACCCTGTCGCGGTCGATCGTCGGCGGACGTCCCATGGCAACCCCTAGGAGGATTGGAATACAGATGTATTTGTACTGCAGCGGGTTGGATGCAGCAAGGGCATTGCGCGGCGGCGTGCCAGTCCCTCCATCTTCGACAGATGAGCGACTGGCAAGACAGGTTGCCGGGCCTTTCCACCGACGCGCCTATCTGCTGAGGCCCCGCCCTCAGCAGATGATCGCGACCATGAGCCCTGCCCAGGCATGCACGAGGCTCGCCGTCGCCCATGCGCACGCCACCGGCCCAGCCATCTTGACCAAGATAAAATACATTCGTATGGATTGATATGGAGAGGGTGCCACCTTTGGCAGGCATCCCCACGCCCTGCCCACGACACTGGTGATTTCATGCAACGCCGTTCCGCGCTGTCGCTGCTTCTCGTCCTCGCCGCCTGTGGCGAGGCGGCGGCACCCCCTGAGGCCGCGCCTGCGCCGGCCAAGGTTGGTATCGTCGAAGCCCGCCCGCTGCCGACACCCGTCGCCTTCGAATATGGTGGCCGCGTCATGGCCGTGCGCCAGACCGAGGTGCGCGCCCGGGTCGGCGGCATCCTGCTGGCCCGTGCCTACACCGAGGGCGCCGAGGTCCAGGAAGGCGACATACTCTTTCGGATTGACCCGGCCACCTACCAGGCAGCGGCCGACCTCGCGCAGGCGCAGGTGCAGGAGGCGGACGCCGCCGTGCAGCGCGCCCGCCGCGACCAGCGCCGCGCGGCGGAATTGCTGCGGGCCGATGTCGGCAGCCGCAAGGCCAGCGACGACGCCGCCTCCGCCCTGGCGCAGGCCGAGGCGAGCCTGGCCGCGGCCCGTGCCCGGCTGGCGAGCGCCCGCCTTGAACTCGGCTACACCACCGTCACCGCGCCAATCTCCGGCGTCACCAGCCTGGAAGCGGTACCGGAGGGCAGCCTGGTCAGTGCCGGGGGCGATAGCTCCCTGCTGACGCGCATCACCCAGATGGAGACCGTCTACGTCGCCTTCGCCTTCAACAGGCCGGACCTCGCGACGCTCTCCGAGGGTGGCGCACAGGACCTGCCCGCGCAGGTCCTGCTAAGCCAGGATGGCGGCCCCACCGGCAAGGTCAGCTTCACCGAGGCGACCATGGACCCGACCACCGGCACGGTGCGCGGCCGCGCCACCTTCGCCAATGCCGACCGGCGCCTGATCCCCGGCCAGTTCGTCCGCATCCGCGTCTCCGGCCCGATGCGGGAGGCGATCCGCATCCCGCAGGCGGCCGTGCAACAGGACGTCCAGGGAACCTTCGCCTACGTCGTAGGCCCCGACAGCAAGGCGGAGCGCCGCGCCATCCGGCTCGGCCGCAGGGCGGGGGGCGACTGGATCATCGAGGACGGAATCCGCCCTGGCGATCGCGTCATCGCCGAGGGGGTGGTTAAGGTCGCCGAGGGCGCGCCTGTCGAGCCGACGGAGATGCGGCGATGAGCGCCCGCTTCTTCATCGAGCGCCCGGTGCTCGCCGGCGTACTCTCCATCGTTATCGTGCTGGCCGGGTTGGTGGCCATGCGCGTGCTGCCCATCGCGCAATACCCGCAGATCGTGCCGCCGCAGGTGGTGGTCTCCACCACCTATTCCGGTGCGGATGCGAACACGGTGGCGCAAACGGTGGCGGCGCCGCTGGAGCGCGCGATCAACGGCGTGGAGGGGCTGATCTACATGCAGTCCGTCAACACCGATGGCGGCATGACGCTGAACATCAGCTTCGAGATCGGCACAGACCCGGACCAGGCGACCATCAATGTCAGCAACCGCGTGCAGGGCGTGCTCGCCACTCTGCCCGGCGAGGTGCAGCGCGTCGGCGTCACCGTCAACAAGCAGTCCACCACTTTCCTGGCCGTGGTTTCGCTGACGGCCACCGATGCGCGGTTCGACGAGATCTTCCTGAGCAACTACGCGCTGCGGAACGTCGTCGATGAGATCAAACGCATACCCGGTGTCGGCAACGCCTCGCTGTTCGGCCAGAAGGAGTACGCCATGCGGGTTTGGCTGCAGCCGGAAAAACTGGCGCAGTTTTCCCTGACCGCCTCCGACGTCTCGGCCGCCATCCGTGAGCAGAACCAGCAATTCGCGGCCGGCAAGCTCAACGACGCTCCGGCATCCGGCGGCGCCTACACCTACGCCATGACAGCGCAGGGCCGCCTGCCCGACGCGGAGGCCTTCAACAATATCATCCTCCAGGCACGGCCCGACGGATCGGCCCTGCGGCTGCGGGATGTCGCGCGCGTGGAGCTGGGTGCGCAGCAATACGACTTCATCGGCACGCTGAACGGCAAGGCCAGCGCGCCTTTCGGCATCTACCTTCAGCCCGGCGCGAATGCTTTGCAGACGATGGCGGCGGTGACGGCGCGCATGGACGAGCTCGCCGCCGCCATGCCGCAGGGCATGGAGTATTCGGTGCCCTACAACACCACCACCTTCGTCGAGGTCTCCATCAGGCAGGTCATCGTGACCTTCTTGGAGGCGGTCCTGCTGGTGGTCGTGGTGGTGTTCCTGTTCCTGCAGAGCTGGCGGGCAACCATCATCCCGCTGATCGCCATTCCGGTCTCCATCATCGGCACCTTCGCGGGCATGTATGCGCTGGGCTTCTCCATCAACATGCTGACGCTGTTCGGCATGATCCTGGCCATCGGCATCGTGGTCGACGACGCCATCGTCGTGGTGGAGAACGTGGAACGGCTGATGGCGGAGGAAGGCCTTTCGCCGAAGCAGGCATCGATCAAGGCGATGGAGGAAGTGACCGGCCCGGTCATCGCCATCGTTCTCGTGCTCTGCGCCGTATTCGTGCCGGTGGGCTTTCTCGGCGGGCTGAGTGGTGAACTCTACAAGCAGTTCGCCATCACCATCTCGGTCTCTGTCTTCCTCTCCGGCATCGTGGCGCTGACGCTGACGCCCGCGCTCTGCGCGGTGATGCTCAAGCCCGGGCATGGCCGCAAGCTGCTGCCCTTCCGCCTGTTCAATCGTGGCTTTGACTGGCTGACGCGTGGCTACACGTCCGGCGTGCGTTTCTTCCTGCGCCGCGGCCTGCTCGGCCTGCTCTCCTTCGCCATGGTCTGCGGCCTGACTGTCATGCTGTTCCGCACCGTACCCGGTGGCCTGGTGCCGGAGGAGGATCAGGGCAACCTGTTCGTCGTCTGGAACATGCCGCCTGCCACGGCGCTGGACGGCACCGACGCCGCCGGGCGCGAAGTCATGGAGATCCTGGCGGCCGACCCCAATGTCCGCTCGGTGATGTCGTTCTCCGGCTTCAACCTGCTCTCCAACGCGGCCAGCAGCAGCGCGGGTGCCGCCTTCGTCGAACTCAGGGACTGGTCGGAGCGTCAGGCCCCGGACCAGGATGCACGCGTGCTGGCGGGCAGCTTCTTCGGCGCATTGTCCGAAGTCCGCAACGCCCTCGCCATGGCCTTCAATCCGCCTGCCATCGAAGGCCTGGGCACGGTCGGCGGCTTCGAGATGAAGGTGCTAGACCGTGCCGGTGCCGGCAGCGAGGCAATGACCGCCGCCATCCAGGCCCTGCTGCAAGCCGCCCAAGCCCGGCCCGAGCTGGCGGGCGTCAGCACCACGCTGCAATCCAACGTGCCGCGCTACCGCCTGGACATCGACCGCGATGCCGCCAAGGCACGCGGCGTGTCGTTGACCGCGTTGTTCGAGACGGTGCAGAGCACCTTCAGCAGCCTCTACGTCAACGACTTCTCGCTGCTCGGCCGCAACTACCGCGTCAACCTGCAGTCCGAGGGCGAGTACCGCCGGGAGCCGGAGGACCTCAGCCGTGTTTTCGTCCGGGCCGTCAATGGCGAGATGGTACCCGCGAGCGGGATGCTGTCGCTGACCCGCGTCGTCGGCAGCGATCTGGCCGAGCGCTTCAACGGCTACCCGGCCGCCACCATCAATGGCGGCGCGGCGCCGGGCTACTCCTCCGGCCAGGCACTGCGGGCAATGCAGGACCTCGCCGCCGCCAGCTTGCCGCAAGGCTTCGGCATCGCCTGGAGCGGCGCCGCCTACCAGGAGCTGGCGGGCGGCAATGCGGCGGCGATGGCGCTGGGCTTCGGCGTGATCATGGTGTTCCTGATCCTGGCGGCGCAGTACGGACGCTGGACCTTGCCGGTCGCGGTCCTGCTGGCGGTGCCCTTCGGCCTGTTCGGTGCGCTGCTGGCGGCGTGGCTGCGCGGGCTGAACAACGACATCTACTTCCAGGTCGGCCTCATTACGCTGGTAGGCTTGGCCGCCAAGAACGCCATCCTGATCGTGGAGTTCGCAGTCCTGCAGAGGCAAACGGGCAAGTCGCCCCTTGAGGCGGCGTTGGAGGCAGCGCGGCTGCGCTTCCGCCCGATCATCATGACCTCGCTTGCCTTCATCCTTGGCTGCGTACCGCTGGCCATCAGCACCGGCGCGGGCTCCGGCAGCCGCGTTTCCATCGGCACGGCCGTGGTGGGCGGCATGCTGGCGGCGACCTTCCTCGCCGTGTTCCTCATCCCCCTGTTCTACACCTGGTTCGCAGGCACGGCCGCGGCAAAGACCGCCGACCAAGCCCAGCCGGCAGCATCCGTAAAGGTCATCTGATCATGGCAAACCATCGTGACCCTGTCGCCAGGGGCGCATTGTTGCCTGCACGCCGCGCTGCCCTGCCTCGCCACGCGCGCCCGGCCGCCGGGAATAGCGCATCGGCCACAGTGCGGGGCGGCGGCGATGAGGCGCAGGTTGCTCCGACGGCCACCGTCCACCGTGGTCGCCTGAGCATGCTGGGACCTGATTTGTGAGCCAGGACGAAGGGGCGCTCGCTGACCTCCTCGACCGGCTGGCCGATCTTGGGGAGCAGGAAACTTCGGTCACGGTGGGCCAAATCCGTGAGGCAGTGGGGGATCGGAGCTTCGGCCCATTCCTGCTGGTGCCGGCGCTGGTCGAGATAAGCCCGGTGGGCGCCATCCCGGGCCTGCCGACGGCCATCGCGGCCGTCATCACCCTGTTCGCCACTCAGATCCTGCTGGGGCGGGACCACCTCTGGTTACCGGCGTTTGTCGAGCGGCGATCGATGAAGGGGGACAAGCTGGCGGCGGGGATGCGGAAGGTCCGGCCGGTGGCGCGGTGGGCCGACAGGGTTACCCGTCCCCGGCTCCGTTGGCTGACGAAGAAGCCGTGGCTCTCGGTCGCCGCCATCGCCTGCATCGGCCTGGCCGCGACCACGCCGGTGCTGGAGCTCGTGCCCTTCGCCAGCACGATCCCCATGGCGGTCATCGCGATGATCGGCCTGGCGCTGCTTACCAGGGACGGCCTGTTGCTGGTGTTGGCAGCCGCCACGGCGCTCCTCGCGCTCGGCGGTCTCGGCTTTACGTTGCTGCCGCTGTAGCCAGCCAGGTCAACCCCTGCCGACCAGCAGGCCACCCGCCAGGCACCGGAAGGCATCCACGGCCTTGGCCAGGACGGCGTTCGGATCGTCGCTGGCCGCGATCCACAGCGCGGCGTTCAGCGCGGCACCGTTCAGCAACCGGGCCGCGGCTTCCGCGTCCACCGGCTTCACCACCCCCTGCGCGATCAGCGCCTGGATGGTGCCTGTCGTGGCGCGCAGGCAGCTATTCTGGCTGGGCCACTGCGACGGGTCGCCCAGCACGGCCGGGCCATCGAGCAGCACGACGCGCTGCACCTCCGGCTCCAATGCCATCTCGATATAGGCGGCGCCCTCCGCCAGCAGGCCTTCCCACGCCGTCCCCGCCTGGCTGCCGATGGCATAGGCGCGGGCGGCCATCTCCTCGTCAATCTGGTTGACCACGGCCTGCAGCAGGCCGCGCTTGTCGCCGAAATTGTGATAGAGCGCGCCGCGCGTCAGCCCGGCCTCGGCCGTGAGGTCGTCCATCGAGGCCGCCGCGTAGCCCTTATCAGCAAACGCTGCGCGGGCGGCACGCACCAGCTTGGTCCGCGTTTCCTCCACCATCTCGGCACGTCGTTTCGGCGGCATCCTGGTCTCCTCGCGGCCACATACGGGACGTATGCCAGTTGACATACGCTTCGTATGCGGAGATGATCTTACATACGCGGCGTATATCAATACCAGGGCGTCCCGTGAAGTCATCAGGCCGGACCGTCGCGGCCATCATGGCAGCGCCTGCGGTGCAGGACGGCTCTGCCTCTACCGAAAGGAACAAACCCATGGCTCAGCGCGAAGCGATCTTCCCCGCCAACCCGCACGCTCTTTACGAAGCCCATAAATACTCGCCGGCGATCCGCTCGGGCGATCTGCTGTTCGTCTCGGGCCAGGTCGGCAGCCGGCCGGATGGCTCGCCGGAGCCGGATTTCGCCCGGCAGGTGCAACTGGCCTTCGACAGCGTGCTGGCGGTCCTGCAGGCGGCGGGCTGCACGTTGGCCGACGTGGTGGACGTCACGTCCTTCCACACCGATCCAGCCAACCAGATGGAAACGTTCATGGCCGTGCGGTCGCGCATCATTGGCGAGCCGCCTTACCCGAACTGGACCGCCGTTGGCGTCACCTGGCTGTCGGGTTTCGACGTCGAGATCAAGGTGATCGCCCGCATTCCCGAAGGGCGCTGAGCCGCACGCCGCCGTTCAGGCACAGGCAACTCAGCCATCCTCCGTGACGGATGATGCATCGCGCCTGGCCTGACGCGTCGCCCGGGCACGCCCCTGGGACGCCGCTTTGCGGCGTTCCTCCCGCAGCACGTCGATGGTCGCTTGCCACCAGCCACGCCGCAGGTCAGCCGGGACTGCCGGCGTGCGTGCGGGCCAGGCCTGGACCAGTTCCGCATGGCTGGGCCTCCGCCAGTTGGCCCAGATCAGGTCCCCAGCGCCGACGCCAGGATAGAAGCGCGCGGCGATGGCGGGCTCGACCACCTCGCCCGTCACCATCTCGAACACCACGCATCCCAGGTGGGTCATCACCACGCGGTCCGGCGGCGGCAGCGCATCTTCCGGCACCGGATAGCGGTTGCGGCGATGCTCTGCGGCTTCTTCCCGCTTCTCCGCCTGCCCGGGGGCGGCTTTGCGACTTTCCGCGCGCTTTCTCCGTTCCTCCGGCTCGGCCAGGCGGGCAGCGGCTTCGATGGCGGGCCAGTGCTTCTGCAAGGCCTCGTAAGACCGGAACGGCACGCGCCACGCTTTCGCTGCCGGGTCCCATCCAGCCCAAGGCACCAGGCGCAACTCGGCGATGACGGTCCGGGAATAGGGTGTCCGCACCACGAGGTCTTCGGCGACGTCCAGATAGGGGCTGGCGATCGGCTCGAAGGTGAAGGCGTCGCGGCCGCGCTGGTCGGCATAGGCCAGCACGCCAGACCACTCGCGGCTCATCCACTTCGTCAGGCGCTGTTCCGCGCGCTTGCCGGGCACGAACCACGCCCGCAGATCATCCCGCCAACGAGCACTTGGAAAGGCTTCGCGGAACCGTTCCACCGTCATCCGGTCGTAGGGAAACGCCGCCGTAGCGCCGGCCGCGCCCTCGCCTTCTTCCTGCTGCTGAGCGCTGAACTCCGTCGTCGCCTCGGTCACGCTGGTGTCCTCCGTGGCAAGCAGAGCGTGGCGTGCCTGGGTCTAGCAATCCCAGTGGGCCACTGTCGACAGTCTGGCGCAGGCAATCCCCCGCCACCAGCGCCTGCGAAGCCGCCAGCTATCGGGGGGCGCAGGCGACTGCCGCCCCGATGCATGAACGCCGCAACGGCCGGGTTGTCCAACCGCGTGGCCAGTCAAAAGCGGATGAGTCCACCGCCAGGGCCTGGACATCTCATTCTAGAACGATCAATCTATTTGCATGGTCAGGACCGCGCGTTTCTCGGCAGAACACTTCATCGACGCTGCCATTGCCCTCGTCGGCGAGGGTGGGCCGGGTGCCGCGACCATGCAGGCCATTGCCCGGCGCGTCGGCGCGCCGACCGGCTCGATCTACCATCGGTTTGACTCCCGTTCCGCCATCCTAGCCGCTGCGTGGAACGCCAGCTATGGCTCCCTGGCCAGGGTGCTCGTACCGCTGCTGCAAGCGGGCCGGCCGCGCGAGGCGGCGCTTGCGCTCATCCCTTGGGCAGGCGAGGACCGGCCCCGCGCCCGCTTCCTGCTGCTGCATGAGCCCGTCGCCCTGTTCGAGGACGCCCCACCGCCCGAACCGCTGCGGCAGGAGATGGAGCGGCTGGAGGCCGGGATGGACCAGGCCTTCCGCGCCTGCATCGCCCGCTTCGGGGACGGCACCATCCGGGACGAGGACCTGGCGCGCGCGAAATTCCTGATCTTCGACGCGCCCATCGCCATCCTCCGCCCGCATCTGCTGGCCGAGGCCCCCATCCCCACTTTCGCCGGCCAGATGATGGCCGAGCTGCATGCGGGCCTGCCATTCGCCGGCACCCGCGCCGGGACCACCCAGGCGGCCTGAGCCGCTCTCCTACGGATTGCTACAAGCCCCATGAATGACTTCGTCGACGAGCGGCCGATCAAGCTGCATTCCCCTGAAGATTTCGCCGGCATGCACGCCGCCGGCAGGCTGGCAGCGGCCACGCTGGACATGGTAACCGCGCATGTGCGCGCAGGCATCACCACCGCGGAGTTGGACCGGCTGTGCCACGCCTTCATCGTGGATCACGGCGCCGTACCGGCCTCCCTCGGCTACCGGGGCTATACCCACGCCACCTGCATCTCGCTCAACCATGTCGTCTGTCACGGTATCCCCGGGGAGCGGGCACTGATGGAGGGGGACATCCTCAACATCGACCTCGCCGTCATCGTCGATGGATGGCACGGGGATAGCAGCCGCATGTACACGGTCGGCAGGATCGGCACCCGCGCGGCACGGCTGATCGACGTCACTTACGAGGCGATGATGCGTGGCATCGCGGCCGTGCGGCCCGGCACCACGCTGGGCGATATCGGCTTCGCGATGCAGAGCCATGCCGAGGCCGCGCGCTTCAGCGTGGTGCAGGATTTCTGCGGCCACGGTCTCGGCCGCGTCTATCACGACGCGCCCGACGTACCGAATTACGGGCGCAAAGGTGCCGGCCCGACGCTACGACAAGGCATGTTCCTGACCATCGAGCCGATGATCAATGCCGGCCGCTTCGACGTGAAGGTGCTCAGCGATGGCTGGACTGCCGTGACGCGCGACCGCAGCCTCTCCGCGCAGTTCGAGCACAGCGTCGGCGTGACCGAGGATGGCTGCGAGATCTTCACCCTCTCCCCCGCCGGCTTCGACAAGCCCCCATACCAAACGACCTAGCGGCGCGGCGGCGTCAGCAGCACCGGGTGCGCTTCCAGCGCCGGTGAGGCAACGGCGTGCACAGGATGGGTGGAGACACGGCCGCTCACCACTTCCAGGTCCCAGTCGCCGCCCAGGCTGCGGGGGCCGGTGCGGTCGTCCGACGCGGCGACATCGCGGGCCAGGGCGCGGGATAGCGACGCGACGAAGCGGCCACCCACGGCACCCTGGCCGATTTCGCATCCCCACAGCAGCAGCGCGCCACCAGGGGCCAGGCCATTGCCCAGCCGTGCCAGGTCGGCCGCGCGCCCGGCCAGCGTGTCCATCTCCAACGTCACGCTGCCCAGGCGCAGGCGGCCGGGGGCGCCATGGTCGGCGATGTGGATGGCGGCCAGCGGGCCGAGCTCGCCAGCAACTTCGGCGATCTGGATGAGGCCGTCCCGCGCGGTATCCAGCAGCAGCACGGCGACGCCGGGCTCGGCGCCGGCCAGCAGCGATGGCCAGCCCTCCAGGCGCGGGTCGAGGACAAGCAATTGAGTCGAGATCTCGGCAGGCTTCTGCATGGCGGCGGCTTTCCCGTTTTGGGTCATTCTCATCATGGGCCAGCCATCCTTTCCAAACCGTCAACTGCGATGCGGAATTCGCCAGGGCCGTGCCGGGTTGCAGTGGCGGCGCGCAACCGGCATGGCTGTGCCGCCATGCCGCACGCACCCGCCTGATGAACGACGTCACCGAAGCCACCCGCCTCGCCCTGGGCCTGATCCTGCATGGCGATGCCGAGGTGGCGCAGATCATCCTGCTCTCCCTCCGCGTCTCTGGCAGCGCGGCACTGCTGGCCTTCGTGCTGGGGCTGCCGGTGGCGGCCAGCCTGGTCATTGCCCGCTTCCGTGGGCGCAACACGCTGCTGCTGCTGTTCAACGCCGCGCTTGGGCTGCCGCCGGTCATCGTAGGGCTGGTGTGCTACCTGCTGCTCTCGCGCAGTGGGCCGCTGGGGGCCCTGGGCTGGCTGTTCGCGCCCAGTGGCATGGTGCTGGCACAGACCATCCTGTCCTTCCCCATCGTTGTCGCGCTGGCCAGCCGTGCCTTTGCCCCGTTGTGGCACGACCACCGCGATGCCCTGGCGATCGACGGCGCCAGCTTCCGCCACTGCATGTGGCAGTTGTTCCGCATGGCCCGCCCACCGCTGGTGACGGTGTTCCTTGCCGCCTTCGGCCGCGCCATCGCCGAGGTCGGCGCCATCCTGGTGGTCGGCGGCAATATCCGCGGCGAGACCCGCACCATGACCACGGCCATCGCACTGGAAACCCAGAAGGGCGACCTGCCGATGGCGCTCGCCCTCGGCGGCGTGCTGCTGCTGCTGTGCCTGGGCGTCAGCATGGTGACGCTGCTGCTTGGGCGCCGGACCTGAGGGCGTCCCGGCCCAGGCGGCTTCGTCTAGAGTTCCGCGCCCAGGTCCATGATCGTCTCCCGTAACCAGCGATGTGCCGCATCGCCGTCCCGGCGCGGGTGCCAGACCTGCTGGAAGGCGAAGCCAGGAATGGCGAAGGGCGGCGGGAAGATCCGTAGCCCCTCCGCCTCCGGCCGCGCTGGCAGGATGCGCCGGGCGACGGTCAGCACCAGGTCCGTCCCCGCCACTACCCGTGTCGCCGGCCCCCAATGCGGCAGCACCAGCGCGACATGGCGGCTGCGCCCGATGGCGGCCAAGGCAAGATCCACTTCCTTCGGCATGTCCGGCCGCAGCGCCACCGAGGCATGCGGGCGGGCCAGATAGGCCTCCAACTCCGTAATGGCCGGGGTGCCGGCATCCGCGATGCAGACGAACTCCTCCTGGAACAGCGTGTGGCAATGCAAACCCTGCGGGGCAGCGGGGCACACGGCCAGGGCCAGGTCGATCTCGCCATCCATGACCTGAGAAAGCATGCCCTCCCGCCCCGTCTGGCTGACCATCAGGTCGATGCCAGGCGCCTGCCGCCGCAAGCGCCGCATCAGCCCCGGCAGCAGCACGGTCGACCCGTAGTCGGACATCGCCAACCGGAACACCCGCCGCGCCGTGGCCGGGTCGAACCCCGCCGGCCCCAGCAGCTGCCGCATCCGGCCGAGGGCCTCGGTCAGTTGCGGCGCCAGCTCCATCGCCCGGGCGGTCGGCTGCAACTGGCCGGCGCGGCGCACCAGCAAAGGGTCGTCCAGCAAGACGCGCAGCCGGCCCAGCGCGTGACTCACCGCAGGCTGGCTCCTGTTCAACCGGGTAGCGGCGCGGGAGACATGACGCTCCGCCAGCAAGGCGTCCAGCACCACCAGCAGGTTGAGGTCTACGCGCCGCAAACTATTCATCCTGTGCATGTTATTCGGATGAAATCAGAATTTCCATCAGATGCGCGGATAACCTACCCAGGCCTGACCCTTACGATCTGATCGGGAACCGATATGCCCAGCACCACGCCTCTCCTCGCCGCAGCCCTGCTGGCCGGGGCCGCCGTACCGTTCCAGGCGGGCGCCAACGCGGCGCTCGGGCGGCTGATAGGGCATCCGCTTTGGGCAACACTGGTGTCCCTCACCGTCAGCATCGTGCTGCTGGTGCCGGTCGTGCTGGCATTCCGCCTGCCCTTCCCGGCCATCGGGGATGCGCTGAAGGGCCCGTGGTGGGTCTGGGCCGGTGGTGCGGCCGGGGTGCTCTACCTCACCGCCGCGCTGCTGCTGACGCCCAGGCTGGGGGCGGCAGGCTTCATCGTCGCCGTCATCGCCGGGCAGATCGTCGCCTCCCTGGCCATTGACCATTTGGGCCTGGTGGGGCTGCCGGCCAGGCCGGTCGCGCCGATGCGGCTGCTGGGCGCGGCGCTGATCATCGGCGGCATGGTGGTGACGCAATGGGCCAGCCAGGCCAGCGCTGCCGCGCGCTGAAGGCCGCACCCTGCCAGCCCGGCGGGCAGCCTGCACACCGCCCGGGCAGGCTGGGGCGCGGCGGCGGCGCCCGTGCCGCAGAAGCCCGGCCCCGTGGCCCTTCCGCAACGCTTCCGGCCCGCGTTAGGCTGCTGGCCTGGGCAGGCCCGCGCGCCGCCCTCATGCCCCTGGGAGACGATTCATGCTGAACCGCCGCTACCTGCTCGCCACCGCCGCCACTGGCATGGCCGGCGCCCTGGCTGCCCCGCATGTCGCCCGGGCGCAGGCCATGCCCAAGATCACCATCGGCATGTCTGGCTGGACCGGCTTCGCGCCGCTGACGCTGGCCGAGCAGGCCGGCCTGTTCAAGGCCGCCGGCGTCGAGGTCGAGACCAAGTTCGTGCCGCAGCGGGAGCGCAACCTGGCCCTGGCCGCCGGCGCGCTGAACTGCGTCGTCACCACCGTGGACACCATGATCCTGTGGGGCAGCACCATGCCGCTGGTGCAGGTGCTGGTGCTGGACAAGTCCAAGGGCGGCGATGGCATCGCCGTGCGCCCGACCATCGGCGGCTGGTCCGACATGAAGGGCAAGACCTTCGCGGTGGATGGCGCCGGCACCACGCCTTACTTCGTGCTGGCCTATATGCTTCGCGAGAACGGCCTCACCATCAAGGACGTGCAGACCGCCACCCTGGCGCCACAGCCGGCCGCGCAAGCCTTCGTCGCCGGGCAGTTCGACGGCTGCTCCACCTACGAGCCCTACCTTTCCTCCATCCGCGGCATCAGCGCGACCCAGGGCCGCATCCTGGCGACGACGACCGACTACGCCTGCGTGGTGGACACCCTGGCCTTCACACCGGATTTCGTGGCCAAGAACGAGGGCGCCGTCCGGGCCGTCATCAAGGGCTGGTACGACGCCCTGGCGATGATCAAGGCCGAGCCGGAGAAGTCGTTCGAGATCATGGGCAAGCGCGTCAACCAGTCCGGCGAGGCCTTCAAGGCCAGCGCCGCCTTCATCGAGTGGCAGGACGCCGCGATGAACAAGGCCTATGTCGGCGGCGACCTGCAGGCCTTCATGGGCAAGGCGCTCGAAGTGCAGAAGGAAGCCGCCGTCGTCCGCACCTCGCCGGACCTCGCAAAGCTGCTGGACACCCGCTTCGTCGCCTGATGCCAGATTGATGGAACCGCTCAAGCCAGTCTCCGCCGGTGCCCGGGTCGTCCTGGGCATCGGCTTCTTTGTCCTGTTCATCGGGTTGTGGGCGGCCGTCACCTATGGCGGCGTCGTGCAGCCGCTGTTCCTCGCCTCGCCGGGCGCGGCTCTGGTGGCGGGCATCTCGCTGTTCACCGAATACAATTTCCTCGGCGATATCGGCATGACGGTGTGGCGCGTGCTTGGCGGCTTCGTGCTGGCCGCCATCATCGCCGTGCCGCTCGGGCTGATGATGGGCGCCTACAAGGGGGTGGAGGCGTTCTTCGAACCCTTCATCTCCTTCGCCCGCTACCTGCCAGCCTCCGCCTTCATCCCGCTGCTGATCCTGTGGGCGGGGGTGGGGGAAGCGCAGAAGCTCTCCGTCATCTTCCTCGGCAGCGTGTTCCAGATCGTCATCATGGTCGCCGTCATCGCCGGCGCCACGCGGGTGGACCTGGTGGAGGCCGCCTACACGCTGGGCGCGCGCAGCCGTGGCATCCTGCGCCGCGTCATCATCCCCTCCGCCGCGCCGCAGGTGATGGAGGCGCTGCGCCTGGTGCTAGGCTGGGCCTGGACCTACGTCATCGTCGCCGAGCTGATCGGCGCGCAGAGCGGCATCGGCCACATGATCATGGACAGCCAGCGGCTGCTGGATACCGGGCAGATGATCTTCGGCATCGTCGTCATCGGCATCATCGGCCTGGTCACCGACTTCCTGTTCAAGGCGCTGAACCGGCGCCTGTTCCGCTGGGCGTCACTCTGATGGTTTTGACCATTCGCGGGCTGACCCGCACCTTCCCCGGCCAGGGCCGCACCGCGCCCACGCTGGCGCTGCAACCGACGGACCTGGATGTCGCCCCCGGCGAGTTCGTCTCCATCCTTGGCCCGTCCGGCTGCGGCAAATCCACCCTGCTGCGAATCGTCGCGGGGCTGGACCGGCCAAGCGGCGGCACCGTGACCCTTGGCGGCCGGCAGGTGACCGGGCCGGGGCCGGACCGTGGCATGGTGTTCCAGTCCTACACCTTGTTCCCCTGGCTGACGGTGCGGCAGAACATCGAGTTCGGCCTACGGGAGCGGAAGCTGCCGGAGGCGCAGATCCGCGACATCTCGGAGAAGTTCATCGCCCGCACCGGGTTGCGGGGGTTCGAGAACCACTGGCCGCGCCAACTCTCCGGCGGCATGCAGCAGCGCACCGCCCTGGCCCGCGCCCTGGCCAACGACCCCGAGATCCTGCTGCTGGACGA
>Ga0308159_1000770_pt1 | contig 60366 bp, 49 predicted proteins | sample PhyCR1_FD_201040 | JGI IMG/M metagenome (GOLD analysis project Ga0308159, IMG submission 201040) | Phyllosphere microbial communities from UC Gill Tract Community Farm, Albany, California, United States - DLSLC.R1 | ecosystem: Host-associated > Plants > Phyllosphere > Unclassified | place: USA...
TCAAGAAATGGGATCTGGGCGATATCCTGGGTGCGACCGGTAAACTGTTCAAAACCAAGACCGGCGAACTGTCGATCCATTGTTCTGAACTGCGTCTGCTGACCAAAGCACTGCGTCCGTTGCCGGACAAATTCCACGGCTTGCAGGATCAGGAAGCGCGTTACCGTCAGCGTTATCTTGACCTGATCGCTAACGAAGATTCCCGTAAGACCTTCAAAATCCGTTCTCAGATCATGTCTGGTATCCGCAGCTTTATGGTGGAAAACGGCTTCATGGAAGTCGAAACCCCGATGATGCAGGTGATCCCTGGCGGCGCGGCAGCGCGTCCGTTCATCACTCACCACAATGCGCTCGATATCGACATGTACCTGCGTATCGCGCCGGAGCTGTATCTGAAGCGTCTGGTTGTCGGTGGCTTCGATCGCGTGTTCGAAATCAACCGTAACTTCCGTAACGAAGGCGTTTCTCCGCGTCACAACCCAGAGTTCACCATGATGGAACTCTACATGGCGTACGCGGATTACAAAGACCTGATCGTTCTTACCGAAACCCTGTTCCGCACCCTGACTGAATCTGTTCTGGGCAGCAGCGTTGTGCAGTACGGCGACCAGACTTTCGATTTCGGCAAGCCTTTCGCCAAGCTGACCATGCGTGAAGCGATCTGCAAATACCGTCCGGAAACTAACGTGGCTGATCTCGACGATCTGGCAAAAGCGACCGCTATCGCAGAATCACTCGGTATCAAAATCGAGAAGAGCTGGGGTCTGGGCCGTATCGTGACCGAGATCTTCGAAGAAACCGCCGAAGCACAGCTGATCCAGCCAACCTTCATTACCGAGTACCCGGCAGAGGTTTCTCCGCTGGCGCGCCGTAATGACGTGAACCCTGAAATCACTGACCGTTTCGAGTTCTTCATCGGTGGCCGTGAAATCGGTAATGGTTTCTCTGAGCTGAACGACGCAGAAGACCAGGCACAGCGCTTTGCTGATCAGGTTTCTGCGAAAGATGCAGGCGACGACGAAGCGATGTTCTACGACGAAGACTACGTGACAGCGCTGGAACATGGCCTGCCACCGACTGCGGGTCTGGGTATTGGTATCGACCGTATGGTTATGCTGTTCACCAACAGCCACACCATCCGCGACGTTATCCTGTTCCCGGCAATGCGTCCGCAGACACAGAAATAAGTTTTCCTCAGAAACACCAGAAGGGCGCTCCGGCGCCCTTTTTCATGCCACAGATCACGGCATATGCTAACTGCTTAAAACTCCAGCGCTTATCCGCAATCACGTCTTGCTCCGCCGTCGTAACCGGTTATAATGCCAGTCGCACACCGATGCGGGTGTAGTTCAATGGTAGAACGAGAGCTTCCCAAGCTCTATACGAGGGTTCGATTCCCTTCACCCGCTCCAAAAGCTTCTTCCTCAAATCTGTTCAATACCCCAAAAAAATTCACTACCCGACTCCGTTTATTCGTCTTCCTGTTACGACGTTTTGCATATCCCAAATTTGGTCTGATAACTAAAAAAATGATGCAAATCAGCTCCCTCCCTTGGGGTATTAAGGGCAGATCGGAATGCGGAAACATTGACTGTTTTATGGTTTGCGAAACCCCCACCCAGCCTCCCCCTTCGCAGGGGGAGGAGCACACCTGCAATCCCTGCAACTCCTTGCAAACCATTAAATTTATCTGGAATCATTAGCTCGGTTTTGTTCTTGGCCACTTGGTTTAGTCATATTTCCTCTGCGGTGTTTTTGCATATCCAAATTTTGAATCAAAAACTAAAAGTCGATGCAAATCAGCTCCCTCCCCTGCGAAGGGGAGGGTTGGGGTGGGGTATTAAGGTCAGATCGCAATGCGGAAACATCGACTGTTTTAGGGTTTGCGAAACCCCCACCCAGCCTCCCCCTTCGCAGGAGGAGGAGCACACCTGCAATCTCTGCAACTCCTTGCAAACCATTAAATTTATCTGGAATCATTAGCTCAGTTTTGTTCTTAGCCACTTGGTTTAGTCACGCGCTTTACGCTATAGTCGCGTCGCTGCGGCAAAATCCGCAGCCGGGCGTGAGAACTCGAACTCTACTGGAAACGGCACAATTTCTGTTGTGCGAAAACATCAGCTTAGTTAGATGGAGTTCTCAATGAACCTGTATCAGTTATTCACCTTTTTACCTTTCCCACATTCCCCTGTGATCCTGATATCAGGAGCACAAACTCATGAATAAACAAGACTGGCATCAGGCAGATATTATTGCGGCGTTACGCAAGAAGGGCACGACATTGGCGGCGGTATCACGGGCTGCGGGGTTAAGTTCTTCGACGCTATCGAATGCGCTTTCGCGTCCGTGGCCGAAAGGGGAAATACTGATTGGTCAGGCAATTGGTGTGCATCCTGCGGTGATCTGGCCGAGCCGTTATTACAACCCGAAAACACATCAGTTAATTGAACGCCGTACACGAAATCATTAGGTGCAAATTATTGAGCGGGCAGGGCATCAGTAATGATGATGATCCTGCCCGCTCGTTTAAGCTAACAGCAATTACTTATTCTTCACCTGCAATCCGCGTGGCAGATTATTGTTATCCACCTGCGGTAAACCGGTAGAGGCGGAAGAAGTCAGCAGGCCTGTCTCAACGTAGTTTTGCAGTTTCTCGCGGGTATCGGTGATGTCCAGGTTCCGCATGGTCAGCTGACCAATACGGTCATCTGGTGAGAACACCGAATCGCCTTTTTCCATGGTCAGACGCTCTGGTTTGTAAGTCAGGTTCTCAGATACCGTATTCATGATGGTGTAGTCATTACCGCGACGCAGTTCCAGAGTCACTTCACCGGTGATTTCGCTGGCGACCCAACGCTGTGCGGAGTCACGCAGCATCAGAGCCTGCGGATCGAACCAACGGCCCTGATACAGCAGACGACCCAGTACACGGCCATTTGCATGGTATTGCTCGATGGTATCTTCGTTATGGATACCGGTCAGCAGACGCTCATAAGCGATGTGCAGCAGCGCCATCCCCGGGGCTTCGTAGATGCCACGGCTTTTGGCTTCAATGATACGGTTTTCAATCTGGTCGCTCATCCCCAAGCCATGACGACCGCCGATGCGGTTGGCTTCCATCATCAGCTCCACGCTGTCGTCAAAGGTCACGCCATTCAGTGCGACAGGATAACCACGCTCAAAACGGATGGAGACTTCTTCCGCTTTCACGACCACATTCTCGTCCCAGAATTTCACGCCCATAATCGGGTTAACGATTTTGACGCCGGAGTCGAGGAATTCCAGATCTTTGGCTTCGTGCGTTGCGCCCAGCATGTTGGAGTCAGTGGAGTAGGCTTTCTCGGTCGACATTTTGTAATCGAAACCGGACTGAATCATGAATTCGGACATCTCATGACGGCCACCGAGTTCATCGATAAAGTCGGTATCCAGCCACGGCTTATAAATCTTCAGTTCAGCATTGGTCAGCAGACCGTAACGGTAGAAACGTTCAATGTCGTTACCTTTATATGTGCTGCCGTCGCCCCAGATATTGACGCCGTCTTCTTTCATTGCGGCAACCAGCATGGTGCCGGTCACGGCACGGCCCAGCGGCGTGGTATTGAAGTAAGTCACGCCCGCCGTAGTGTTATGGAATGCGCCACACTGAATGGCGGCAATCCCTTCTGCAACCAGTTGTTTACGGCAGTCAATCAGGCGGGCTTTCTCTGCACCGTACTCCATCGCTTTACGCGGAATGGCATCGTAATCTTCTTCATCAGGCTGACCCAGATTGGCCGTGTAGGCATAAGGAATCGCCCCTTTTTTCTGCATCCACAGCAGGGCTGCACTGGTGTCCAAACCGCCGGAGAATGCAATCCCCACACGCTGATTGATAGGAAGGTGCTTGAGAATAGTTGTCATCGGTTAAATCCTGTATGAATGGGGGTCTGTCTGCTAAAAGTTTCAATGCCTATATTGATATCGCAAAACCGGCGTCGGGTAAAAGACATTTTGCATATTTATGTAAATTTTACCGCATAACTATCTAATTGTCATGCACTGCAAAACGCCTTACCGCTCATTCTGTTTCTGGAAAAAATTCAGCAGTAACTGCCATAAATGATGCGCTGCGGGCGTGAAACGCCGGTCTGAATTGCGCAATAAATGGCACTGGGCTTCGGTGGCGATAGGGTGATCAATGGGAACCGCCACCAGAATGTCGTGCTCGATGCGTTCACCTGCCGCCTGTGCGCTCATAAAGGAAATCCCCATGCCTGAAATGCTCAGGCTCATGGCCGTCGAGAACAGGTTACAGCGGTAGGCAGGAGTGAACAAAAAACCTTTGCTCTGGAACATCGCGTTCATGTGGCGTTGCAAACCAAACGTCTCACTGAGCGAAATCAGCGGGTGCTTGTTCAGTTCTTCGATCGAGACTGTTTTCAGATGTGCGATCGGGTGCTGCGGATTGACCACTGCGCAGATCGGCCCCCACGGAAAACTGTGTCGCTTCAGTTCCGGGTTACCAATCGGGCCAAACGCCAGTGCCATATCGGCCTCACCCTGGACAATCGACGCCAGTGTTTCCTGCATATTCCCTGCGACAATTTCCACAAAAACATTGGGATAGGATGTCGCAAAGTTTTTCAGTACGTGTTCGACAAAGGTATCAACCAGCCCGGCACCGACGCGAATGGTGACCGCGCCACCTTTCATATAGCGCAAATCTTTTAAATGCCGCTCCAGTTTTTCACGACGTATCCGGCTTTCAAAAAAATCATCCGCCAGCAGTTTTCCGGCATCGGTCAGCACCACTGTGCGTCCGCTGCGTTCAAGTAAGGGCAGTTGCAGTGTGCGTTCCAGCAGGGCGATCTGACGGCTGATCACCGAAGCGTTGACGCCCAGAATATCGGCCGCACGGCGGATCCCGCCCTGGATCCCCACCTCGTAGAGATAACTGATCTGCTTCTCGTGAAACATCTGGCTCATCGGTGTTCCCGGTGTCTGTTGACCAAAAGGCAACAATATAGTCATTGAAACGACATTTATATTATGTGATGGGTTGTAGATAATCAAAATTGACGACAAAACAGACATCGGGAAATTTCATGCCAACCGTGTATGACTATCTGCAACAACATGCTTCGCTGATCCTCAGTGATATAAAGCGCCTGGTTCAGGCCGAATCCCCTTCGCTGAATAAAGTGGCGGTTGACCGTTGCGGAGACGTACTGCAAAGCATCATGGCGGAGCGGCTGGATGTGCAGGCACAGGTTTGCCCGCAGGAAAAACTCGGCAATCATCTGCTGTTCAGTGTCGGTAACGGGCCGCAGGTGACCAGTATTCTTGGCCATTTCGATACTGTGTGGGAATGCGGTGAGCTGGAGATGGTGGAAAAAGACGGCCGTTTATATGGGCCCGGTGTGCTGGATATGAAAGGCGGGCTGGTGCAGGCAATCTGGGCGGTGCGGGCGCTGGTACAAACCGGCGCGCTGTCGCCACATCGCATTCAGTTTATTTGTCCTTCGGATGAAGAACTCGGCAGCCCGTCATCGCGTAAATGGATTGAACAATGTGCTGCTGATTCCGGACGGGTTCTGGTGGCCGAACCGGCCGTGGCGCGTACCCATGAGGCCAAAATTGCCCGTAAAGGATCCGGCAGGTTTGAAGTGAAAATCACCGGTCGTTCGGCCCATGCGGGCAACAATCCGGAAGATGGCATCAGCGCGATTGAGGAAATGGCGCATCAGATTTTAGCCCTTCACAGCCTGAATGCCCCAGAGGCTGGCACGACGGTCAACGTCGGACTGGCAAGCGGTGGCGGCAAAATTAATGTGGTCGCCGATCATGCCGTACTGGGTGTGGATTTACGTGTGACCAATATGGCAGAGGCCGCGCGCGTGGAAGCGGCAATCAAAGATTGCCAGCCGCATCTTGCCGGTGCGCAGGTGGTAGTCACCGGCGGGATGTCCCGCCCGCCAATGGAACAGACACCGCAGAATTTAGCGCTTTTTTTGCAGGCGCAGCATGCCGCTGAACGGCTGGGAATTACGCTGAAAGGTAAAGCGGTCGGCGGCGGCAGCGACGGTAATTTTACGTCGGCGCTGGGTATCCCCACGCTCGACGGACTGGGTGCGACAGGCTCCGGCATTCATGCCCGGGACGAGCATATTATTATTGATGATATTCCGCTGCGGGCAGCATTGCTTGCTGAAATAATTCTGGGCAGCGGGGAAGTAGTCGTATGACATGTTGATAAACAGTGCATGAAATAAAATACCCGGGCCCTTTATTGGTGCGTCATAAACCAAAATGGTGCAATGAATTCCCGGTTATTTCATCGCGATTGAATGATTTTATTAAAAAGCCTTTATTACGATGAGGGCTATTTTTCTTTTTTATTTTTTATCTGTTTTTTAACTATTTTTACTGTTTATTAAAAAGTGAAAGTTGGCACGTTTCCTGCTCTCTTGTCTGTGGTTAAAAATAAAAATGAGCAGAAATCAGGTGCTGAATGAATAACCTGTTTTCTCACATGACATTCATTGAAAACTGACAGGAATTGTATTCCTGATTTTTTATTGCAGACAGATACCAGAGAAGGAACGTTAGTATGAGTGACACACGAATATCAGAACAGAGAGCCACCCCTGAGGTGGACGAGTGGAAAGTCGGTAAGGGGGCATACGTGTCGCTTATTGTCGTTATCCTGCTGTTTTCTGGTGCATTTTTAAAGGTGGATGGCATGGCGTGGCTGGGAGCCTTTGACTTCACCACGCTGGGCGGTTCGTTCGGTACTATGAAAGGTGAAACCAGCACGTTTGTCGGGGCGGGCGGTGTCAGTGCGAAAGCCGGTTTCCTTTTTGCCTTATCTCTGGTGCCGACGGTCATGCTGGCACTGGGATTATTAGAAATATTTACGCACTACGGCGCTATCCGGGCTGCACATAAATTATTAACACCACTGCTTAAGCCGATATTAGGCATTCCCGGCTACACCGGTCTGGCGTTAATTACCGATCTGCAAAGCACTGACGCCGGCGCTGCATTAAGTAAAGAGCTTTACGATAATAAACAGGTCACAAAGAAAGACGTAGTGATCATGGGCGCATGGCAATATTCCGGTGCCGGTCTGATCAACAACTATTTCTCCATCGGTTCCGCTATGTTTGCATCATTAACCATGCCGGTGATTATTCCGCTGGTGGTGATGTTCGTGATGAAATTTGTCGGCGCGGTATTTGTCCGCTTTGTGTTGAACACCGTTTATAAAAGAGATTTTGAAAATGAGTAATGCCACCCGAGTTTCCTCAAACCCGTTCGATATTTTCGTGGTCGGTGCCCGTAAAGGTTTCAATATTGCTATCAATAATCTGATGCCTAACGTGGTAATGGCTTACGTCATTTCGGAAATGCTCAATCTGCTCGGCGTAATGACGTTGGTGGGGCACATTTTCGCGCCGCTCATGGGGTTGCTGGGATTGCCAGGTGAAGCCGTTACCGTGCTGCTCACATCATGGCTATCGTCTTCGGCGGGTACGGGTGTAGCTATCAGTTTGCTGACCAAAGGCACGCTGGATATGACGCAGATTACCATCCTGGCACCGGCAATTTTCCTGATGGGTTCTCAGTTGCAATACATGGGACGCCTGCTTGGCGTGGCGGATGTGCCGAAAAAATACTGGCCTCTGCTGATGCTGACCAGCGTACTGAACGCCATTATTTCGATGATCCTGATGCGAATTTTTGCCTGATTTTCGATTGCACTGTTTTGAAAATGAATTTACCGGAGTCTTTACCCGTGTCGAAAGCTATTGAACATTATCAACATTTACATCTCATCCCTGAACTGGGTTTTACCGAATTTAAAACATCGGCTTATATCGCGCAGGCGCTTGAAGATGCGGGGTTTAACGTCACGCGTCATGTGAACGGCACCACAGGAATTATCGCTGAAATCGACAGCGGCAAGCCCGGTCCGGTCATGGCGTTGCGTGCCGATATGGATGCACTCGGCCATATCATTGATGGCGAGCTGGTGGCGCGCCATACCTGCGGCCACGATGGTCACTCCTCTGTCGTGCTCGCAGCGGCGCAGGAAATCATGAAAGAAGGCATGGTTAAAAAAGGCCGCCTGAAAATTTTGTTTCAGCCCGCTGAAGAGCTGGGCACCGGCGCCCTGGCCATGGTGGAAGGGGGCGCCATTGATGATGTGGATATGCTGCTGGGGTTCCATGTGCGGCCACTTGAAGAATGCCCGATGGGGCAGGCGGTGCCCGCAATGTATTACTCTGCCTGTGCGACGGTGGAGGCGATTATCACCGGTGTTCCTTCTCACGCGGCGCGCCCGCACCTGGGCATTAACGCGCTGGATGCCGCCGTGGCGGCGGTTCAGGCAGTGAATACTATTCATCTGGCACCGAGCCTGACATACAGCGTGAAAGCCACCCGTTTCCTGTGCGATGCGGGTGTGACCAATTCTGTGCCAGCGGAAGCCCGCGTGTGCTGGGATTTGCGTTCGCAGCACAATGAACCGATGGATGAACTGAAAGCAAAGGTGATTCGTGCGATTGAGCACAGCGTGGCGGCGCTGGGTGCCACCGCGGAAATTCATGTGATGAAAGAGATGCCTGCGGCAGAAGTCGACAGTGACGTGACCGCGATTATCGCGGAATCAGTTACAGAAGTTTTAGGTGCAGAGGGCCTGACTGAACCGAAATTTACACCGGGCAGTGAAGATTTCTTCCACTATTCACGCCAGCGTCCGGCCATTAAAACCGGGTTCTGGGGACTGGGCGCGAATCTCACGCCCGGGCTGCATCATCCTGATATGCGCTTTGATCTCGACGCTTTGGACATTGGTGTCAGGGTATTTAAAGGCTGCGTGAAAAGAGTGCTGGGATAAGCATTACGGCGCGTCATTGTTTTAAAAATATGCCCGGCTTTTGTCGGGCATTGCCTTACATTCCCTCCAGCGGCAGCACATCCAGCGGTTTCACTTCCCTGAGCACAAACGAGGTTTGCATCTCTTTGATGCCCGGCAGACGACGCACCACTTCCATCGCGAAACTGGAAAAACTGTCGAGATCTTTAGCGACCACCTGCAACAGAAAATCCGCATCACCGGCAATCGCGTAACAGGCAATCACCGAAGGCAGCGCCCCCACTTCCTGCTCGAAACGTTGCGCATCTTCCTCGCTGTGACTGTCGATTTTCACCCGGATAAACGCCAGCAACCCCAGCCCGATTTTTTTCCTGTCGATGTTCGCCTGATAACCGGTGATTACGCCGCTGTCTTCCAGCTGTTTCATGCGCCGCCAGCAGGGAGAAGCGGCCATGCCCACTTTTTCCGCCAGCTCCTGATTGGTCATTCTGCCCGAACCCTGAAGTTGTTTGAGAATGCGAAGGTCTGCCGGTGAAATTTCAGATGCGGACATAATCTGCCTTTTAAATGTGATTTTAAGAAAGAGATAACCAGATTAGGGCATTTTACGGCGGGAAAAGAAAGCACCTTTCAGCGGCCAGGCGCTATCATTTTTGTCATCAATAATGATGAAAAGGGCGCAAAAATGGCAGATAAACTGCGGGTGGCAATTATTCTCAATCCCGAACTTCCGCCGGGATTACTGGCGAACACGGCAGGCGTAATTGGCATCGGATTAGCGGCAAAATTCCCGATGCTGGCGGGCAGTTCGCTGACTGACGCAAAGGGTGTCACGACCGATACTATCTCTAAAACTCCGCTGCCCATTCTGCAGGCCACGCCCGATCACATTAAGGCGCTGATGTTTAAAGCACTGGACGCAGCAGGCGAGCGCGGCGTGGTGCCGTTCCCGGCATTTGCGCGCACGATGCATCAGTTTGAGCAATACGAAATGACGTTCCCGTTGCGGGATTTATACGATGAAGTGATCGACGGTGTCGGGCTGGTGGGGCCGGAAAAGTGGATTAAATCGCTGACGGGAAACCTGAAGTTATTACGCTAATGTGTTGAAGATACAGGTATAAAAAAGACCGAATACAGGAATGGTATTCGGTCTGAGTTTTGCGCTAATCCGTATTCAGCTCGTCGCTTTCAGTTGCGGATAGCGTTTGAAAATCGTCAGACACCAGACGAACGCAATGCAGCCGATCAGGCCACCGGCGTAGCCGATGTTGCTCATTTCCAGATGCAGACTTACCTGATTACCGATCAGCGCGCCGGCACCGATACCGATGTTATAAATACCGGAAAGCAGCGCCATTGACACGTCGGTGGCGTCGGTCGCCAGCGCCAGCACGCGCACCTGCATTGCCAGGCCGATAATCATCATCGCCAGTCCCCAGATAATACACAGCACTGAAATCGCGACCGGATTCATCACCGCCACAAACAACAGGAGCATGCTAAGCGTGACCAATAGGATCGGGCCGCTGAGCATGGCTGCCGGGAAACGGTTGCCAAGCAAACTGAACGCAATGCTGCCGAGAATACCCGCGCCGCCGAAAATCAGCAGCAGGAAAGTGGTGAAGTTTTCACCCATGTTGGCAACACTCTGGATAAACGGTTCGATATAACTGTATGCCGTATAGTGAGCGGTCACTATCAGCGCAGTCAGGAGATACATACCGACCAGCGCCGGACGGCGGAACAACATCGGCACGCTTTTCAGTGAACCGGTATGTTCACTTGGCAGCGGCGGCAGCAGTTTAATCAGACAAATCAGTGTGATCAGCGCAACGATGCCGATGCTCATAAAGGTGGTTCGCCAGCCAAGATACTGACCGATAAGACGACCCAGCGGCAAGCCGAGCACCATTGCCAGTGCGGTGCCGGTCGCTAACATACTGAGTGCCTGTGTTTTTTTACCGGCCGGTGCCACACGGATCGCCAGTGAGGCGGTGATCGACCAGAAAATGGCGTGGGCGAGGGCGATACCGACGCGCGAGGCCACCAGACTCCAGAAATCCCAGGCGACGACAGATAACGCATGGCTGGCGATAAACAGGCAAAAGATGATGATCAGCAGGCGCTTTCGTTCAACGTTGCGGGTCAGCAGCATCAGCGGCAGAGACATCAGCGCGACGACCCACGCGTAAATGGTCAGCATCAGGCCAACCTGTGCTGTCTGCATATTGAAACTGGCGGCGATGTCGGAGAGTAATCCGACGGGCACAAATTCAGTGGTATTGAAGATGAATGCGGCAATAGCCATCATCACAACGCGAAGCCATGCTGTCCTGCGCGAAACTGTATCTGATTGCATTGAAATTTATGACTTATAAGAAGATGTTGAAATCAGGCATCTGTCTGCCAGATGCCTGTTGAACGCATAGTGTGTTTTATTTGTTCGAAAAATGAAACAGAAAATTGGCCTATCAGATAAATCTTCAGGCGACAATTTTAGTGATGGTAACTGTGATGTTCCTCACGCATTGTCGTGAGGATTGATCAGGGAAGTCAGTACGTGATCCTGCCAGCAACCGGCAATTTTCAGATATGATTTCGCATACCCTTCGCGTTCAAAGCCCAGACGCAGTAGTACGCGCTCACTTTTATGATTGTCCGGAATATAGCTGGCCATAATGCGGTGCAGACCCTGCTCGCGAAACAGGTAATCAATGGCGGTTGTCAGCGACCGATGCATCAGTCCTTTTCCCTGCTGGTTTTCCGCGACCGAATATCCCAGATGACAGGCCTGAAAAGGACCGCGGGCGATGCCGGTAAAATTGCAGGCACCGAGCATGTCACCGGTTTCACGGCTGATGATGCCAAACTGGAATGCCGTACCGCAGGCCGCTTCATCAAAAGCATTGCTCAGACGGACCCGCAGGGTTTCAGGCGCGTAAAAGTTCGCTGGCCGCAAAGGCTCCCACGGCGCGAGATGCGTGGCGTTATCGCGAAAATAAGCATGAACGACAGCCGTGTCTTCCGGCCCCAAAATTTTAAGGTAAAAATCAGCGTTCGTGACGGCGAGTTCCATGGTGATCCCTTAAAGCCTGTAGCGGAGAGGGCGGTAAGTGTAGAGGATTCATCAGGAATTGGAATGCCAGCACCAGTGCCACGGTTCATAAATGAATCCCCACGGATTGTTCAGGGGGAATGACATCACAAAACCGAATCCGGCGGCGTGGCTTTGCAGCCACTGAAAAGCTTCTGTTTCACCAAAAACGCCGGTCACTTCGTCGCAGCCGGGCGTATTGATATCCACGGCGCAGCCGGTGTGATGCTCGCTGCATCCGGGCGGCGCCAGCGACGTAAAGAAATCTTCCGGGGCGATGCCTGCCAGTTGTTTGGCGCGGATTAAATCAGCCTGATAATTCAGGCTGCGGTAGGCGGAAACCAGATAAATCCCCACGCCGTCAGTAGCCGCCTGCTGTCTCATGGTATGCCAGGCGGCAGAGGCGGGGGCGGTCAGACGGTATATTTTACCGCTTTCGGCATCCGTTTCCGCCTCCATCAGTAAGTGCTCACTTACTTCTTCAAAATACGGCAGCGTGCGATGTGCGATAACCGCCGGGTCGATATGCAGTTCCCGCAGTATCTGCTCCGTTTGCGATTTCAGTGCCGCCGGGTTCATGCCGGTTCGTCTCCCGCACGGCCGATCACATCATTCATGGCTTCCGTCATCGCCTTACCTGCTGAGCGCATCGACTGCTGATAGCGCGAAGCGGCAACAACAAATGCATTAAGAAGCTGAGTATCCTGCGCATGTTGCTGATATTCAGGGTGCCATTGCACGCCAAGACAGAAATCATAGCCTTCACATTCAATGCCTTCGATCACGCCGTCGGGTGCGTAAGCATTGACGATACAGCCGGGGCCGACGGATTTCACTGCCTGATGGTGTGAGCTGTTCACGACGTAATGGTCACGATCTACGCAGCGGCTGAGCAGCGTGCCTTCGACAATCTCCACCGCATGACGCGCGCGCTTTTTGCCGCCCGCGTTTTCAGTATCAACAGTCGTGCTGTGCTCCAGGGCATCGGGCAGCGCATCGGGAATATGCTGATGCAGCGTGCCGCCGGTTAATACGGCAAGCAGTTGCTGGCCGCCGCAAATCCCGAGCAGCGGCATATTGCGCTGCATGGCACCTTTAACAATGGCTTTTTCAAATTCGGTGCGGGCGGGTTTCAGGCGAACCTGATCACTGGTTTGTTGCTCATTAAACAGTTCAGGCGGTACATCAAACGCCCCGCCGGTCACGACAATGCCGTCGCACAGCGCCAGATATTCATCGGCCAGCGCCGCGTGATGTGGCAACGCCAGCGGAACGGCACCCAGTTCCGCCAGGCTGTTCATATAGTTCTGACGTAAGGCGTACCAGGGATAATCGGCATAGCCACCGGCTTCCTCGCTGTCGAGCGTTACCCCAATGACCGGTCTGGATTGAAATTTTGTCTGCATTCGCCTGAGTCCCTGCATGGAAATGAAAAACAATCAGAAATTTCACCATATCAAGCCGTGGTCGGCGCAAACAATATAAATTATCTATAGGTCATATTTTCAGGATTTAGCTCTGGTTTTCTCACCTGTTCGGGTGGGATCTCAGTGCATTTTCCGCACTAACTCCGCGTTTTCCTGACAAAATTCCGGTCTTCGTTGACACTTCCTGATGCTTTTTTGTTGCGGTCTTCAATATTCATTCTCATTTAGTGATTAACATTAGATGCCTCGAAAGGATAAATTAGCGGGTATAATTCATCCTGCTGATAGAAATAGAAATTCTTAATTGCTAACGAAATCTTTACGTTGTCCTAAAAACAGACACCCGCACTTTTCGGGGATAATGGTTTTTTGACTGATATTGAAAATCTCTGGTTGAAGGTCATTTTTCAGCTGTTTTCTCCTCATTAATACTGCGAAACCAAGAAATTTATGCTGCCGACTGCCTCGTCTCGTTCCAAAAAACGCACATTCGTGTGGGTTATTGTCGCCATCATCGTTGCCGCGATCCTGGTCTGGTTTTTTGCTTTCCACCAAAGTGCCTCTGATCCCTCTGCCCATAAAAAACCGGGCCGTGGCGGCATGCGCGCAATGCGCGGCCAGATGATGGCAGGAATGGCAACGCCGGTGCAGGCAGGAAAGGCCGCACAGGCCGATGTGCCGGTGTATCTGCGTGCGCTGGGCACGGTGGTGGCGAACGCGACGGTGACGGTGACCAGCCGTGTCGATGGTCAGCTGATGAAGGTGTATTTCACCGAAGGGCAGAAAGTGGAGCAGGGTCAGTTGCTGGCGCAGATTGATCCGCGCAGTTATCAGGCCACGCTGGAACAGTATCAGGGCGATTTAGCGCAGAATCAGGCGCTGTCGAAAAGTGCCGAACTGACGCTGGCGCGTTACCGCAAACTGTATGCACAGGATTCCCTGGCGCGTCAGGATCTGGAAAGCCAGATTGCGACCGCCGGTCAGTACGCGGGAGCAGTGAAAGCCGATCTGGCGCAAATCGCCGCCGCTAAGCTGAACCTTGAGTACGCTAAAATCACCGCGCCGGTCAGCGGCCACGTCGGCCTGCGTCTGGTGGATCCGGGCAACATGGTCACCAGCAGTTCGACCACCGGCATCGTCACCATTACCCAGACTCAGCCGATTGCCGTGACCTTCAGCGTGCCGCAAAGCAATTTGCAAACCCTGCTCAAAGCCCTGCGCGGCGGCAATCAGTTGCCAACCACGGCTTTTGACCAGAGCGGCAGCGAAGTGCTCGGACAGGGTAAACTGCAATTTATCAGCAACGAAATTGACACCAGTACCGGCAGTATCAAGCTGAAAGCGTTGTTTGATAATGACGATGAAAAACTCTATCCGAATCAGTTTGTGAATGCCCGTCTGCAGGTCGCGACGCTGAAAGATGCCACGGTGATCCCGGCGGCGGCATTGCAGCTGAGCAGCGACGGCGACTTTGTGTATGTGGTGAAAGCCGACAGCACCATTGAGCGTCGCAGCGTGAAGTCCGGCCCGGATTTTGGTGATGACCAGGTGGCGATTTTGTCCGGCGTGAAGCCGGGCGAGCAGGTGGTCACCACCGGTATTGACCGTCTGAACAACGGCACCAAAGTCGAGATTGTCACACCGAATTCCGGCGAGGCTGCAGCAGCAGGTGGCTCTTCCAAAGAGCGTCAGCAGAGCGGCGGTGTGGATAAAGCCACCACCGGCGCGGATAAAACGGCCGTCGCGCCTGATGCACCCCCAACTACAGCCGGTAAAGACAGCGGGTCTAAATGAATCCTTCACGCCTCTTTATACTCCGGCCGGTCGCGACCATTCTGCTGATGGTCGCCGTGCTGTTGTCGGGGATTTTCGCCTACAACATGCTCTCGACCTCGGCGCTGCCGCAGGTCGATTACCCGACCATTCAGGTGACCACGCTGTATCCGGGCGCCAGTCCGGACGTGATGGCGTCGGGTATTACCGCGCCGCTTGAGCGTCAGCTCGGGCAGATGGCGGGGCTGAGCCAGATGTATTCCACCAGCGCCAGCGGCTCCTCCATTATTACGCTGAAATTCTCGCTGGATTTGTCCCTTGATGTGGCTGAGCAGGAAGTGCAGGCGGCGATCAATGCCGCTGACAGCCTGCTGCCCAGCGATTTACCCAATCCGCCGACTTACAAGAAGGTGAACCCGGCGGATGCCGCAGTGCTGACATTAGCCGCGACCTCTGAATCCCTGCCGCTGACCAAAGTGCAGGATTTGGTGAATACCCGCGTGGCGTTGAAACTGTCGCAGATTTCCGGCGTCGGTATGGTCACGCTGGCGGGCGGGCATCAGCCTGCGATCCGCGTGCAGGTGGATCCGCGCAAGCTGGCGGCGCATAACCTCAGCATGGAAACCATCAACACGCTGATCGGCAACAGTAACGTCAACGGTTCCAAGGGGGGCTTTGACGGGCCGCATCACTCGATCACCATCGATGCCAATGACCAGCTGCGCACCGCCGCTGAATACGGCAACCTGATTGTTAATTATGAAAACGGGGCGGCGCTGCGTTTGCGCGACGTCGCGACGCTCTCCGAAGCAGCGGAAAATCAGTACCTTTCTGCGTGGGCGAACAAACAACCGGCGATCATTATCAGCGTTCAGCGTCAGCCGGGCGCCAACGTGATTCAGGTGGTGGATGCCATCAAAGCACAACTGCCGAAATTGCAGGAAGCGCTGCCGGAGTCGGTCAAAATCAGCGTGATTTCTGACCGTACCCAGACTATCCGTGCCTCGATCAGCGACGTTCAGTTCGAGCTGTTGCTGTCGATTGCGCTGGTGGTGATGGTCACCTTCCTGTTCCTGCGTAATGTCGCGGCGACGCTGATCCCAAGCGTGGCCGTACCGCTCTCGCTGGTCGGCACCTTTGGTGTGATGTACCTGTGCGGTTTCAGTCTTAACAACCTCTCGCTGATGGCGCTGACCATCGCCACCGGTTTTGTTATCGATGACGCCATCGTGGTGGTCGAAAACATTTCACGACGCCTGGAAGAGGGCGAAACACCGATGCAGGCGGCGCTGAAAGGTTCGCAGCAGATCGGATTCACCATTATTTCCCTGACCTTCTCGCTGATTGCGGTACTGATCCCGCTGCTGTTTATGGGCGATGTGGTCGGGCGTCTGTTCCGCGAATTCGCCATTACCCTGGCCGTGTCGATTCTGGTATCGATGGTGGTGTCGCTGACCCTGACACCGATGTTGTGCGCCTATTTGCTGCGTCACACGCCGGAAGAAAAACAGAGCAAGTTTTACCGTAAAGGCGGTGAGTTTTTTGACAAAATGATCGCCGGTTACGATCGTATGCTGATCGTGGTACTGAACCATCAGAAGCTCACGCTGCTGGTCGCTGCCGCGACGTTAGTGTTCACCGCGTTGCTGTACGTGATTGTGCCAAAAGGGTTCTTCCCGTCGCAGGATACCGGCATGATCCAGGGGATCACTCAGGCCTCGCAGGATGTCTCCTTCAGCGAGATGGGGCGTCGTCAGCAATTACTGACTGCCGCTATCCTCAATGATCCGGATGTGGAAAGCGTTTCCTCTACCATCGGCGTGGACGGTAATAACACCAGTCTGAACAGCGGACGTTTGCAGATCAGCCTGAAATCCTTTGATGAACGCAGCGAACGTGCACCGGCGATCATTGAACGCCTGAAGCAGGAGACTGCAGGCGTGCCGGGCATTGAGCTTTATATGCAGGCTTCGCAGGATCTGACGGTGGACGATCAGGTCACGCCAAGCCAGTACCAGTTCACACTGGATGATGCCGACAGCGAAAATCTGGTGCAATGGACACCGAAGCTGATTGAGAAACTCAGTGCATTGCCGGAGTTCAGCGAAGTGGTCAGCAACCTGCAAAATCAGGGGCAGATCGCCTATGTGGAGCTCGATCGCGACGCTGCCGCACGCTACGGTATTACAGCGTCTGACGTCGATACCGCGCTGTACAATGCTTTCGGCCAGCGGCTGGTTTCCACCATCTTTACTCAGGCGAACCAGTACCGCGTCGTGCTGGAAGTGGCTCCGCAATTCCAGCAGTCACCGGCTTCTTTTGACGATGTCTATCTGGCGACCAACAACAGCACCTCAACATCCGGCACGGTGGCGACCACCACCAGCACCACGTCTTCTTCGACATCGGACAGCGGCACCTCGACCACCACCACCAATGCCGGGGCGACCAATGGCATGGTCAAACTGACGTCGATTGCCAAAATCCACATGCGCACCGGCGCATTGTTGCAGGCGCGCCTCAATCAGTTCCCGGCGGTCACCGTCTCCTTTAACCTCAAAGACGGTTATTCGCTGGAGCAGGCGCAACAGGCGATCAAAACCACGGTGGCTGATATCGCCATGCCGGACAGCATCACTTTGCGCTATCAGGGTGCGGCGGCGTCATTTGAAAGTGCCACCGGCAACACGCTGTGGCTGATCCTCGCCGCACTGCTGACCATGTATGTCGTGCTCGGTATTCTGTACGAAAGCTTTATCCATCCGGTGACCATTCTTTCCACGCTGCCGTCGGCGGCGGTCGGTGCGTTGCTGTCGCTGATCTTTGCCGGTACGGAATTCAGTCTGATCGCACTGATCGGGGTGATCCTGTTGATCGGCATCGTGAAAAAGAACGCCATTATGATGATCGACTTTGCACTGGATGCGGAAAACAAACAGGGATTATCGCCGCGTGAGGCGATTCACCAGGCGTGTTTACTGCGTTTTCGTCCGATCATGATGACCACCATGGCCGCGCTGCTCGGGGCGTTGCCGCTGATGCTGGCGAGCGGATCCGGCGCGGAACTGCGTCAGCCGCTGGGGCTGGTGATCGTCGGCGGTCTGATCTTCAGTCAGGTTCTGACGCTGTTCTCCACGCCGGTGATCTACCTGATGTTTGACCGGCTTTCTCACCGCCTTAATCCACGTCACCGGCGTGCAGCAAAGCAGGCGGAATAAATGAACATTTCGCGTTTCTTCATCTTCCGCCCGGTCGCGACATTGCTGCTGACCATGGCGATACTCCTGCTGGGTTTGCTCGGGTATCGCCTGCTGCCGGTGGCACCGCTGCCGCAGGTCGATTTTCCGACCATTCTGGTCAGTGCCAGTCTGCCGGGTGCCAGCCCTGAAACCATGGCGGCGACGGTGGCGACGCCGCTGGAAAGGGCGCTCGGGCAAATCGCCGGTGTGACGGAAATGACCTCGCGCAGTTCGCAGAGTTCGACCAGCGTCATTTTGCAATTCGATCTCGATCGCGACATCAACGGCGCGGCGCGTGACGTTCAGGCGGCGATTAACGCCTCCCGTGCATTACTGCCCAGCAGCATGCCGTCGCTGCCGACTTACCGCAAAGCCAACCCGTCGGATGCGCCGATCATCATGCTGGCGCTGACCTCGGCCACGCGCAGTAAAGGTGAGCTGTACGATATTGCCTCGAGCCAGTTGCAACAGAAAATCGCACAGGTTAACGGCGTCGGGCAGGTTTCTCTGGTGGGGTCCGCGCTGCCGGGTGTACGTATTGATTTACGCCCTGAAGCCGTCACCTCTTACGGGATTTCCCTCGACACCATTCGTGCTGCGATTGCCGACAGCACCAGCAACCTGCCGAAAGGCTTACTGCAAGGGTCGGATCAGTCGTGGATGATTGAAGGCAACGGCCAGCAAAGTACCGCCGCGCAGTACAAAACGCTGATTGTCACCTACATCAACGGTTCGGCCATCCGCCTCAGCGATATCGCCAATGTGTATGATTCCGTCGAAGACAAATACAACGTCGGGTATTACAACAGCACGCCGTCGGTGATGATTGGTGTAACGCGCCAGGCTGGCGCGAACATGCTGGAAACCATTCAGGCGATCAAAGCCGCGCTGCCGCTGATGAAAGAAAGTCTGCCGGGCGATGTGCAACTGAACCTGGCTCTGGATCGTTCGCCTAACGTTTCCGCTTCCCTGCGTGATACGGAAATGACCCTGATGGAAGCCACGCTGCTGGTGATCGCGGTGGTCTTTGTGTTCCTGCGTAACTGGAATGCTGTGCTGATCCCCGCCGTGGCGCTACCGGTGTCACTGATCGGGACCTGCGCGGTGATGTATCTGCTTGGCTACAGTCTGGATAACCTCTCGATGATGGCGCTGATCATCTCCACCGGTTTCGTGGTCGATGATGCCATTGTGGTGCTGGAGAACATTACGCGGCATATCGAAGAGGGAATGGGACCGGTGCGGGCGGCGCTGAAAGGCGCACAGGAAGTCAGCTTCACCGTGCTGTCGATGACGCTGTCGCTGATCGCCGTTTTCATTCCGATCCTGCTGATGGGCAGTATTGTCGGGCGCCTGTTCCGCGAATTTGCGGTGACGCTCAGTGTCTCGCTGATCATCTCGATGCTGGTGTCACTGAGCCTCACGCCGATGCTGTGCGCACGTTTCCTCAAACGTAAACCGCCGGTGGAAAAACGTCAGCCGCGCATCTACCGCATGATCGAGCATGGCCTTAACAAACTGCTGGCGGCCTATTCTGCCGCGCTCGGCTGGGTTATGCGCCATCAGCTGATCACGCTGATCGGGTTGTTCCTCACCGTGATACTCAATTTCTATCTTTATACCGTGGTGGAAAAAGGTTTCTTCCCGGATCAGGACACCGGCATGCTGATGGGCATGTTGCGTGCGGATCAGAACACGTCGTTTCAGTCGATCCAGCCGCAGGTGCTGAAATACAGCAAGATCATTCAGGACGATCCGGCGGTAGAAGCGGTGATGAGTTCGGCGGGCAGCGGCGGCTTTGGTTCACGTAATACCGCCACGTTCTTCGTGCGTCTGAAAGATTTCGACAAACGTACCTCGACCGCCAATCAGGTGGCGAACCGTCTGATGATGGCGACCGGCAAGGAGCCGGGCGCGCAGTTGTTCCTGATGGCGGCGCAGGATCTGCATATCGGCGGGCGCAGCGCCAACGCGCAGTATCAGTACAGTCTGCAATCTGACGATCTTTCGGTGCTGCGGGAATGGGCCCCGAAGGTGCAGAAAGCGCTGGCGAAACTGCCGCAACTGACCGGTGTGGATTCCGATGCACAAACCGGCGGTCAGGAGGTCATGCTCAATATCGACCGGGATCGTGCCACGCAACTGGGCGTGAACGTGAAGATGATTGACACGTTGCTCAACAATTCTTTCAGCCAGCGGCAGGTTGCCACGATCTATAAAACGCTGAACCAGTATCACGTGGTCATGAACCTGACGTCTGACTACACCAGCAATCCGGATGTCCTGCATCAGCTGTATGTCGTGACCGATTCTGGTAATCAGGTGCCGTTGTCGGCGTTTGCCACCTTCAGCGGCGCCAACGCACCGCTGTCGGTATCCCATCAGGGGCAGACAGCGACCACGACTATCGCGTTCAATCTCGCCGACGGCTATGCGCTGGAAGATGCGCAGGCTGCGCTGAAAACCGCCATGGCACAAATCGGCTTGCCGGATACCGTTCATGGCAGTTATGCGGGAACGGCGCAGGCGTTTGAAGCGCTGGCCAGTTCCATGCCGTGGCTGATCCTGGCCGCGCTGGCGGCGGTATATATCGTGCTCGGCGTGTTGTACGAAAGTTATATTCACCCGCTGACCATTCTTTCCACGCTGCCTTCTGCCGGGCTGGGGGCGCTGTTGCTGATGCTGATGACCAATACGCAACTGACGGTGATCGCGCTGATCGGGATCCTGCTGCTGATCGGCATCGTCAAAAAGAATGCGATCATGATGATCGACTTCGCGCTCGACGCCGAACGGCGGCTTGGTCTGACGCCACAACAGGCAATCACTCAGGCCTGTCTGATGCGATTCCGTCCGATCCTGATGACCACGCTGGCGGCGTTCTTTGGTGCCCTGCCTCTGGCGATGGGCAGCGGGGGGGACGCGGATCTGCGCAGTCCGCTGGGTCTGGCAATTGCCGGCGGGCTGGCGCTGAGCCAGATCCTGACGTTATTCACCACGCCGGTGGTTTACCTGTATATGGATCGCACCAGCCGCACGACGCATCGTCTGTGGCAACGTCTGCGTCCTCACGCGACGCCGCCGGAGGCCAGTTCTCATGACTGATCACACTGAAACTCATTACCCTGAAGCGAATCTGATGACTCTGCAAAAAACACGTTCAATGGTGTTCCGTCTTGCTCCGCTGGCGCTGGCCTTACTGGTCAGCGCCTGTGCCGTCGGTCCTGATTACAAACGGCCGGATGTGACTATGCCAACGGCATTTAAAGAAGCCAAAGGCTGGACGGCCGCGATCCCGAAAGATAATCAGGCCAAAGGCGACTGGTGGGCGGTGTATCAGGATCCTGAGCTGTCGTCCCTGCTGACACAGGTGCAGATTTCCAACCAGAACGTTGCCCAGTACGCCGCGCAATACCGCGAAGCCCAGGCACTGGTGACGCAGGCGCGTTCTGATTTGTATCCTTCCGTGGATGCCACCGTCGGCAGCACGCGCAGTGGCACCTCAACCTCCACCAGCAACAGCCAGTCCGCACAATTGAGTGCAAGCTGGGAACTGGACTTGTGGGGCAAACTGCGCCGCACGGCGGAAGAACAGGATGCCAGCGCGCAGGCCAGCAAGGCCGATCTGGCCGATGCGACGCTCAGCGCGCAATCCGAACTGGCGCAGGATTATTTCCAGTTGCGGGTGATGGATCAGCAAATCGCGCTGTATAAACAAAGTATTGACGCCTATCAGCGTTATCTGACCGTGATTGAGAACCAGTATGCCGGTGGCAGTACCTCGCGTGGCACACTGGCGCAGGCACAGACTCAGCTGGAAAGTACCAAAGCGTCGGCGCTGGATCTGCAATGGCAGCGCGCCCAGCTTGAGCACGCTATCGCCGTACTGATCGGCAAACCACCGGCCCAGTTCAGCCTCGCCGCCCGCGACGTAAAACTGAACCTGCCTGCGATGCCGGATGCGATTCCGTCGCAACTGCTGCAGCGTCGTCCTGATATCGCCGCCGCTGAGCGCACCATGGCCTCTGCCAATGCGGCAGTCGGTGTCGCCACTGCCGCGTATTATCCCGATCTGACCTTAAGTGCCAGCGGCGGTTTTGCCAGCTCGGCCTTCCATAACCTGTTCTCGTTGCCAAACCGCGTCTGGTCTTTAGGCCCGGAACTCAGCCAGACGGTACTGGATTTCGGTTCCACCCGTGGCAAAGTGGCACAAGCCGAAGCCGCGTATGACGCCGACGTCGCCAGTTATCGCCAGAGCGTGTTAACCGCGATGCAGGAAGTGGAAGATTATCTGGTTGAACTGCACACGCTGGACAGCGAACTGGTCGCCCGTCAGAACGCCGCCGATTCCGCCAAAGAATCCGCCCGCGTGACCTACAACCAGTATCAGGCGGGGATGATCGACTATCTCGACGTCGCGACCACCGAGAACACCAGCCTGACCCAGCAACAAAGCGTCCTGTCACTGCTCAGCACCCAGATGGTCACCAGCGTTAAGCTGATTGCCGCGCTGGGCGGGGGATGGAACGGGGATGTGGGTAAGTAAGAGAGTTTGAATTATCTCTGCACGAAGGACACATAAAACGGTCTTTGGTGTAGAGATTCATATCAGAAGAACCTTAATCGAAGCACGTATCAATATTGATAATGGCAGCGATTAAGCCGCCATTCCTTAGTATAGAATCTGCAGCATCCTGGCTAAATCACGCTGTTGTACGGTGATTCCATCCATCTTTAAAAATAATATTACCGTCGCAATACTTCCACGTAATCGCTTCATAACGAAGTAAGATAGTTTCCATATGCGTACCTGTTTTTTTATTTGTATTTATCAAATTTTGATGTGAATTTCGTAAAAATGATAATCCAGAAGATTACCGATACCGCGCCTATCAACACGCCATACGAGGGAAAAATATAGATACAAAACAGCCATGATGAAATAACAACAATAGGAAATAAAATATCTGATAATAATAAAGATATTAAGCTTTTAAACATTATATTTATCTCTTAACTCTTCATAAAGCGTAGGCGATCCCAAACCTTGCCGCTTTCATTTTCGTTTTCAGTATCTTTAATTATCATTTCAAAATACAGATATAACATTTGCTCTATCACGTCGTGGTATCTGAAGATTGAGGCGATAGAAAGGCTCATTCTTTTTTCTTCGGTTACTAATTCATTACACACATCCCCATACCGAGGGATTAAACAGGACGTATACCAACTCGCCCTTTCCATGCCTGAAGAGATATTAGAGAGGACGTTTTGTGTTTCTTTGACATAGCTATTCATCCCCCTTTGAACGTAGATTCCTAGCTGTCTGTCACTTTGAAACTTTAGTCTTAGATAGTCTGAGGCTTGCATAAAATCACCATGTCCATATCTTTGATAAGGTTTAAGTGGCACCACAGTCGTCAGGATTATACAAGGGTAATTTCTGATTATGTGAGGCTAGTAACGGCTATAAATTTTCCTTAATGAGTGGCGGTTGATATCGACTACTTTCCGGAGTAAATACTGAAGTGGTACCCTAAATTTGGCCATCTGAACAGAGGTGATATTATAGCCTCATCAATAATAAACTTCTGAAAATTCCATTTTCAAAGGTTCTCCAATGGCTTGTTAAAATATACAGGTATAACGTAATGTCTCTTTTTTAAATGGACGTATGAAAATGGCAACTCTGGAATTTTTATGGCTTAAAGACGATGGTGACGACCCAAAAGATCAATTCTGGATAAAGCAGGGTATCGATTATGCAAAAAGAACGGGTTTTTAAGAAACGCTATGTTTTGGTCCCTGCGCTTTTTATAGTTTTGATGATCGCATGGGTCATTCACTTTCTTACATTTCCAGTGGGGCATGATTTGTATAAGACGGTTAAAGTGAATAACCTGGTCACCTTGTATGTAACCCAGGCCAGTGCTGGAGCAATGACGTCATTTTCGTACCACTATTATTTGTATGATGCGACGAAAAGTGGGGCTGATTTTATGGCTCATATTGATGACCAAAGAGCGTTCATGGTCACCTCTGACAGCAAGGCAACGGCCACAGCCAACAATGATCATCTATATCTTCGCGTTCGCGGGGATATATACTCATTCGATAACGGAGGTTATAAAGTTATTGTGCACCTAGACGCTTCGCCTTATTAAAATAAACACAGTGGGGCTTTGCCCCACTTCAGTTTTTCTCTAAAAAAACATCTTAATTTTTTAACTAATTTAATATAAATAATTAGCAAATGTGACGGTGGACGAAAATAAGGGAATATTAAAAAGATTGGAATAAAGGCCGCAGCAATGGTGTGAGAAAAATATTATCACCGCATTTGCAGATACTCTCAGTACGGCTCCTCCCCTGCGAAGCGGGAGGTTGGGTGGGGGTATTAAAGACAACTCAGTGTGACATGTTCAACGATTCAAAACAGAAAGAATTACGCAAGGATCTGCGGGGAAATCTTACTTATCCAGAGTTTGTTTTATGGCAGGCGATCCGGTGTAAAGCGCTGGGTGTTAAATTTCGCCGTCAGCATGGGATCGGGCGCTATATCGTCGATTTTTACGCCGGAGAGGTGAGGCTGGTGGTTGAGCTGGATGGTGAAAGTCATTTCAGTGAGAAAGGGATGGCGGCGGATAAAATCAGAACGGACTTTCTGTGTGATTCAGGAATGAAAGTTATCCGTTTTACGAATCTTCAGGTTATGCAGGAATTACCTGAAGTTATTGAGCATTTGATAAGTGAAATTGCACGTCGGAAGACAATATTAACCTTCTGATTTTATTTGTAATACCCCCTCCCATCCTCCCCCTTCGCAGGGGGAGGAGTTAAAAGCCCGAGCGGCTTCCTCCTCTGTTGCAGGGGTTGGAGTAGAAACTCGGTCGGCGCCCTCCCCTGCGAAGGGGAGGGCTGGGGTGGGGTATTAATGGTTACTCGGTGAAAAAATTCCCACCAAAATAATTTTTATCAGTATTTAGCTCAGTTAACACATCAATATTACATTTCATCTTATCTATCAATGACCTGATCACTATTTATCTGGTTTTATCCCGTTTTGGGATAATTTTTCTCCCGGTTTACTCTTCCTGTGTAGACGTTTTATTTACTCATAAATCAGGAAAGGATCCTCCATGAACAACACACAGAATCATAACGACTGGCATCAGGCAGACATCATTGCGGCATTGCGTAAACGAGGCACAACGCTGGCGGCGGTATCGCGCAGTGCGGGATTGAGTTCTTCGACGCTATCGAATGCGCTGTCACGATCATGGCCGAAAGGGGAGAAGGTGATTGCGCAGGCGCTGAATGTGCATCCGAGCGTGATCTGGCCGAGCCGTTATTTTGATGCGCGGGGGGAGTTGTTGGTGAAAGTCATTCGGAATTCAGCTAAATCCTGAGTGACAATGAGCTTTTTTGGAAGCTTTGCCGCAGCGATGAAAGTACAAAGTTGCTGATAAAACAGTAATCGATATTCTGCACACTGCTCTGTAAGTGAATACATTTTGTTCAGTGACTACATGAGGGCTACAATGTAGCTACACGACAAAATTGATCCGGAGGTTTTATGACTGACACTGTTGTCAGAGCTCGAGTAACTTCAGCGTCAAAGGCTGCTGCAATGGCAAACGCAAAGGCAATGGGGTTGGATCTTTCGACAATCATTCGAATGGTTGTAAATAGGTTGGCTGTGAATGCTGAGCTACCCGTCGATTTGTTGCAGCCTAATGCAAAAACACTTCAGGCCATTCGTGATATGGAAAATGGAATTGGTGTTGAAAGTGTCGCAACGATTGAGGAGTTGAAGCACGATCTGGGATGGTGATATGTGCTAAGGATTGTTTATCAGACAAGATTTAAAAAGGATGCGAAAAAATACAACAACGACAAACGAGCGAAGGGAGCTATTCTGGAGACATTATCCTTGTTGCAGACGGGTGAACCTTTACCTATTCGATATTGTGAACACCGGCTTTCAGGTGGTTATGCGGGATATATGGAATGCCATGGTGCGCCAGATCTTTTACTCATTTATCAGAGAAATGACGAAGAATTAAAATTGTACCGGGTAGGGAGTCATTCTGAATTATTCTGATATCAGATGAACCCTGCGAAAAACGCCGACTTCCGCCGGCGTTTCCATTCACTCAAAAATCACTCCTTCCAGCCGCCGCCCAGCGCTTTATACAAACTGATGTCCTGATTCAGTTGGGCAAGTTGTGTGGTGATCAGCGTTTGCTGAGCAGAATACAGGGAGCGCTGCGCGACCAGTACGCTCAGGTAGTTATCGACACCGCCTTTGAAGCGCATCTGCGAGAGATCGTAGTTGCGCTGATTGGCGTCGGCGTCCTGCTGGCGCGCCAGCAGTTCATCTTTGTAGGTCGCCTGACCGGCTAAGCCGTCGGAGACTTCCTTGAACGCCGTCTGAATTGCTTTCTCATAGTTGGCGATATCAATTTTCTTGGTGTCTTTAGCGATGTCGAGATTCGCCTGATTCACGCCGCCGTCGAAGATCGGGATATTAACTGATGGCATAAATGACCAGGCACCGGTGCCGCCGTCGAACAGTTTACTCAGGCTGCCGCTTTCTGTGCCTGCCGTGCCGGTCAGCGTAATGCTTGGGAAGAACGCTGCACGCGCCGCGCCGATATTGGCATTAGCCGCTTTCAGCGTATGTTCAGCGGAAATAATATCCGGACGACGGGTCAGCAGATCAGAGGGCAAACCGGCCGGTGTCTGCGGGAATTTCCAGTCCTGTTGCAGGGTGGCGTTCGCCAGCAAACTCTGTGGAATGGTGGTGCCGACCAGCAGTGTCAGTGCATTGACGTCCTGACGTACCTGACGTGTGTACTGGGCGATGTCGGCCTGCGCCGCGCGCACCGTGGTTTCGGCCTGCACCAGATCCTGTGAGGTGTCGATGCCGGAATCGTAGCTGCGTTTGGTGAGTTCGTAAGATTTTTTCTGACTGTCAGCGGTACTGATCGCCAGTTTTAGCAGATCGTTATCCGCCGCCAGACTCAGATAACCGGAAGCGACTTCAGCCACCAGCGAAATTTGCGTGGCGCGCTGTGTGGCTTCTGTCGCCAGATAAGTTTCCAGCCCCTGATCGCGCAGGCTGCGTAAGCGGCCAAACAGGTCAACCTCATAAGACGTTACGCCCAGATTCGCGCTGTATTGCTGATACGTCACCGGTCCGCTGGTTTGTGTTGAATACAATCCGCCCGGCAGATGCTGGTTGGTTTCACCGGCGCTGGCGTCGAGTGTCGGCAGCAGCGCGGCACGGTCAATCTGGAAGGTAGCGCGGGCGGTATCGACGTTTAATGCCGCGACCCGAAGGTCGCGGTTGTTAGCCAGGGACATGCCAATCAGCTGCTTCATCGCCGGTTGATTGAAGAAGGCTTTCCAGCCGATATCCTGCGCAGCACCGGTTTTGGCGCCGTCCCAGTTGCTGGCAACCGGCAGCGCAGGGCGCTGATAATCCGGCTCCATCGTACAGCCGGCCAGCAGGGTGAGTGAAAACGCGCCGATAAGCGACAGCGCGAAATGCGGTTTATTCATGGTGTGTTGCCTCTGGTGCAGGAAGCGCCTTATCGTGTTTTTTCGATTTGCGGGTGAACAGATTCACAACCGTGACGTAGAACATCGGCACGAAGAAGATCGCCAGGAAGGTGGCCGTGAGCATGCCGCCGACCACCGCCGTCCCGATGGAATGCTGGCTGCCCGCGCCCGCGCCGCTGGAAATGGTCAGCGGGAATACGCCGAGGACGAAGGCCATTGAGGTCATGATGATCGGCCGGATACGCAGCTTGGCCGCTTCGATGGCCGCTTGTGCCACCGACATCCCTTCGTTCTCATGCAGCTCCTTGGCGAACTCAACAATCAATATGGCGTTCTTCGCCGCCAGCCCGACGGTCGTCAGCAGGCCAACCTGGAAGAAGACATCATTCGACAACCCGCGCAGCAACACAGCACCGATGGTGCCTAAAATCCCCAGCGGTACCACCAGCATGACGGAGAACGGAATTGACCAGCTCTCGTACAGCGCCGCCAGACACAGGAACACCACGATCATCGACAGACTGTAAAGCGCCGGTGTTTGTGAGCCGGAAAGCTTCTCTTCGTAGCTCAGGCCGTGCCATGCCACTTTGTAACCCGGTGGCAGTTTGGCCGCGATTTCCATCACCGCCTCGTTGGCATCGCCCGAGCTGTAGCCCGGTGCCGGTGAACCCATCAGTTCGACGGAAGACACGCCGTTGAAACGTTCATAACGCGGTGAGCCGTACACCCATTTGCCGCTGCCGAAGGCGCTCCACGGCACCATATCGCCGCTGGAATTACGGAAATACCAGTTGTTCAGATCTTCAGGCGTGACGCGGGAAGCCGCCTTGCCCTGGATGTAAACACGCTTCACGCGGTCGTTGTACATGAACTGGTTCACATACGCTGAACCCCAGGCCGCTGACAAGGTGTTGTTGATGTCGTCGAGGCTCAGACCCAGCGCCTGCGCCCGTTCATCGTCAATTTCCAGCTGATATTGCGGTTCATCTTCCATCCCGTTCGGGCGCACAGCCATCAGGCGTTTGTCCTGTGACGCCATTTGCAGGAACTGGTTACGCGCGGCCATCAGGGCTTCATGCCCCTTGCCGTTGGTGTCTTGCAGGAAGAAGTCGAAGCCGGTGGCATTACCCAGTTCCATAACGGCTGGCGGAACGAAAGCAAATACGCGGGCATCTTTGATGGTGGCGAAATGCGCCATCGCACGACCGGCCAGCGCCTGAACTTTTTGCGCGGCGGCCGGGCGGTCGGCCCAGGTTTTCAACTGCACGAAGGCAATCCCGACGTTCTGGCCTCGTCCGGCGAAGCTGAAGCCATTGGCGGTAAACACCGAAGAAACGATGCCGCTTTCCTGCGTCATCAGATATTCCCGGACGTTATCCAGCACCTGCTGGGTTCGTTCCGCCGAGGCGTTGGCGGGCAACGTCGCCTGAACAAACATCACGGCCTGATCTTCATCCGGCAGGAAGGTGGTCGGCACGCGGGTGAACATAAAGCCGGTGGCGATCACGATCAGCAGGTAGATGCCCATAAACAGACGGCGGCGTGAGATGACCGTGCCGACGGCGCGGGTGTAGCGCATCGCGCCTTTGTCGAAGTTACGGTTAAACCAGCCCGCAAAGCCTTTCTGCGATTTTTCTTCGTCGTTGTGTTTGATGATGGTGGCGCACAGCGCCGGGGTGAAAATCAGCGCCATCAGTACGGAGAGCGCCATCGCGGATACGATGGTGATCGAGAACTGACGGTAGATGATCCCGGTTGAGCCACCGAAGAACGCCATCGGCACCAGTACGGCAGACAGCACCAGCGCGATACCAAACAGCGCGCCCTGGATCTGTTTCATCGATTTGATGGTGGCGTCTTTCGGCGAGAGCTTTTCTTCCGTCATCACACGTTCGACGTTTTCCACCACCACGATGGCATCATCCACCAGCAGGCCTATCGCCAGCACCATCCCGAACATGGTCAGGGTGTTAATGGAATACCCCGCTGCCGCCAGAATACCGAAGGTACCGAGCAGCACTACCGGCACCACCAGCGTGGTGACCAGCGTTGCGCGCAGGTTTTGCAGGAACAGCAACATCACGCAGAACACCAGCACGATGGCTTCGATCAGCGTTTTTACCACTTCCTCAATCGATGCGCTGACTACCGGCGCGGTCTGGTACGGGAACTCGACTTTCACGCCAGCAGGCAGAGAATCTTCCAGCCCGGCGATGGTTTCTCTTACTGCTCTGTCGGTGTCCAGCACGTTCGCGCCGCTTGCCAGACGCAGGGCGATAGCGGTAGAGGGCCTGCCGTTAAACGTGGAGGAGATGGAATAACTTTCCGGCCCCAGATCCACGTTGCCGACATCACTGAGACGCACCTGAGAACCGTCGGCGTTCACTTTCAGCAGCACGTTTTTGAACTGATGAATGCTGTCGAAACGGGTTTTACCAATGATCGTGGCGCTGAGTTTGCTGTCTTTGACCGTCGGCAGGCCGCCGAGGGAACCGGACGACACCTGTACGTTTTGCGCTTCAATCGCCGCGCTGACATCACTTGGGACCAGCTGATATTTATACAGTTTTGCCGGGTCGAGCCAGATACGCATCGCGTATTCTGAACCGAGCAGCAGGAAGTCGCCGACGCCTTTGGTACGTACGATCGGGTCTTCCAGTTTGGTCACCAGCAGGTTACTCAGATCCGAGTTACTCATTTTACCGTCGGTCGAAATCAGGCTGACCAGCAGCATGAAGTTGGCCTGATATTTGGCAATACGGATCCCCTGATTGACCACTTCGGTCGGCAGTTGCGATTCGGCCAGCGACACTTTGTTCTGTACCTGAACCTGCGCGATATCCGGGTTAGTACCCTGATCAAAGGTGGCAATGATTGTGGCACTGCCGTCGCTGTTACTTTGCGATTCGATATAGCGCAGGTTATCCAGCCCGTTCAGTTGCTGTTCAATGACCTGAACTACGGTGTTCTGGGCGGTTTCCGCTGACGCACCCGGATAGGTGACGCTGACGGAAATCGCCGGAGGCGCGATATTCGGGTACTGGCTGATCGGCAGTTTCATGATCGACAGCGCACCGGCGAGCATGATGACGATGGCGACAACCCAGGCGAATATGGGGCGGTTAATAAAGAAAGTAGACATTCAGCTCACCTATTGCGCGGAAGGATCGGTCATCGCGAGATTAGCCTGTTCGGCAGGGGCACTGGCTTTACGCTCGGTGGCGTTGACTTTGGCGCCCGGCCTGACGTTCTGTAATCCGTCGGTGATCACTTTGTCGCCGTCATTCAGACCCTGACTGACTAACCAGTTACCGTTCATCATCTGACCGGTGGTGATGGAACGCTGCTCAACGGTGCTGTCGGCTTTCACCACATACACATAAGGCGCACCTTTGACGTCATGCATGATGGCTTCCTGCGGTACCAGAATACCTTTGTCATCAATGCCTTGTTGTAACTGGGCGTGAACAAACATACCCGGCAGCAGTTCGTCGTGCGGGTTCGGGAAAGAGGCCCGCAGGGTAACGGAACCGGTACTTTGCGACACGGTGACTTCGGAGAATTCCAGCTTGCCCGGCAGGGCGTATTTGCTGCCATCTTCCAGCGTCAGGGTGGCCTGCGCGGCGTTGTCACCGGCGGATTGCAACTTACCGGAAGCCAGCGCGCGACGCAGTTTCAGCAAATCTTGTGAGGATTCATTGACGTCAACATAGATAGGATTGAGCTGATCGATAGTGGTCAGATATGCCGTCTGGCCGCTGGTCACCAGCGCACCTTCGGTATACAGCGAGCGGCCAATATGGCCGGAAATCGGCGCGTACACTTTGGTGTATTGCAGATTGACACGGGCGGTCTCGACATCCGCTGCGGCTTCGCGCTCGGCGGCTACGGCATCATCATATTGCTGACGGCTGACCGCCTGCGCTTCAACCAGCGGTTTATAGCGGCGGGCGGTGGCGTCGGCGCTTTTCCAGGTCGCCATCGCGCGATCGAAAGCGGCCTGATAGGTTGACGGATCAATCTGATAAAGCTGCTGACCGGCTTTGACTTCGCTGCCTTCCACGAACAGACGTTTTTGGATCACGCCGTTCACCTGCGGACGGACTTCCGCGCTGCGAACCGCGGTGGTGCGGCCGGGCAGACTGGTGGTGAGGGCGACGGGCTGGCTGTGCAAAGTAACGATATTCACCGCAGGAGCCTGTGCTGCCGGGGAAGCAGAACTGGCAGAACCATCACATGCGGAAAGCAGTACCACTGTACTGACAGAAAGTAACTTCAGGCGCATAGAATTCACTCTTTTTGGGGAATTGAGAATAACCATTCTCAACAAGTCCTTCACTATACGAGAGCGCCTGATTTCCCGGTGTAAGGATATTGTCATCACCCATGTTTCTATATTTCAAAATATGAGGATAATGTTGCTACATAATCCCTTGTTACTGTAAGGTTTTAATCTTTTCGTGCAGTGGAAAATGGCAGGAAAGTCATTACTTAGTAAACTAATTAATAGGCCATAAGAATAATTATCAGAGGGATGTTCTAAAAGTGAATGAATTGTTAGGTGTTAAAAAAGTGTGATGCATATCAAACAAATTTATACATTTTAACCTGCTCCTTACCTGAAAAGACTAAGGGATTAAGCCCGCAGCCGTTACCTTAAGGGCCGAGAACGAGCAGTTCTCACATTTGCTTGTTGCCAGCCGTTTTGAACAGCGGCCAGTTGCAACCCCCATGCCCACAGTCCGATGTGGGCTTTTTTTTGCCTTTGCACCGCCAGCCAGCTTTCCTCTCGCAAAACTGTGATCCCTTTCATACTCCTGACTGCTATGTCTATACAACTATACATTCTGTGACTTAACTCAATTAACGGTTTATTTTTAGCCAGCGAATTGAGGGAAGACAGATGATAAAACTTGGCAGCAAGGTTCACGATCTGGGGAAAGCCCTGATGACGCCTATCTCGGTGATTGCCGCCGCCGGGATTTTCTTAGGCCTGGCCGCCGCATTGCAGAATCCGGCGGTCACCGGTGAAACCTTTACCCAGATGAAAACATTGCAACTGGTCATCGGCTTTATCCGTCAGGTCTCCGGTGCGCTGTTCGCTAATTTGCCGTTGTTTTTTGCGGTCGCCACGGCAATGGGGCTGGCTAATGCAGAGAAGGCCACGGCGGCGTTTTCCGCCGTGATCGGTTTTGTCGGGCTGCACGTCGGGGTTAATTACAGCCTGCTGGCGCAGGGTATTACGCCGGAAACCATTACGGTCGCCAAACTCACGGCAAAAGGCATGACCGAAAGTGACGCGATGATTTACGCCGCCGAGTTCACCAACACGCTGGGGATTTTCACCTACAACATGAGCGTGCTGGGCGGGGTACTGGTCGGCCTGATCACCATGTGGCTGCACAACCGTTTCTATACCATCGTGCTGCCGACGGCGATCGCGTTTTTTGGCGGGCGGCGTTTTGTACCAATTGTCACCGTGCTGGTGCTGCCGATCGTCGGTGTGCTGATGTCGCTGATCTGGCCGACGATCGCCCAGGGGATCCAGTGGATCGGCGAGCTGATCGGGCGCACGGGCGAGATCGGCACCTTTATTTATGCCACCTCAGAACGTTTGCTGATCCCGACCGGCTTGCATCACATCATTAATGAAACCGTGCGCTTTACCCCCATCGGCGGTGTCACCACGGTGGATAACCAGAGTATTGTCGGCGCGCTGAATATCTTTAATGCTGCGCTGGCCAATCCGGGCACGATCTCCGATGCGGTCACGCAGCAGGCGACGCGCTTCCTGGCGCAGGGGAAAATCCCGGTGATGATGTTCGGGTTACCGGCGGCGGCGCTGGCGATGTATCACTGCGCGCGGCCGGAACATAAAGGCCGTGTGAAAGCGCTGATGCTGGCGGGCGCACTGGCGTCATTTACCACCGGGATCACTGAACCGCTGGAGTTCTGCTTTATTTTCGTTTCGCCGGTGCTGTATTTCCTGCATGCGGTGCTGACGGGGTTGTCGTTCGTGCTGATGCAAATGCTGCATGTGATGATCGGTAACGTGCAGGGCGGGGCGATCGACTTCCTGATCTTCGGCGTGCTCGGCGGCAGCCGCACGCACTGGTGGTATCCGCTGATCCTCGGCATCATCTACGCGCCACTGTATTACTTCACGTTCCGCTGGGTCATTCTGCGGATGCAGGTAAAAACGCCAGGGCGTGAGGATGAAAATGATGCCGAAGAACGCGCAAAACCGGCGCAGGGCACGGGCGAAAAAACCAAAAATATCATCATCGGACTGGGCGGCGAGGGGAATATTACGGCGGTCGATTGCTGTTTCACCCGCCTGCGCGTGAAGGTCAAAGATATGACTCAGATACAGGATGGCACATTAATGAAAACCGGCGCGATGGGGGTGAAACGCATCACCGAAACGGATGTGCATGTGATCTATGGCCCGCAGGTTGAGCAGGTGGCGAATCTGGTGAAGGCGGAATTGTCGGGCATTGCCTGACGGCGCTTAAGCTTTCACTTTGGCATGGACGCTGAAGCCATAGTTTTTCTGGTTGTAGTAGACATCAGACACTTCAAACAGCGTGCCGTCAGTGAACGACACAATCGCGTGGGAATGCAGCACCGGCTGGTCGCGTGACAGGTTGAGCGCGACGCGTATCTCGTTGGACGGCAGTTCTGCCGAAATCAGTTTGGTGCTGCCCGCAGGCTGGAAACCTTTCGAGCGAATATAAGCATATTTTGACGATGTCATGGCGGCGCGCGTGATATCCGGGAACCGGTCGCACAGCATCCAGCATTGTTCATACACAAACGGCTCATCACCGAGCAGACGCAGGCGGATCATAAAATAAACTTCAGTACCGGCGGGAATATTCAGTTCGCGGGCAATGTCTTCACTGGCAGGCATACGGCGAAATTCCAGCACCTGATTTTCAATGCGCTGATTATTTTCCTGGGCGACTTCGCTGGCGGTGAGATGCCGGTCGAGCGGCAGAATGATTTTCTGCTGCTTTGGCGGCTCAACGACAAAGGTGCCGCGACCGCGAAAACGGGCCACACGCCCCTGACGCACCAGATAATCCACAGCTTTTCGCGCGGTCATGCGCGAGACACCATAGATTTCGCACATGGCGGCTTCGGTCGGAATCGGATCTCCGGGGCGGATTTCACCGGTGCTGATTTTTTCGGTAAGTTGCTGCTCAATTTGCAGATAAAGCGGCGTGAACGAATTTTTGTCTATCTTCATTAACCCTTACCTCCGACCCTTTTAAATTTCACTTAAGAATAATTGTATAGTCAGCTATACAAAGCAGCCAGCCACCCTGTTGGTTTTCTGCTCAAAATGGGTTTCAGCACACACAAAAAATAAAGGTTGCTGACATCAGCAACCTTTCTGCATTTTGAAACCACTTTCCGGTGGCGTCAGGCGTTATTCAGGCAACAGCGCCGTGGAGGTGAATCCGCACGGGCCATTTTCCTGATTTTTGAACCGCCAGCAGTGCTGATGGTATTTCGCGACCGAATTACGGTGCGCCACACTGATAACTGACGTTTCCGGCAATTCGCTCAGCAGCAGAGCGTATACCTGTTGTTCGGTTTCGTCATCCAGTGCGCTGGTGGCTTCGTCGAGGAACAGCGTATCGGGTTTGATCAACAGCGCACGGGCAAAGGAGAGCCGCTGCTGTTCACCCGGCGAGAGGCGCTGGCTCCAGTTGGCGTAATCATCCAGAATTTCTACCGCCGCCAGATGTGACAGACGACATTGCGTCAGCACCTGTTGCAGTTGTTCATCCGTATATTCACGGCTGGCGTCAGGATAACTGAGCGCATCGCGCAATGTGCCAATCGGAATGTAACTGCGCTGTGGCAGGAACAGATAACGCTTACCTTCTGCCAGCGCAATATTGCCTGAGCCGTAAGGCCAGATACCGGCAATCGCACGCAGCAACGTTGATTTACCACAACCGGAAGGCCCGGCAATCAGCACGCGTTCGCCCGGTTGCATGGCAGCAGAAATATTGCAAAACAGCGGATTCCCGTTCGGCAGGCTCAGCGTCAGTTTATCAAGCTGTAAGGCGTGTTCGGTGCTTTTGCCTACGCTGATGCCGCGCGGCTGAGCGTTAACCTGATCGATTGCCGCATTGAAACCGGCAAGACGGTTAACCGTGGCTTTCCAGTTTGCCAGATCGGTAAAGGCATCGATGAACCAGGACAACGCGCCCTGCACCTGACCGAACGCGGAAGCAATCTGCATCAGCGCACCCATCTGGATCGCGCCGGAGAAATAGCGCGGTGACGCCACCAGGATCGGGAAAATATTGGCAAACTGCGCGTAAAAGTTGGATGCCACATTCAGGCGACGGGTGACGCGCATGATAGACCACCAGTTGGTTTTGATGGATTCAAACTTGCCGGTCAGCTGATCGTGCTCGTTTTTTTCACCGTGATACAGCGCGATCGCGTCGCTGTTTTCACGAATACGGATCAGGCCAAAACGGAAGTTCGCCTCGAACCATTCCTGATTAAACCCGAGTCTTACCAGTGGCTTACCGATATACCAGATAATGAAGGAACCAATGGCGGCATAGAGCAGCGCGAACCACAGCATGTAGCCGGGGATTTCAACGTGATGGCCCGCGAGCATAAAGTTCAGCGGCCCGCTGATCGACCACAAAATAAATACGAAGGAGAACAGCGTCACCACGCTCGACAGCAGACCGAGCACCAGAGAAAGTGTCCCGCTGGTCAGGGCATTCAGGTCATCGGAAATACGCTGATCGGGGTTATCCACCTGATGCTGATACTCCGTGTAATAATAGGCGTGATTGGTCAGCCACTTCTCCATATACTCTTCAGTCATCCAGCGCCGCCAGCTCATTTGCAGACCCTGCGTCAGATACACTCTGTAGATGGCGATAACGATGAACAACAGCGCCAGCCAGGTAAATTTAAATAGCTGGGCTTTGAAAACCGGATAGTTTCTGTTTTGCAGCGCGTCATAAAAGACACGGTTCCATTCGTTAAACTGTACGCTGAGGTACACACCGGCCAGCGAAAGGATGATGATTGTGGTCAACATGCTCCAGGCACGCCACTTTTCTTCTGAGCGCCAGTAAGGCTTAATTAACTGCCAGACGGCGCCCCATTGCGCCGATTTCCCAGGTTTTTTAGTCATAATAGCCATGTGTAATCGATATGTTGTAAAGCCAATCATCCCAGAATGAGTGGCTCAGTGCGATAGGGCAATGAGCCACTTGTAAGGATGTTTTTCCAGCACGAAGCTCTGTAGACCACAAAAGTAGAAGGATGTTTGATGAAAGTCGCAGTGAATTTACTGCTGGTGGCAGGATGTTTTGCCAGTGTTCAGGCGTTTGCCCAGATTGATGAACCGGATATCGACGCCGATTGTGTTAAAGCCGGGATTTATGCCGCTGCCGGAAAAGTGGCTTATCAGCAGGGTGATATGGGCAAAGCCCGGGAAATTTTTCGTAATCAGGTCGCCTGGAGCGAGTTTTGCCATAAGCCGCAGGACCAGATTGCCACGGCCTACAACAACATTGCGTTGACCTACATAAAGCAGGGCGATTATCTGAAAGCCAAGGCCTGGCTGATGCTGGCACCTGCTGACAAAAAATCACAATACAACCTGAGTCAGATGCAGCCAAAACTGGATGCCTTGCCGCCAGCCGAAAGTCCGGCAGGGATTTACTGGCAATATGCCGGGTTTGGTAGCTGGAATATCGTCGAAGTGAAAGCCGAAGAAGCGCAGTTTAAAATCGATTTCAGCGGTTTATACATGGGGCAGATGTCACTGTATTACGGCCCGAATACCGGCGATTTTTCGGTGGTGACGGCAATCAAGGATAATCACGCGGTTTACCACGAAGCCGATGATGCCTCCGCCGGTGGCGGCGAGTGTAGCGTGGACATGAATTTCGCACCCCGGAGCGTTAAACTTCACACCACCAATGACTGCGGTTTCGGTCACAACGTGCAGGCCGAAGGCGAATTTGTGCGGGTGATGCAGTAGCCTGCCAGGCGTCTGTATTATTGCCAGACGCTGATTGTAATCTCCTGACCGTTTGCTGAGAAAAACCAGTACCGGCTGAGGGGGCCTTCAGGAATAAAAGATGAGCGCGGAACATTGCACCCATCTTTTTATCTGACATTCTGACGACTTAAATCCCTGTCTCTGCGCTTATGTCAACCGGCTGTTCAGTCGGCGTGTGATAATACGCGGCGGCGGCTTTTTGGCGATAGGTTTGCTGCGGGTTCATTTCCGGCTTGCATACTCGCCAGTTTTATATGTTTTCCTTTGTCGGACCATATTCCTTCCGAACGTTTACCTATAACGGTAATGCGATCGAGCGGGATGATGGGTGAATTTTCCCCCTGAGACAATTGCGCCGCCGTTAACAATTGCTCGGGTTCTCCAATAACATGAGCTTCATTGACACCTGTGGTCAGTGAACGCCAGGATTCCGGATTACTGACATCAGAGATTTTGTCCCTTAACGTTTTCTCATCCATCGTTTCCCATCCTTCATTGAGAATCTTGTCCATTAAACTCTTCTGTTGTTTTAAATGCTGGACCAGATTCTTTCTGGCCGTCAACGTCGCAAAGTTTTTTTCGTAACTGGCAACCCGCAGGTTCACGGCGTCAATCTGATAAAAGTATTTCTCTCCGGGCATTTGATTCGCAAAGTCTTTCATTCCCAGCGCCGTTTCTGCTGTATAGATAATAGGTTCAGCCGCTTCACCGTTATGATATTGGCCCAATGTGCCAGCATCATGAATACTGACGGCATTTGAGAACCCTCCCGCTTTTACTATCTCTTCCGGACTGCGGCCATCGGCCCTGAAAAGCTCTTTAACATCGGTATCAACGATAATTTTGTAATCATCATTGCCCGCGACAGGCTTTTTACCGTCACTGTCATAAAACGTTACCGGATTATTTCTATTCATCCTGAATAGATTCAGGCCATCCACCGTTCCTGCGGGGTCAGCGCTCAGCCAGCGGCCCGCCCACGGCTGATAATAACGATATCCGTAATAATACAGACCCGTTGCATCCCGTTCTTTGCCGGAGTAGCGGACAGTTTTATATTCAGCTTCTATCTGACGGCGGGCAGCCCACAATGCTGTGCCGCCATAGGGATAATATTCTTCCAGACTGATGATCTCGCCTTGCCCGTCCAGCTCGAGTCCGCTGCTGCCGGTCAGATTGTCAATGCTGTAACGCACCTGATCGTTGGTCATGCCTGCGGGCAATCCGCTTTCCCAGTGGAGTATCCGTACCTGAGCGCGTCCCGCTTCGCCCACGATGATGGTGTGGCGGCTTTCTGTCCCGGTACTGCCGGTGAGAGAGAGCCTCTGCTCCAGACCGGGCAAGTAGGTTACGTGCTGCGTCTGCTGCGTATCACCTGTTTTGCGTTTACTGACTTTCAGAATGCGCTGACTCATGCTGTCATAGCGGTAATTCTCGCCGTCATTGTCACCCGCGTCCCGCAAGACAGTCGTCACCGTCAGGAGTTCGCCCTGCGGCGTCCAGGTCAGATCCTGACCCGGTTGTAGTTGCATCTGATATCCGGCTGCCGTGAACCATGCTTCAACTTCTTCGGGGTTGTTGGTCAGCGTGCTCAATACTCCGCGGTTGCTGCGGTTGCTGACCGTGATTGAGGTGGTGTAATAAGTGTTGGTGGCCGGAGCACTGTGTCGGATTTCTGTCAGGTTGCCAGCGGTATCGTAGGTGTAGGTGCGGGTATAAAGGGTATACGCTGAGTTATCGGCAGGAAGGGCAAGGGGGCTGGATGAAAAATGACTGCTTTGCTGACCGGCATTAGCCATCTCGCGTCCGGTGGCTTTCACCAGCTGATAAAGGCTGTCATAAGTATAGGCATTTTCAGGTTTTACTCTCTGATTGCGCCAGAAACGGGTTTCTTCAGCATCATTGCTGACGGTGGTTACGTTGCCCACCGGATCATACGCATAACGCAGGTCTTGCAGTACTTTTGCTCCGGCGGCATGTCCTGCCGGGCGCTCGGTTTTCATTCCTGTCAGGCGTTGTGTTGTCGCTTCGTAGAAGTAAGTGGTCACAATGCCATTACCGTGCTCCTCGCGTAATTTTTGCCCGGCGGCAGAATAGGTCAGAGATTTGACGATAACCTGCTCTTCAGCGTTTTTCAGGGTCAGCCAGCTTTCTTTCAGCATACCCGCAATATCATACGCCACCCGCTGCCGGTTACCTGCGGCATCAAGGGTGGTTAATACCGATGTGGTGGCATCCACCGTGCTCAGGGTGGTATGGCGCACTTCATCCAGCCGTACATTCCAGGCAGTGATAGTGTCTCCCTGCCAGTCAGCCACTGTGGCGGGGTTATCTGCATCCTTCAGCAACCGGCGGCTTACTGACAGCGCGACATTGCTTACGGACATACTGTTGGTCTGTAACAAACCCGCCTGATCGTAATGGTGGGTGCACTCGCCAGCCAGATTCACGTCCTTTTCTGCCTGTGAGTTTTTAGCATACACAAACCGTTCGCTCACTCTGGATATGCCGTCAGCAGTTATTTCCGTCACACTCAGAGGACGGCCTGGCAGTGTATTCCCCTCATACTGCCGGGTGCGGAAGACTGCCTGACTGATGTCCTCCCGACCCTTGTCATCAATTCTGATGCTGGATCCAGCCATACGGATCCGGCCCGCTATGTCATTGAGTGTCACCGAGATGCCCGCATCGGCGCTCTGTGCGCGCAGGACATGACCGGAGAGGTCATTTCGATAGATAAAATTTGCCTGCCCGAATCCGTACAGACGCGGGTCACTGCTTTGTGTCAGGAAGCCCCCGGTATTGTACTGATGGCGCATGATACGTTCGTCCGTCTCTTCTGGTGTGTCGGGATGGCGGTGATAGGTGATGTTACGGGCGTAGAGACCACGGTTATCAAGCACCGTGATGGCAGGGGTTTGGCCAAATAATGAGACATTCATAATAAGCTCCGTTATCTTCAGCGATGTGTAAGGTACACATCAGAGATAATTTTAGCTTATGCGCGCAGAACCTTATGAACTTAGCTTACGGGGGGTTAACCCACGAGCATTTCGGGGCTGTGAGCTCAGCACCCTCAATGCTCGTTTGCCATCGGTACCTCTGAGTTCGTCATTAAAAAGGAGAAACAATATTTATTGCGGCCACTTCATTTCGCCCTTCAATACTTTCGCACTCAGTTGTAATGAAGAATCGTCTTTCAGTTGCGGATAATGTTTTTTCATCGCGGCGATAAGCGCGGCAGAATCTTTCGCTTTCGGTAATTCTTTTTCCAGCGTCAGCAGATACTGGCGGGTGAATTCCACCGATGCCAGCGTTTTTGGCGCGCCCGGCAGGAAATGTCCCGGTACAACGACGTGCGGATTAAGACCGGTAATTTCATTGAGCGCTTCTACCCACTGTTTACGGGATTTCGGCGTCTGCGTATCTGCTGTCCAGACATGCATGTTATTGCCATTCACCAGCACGCCGCCCACTACCGCTTTCAGCGACGGGATCCAGACAAACGTCCGTTCTTTATCTACGCCCTGAACCTCAAACTGATGGCCTTCGAGTTCAAAGGTCGTACCTTTCAGCGGTTCAGGAACCACAACAGATTTTGGCGCATTGTCTTTCAACTGCGGTCCCCAGAAAGCGACTTTGCCGTCTTTGCTGGCGTTGATCTGGTCGATGGTGGCCTGCGTTGCCACGATTTTGGCGTCCGGGAACGCGGCATGGATGACATCCAGCCCGAAGTAGTAATCCGGGTCGGACTGGCTGATGTACACCGTCGTCAGTTTCTTGCCGGTCGCCTTGATCATTTCCACCAGTTTTTCTGCGTCATTGCGCTGGAACTGCGCGTCGATCAGAACTGCTTCTTTATCGCCGGTAATGATTTCAGAAGAAACCGGGAAAACGCTTTTTTCACCGGGGTTATACACGTCCATTTTCAGTGCACTGGCGGCGTGAGCGGACAGGCTGCTGCCCAGCAGGGCGGCGATCAGAGTCAGATGTTTCAGTTGCATGGGTTTTCCTCAGAGACGTAAATAATCACATTCAGTAAGACTCTACTGTACGTTGCATAATCCGCGGGAAAAACCGGATAATGCGCAACTGTTTGTTGCATAAACCGGACGAATCATGGACAGAATTACCGCTGCACAAGTGTTTGTTGCCATTGTTGAACGGGGAAGCATGGTCAGTGCTGCCGAATCGCTGAATATGTCGCGGGCGATGGTGACACGTTATCTGTCGGAGATGGAAAAGTGGTCGGGCGCGCGCCTGCTGCACCGCTCCACCCGCAAACTCAGCCTGACGGATGCGGGCGAAAACACGCTGGCGCGTTGCCGGAAAATGCTGTCGGTGGCGGCGGAAATGAGCAGCGTGGCGGATACGGGCGATGAAGCGTTGCGCGGTTTGCTGCGTCTGAGTTGCTCACAATCTTTCGGGCAGGGTGCGGTGGTGATTGCGGTCAGTGAATTTTTGCGCCGACATCCGCAGGTCAGTATCGATCTTCAGCTGGAAAGCCGGGCGATCAATCTGGTGGAAGACCGGATTGATCTGGCGCTGCGCATCACTAACGATCTGGATCCGAACCTGATCGCCCGGCCGCTGGCGCTGTGTCCGTCGGTCGTCTGCGCGTCGCCGGCTTATCTGGCCGCGCAGGGTACGCCGCAGCATCCGCAGGATCTGGCAGTCCACAACTGCCTGACGTACACCTGGTTCGGCAAAAGCCTGTGGCAGTTTGCACGGCAGGGTGAACAGGTCGCGATTCCGGTGAGCGGAAATCTGAGCGCCAATGAATCGCTGGTGCTGCTGACCGGGGCAGTGGAAGGCGCGGGAATCGTCATGCAGCCTTATTATTCGGCGGCACCCCTGATTGCCAGCGGTCAGCTTGTCGCCTTACTCAGCGGGTGGCAGCCACAGGAAATGGGGATTTATGCGATTTACATGTCCCGGCGGCAAATGCCGGCGGCGTTGCGAGCGCTGCTCGATTTTCTGGTGGAATGGTTCAAAGGCCATCCGCGCTGGCTGTCGCTGACAGAAGAAAAACGCTGAGTCACCGGCAGGGAATAAGCCAGTGGAATCGGTCCCTTTTTCGTCTTCCGCGCATTCCCTGCAATGTATTGTTATGTAAAGATTAATCCTGATATCGGGTGTTTTTCAGGCAGCAAGGGCACAGACTGCGTCTGGTCAAAAGTGTGATCAACGTGGTATTTAAACCCATCCGGCGCAATGCCGGTGCCTTTACTCATCACTAAAAATATCCGGAGTTTTTATGCCTGTCGCACTCCTGGCACTGGCGCTCAGCGCGTTTGCCATCGGTACCACTGAATTCGTCATCATGGGGCTGCTCCCCAACGTGGCGGGGGATCTGAATGTCAGTATTCCTTCTGCAGGCTGGTTAATCAGCGGATACGCGCTGGGTGTGGCAATCGGGGCACCGATCATGGCCGTGCTGACGGCAAAACTGCCGCGCAAGAACACCCTGCTGCTGCTGATGAGCATCTTTATTATTGGCAACGTGATGTGCGCGCTGTCGTACAGCTACGATTTCCTGATGCTGGCGCGCGTGATCACCGCGCTGTGTCATGGTGCCTTCTTCGGGATTGGCGCGGTGGTAGCGGCAAGTCTGGTGGCGCCTAACCGTCGTGCTTCAGCGGTTGCGCTGATGTTCACCGGCCTGACACTGGCTAACGTGCTGGGCGTTCCGCTCGGTACTGCGCTCGGACAGGCTTTCGGCTGGCGTTCAACCTTCTGGGTGGTGGCGGTGATTGGCGTGGCCTCACTGTTCGCACTCTATAAAAAGCTGCCGGATAAGAAAGAAGAAGAGCCGACTGATCTGCGTAAGGAAATCCGTGCGCTGGGTAGCCTGGGATTATGGCTGTCGCTGTCGATCACTATTTTCTTTGCTGCCGCGATGTTCGCGCTGTTCACGTATATCGCGCCTATCCTGACGCAAATTACCGGCGTGTCTGAGCACGGTGTCAGCTGGACGCTGCTGCTGATCGGCCTCGGTCTGACCATCGGTAACGTGCTGGGCGGGCGTCTGGCGGACTGGCGTCTGGGTATCTCGCTGACCCTGACTTTCCTGATGATCGCCATATTCTCCGTGCTGTTCAGCTACACCAGCGTTCATCTGGTGGCGGCGGAAATCACGCTGTTTATCTGGGCGATGGTGAACTTTGCCGCGGTGCCTGCCTTGCAGGTTAACGTGGTGACCTACGGCAAAAACGCGCCAAACCTGGTGTCGACCCTGAACATTGCGGCGTTTAACGTGGGCAATGCGCTGGGTGCCTGGGTGGGTGGCGCGGTGATTGAACGCGGAATGGGACTGAGCACTGTGCCGCTGGCGGCGGGCGCACTCGGCGCTATCGGCTTCGTACTGTGTGTGATCACTTTCCGCCGTGCGGCGAAGAAAGCGGAAAAAGCGGCCGCGTAACTCAGCCGCTAAAAAAATTAAAGGCCATGCAGGATTTCTCCGGCGTGGCCTTATTTTTTTCTGTTCAGCGCATCAGCGCGGCCTCGATATGCCCGGCAAAGCGTTGCGCCTGCTGATGGCAGTGTTCGGTAAATGTGGTGACCAGCGCCGAAGCGGGGCGGTGCAATGGCCGGATCAGGCTGACGGTAAAGGGTACGGCGACGCTGAATTCCCGCAGGACGAGTCCGTTGTCACAATAATCCAATGCGGTCAGCGGGTTGACGATCGACACGCCCGCGCCTTCGCGCACCATACTGCACACTGACGCGGCGCTGTGGGTTTCCATCACCAGCCGCCGCGTAACCTGTTGTTCCATAAATAACGTATCCAGCAGTTGCCGGTAACTGTCGGTCGCTGACAGGCTGATATAATTCAGCCCGCTGAAATCTTGTGGTGTGAGTCGCGATTTCTCAGCCAAAGGATGTCCGGCAGGCAGCACGCACACTTCGTTCAGTGTCAGCAGCGTCTGGCGCTCGGTTCCGGCTGGGGTCTGGGTGTTTTCCGTCAACCCCAAATCATGGCGCTGCGCCGACAGCCATTCTTCCAGCAGCGGCGATTCCTGCGGCACAATATTGAAACTGACGTCAGGGTAGCGGTCGAGAAACGGTTTACACACCGCAGGCAGCAGCGACTGACTGAACACCGGCAGGCAGGCGATCGACAGTTGCGCCTGCTCGAACTGGCGGATACCTTCCGCCGCGCTGATGATCCTGTCCAGCCCGTAATACGAGCGCTGCACTTCCTCAAACAGCCGCAGACCCTGAACGGTAGGATATAAACGCCCGCGCAGGCGTTCGAATAACTGCAGATTCAGCAACTTTTCGCAGCGCGCCAGTTCACGGCTGACTGTCGGCTGCGAGGTATTGAGCAACGCAGCGGCTTCCGTCAGATTGCCGGTGGTCATGACCGCATGAAAAATTTCGATATGGCGCAGGGAAATAGCTGGCATGGTTTCATCCGCTAAGCGATGACAATAGCCCATATCATAAATGAATAGACTTGCCTGAAATAGATATTTTATCGCCGGTCTGCCACGCGGCATACTGAGGGAAATATGACGGACTTCAACTGACGGAAAATCTTATGCCACGCGCTCTGAACGATATGTCTACCGCGCTTAATGCCGCGAATTTACTGGCTCTGCCGCAACAATTTGGCTGCCCTGTGTGGGCGTATGACGCTGAGATTATCAAACAGCGCATCGCGCAGTTGCGCCAGTTTGACGTGATCCGTTTTGCGCAGAAAGCCTGTTCTAATATTCATATCCTGCGTCTGATGCGCGAGCAGGGCGTGAAGGTCGATTCCGTTTCTCTGGGTGAAATTGAGCGTGCGCTGGTGGCCGGTTTTATTCCGGGCGGCACAGACAGTGAGATTGTGTTTACTGCTGACGTACTGGATCAACCGACGCTGGAGCGCGTGACAGCGCTGGATATTCCGGTGAACGCCGGTTCCATCGACATGCTCAGCCAGATTGGCCAGCACAAAGCCGGACATCCGGTGTGGCTGCGCGTGAACCCGGGCTTTGGTCACGGGCACAGCCAGAAAACCAATACTGGCGGGGAAAACAGCAAACACGGGATCTGGTATGCCGATTTACCGCAGGCGCTGACAGAGATTGCCCGTTACGGCCTGAAACTGGTGGGCATTCATATGCATATCGGTTCCGGCGTGGATTATGGTCACCTTGAGCAGGTTTGCGATGCGATGGTGCGTCAGGTGATTGAAACCGGACACGATATTGAAGCGATCTCCGCCGGTGGCGGCCTGTCGATCCCCTATCATTTTGAAGAAGAATCCATTGATACCGGCCACTATTTTGGTCTGTGGAATCGTGCGCGCGAGCAGATTGCCGCGCATCTCGGGCATGAGATTAAACTGGAGATCGAACCGGGGCGTTTCCTGGTGGCGGAATCCGGCGTGCTGGTGGCGCAAATCCGTGCGGTGAAAAACATGGGCAGCCGTCATTTCGTGCTGTGCGACGCAGGCTTTAATGACCTGATGCGCCCGGCGATGTACGGCAGCTATCATCATATTTCACTGTTACCGGCCGATGGCCGCGATGTGAGCGGACAACCGCTGACGGATTCCGTGATCGCCGGTCCGCTGTGTGAATCCGGCGACGTGTTTACCCAGCAGGCAGGCGGCGGAGTGGAAACCTTCCCGCTGCCGCCGGTACACATCGGCGATTATCTGGTGTTCCACGATACCGGCGCGTACGGCGCATCGATGTCATCAAACTACAACACCCGACCTCTGCTGCCGGAAGTATTGTTTGAGAATGGCGTGCCAAGACTGATTCGTCGCAGGCAGACGGTGGAAGAGTTAATTGCTCTGGAGCTCTAGTCTCTGCGTCTGAGCCGGTGAGGTGGCTTGCTTTGCTCCTCCCCCTGCGAAGGGGGAGGCGGGGAGGGGGTTTTAAATACAAAGCAATGAGTTAAAGCACACTTTGAATTTTGTTTTTGACCTTAATACCCCACCCCAATCCTCCCCTTCGCAGGGGAGAAAGTTTACTTATCAAACATCTCTTTTCTCAGTAACACGATTTCTTCTGCCAGATCACGGCACAGCATGGCGGTCATCAGATGATCCTGCGAGTGCACCATGATCAGATTCACCGGAATTTTCCCCACGCCTTCATCCAGGCCAATCAGTTGCGTCTGTACTTTGTGCGCAACACGCGCCGCGTCGTCCGAGGCTTTCAGCATCGCATCAGCCTGTTCCCATTCTTTTTTACGTGCATGCTGAATCGCCATCATGGCGTTAGATCGTGCTTCTCCGGCGTTGATCAATAACTCCATCACCGTTTGTTCCAGATCGAATTCCATCGAAAACTCCAAATTGGTATACCAGAAAAGGGTGAATTCATCATATTGGAATTCCAATATTCACATGTGAGAACGCTGTCACAGAAATTAATTCGTATTCCGCTATTTTTTGGCATGCCACATTACGAAATTATTCCCGAAATATGGCCGACAGGATGATTTACAGAACCGGAATCTGACCCTGCTTCGTACGACACCTTTATTCCTCATTCAATATAAAAGGTGAAGACGAAATCAACACCTGTGAAGTATAGAAAAAAGAAAATGAGGTGCTGTCATGTCACTGAAAGACCGCTTTATCGATTCTCTGGGGGGATTCGCCAACACCTTTAATAGCTTCCGATACATCATGGCTATTAAGGCGTCTTTTATCACGTTAATGCCCGTTATTATTGTGGGGGCATTCTCAGTTTTAATTTCAAATATGGTGATGGATCCGAAAAACGGATTAGCGCATTTTGAAATGTTCTCCTGGCTGGCCACCCTCAAACCGATCATGAGCAGTATTAACTACGCCACGCTCAGTTTTCTGACCATCGGTGCGGTGTTTTTAATTGGTATCGAACTCGGGAAAATTAACGGCTCACGTTCGTTATTTCCCGGCCTGCTGGCAGTGATTTGTTTTATTGCCGTGACGCCAACCACCGTCGATATGATGGTTAACGGCCAGATGCAGGAAGTGAAAGATGTGCTGGCAAAACAATTCTCCGATACTAAAAGTCTGTTCCTCGGCATGTTTATTGCCATTCTGTCGGTGGAGATTTATTCCCGTCTGGAACGGGTTAACGGCCTGCGTATAAAAATGCCCGAGAGCGTGCCGCCCAATGTGTCGGCGTCATTCTCGGCGTTAATTCCCGCCATTATTACCGTGGTGCTCGTCGCTACCTTCGGCTTTGTATTCCACCGCGTCACCGGCATGTATCTGTACGATGCGGTGTATCAGGTGATTCAGCGTCCGCTGGAATCGGTGATGCAAAGTCTGCCGGGCATTCTGCTGCTGATGTTTGTCGCGCAGCTGTTCTGGGTGATTGGTATTCATGGCAACCAGATGATTAAACCGATTCGCGAACCGCTGTTGCTCGGCGCCATCATGGTTAACATGACCGCGTTTGAGCAGGGTCATGAGGTGCCAAACATCATCACCATGCCGTTCTGGGATGTATATATGAGCATCGGAGGCTCGGGTTGTACCATCGGTTTGTTGCTGGCGGTGATGATCGCTACCCGCCGCAAAGAGATGCGCGAAATCGCCAAACTGTCCCTCGGGCCAAGTTTCTTCAACATCAATGAACCGGTGATTTTCGGTATGCCGATTATGCTCAACCCGATCCTGGCTATCCCGTTCATCATCACGCCGCTGATCACCGGCACCATCGGCTATTTTGCCACCAGCCTCGGATTCGCCGGACGCGCGGTGGTGATGGTGCCGTGGACCACACCGCCGATTATCAACGCCTGGCTGTCAACGGCCGGATCGATGGGCGCGGTGTTTACCCAGATTGGCTGCATTGTGGTGGCGGTACTGATTTATCTGCCGTTTGTGAAAGTCGCGGCGCGTCGTGCCGATCAGGCTCAGCTTGAAGCCATGCAGCAGAGCCAGAAACAGGCTGCCACGGCGTAAATTATTCGGAAAATGAGGGATGTTATGAGTAAGGTTTCAATCGCCATTCCTGACGGATTTATTCTCGGTGCCGCCGCCTCTGCGTGGCAGACCGAAGGCTGGAGCGGCAAAAAAGACGGGCAGGATTCGTATCTGGATCTCTGGTACAAAAATAACCGCCATGTCTGGCACAACGGTTACGGCCCGGCGAAAGCCACCGATTTCATCAACCGCTACAAAGAAGATGTGGCGCTGATGAAAGCCAGCGGGCTGAGTCATTACCGCACGTCAGTTAACTGGTCGCGCTTTTTCACCGACTATGAGTTGGGTACGGTCGATGAAGAGTACGCGGCATATATCGACGATCTGCTCGATGAGATGAAACGCAACGGCATCGAACCGATGCTGTGCCTGGAACACTACGAATTACCGGCGTTTCTGATCGAAAAATACGATGGCTGGAGCTCGAAAAAAGTCGTCGATCTGTTTGTGTTGTATGCAGAGAAAGTCTTCGAACGGTATGCCGGAAAAGTCAGCCGCTGGTTTACCTTCAACGAACCGGTGGTGGTGCAAACCCGCGTGTATCTGGATGCGATCCGCTGGCCGTTCGAGCAAAACACCGCGAAATGGATGCAGTGGAATCACCACAAAGTGCTGGCAACCGCCAGAGTGGTCGAACTGTTCCATCGCAAAAAATATCACGCCGCAGGTACCGTCGGGGTGATTTTAAATCCGGAAGTGACGTACGCCCGTTCATCGGCGGCGCATGACCAAAAGGCGGCGCATTTATACGATTTATTCTATAACCGCGTATTTTTGGACCCGATGATCAACGGGGAATATCCGCAGGAATTGCTGGAGCTACTGGAAAAGCACGGCGTACATTTCGATTATACAGAAGCGGAACTGGCGGTTATCCGTAATAACACCGTGGATGAAGTGGGTATTAATCTTTATTACCCGCACCGGGTGAAAGCACCGTCCCGCGAATGGAATAAAGACACGCCATTCCATCCGGCGTATTACTACGAACATTTCGAATTGCCCGGACGCCGGATGAATAAATCGCGTGGCTGGGAAATCTATCCGAAAATTATTTATGACATGGCGATGCGCATTAAAGCGGAATACGGAAATATTTCGTGGTTTGTGGCTGAAAACGGCATGGGTATCGAAAATGAAGGCCAGTTTCGCGATGCCGTCAGCGGGGAAATTCAGGACAACTATCGTATTGAATTTATTGCCGAGCATCTTTACTGGACATTAAAAGCGCGTGAAGACGGCGCCAATTGTCAGGGATATATGCTCTGGGCCTTTACCGATAATGTCTCGCCAATGAACGCCTTTAAAAATCGTTACGGGCTGATCGAAATTGATCTTGATAACAATCGTGATCGCCGTCAGAAGAAATCCTCTCACTGGTTTAAATCACTCAGTGAAAGCGGTGTGTTGTCTTTAACGCTCGATGACCAGGAAAAATAACCTAAGGAAACACTATGAAACGAATCGTTTTAGCTTGTTCGGCAGGGATGTCCACGTCACTGGTGGTCACCAAAATGGAAAAAGAAGTTACTGCGCGGGGGCTGGAATATCAGATCTACGCGATCCCTGAAAACAATCTGCGTGACGAGCTTGAAGCCTATGGCCGCGATATTGTCGCCGTGCTGCTCGGGCCGCAGGTGCGTTTTAAACTGGCGGAGAATAAAAAGCTGACCGATGAACACGGCATTCCGATTGCGGTGATCGACATGGTGGCTTACGGCACGTTAAACGGTGCAAAAGTGCTGGATCAGGCATTATCTCTGATACAGTAACATCCGGTCTTTTTTGTTTTTTGCATCAGGGTGATTGTGTGGAAAAAGGTGTGGTTTCGCAGGACAGAAAGCAGTATCAGGAAATCGGGCATGACCTGCGTGAGCAAATCAAGCAAGGGCATTTCGCCGTGGGATCCCGCCTGCCGCCCGAACGCAATATGGCGGAAAACTACGGCGTCAGCCGGACGATTGTGCGCGAAGCCTTACTGATGCTGGAACTGGAGGGCACGGTGGATATCCGTCAGGGTTCCGGCGTGTACGTGATCCGCATTCCTTCTCAGGAAGAAGGCGAAGACGAACTGTTGTATCAGGGGCAGATTGGCCCCTTTGAAATCTTACAGGCGCGGCAGTTGCTCGAAAGTAATATTGCCGCGTTTGCCGCCAAAATGGCCACCAAAGCGGATATCGAAAATCTGCGCCGCACGCTGGAGCAGGAACAAATCGCCATCGTGGCTAACGACGAAAGCGGTGATAACGACCGGCTGTTCCACCTGCTGATTGCCGGTGCGACACAAAACCAGATGCTGCTCGATTCGGTGAAAAATATCTGGATGCACCGGGATTCCAGCCCGCTGTGGAAACAGTTACACAGCCATATAGCTACCCGCGGTTACCGCCTGAAATGGCTGGCTGATCATCAGAATATTTTGGCCGCACTGCGCCGCCGCGACGTCATGGGCTCGTATCAGGCGATGTGGCAGCACATGGAAAATGTGAAAAATACGCTGATGGAATTGTCGGATGTGGATGCGCCGGAGTTTGACGGCTATCTGTTTGAATCTGTGCCGATTTTTCAGGGAAAGATGGTCTGAAAGCGATGAAGATTATTAATCTGAGTGAACGGCCTGAATTTCAGGACGCGGTCACAGACTGGCTGTGGCAGGCATTTGGCAGCGAAAACAGCCGGGAGTTTTTTGCCAGCGTGGTGCGAAGCAGCCTGTCCGGCGCGGACTTGCCGCAAACGTTTATCGCACTCGAAGACGACAGGCTGGCAGGAACCGTCGGCCTGTGGCGCTGTGATTTAATCAGCCGTCAGGATCTTACCCCGTGGCTGGCGGCGTTATACGTGGATGAAAATTTCCGTTCGTGCGGGCTGGGGCAGCAGTTACAGGCATTTGTACTGGAACAGAGCCGCCGCAGCGGCTTTTGTGAGTTGTATTTGTATGCCGAATTCACCGGCTATTACGAACGTTTTGGCTGGAAATATATCGGCGATGCGCTGGATTATCCGGATAAGCCGGTGCATCTTTTCCATCAACATCTTTAGCTGTTTGCCGGGCCGCTCACCGAGTGACGACGTACCAACGTCGGGCTGAACATATGGGTTGTTTCCGGTAACGGCTGACCGTTTGCCAGCGCTAACGCCAGTTGCGCTGCCTGATTCGCCATTGCCACCACCGGATAACGTACGGTGGTCAGACGCGGGCGCAGATAGCGTGAAATCAGCACATCATCAAAGCCAATCAGCGAAATTTCGCCCGGCACATCAATACTGTTATCGCTTAATACCGATAATGCACCGGCAGCCATCGGGTCGTTGTAGCAGGTCACTGCCGTAAACCCTTTGCCCAATCCCAGTAAATCCGCCATGGCTTTTTCACCACCGATTTCATCCGGTTCCGCGTAGGCAATCAGCTTGTCATCCACCGGAATGTTGTGTTCGGTGAGGGCGTCGATATAGCCCTGAAGCCGGTCGCTGGCATCGGAAATGCCGTGGTTGGAACATAAAATCGCGATGCGCTGATGGCCGGCCTGAATGAGGTGGCGCGTCGCCAGCCAGGAACCGTAGCGGTCATCGAGTGCAATACAGCGTTGTTCAAAACCCGGCAACGTGCGGTTAATCAGCACCATTCCGGGGATTTGCTGCATCAGGCTGGTCAGCTCATCTTCTGGCAGCATTTTGGCGTGAACCACTAACGCCGCACAGCGGTGGCGGATCAACTGCTCAATGGCCTGACGCTCTTTTTCAACGTTGTGATAACCGTTACCAATCAGCAGAAAATTGCCGGTGGCGTAGGCCACCTGTTCGACCGCTTTGACCATCGCGCCAAAAAACGGATCAGAAACGTCGGCCACGATCAGCCCCAGCGTTTCGGTTGCCTGTTGGGCGAGGGCACGGGCGTTGGCATTCGGATGATATTGCAGATGCTGCATGGCGTTCTGTACGGCTTCCCGTGAGCTGTCGCTGGCTTTCGGGGAATGGTTTATCACGCGTGAAACGGTCGCAACCGATACGCCTGCCAGTTTTGCTACATCCTTAATCGTTGCCATAACACTTCCGTTTTCCGTGAGGGTAATCGTTTACACTGACCAGTTTTGCGGAAAAGACCGGTGGCTGCAAGGATGCTGATCGCAACTTTTTGATGTAAGCGCGATGTAACGGGAAAAGATCGTGGTGATTAACCGAAATCCCAGTGCGATAGGGTGGAAATGCGTTTTATTAAGATTATTTGTTCTTTGAAGTGTCAGCGCAGTGAATGGTATTTTTAAAGTCATTTATCTGCGCTGAGAAAAATAGAAATTATGTCGATAAAACGCTATCCGCAACTGGCCCACTGGGGCGCATATACCGCTGTGGTGGAAGATGGCCGCTTAATCCGTTGTGAACCTTATAAGGCGGATGCCGATCCTTCACCTCTGCTCGATTCCATTGCGCCGCTGGTCTATTCCGACAAACGTATCCGCAAACCGGCCGTGCGCCGCTCGTGGCTGAAACATCGCGAAAACAGCGATCGTTCTCTGCGGGGCCGCGAAGATTTTGTCGAAGTGGACTGGGATCTGGCGCTGGATCTGGTGGCCGAAGAGAATAAACGCGTGCGTGATCGCTACGGCGCTTCCGGCATTTTCAACGGCTCTTACGGTTGGTCATCGGCCGGACGTTTGCATCACGCCCGTTCTCTGGTGCGTCGTTTTTATTTCACCGGCGGCGGCGGGGTGGATCAGCAGGGCAACTACAGCTGGGGCTCGGCGCAATTTTTCCTGCCGTACGTTATCGGCACGTTTACCCCGCTGACCGGACGCGTGACCTCGTGGCCAAGTGTGGTCGAACACGCTGACATTCTGGTCGCATTTGGCGGTCTGGCGCTGAAAAATGCGCAAGTGGCGTCCGGCGGCGCGGTGGAACATACCCTGAAACCGGCGCTGGAACAGCTGGCGAAAAAAGGCACCCGCGTCATTAACATCAGCCCGATGCGCGACGACTGTCCGGAATTCGTGAATGCAGAGTGGATCCCGATCCGCCCGAACACCGATGCGGCGCTGATGATGGCCGTCGCGTTTGAGATTCAGCGCAAAGAAGCGCAGGACGAGGCGTTTCTGACCAGCCATTGCGTCGGTTATCCGCAGCTTGCCGCGTATCTGCGCGGCGACACTGACGGCATCCCGAAAACCCCTGACTGGGCAAGCCACATTACCGGCGTACCGGCTGAGCGTATTGCGCGTCTGGCGGATGATCTGATTGGTGTACGCAGCTTTATCACCTGTTCTTATTCTGTACAGCGTGCTCACCGTGGCGAGCAGCCTTACTGGATGATGATCGCCATTTCCGCCATGCTCGGGCAGGTCGGTTTGCCGGGTGGCGGATTCTCCTTCGGTCACGGCTCGATGAACAGCGTGGGTAATCCGCGTTATGACACGCCGGGGCCTGCCGTCAGTGCCGGGCCGAATCCTTCTGGTTTGTCGATCCCCGTGGCGCGTATCAGTGACATGCTGCTCAATCCCGGCCAGCCGTATGAATTCCAGGGCGAGACGCTGAATTATCCCGATATTCATCTGGTGCACTGGGCGGGCGGTAATCCGTTCCACCATCATCAGCAACTGAACCGTCTGGTCGAAGGCTGGCAGAAGCCGGACACCGTGATTGTGCAGGATAACGTCTGGACGCCAGCGGCGCAGATGGCGGATATCGTGCTGCCTGCGACAACATCGCTGGAACGTAATGATATCGGCGGATCGTCACGCGACCGCTTCGTGCTGGCGATGCATCAGGCTGTTGCGCCACAACATCAGGCGCGTAACGATTTTGATATTTTCGCTGACATTGCTGACCGTCTCGGTTACCGCGAGCAGTTCACGCAGGGGCGTAATGAAGATCAATGGTTGCGCCATATTTACCGTCAGTGTGGCGAAGCGCAGAAAGGCACCGGCGTGGAATGGCCTGACTTTGAAACCTTCTGGGAGCGCGGTTTTGTTGAACTGCCGGTACCGGAAAAAGATTACGTGTTCTTTGAGGAATTCCGTAAAAGCCCGCGTGCTAATCCGCTGGGGACCCACAGCGGCAAAATCGAACTGTTCTCCGAAACCATCGCGGGTTACGGTTATGACGATTTCGCGCCGCACCCGGAGTGGCAGCCGCCGGTCGAATGGCTGGGCGCGGAAAGTGCCAAACAGTGGCCGCTGCACCTGATTTCCATTCAGCCAAAAGATCGTCTGCACAGCCAGCTTGATCAGTCGCCGCTGGCGCAGTCGAACAAAACCGCCGGTAAGGAAACGTTGTTTATGCATCCGGAAGATGCTCTCAGCCGTCAGCTGAAGGAGGGAGACCGGGTGAAAGTGCACAATGCGCGTGGCAGTTGTCTGGCGGGGGTGTCACTCAGTGACGGAATTACGCGTGGCGTGGTGCTGATGTCGACCGGCGCCTGGTTTGATCCTGGCTTTGGTGGCCAATGGCAGGAAACCGAGCAGGCGGGGAACCCGAATGTACTGACGCTGGATATCGGCACGTCGCGTCTGACGCAGGGGCCAAATGCCATGAGTTGCCTGGTCGAAGTGGGACCTGTTTAAGGTAGTTTTTAAATAGTTAGCCCGATTTAGGATAAATCGGGCCTATTTTCACCACTCGTTACACTTTGCGGAATTATGTTTCGATTGCCTGCTGGCTGTGGTTCGTACAAAACAGCTAAATTGAACGTCCCAGAGGTATTGATTGGTGAATCATCAACGTGCTCTGCATGTTGATACCGATTAAATTTGCACCAACCTACGCGGATGCGTAGGTTTTTTTTTGCCTCAACTCCGGCACACCGATCAGTTCCCTCCTAAACTCTCTCTGACTGTCGTCATTTTTCAGCGGCTTATAGTATGCTGTTTCCCCAACCTTTTTCTTCAAGATCAGGGATGACACATAAGGAGATGGCAAACATGTATAACTTTCTTTTCGCCGCGTTCAGATGGCTCTTCCGCCTGATGTTCCGGGTTACCGTGACCCCGGCGAGAAACGATTTTAATTACCCGCGTTTAATCCTCACGCCGAACCATGTCTCGTTTATTGACGGCATGTTGCTGGTGCTTTTCCTGCCGGTCAAACCGGTATTTGCAGTGTATTCCAACATCACGGACAGCTGGTTTATGCGCTGGCTGAAACCCTATGTGGACTTCATGCCGCTGGATCCCACCAAACCGATGGCGATCAAGCATTTGATCCGCGAGGTGGAGAAAGGGCGTCCGGTAGTTGTGTTTCCGGAAGGGCGCATTACGGTTACCGGTTCATTAATGAAGATTTACGACGGCGCGGCCTTTGTGGCGGCGAAGTCACAGGCGACCGTCATTCCGGTGCGCATAGACGGGCCGGAATATACGCCGTTTGGCCGGTTGTTCGGCAGCTTTAAAATCCGCTGGTTCCCGAAAGTCACTATCAATCTTTTGCCGCCGACTACCATTCCGATGCCGGATGCGCCGCGTTCCCGTGACCGCCGCATTCTCGCCGGTGAGCAACTGCATAAAATTATGATGCAGGCGCGTATGGATACCCGCGAACCGGAAACGCTGTATCAGGCGTTTTTGTCCGCACAAACCCGTTATGGCCGTCGCAAACCCTGTATCGCTGATATCGCGTTCAAAGAAGATACCTATCAGGGACTGCTGAAAAAATGCCTGGGCGTGAGCCGCATTTTGCAACGTTTTACCCGCGAAGGTGAGCATGTCGGGATGCTGTTGCCAAATGCCACGATCATGGCGGCGGCGCTGTTTGGCGCGTCAATGCGCAACCGTATTCCGGCGTTGCTTAACTACACTGCGGGTGCCAAAGGGCTGCAAAGCGCGATGAAAGCGGCGCAGATCAAAACCATTATTACCTCCCGCCAGTTCCTTGAAAAAGGCAAACTGACGCACCTGCCGGAGAACGTGCCAGAGGCGAACTGGGTCTATCTGGAAGATTTGAAAGACACGGTGACCACGCAGGACAAGCTGTGGATCCTGTTCCATCTGATCTTCCCGCGTCGTGCGATGCTGCCGCAAAAAGCCGATGATGCAGCACTGGTGCTGTTTACTTCGGGTTCTGAAGGCAATCCGAAAGGCGTGGTGCATTCACACGCCAGCCTGCTGGCTAACGTCGAGCAAATCCGTACCGTGGCGGACTTCACGCCGCGTGACCGCTTTATGTCGTCGCTGCCGCTGTTCCACGCCTTTGGCCTGACCGTCGGATTGTTAACGCCGCTGATCACCGGCGCTCGCGTGTTCCTGTATCCGAGTCCGCTGCATTACCGCATCGTGCCCGAACTGGTCTACGACCAGAACTGTACCGTGCTTTTCGGTACTTCAACCTTCCTGGGCAATTACGCCCGCTTTGCCCATCCGTATGATTTTGCCCGCTTGCGGTATGTGGTGGCCGGTGCGGAAAAACTGGCTGAAAGCACCAAAGAAATCTGGCAGAACAAATTCGGTATCCGCATTCTCGAAGGCTACGGTGTGACCGAATGTGCGCCGGTGGTGGCGATCAACGTACCGATGGCGACCAAAGTGAATACCGTCGGCAAAATTCTGCCGGGGATGGAGTCTCGTCTGATTACCGTGCCGGGCATTGAGGAGGGCGGTCGTCTGCAACTGCGCGGGCCGAACATCATGAAAGGCTATCTGCGCGTCGAAAATCCGGGTGTGCTGGAAACTCCGCAGGCTGAGAATGCCGCAGGTGAAATGCAGGCGGGCTGGTATGACACCGGTGATATCGTCACGCTGGATGAAAAAGGTTTCTGTGCCATCCGTGGTCGCGTGAAGCGTTTTGCCAAACTGGCGGGAGAAATGGTCTCGCTGGAAAGTGTCGAGCAACTGGCGATCAAGGCTTCACCGGATAAACAGCACGCGGCGACATCGCGCAGTGATGCCAGCAAAGGCGAGGCACTGGTGCTGTTCACCACCGATCCTGAATTACGTCGTGATGCGTTAAGTAAAGCTGCCCGTGAACTGGGGTTGCCGGAACTGGCCGTGCCGCGTGAAATTCGCGTCGTTAAAGCGTTACCGTTGCTCGGCAGCGGTAAACCCGATTTTGTCACCCTGCGCGAGATGGCAGAGAACCCGGAGAGTGAAGCATGAGTCAGCCTTTAAAGGCAGCTGCAGGGCCGTTGATGTCAAAGAGTATGACGGCGGTGATCGTGGCGCAGTTCCTGTCGGCTTTCGGTGATAACGCGCTGTTGTTTGCCGCGCTGGCGCTGATCAAACAACAGCTTTATCCCGACTGGAGCCAGCCCGTTTTACAAATGGCGTTCGTGGCGACGTACATCATTCTCGCGCCGTTTGTCGGGCAGTTTGCCGACAGTTTTTCCAAAGGCCGCGTGATGATGGTCGCTAACCTGCTGAAACTGGCGGGCGCGGCGGTGATTTGCGCGGGCATGAATCCGTTCCTCGGTTATACGCTGGTCGGCATTGGCGCTGCGGCTTATTCACCGGCGAAATACGGCATTCTGGGCGAGATCGCCAGTGGTGAACAACTGGTGAAAGCCAATGGCCTGATGGAAGCCTCTACTATTGCCGCGATCCTGCTGGGTTCTGTGGCCGGTGGCGCACTGGCTGACTGGAGCATTCTGGCGGCGCTCGGTATCTGTGTGCTGGCGTATGGCGCGGCAGTGGCGGCAAACTGGTTTATTCCGAAGCTGAACCCGGCGCGTCCGGGGCAGTCATGGAATCCGGCAAAAATGAGCCGGACATTTTTCTCTGCCTGCAAAACCTTGTGGCAGGATGGCGAAACCCGCTTCTCGCTGGTCGGTACCAGCTTGTTCTGGGGCGCGGGCGTGACGCTGCGTTTCCTGCTGGTGCTGTGGGTTCCCGTGGCGCTGGGCATCACCGATAACAAAACCCCGACCTTGCTGAATGCGATGGTGGCGATCGGGATTGTGTTTGGTGCGGGAGCAGCGGCGAAGTTAATCCGTCTGGAAACCGTGAAACGCTGCCTGCCAGCAGGCGTCGCCATTGGTATCGCCGTGGTGGTCTTTGCGCTGCAAACCAGCATGCTGAGTTCTTACATTGTGCTGGTGGTGGTGGGGGTTTTAGGCGGCTTCTTTGTGGTCCCGCTGAATGCCCTGTTGCAACATCGCGGTAAAATTTCTGTCGGTGCCGGTAACGCGATTGCCGTACAGAATCTGGGTGAAAACACCGCCATGCTGCTGATGCTCGGCTTGTATTCGCTGGTGGTGATGGCCGGTGCGCCGGTGGTGGCGATTGGCATCGGGTTCGGTGTGGTGTTCGCGCTGGCGATTGCCGGGTTGTGGATCTGGAAAAACATGCAGAAACGCCGTATGGCGTAATGTTGTTTTCGCACAAAAGAAAAGGGCGCTCAGCGCCCTTTTTTGTTGCCTGCAATCAGGATTTACGGCGCAGGAATGGTGAAGCGTTTGTGGATGTTTTCCAGATCAGCGAGGATTTCCTCATCGAGTGTCAGATCCTGACTGTCGATGTTGATCTTCAGTTGTTCCATTGTGGTTGCGCCCAGCAGCGTGCTGGCCACGAACGGTTGCTGACGCACAAAGGCCAGCGCCATCTGAGAAGGATCCAGATTACGTTTCTTCGCCAGCGCGACATATTCAGCAATCGCCGCTTCAGCCTGCGGTGATGAGTAACGGGTGAAACGACTGAACAACGTATTACGCGCCCCGGCCGGTTTCGCACCGTTAAGGTATTTACCGCTCAGCGTGCCGAATGCCAGGCTGGAATAGGCCAGCAGTTCAACCCCTTCGTGCTGACTGATCTCCGACAAACCGATTTCAAAGCTGCGGTTCAGCAGGCTGTAGGGGTTTTGAATCGAAACGATACGCGGCAAATCATGTTTCTCCGCCAGTTGCAGGTAACGCATCACGCCCCACGGGGTTTCGTTAGAAACGCCGATATAGCGGATTTTACCGGCACGAACCTGTTCATTCAGCGCTTCCAGCGTTTCCAGCAAGGTAACCGGAGACTGCTCTTCGGTGTACTGATAACTCAGTTTGCCAAAGAAGTTGGTCTGACGCTGTGGCCAGTGCAACTGATAAAGATCCAGATAATCCGTATTCAGACGTTGCAAACTGGCATCCAGCGCCGCGCGGATATTTTTGCGATCCAGCATCTGAGCCGGACGAATGGCGTTGTCATTGCCGCGGGAAGGCCCGGAGACTTTGCTCGCCAGAACAATTTTCTCACGGTTGCCACGGGCTTTCAGCCAGCTGCCGATATAGCTTTCCGTCAGCCCCTGGGTTTCAGGACGCGGCGGAACGGGATACATCTCTGCGGTATCAATCAGGTTGATGCCTGCCGCAACGGCGTAATCGAGTTGCTGGTGGGCGTCGGCTTCGCTGTTTTGTTCACCAAAAGTCATGGTGCCAAGTCCCAGTAAGCTCACTTCTAAAGAACTGTGGGGTATACGGTGATATTGCATTGCCGGTCTTCCTTTATATCTGAGAATG
>Ga0308159_1000771_pt1 | contig 60191 bp, 61 predicted proteins | sample PhyCR1_FD_201040 | JGI IMG/M metagenome (GOLD analysis project Ga0308159, IMG submission 201040) | Phyllosphere microbial communities from UC Gill Tract Community Farm, Albany, California, United States - DLSLC.R1 | ecosystem: Host-associated > Plants > Phyllosphere > Unclassified | place: USA...
TTCGACGCCAGTGGCCCGACCATCTCGCGCCACCTCGGCGTCCTGCGCCAGGCGGGCCTGATCTCGGAGCGACGGGATGCCAATCGCATCCTGTATTCACTGGTCGGGGAGCGTCTCGCGCTCTCGGTCGGTGACTTCCTCTCGACCGTGTGCCCGGAGCAGATCGTGCTGCGCGAGGTGCGGAAGCGCCGAACCCCGTCGCGCGGTGCGGAGGCGGTGGCGGAGGCCTGACGCCGCGGGGTGTTCGCCGCCCCGCGGCGTCCCGGCCCGGTTGAGTGTCCACGAAACCCGGACGATTTCTCGAGGCGTCCGGGTGTTTCGGACGGCCAATGCGCGAACGCGGGCGCGCGGCGCGGGCGCGCGACAGACTCAACGCCGCGTCGAGAACCGGTCCGCGAGGCGCGCCAGTGTCGGGATGCCACGCGAGGTCGCCGGAGCCCCGGTGAGGCGCTCGATCACGGGCGTCGCGTTCGACTCGCGGTCGCGCTCATCGACCGCGATCGTCCACCCCCGTCCGGTCTCGAGGAGCACGCAGCGGCGGCGGGCTGCTTCCCGAGCCGCCTCATCGTCGAGGGTGATCGTCACGGGAGCGTGAGCGGTGAACTCGCGCCGTGCCGCGTCGTCGGTTTCGCGGTGAGCGGTGACGATGTCGACCAGCTCATCGAGCTCGAGAACGAACACCTCGCGCGCGACCCCGGTACGCGCGGCGAGAGCCGACATCGCGTCGGCGGCGAGGGACGCTTCTCCCTCGAACACGACCGTTCCGTTGCTCTGGAACGGCGTCGGGTTCCGGCATCCGGCATCCGTGAAGGCGGCGACGAGGTCGGCCGTGGACGCGTGCCCCCGCTGCCCCTGGTTGAGGTTGCGGATCAGGGCGACGTGGCGCATGGGGGCAGGCTAGCGTCTCGTGCCGGAGAAGTGGACGCGACGGCGGGAGTCGAACCCGCCACGCCTTCGGTTATGAGCCGAGGCCCGGGACCGCCCGGATCGCCGCGATGTGTGTCCACGCTAACCGTGGATCCGCGGGGTACCTACGGGCGTTGCGCATCGTGACCGGATGTGTCGTCGTGTGGCGAAGACGCGCGCCGACCCCGAAGGATCGCCTGCGTCGAGTGCTCGAGATGGGCGCGCACGGCTCGCTGCGGGTCCGCCCACGCCTCCTCGACGTACGCGCGATGCTCCGCGGTGAGCGCGCCGGGCGCGTAGGCCGGACGCACGTGCGTCAGCAGCAGGTGCATCTCCGAGTCGAGGCGACGGTACTCCTCGGCGATCCGCGGGCTGCCGGCCGCGTCGACCAGCGCGAGGTGGATGCGCGCGTGCGCGTCGAGTGCGGCGGGCCAGTCTCCGCTTGCCTCGGCGGCGGCGAGGGCGTCGAGAGCGGCGTCGACGCCGGCGGGACGGATGCCGCGATCCCGCGCGATCCGCACCGCTTCGGTCTCGAGGGCGCAGCGCAACTGCTGCAGGGCGACGAGCGCGTCGTCATCGAGCAGGGAGACCCGGACGCCGCGGTACGGCTCCGCGGTGACGAGCCGTTCGGCGGCGAGGCGGGTGAGCGCCGTACGCGCGGTATGCCGCGAGACGCCGTGCGTCGCGCTCAGCTCCTCCTCGCGAAGGGGCGTTCCGGGGGCGAGCTCGCCCGACAGGATGCCGGCGCGCACCGCGTCCGCGACGAGATCGGCCGCGCGGGGGCCGGGGGCCGCGCTCGCCGCGCGCCCGGGGCTCGCGGGTGGTGCTCCGTCGCGCGAACGCTGTGCCGAGGGGGCGGCGTCGGCGCGTGAACCCGCCGCGGCATCGGGGGTTTCGTCACGCGGGGGCCGTGGCATCCGGAACCTCCTGTCGCCGACGAGACGGAACCGACACGACGGCGAGGCCGACCGCGATGAGGGCGAGGCCGATCGCGCTGACCGGCGTGAGGTGCTCGTGCAGCACGAAGAGACCGAGAAGGGTGGCCGCGAGGGGCTCGGCGAGGGTCAGTGTCGAGACCGTGACGGCGGTCAGGCGCGCGAGTCCCCAGCCGAAGAGGAGGTAGGCGACGGTCGTCGTGACGACGCCGAGCCAGAGCGCGAGCGCGAGGCCGTTCGGGGTCGCGAGCCACGACGCTCCGGCGATCAGCAGAACGGGCAGGCTCGCGACCGCCGCGACGCCGAACACCGTCCCCATCACGCGCGTGGAGTTCCACCCCCTCTCGATCAGCGCCTTTCCGCACACCGTATAGAGGGCGTACGACATTCCCGCCCCGGCCGACGCGAACAGGCCGCCGGGCGCGAGCGCCACGGCCCCGCCGGTCACCCCCGACACGAGCACGACGCCGGTGAGCGCGATGGCGGTGGCGAGCGTCCAGCGCGGGGAGGGGAGGCGACGCGAGCGCACGGCATCCACGATCCCCGTCGCGATCGGCGCCGATCCGAGGGCGACGACGGTGCCGATCGCGACGCCGTTCTCGCGCGTGCCGAGGAAGAAGAGGGGCTGATAGGCGAGGACGCCGATCGCTCCCACGGCGATCAGCGCGGCGGTGGAGAGACGTGATCCGGTGGGAGTCGGCGTGTGCGGGCGGCGTGCGAGGGCGAGCAGACCCAGGATGCCGCCGCCCACGACGATCCGCGCCGCCCCGACCGCGAGGGGCGAGGCGTCGACGCCGGCGAGCGCCTGTGCGGTCCCGGTGGTGGAGAAGCACAGCGCCGCGGCGAGGATCGCGAGGGCGGGAAGCATGGATGGATTGTTACACAATCTGTCGGCCGGGTGCCACAGTGAGGGGTCGGTCGTGCCGTCGTGCGGGGTTCGCCGAGGGCACGCCGTGTCCGGGTGCCGTGAGCCGGAACGTCGGCAGGGGACTCCGCGCGACGGCACGCGGGGGAGGCAGGCGCTCGGCCCGGGGTCGGCGGTCGATTCCGCCGCACGGGCGCTCAGGAACCGCTGTGTAACGTAGGTGCATGGCGACGACGGCGGGGCGAGGCATCCTGGCCCTGATCGTCGCCGGGGGACTGCTGGTGTCCGGCGGCATCCTGGCCATGCTGGTCGACCCGTTCGCCCGGACGCCCATCGAGGTCGACGCCACGACCGAGTGGCTCGCGCGCATCCTCCTGGTGCTCGGCACGGGCTGGCTCATTGTCGGAATGGTCGCCGCGCGCACCCGCCTCGTACGCCGGCCCGGCGCCGCCGCGGCCCGCGCGAGCTGGGTCGCCTCGACACGGCCCTGGCGGGCGGCGGAGTCCAGCCTCGGTCTGCTTCCCCTCGATCGCTGGCTCATGATCGTCGTCCCCGCGGGCGTCCTCGTCGCCACCCGGGTCGTCCAGACGCCCCGTGACGGGCTCTGGGGCGCCGCCCTCGCGGTGATCGGCTGGCTCTTCTTCGCGATCGTGGTGCGACTCCTGCTCGGGCGCCGCTCGCCGTGGCCGATCATCGCCGCGGTCGGGGGAGCCCTCGTGCTGCGCTGCGTCGCCGCCCTCGCGGTGATCTCGGTGTCGGGTCCCGAGGGGATCTGGCCCGCGCTGTGGGCGATGCCCCTGGTCCGCGTCCTCTATCTGGCTCTCGCATTCGCGCTGCTCGCGTGGGTGTTCGTGGTGGCCGGCTGGTCACTGCGCCCCCAGCTCGGGCGTCGACGCGCGACCGGTGTCGCCCTGGCCGGAATGGGCATCGCCTACGCCCTCCCCTCGGCGACGATCGCCGTCATGGGAGCGGGCGACGCCCTGCGCTCGTGGAACGAGCAGATCGGCGTGCTGCCGTGGGACCTCGCCCGGCTCAGCGGGGCGCGAGAAGGCGACATCCCGATCGAACTGGTCGTCGCCGCGGCCGTCGTCGGTGCGGTCGTGACGATCGTCGGCGTCCTGCTCGCTCTGCCGCAGCGCGTGCGCGACCGTTCCTCCCGCTGATCAGCTCCCGAGGGTGCGGTCGAACGGGCCGCCGCGGCGGATGTCGCGGACCTCTTTGCCGAGCGGCATGAGCGACACCGGCACGAGCTTGAAGTTGGCGATGCCGAGAGGGATGCCGATGATCGTGATGCACAGGGCGATCCCGGTGAGGATGTGCTCGAGGGCGAGCCACCACCCGGCGAGGATCACCCAGACGACGTTGCCCAGGAACGAACCGACCCCGGCCGTCGGCTTCGCGACGATCTCGCGCCCGAACGGCCAGAGCGCGTAGAGACCGATGCGGAACGCCGCGATGCCCCACGGGATCGTGACGATGAGGACGCACAGCACGATCCCCGCCAGCATGTAGCTGACGAAGAGCCAGAAACCCGACAGGACAAGCCAGAGGACGTTGAGGATCAGGCGCATGCGTCCATCATGACGGGCGGTCCCGGATGCCGGGAGGGCGAGGCCGATGTCGGAGCCCCCGCCTAGACTTGGACGCGCCATGACCGACGCCTCCACGCCCCTGATCGTCGGCGGTCCCGCACCGTCGGATGCCCGCCCCGACGCCGACCTCCTCCAGGGTCTCAACGGCCCCCAGCGCGAGGCCGTGACGTATCGCGGTCAGGCGCTGCTCATCGTGGCGGGCGCCGGTTCGGGCAAGACGAGCGTCCTCACGCGGCGCATCGCCTCGCTGCTGCGCACGCGCGAGGCGTACCCCAGCCAGATCCTCGCGATCACCTTCACGAACAAGGCCGCGGGCGAGATGCGCGAGCGCGTGCACCAGCTCATCGGTCAGAAGGCCGACGGGATGTGGATCTCGACGTTCCACTCCGCGTGCGTGCGCATCCTCCGGCGCGAGGCCGAGCAGTTCGGGTTCACGAAGGCGTTCACGATCTACGACTCCGGCGACTCGCGGGCGCTCATCAAGCGTCTCGTCAAAGAGCACGAGGGTGATTCGTTCGGCCTCACGCCCGCCGGCACGCAGAGCCGTATCTCGAAGCTCAAGAACGAGCTCGCCGACGCGGAGTCGTACGCCCGGTCGGCGAACATGAGCGACCCGGCCGAGCGCATCTTCGTCGAGATCTTCTCGTCGTACCAGCGCGAGCTGCAGCGGGCCAACGCCTTCGACTTCGACGACCTGATCGCCCAGACGGTCTACCTCTTCCGCGCCTTCCCGCAGGTCGCCGACCGCTACCGCAAGCGGTTCCGGCACATCCTTGTCGACGAGTACCAGGACACGAACCACGCGCAGTACGCGCTGATCCACGAGCTCACCCGGCCCGTCGGGTCCGACGCCGAGCCGTTCTCCTCCGGCGGCATGATGATCTTCGACGCCGAGCCTTCGACAGGCTCAGGGACCGACGGGGGAGCCGCGTCGCTCACCGTCGTCGGTGACTCCGACCAGTCGATCTACGCCTTCCGCGGCGCCGACATCCGCAACATCAGCGAGTTCGAGCGCGACTACCCCGGCGCGAAGGTCGTGCTGCTCGAGCAGAACTACCGCTCGACGCAGAACATCCTGTCGGCGGCCAACGCGGTCATCGCGAACAACTTCGACCGCAAAGACAAGAAGCTCTGGACCGACGTCGGAGCGGGCGACCCGATCATCGGCTTCACCGGCTACTCGCAGCACGACGAAGCGCAGTTCGTCGCCGACGAGATCGAGGCCCTGCACAAGAAGGGCGTCGACTACTCCGGCGTCGCGGTCTTCTACCGCACCAACTCGCAGTCGCGCGCGCTGGAAGAGATCTTCATCCGCTCCGCCGTCCCCTACAAGATCATGGGCGGCACCAAGTTCTACGAGCGCGCCGAGATCAAGGACGCCCTCGCCTACCTCGTCGCCGTCGCCAACCCGGCGGACGGCATGTCGGTGCGCCGCATCCTGAACCGTCCGCGACGCGGCATCGGCGACGTGACCGAGACGGCGATCGCACGGTACGCCGCCGAGCACGACATCACCTTCCGCGATGCCCTGGCGAACTCGGCCCAGATCGGCGTCGGGCCGAAGCTGCAGAAGGCGATCGATCAGCTCGACGCGGTGCTCACCGAGGCCACGGCGATCATGCTCCCGGCATCCGGAGAGCTCGCCCCCTCCACCTCGGTCACCGAGGGACTCACGCTGCTGCTCAACAAGAGCGGCTATTTCGACGCCCTGCGCGCCAGCAAAGACCCGCAAGACGAGGCCCGTCTCGAGAACCTCGACGAGCTCATCGCCGTCACGCGCGAGTTCGCGCGGAACAACCCCGAGGGCACGGTCATCGACTTCCTCACCGAGGTGACCCTGGTGGCGGATGCCGATGACCTCGACGACGCGTCCGGGTCGGTCTCGCTGATGACCCTGCACACCGCGAAGGGCCTCGAGTACGACGCGGTCTTCCTCACCGGCGTCGAGGAAGACCTGCTGCCGCACCGGATCTCGGCGAACGAGCCCGGGGGGCCGCAAGAGGAGCGGCGGCTGTTCTACGTCGGGATCACGCGCGCCCGAAAGCGCCTGCACGTGTCGCTCGCGATGACCCGCGCGCAGTTCGGCGAGGTCACCGTCGCGATGCCGAGCCGGTTCCTGCAAGAGATCCCGGCCGACCTGATCGATTGGCGCCAGTCGCCGGGCGACGTCAACGGCCGCGGGGGATCGCAGTCCCGTGCGCTCAACGCGCGCGGTCGGCGTCCCGGGCAGGCGAGCGGCGGAAGCCGCTACGGCGACGACCTCGTCCCGCTGCCCAAGCGCGCACCGGCCGATCCGAGCAAGTTCCCGAACCGGATCCCGGCGAAGGTCCGCGACAACGGCGACATGGTCCTGGCATCCGGTGATCGCATCCGTCACGACGACTTCGGCGAGGGGCGTGTGGATGCCGTGACCGGCGAGGGCGCGAAGCGCGTCGCGCACGTGCGCTTCGACACCGTCGGCCCGAAAAAGCTGCTGATCAAGATCGCGCCCATCACCAAGCTGTAGGCGCCCGGTCTCCGTCGAGTTCCTCTGTCGCCGACGCGAGGAGAATCTGCGCGGCTAGGCTGGCCCAATGGCCCTTTTCTCGCGCCGAAACAAGTCCGACGACCGCGCCGACACCACGATCGAACCGGGCGAGCAGCCCGTGGACCCGGCCGGTCCGACCGACGCCACCGACTCCGCTGACGCCGGCACCGCTGCCGCCGCGGCGCCGACCCCCAGCGTCACCATCTCGACCTCGTCGTTCCGCGGGGTCGGTGCCGCCCCCGAGGCCGCCTCGACACCGCCGGTCGCCGCGCGCCCGTCGGCTCGACAGCCCGGACCGATGGAGGCTCCCGAAGGCTTCGAATCGGTCCCCGGTCTCCGCGACAACGCGCTGCTCGCGATGGCGCTCGCCGAGATCACGGGGCAGCCCGAGACCCCTCAGCTGCTGAACGTCGCACGCCAGCTGCTGCAGGGACACGTCTTCCTCCGCGTCAAGGGAGACGCCCGCGCGCTGCTCGCCGAGGGCAAGGATCTTCCGCTCGCGATCGCCACGCGCGGAGACGAGCAGCTCGTCCTCGCGTACAGCAGCGGTCAGGCCCTGACCAAGAGCGTCGAGGCCGACGGTGACCGCGACACCTCGGCGATGGGGCAGCCTGTCATGGCGCTCCTGCGTCACGTCCTCGGCGGCCCGTACGCGGGAATCGTCCTCGACCCCGCGTCCGACGACGCCCGTGCCGTGCTCCCCGCGGCGCTGCTGGAGCGGATGGTCTCGGAGGCCGACGAGGAGCTCCGGGTGAAGACCGCGCTCAGCGAGAAGCGGACCGAGGAGACGGCATCCACGATCGTCTCCGCGATCGTCGACGGCGTGCCGCTGTGGATCGCCGTGAACCAGACCGAAGAAGGCGGCCCGGTCGGCGTGGCCGAGTCGCGCTCGGCGACGGGCGAGCGTTTCCTCGAGGTGTTCTCGCACCCGCTCGAGCTGCTGGCCCTCGGCCGCGGCGACCAGCCGGTGCCGCTCAAGGTCGAGCAGCTCGCCAAGGCGCTCGCGAGCGATGAGGAGCTCACCGGGCTGCTCATCGACCCGGCGGGCCCGTGGATCCGTCTGTCGCGCGCCGAGCTCGCACCGGTTCTGGCGCTCGCGGAGTAGACCCGCCGCTTCCGCGCCGGCCGATGCGCCGGTGTGCGCGGGCGAAACTCCTGAGTTTCCGGTGCTCGGCCCCTCCGGCGTGGGCCGAGCGGCGGGGGATCGCCGATTCCTCCGGAGTTTCGCTCGCGCGCGGATGCCGTGGGCCTGGGTGGCCGCGTCGTCAGATGGCGCGTGTGCGGCGGATGCCGCGGGTTCGGGCGGTCGCGTCGTCAGACCGAGCGTGTGCGGTGGATGCCGTGGGTTCGGGCGTGGGCGGCGTCAGATCGCGCCTGCGCGCGTGCCGTGAGCCCGCGCCGCGTGCCGTCAGACGCCGTACAGCTCGCCGACCGGCGCGGCCACCGGCAGCACGTTTCCGGCCGGAGCCAGGGGGCAGGCCCACGCGGGGTCGTACGCGCACGACGGGTTGTACGCGAAGTTGAAGTCGATCACCAGGGTCTCCGGAGTCGCGCCCCGGCCCAGATCGGCACCCTTGATCGTGTCGATCAGGTAGCGGCCGCCGCCGTAGGTTCCGCCGGGGCGTCCGGCCGCGGCATCCCGCACCGGAATGAACAGACCGCCGCCGTACGAGGTCAGCCGCCACACGTCGAGGGACCCGGTGTCGGGCAGTTCGACCCGGCCGATGCGTTCGAAACCCACCTCGCCGTCCGTCCCGGTCATGGCGACGAACGACGCGTCCTCGGCCTCGAGCAGAGGGGCTTCGAATCGCCACGCGGCGTCGTAGGGGGCGAGCGGCAGCCCCTCGAATCCCGCGCGCTGCTCCGGCAGCAGCGGTGTCGCGGGGTGACCGGCGAACAGCGCGTCGCGCTCGATGCGCCAGAGCTCGTGGGCCTCTTCGGGGTCCTCCGCCTCGCGCACGGCCTCGTACAGGGCGAACACGCGACGGCGCCAGTCGGCGATCTCGAGGGCGGTGCGGGCGGCGGGGGAGGTCATCTTTCGAGCCTAAGGGCGAACGGATGCCGGGACTCGGGGTGGACATCGCGCGTCCGCGTTGCCAGGGCGGGGCGGAACCCACCCGTCGCAGCCGTCCACCGCAACGGGCAGACGCGGCGCCCACCGGCGCACTACCGTCGGGTCATGGCATCCCCTCGCATCACGCTCGTCGCCCCCGGACCCCACGGAGACCGAGAGATCGGACTCTCGAGCCCCGATCGTGTGCTGTGGCCCGAACTCGACATCACCAAGCGCGAGCTGGCCGAGTACTTCCTCGCCGTCGCGGAGCCCTTCCTCGCCGCGAACGGACACCGCCCGGTGTCACTCGAACGTTTCCCGGACGGCATCGGCGGCGAGAGCTTCTTCTCGAAGAACCCGCCGAAGGGCGCGCCCGATTTCGTCGAGGCGGTGACCGTCACGTACAACAGCGGCCGGCGGCATCCGCAGCTCATCGTCAGCGAGATCGGAACCGCCGTCTGGGCCGCGCAGATGAACACGATCGTGTTCCATCCGTGGGCGTCGCTCGCGAGCGACCCGGATCACCCCGTCGAACTCCGCATCGATCTCGACCCGCAGCCGGGAACGGGGATCGCCGAGGCTGTCACCGCCGCTTACGAGCTGCGCGCGGTGCTGCGCGAGGCCGGCCTCGCGGCCTGGATCAAGACCAGCGGCAGCCGCGGCCTCCACGTGTTCTGCCCGATCGAGCCGACGCACGAATTCCTCGACGTGCGCCACGCGGTCATCGCGGCGGCGCGTGAACTGGAGAGACGGATGCCGGATGCCGTGACCACCAGCTGGTGGAAGGAGGAGCGGGGGCGGCGCATCTTCGTCGACTTCAACCAGGCGAACCGCGACCGCACGATGGCCGGGGCGTACTCGCCGCGCGCCTTGCCGACCGCGACGGTGTCGACGCCGGTCCGGTGGGACGAGCTCGACGGCCTCGACCCGAGCGCGTTCACCGTCAGGTCGATCCCGGAGCGCCTGGCATCCGTCGGCGACCCGTGGGCGGACTTCGGCGCGGAACCCGGCCGCATCGACACCCTGCTGGAGTGGTGGCAGCGTGACCTCGACAACGGTTTGGGGGAGCTGCCGTTCCCGCCGGAGTTCCCCAAGATGCCCGGGGAGCCGCCGCGCGTGCAGCCGTCGCGCGCGAAGACGTCGACGCAGTAGCGGGCCGGCGCCGTCGTGGGCGGAGCCGTCCGGCGCGCGGGCGTCACGAGAACAGGGCGAGCGATGAGGACAGGGCGATTCGGCCGTGATCGCCCTGTTCTCGTGGCATCCCCTGTTCCGGTGACAGGGGGGTCCTGGCCGGCTCAGTCGAGCACGCCGCCCAGATCGTAGGCGCTCACGGTCTCGAGCTGTGCGAAGGTGCACGAGCGCGCGTCGCGGTCGGGACGCCACCGTTCCAACTGCACCGTGTGACGGAAGCGCATGCCCTCGAGCTGGTCGTACCGCACCTCGAGGACGCGCTCCGGACGCAACCGGACGAACGACACATCCTTGGATGCCGAGAAGCGCGAGCGATCGGTCTCTCCGACGACCGCTTCGCCGTCGGCATCCCGCTCGACCAGCGGGGCGAGCTCGTCGATCAGCTCGAGGCGTCGCTTGTCGGTCCAGGCGGACACTCCGCCGACGCCGTGCAGTCGACCCTCGTCGTCGTACAGGCCGACGAGGAGAGAGCCGACGCCCTGCCCCGACTTGTGGATGCGGTACCCCAGCGCGACGACGTCGGCCGTGCGGGCGTGCTTGATCTTGAACATCGTGCGCTTGTTCGGCGCGTACGGCTGGGCGAGCGGCTTCGCGACCACGCCGTCGAGCCCCGCGCCCTCGAACTCGGCGAGCCACCGGCGGGCGAGGTCCGGGTCATCGGTCGTGCGCGTCACGTGGACGGGGTGCGGCACGTCGCCGAGCAGGTCTTCGAGCTGGGCCCGCCGTTCCGAGAACGGCTCCGCCTGGAGGTCGCGGTCCCCGCGGGCGAGCAGGTCGAACGCGATGAACATCGCGGGTGTCTCTTCGGACAGCAGGGTCACGCGGGAGGCCGCGGGATGGATGCGTTGGGACAGCGCCTCCCAATCGAGACGCTGCGCGCCGGGTTCGCCGCGCGCGACGACCACCTCGCCGTCGATCAGACACGGCTCCGGCAGGATCTCGGCGAACGCCGCGACGAGCTCGGGAAAGTAGCGGGTCAGGGGTTTGGCGCCGCGGCTGCCGATCTCGACGTCGGTGCCGTCCCACGACACGAGTGCCCGGAAGCCGTCCCACTTGGGTTCATAGCTGAACCCGCCCTCGACCTTGGCGTGGTCGGGAACCACGGGAACCGCCTTCGCCAGCATCGGCGCCGGGATCTCGTACGGCATCGGGTCAGTCCGAGCTCTCGTCGCCCGCCAGAGGAACGGGGTTGCGGCGCTTCTTGCGGCGCGCCCACTCGGCCGGCTCCTCGGGACCGTTCCACACCGTGATGATGCCCCACACCACGGCGGTGAGCGGCACCGCGAGCAGGGTGCCCAGGATGCCGCCGATGGCGGTGCCGCCGGCCAGGACCACCAGCACCACGAACGAGTGCAGCTTCATCGTGCGACCCATGAGGACGGGCTGGAGGAAGTTGCCCTCGAGCTGGTTCACGAGCACGACGACGCCGACGACGATGAGCGCGACGATCGGGCCGTTGGTGACCAGCGCCACCAGCGCCGCGAGGATGCCCGCTGTCACGGCACCGACGATCGGGATGAACGCGAGCAGGAAGACGAGCACGGCGAGGGGCAGCGCGAGCGGCACCTGCAGGATCAGCAGACCGATGTAGATCCCGATCGCGTCGACCGCGGCGACCGACGCGGTGCCGCGCACGTACGAACCGAGGACGGTCACCGTCTTGTCGCCGATACGGCGGGCGCGGTCGTAGTGGCTGCCGTGGAACGGACGCAGGACGAACTCCCACATGCGCGGGCCGTCTTTGAGGAAGAAGAACAGGATGACGACCATCAGCACGAAGCCCGTGACGAACGACGCGATCGCACCGACGCCGGTCGCGGCGGCGGTGCCGAACTGCGAGCTCGTGACGAAGTCCTGGATCCCCTGCACGACCTGGTTGACCTGGTCGGGTGAGACCGCGAACGGCAGCGTGTGGTACCAGTCCTGGGCCTGCTCGAAGCCCTTGGTCGCCTGGGCGGACAGGTAGTCCCACTGGTTGATGACCGCGTTGACGACGAGCCAGCCGAGCGCAGCGAGCACCACGACGACGGCGAGCAGCGTCAGCAGCGTGGCGATCACCGAGGGGACACCCTTGCGGCGCAACCACATGGTGACGGGTCCGAACGCGGACGCGAAGATGAGGGCGAGCACCAGCGGGATGATGACGAGCGTCACCTGCTGGATGCCCCAGATGAGGCCGGCCACGAGGAGCACCACGACGATGATCTGAACGGCGCGGACCGCGAGGCGTCCGAAGCCGTCGGACCAGAGGCTCCGCGGCGGGGTCTGGACCGCCTGAGCGACGGAGTTGATGGCCTCGCGCGGCGCGGGGTGACGAGAGAACAGGCCCATGCGATGACGTTAGCGTGAGGCTCCGACATGGACCGCGCGGCTTGCGCGGGTCACGGTCGCGGGTTAGGTACTCACTTGGGCGACGCGACGCGCGACGGCGCACCCAGGCTCACCGACGAAACCGCACGCGATCGACGAGGCCGCACCCGATCGTCGACATCCGCGTGCGGTCTCGGTCGTTGCGTGCGGTCCCGGTGATCGTGGGCGTCCGTGGCGACGGTGCGCGTCGTCGCCGAACCCGCGCGTCCTCTCCGAACGCAGGCGTCCTCGGCCGGCACCTGAGCCCCCGGCGAACGCGCCCGTCCTCGACGGACGCGGCCTCGGTTCGGGGCGCCGGCCTCCCGGCATCCGGAATCAGACGAACGCGCTCATCCCGGTGATGTCGCGGCCGAGCAAGAGCGCCTGCACGCTCTCGGTGCCCTCGTAGGTGTGGATGGCCTCGATGTCGGCCATGTGCTGCATGACCCCGTTCTCGAGCAGGATGCCGTTGCCCCCGAGCAGGTCGCGAGCGATCGCCGCCACCCGACGCGCCGCGCGGGTGTTGTGGTACTTCGCGAGGGACGCCTGCGTGGGGCGCAGACCACCGGATGCCTCGAGGTCGGCGAGACGGCGGCAGTAGAGCTGCATCGCGGTGAGCTCGTCGAGCATCTGCGCGAGCCGCTCCTGCACCATCTGGAACTTCGCGAGGGGCTTTCCGAACTGCATGCGCTCGGTGGCATACGTCCGGGCGATCTCGTAGCACGCGGTCGCGTGGCCGAGGGCCGACCAGGCGACGCCCGAGCGGGTGGCGAACAGCACGGTGGACGCGTCCTTGAAGGTGTGCGTGCCGGGGAGGACGGCATCCGGAGCGAGGTGCACGTCGTCCATCGCGATGTGCGCCTGATGGATGCCGCGCAGCGACACCTTGCCGGTGATGACGGTGCCCGTGTAGCCCGGGGTGTCCTGCTCCACGAGGAAGCAGCGGACGTTGCCGTGGTCGTCGCCGCCCTCGTTCTCGACGCGGGCCCAGACGAAGGTGATGCCACCGGAGGCGCCGTTGCCGATCCACTTCTTCGTGCCGCTGAGCGACCAGCCGTCCGCGGTGCGGGTGGCGGTGGTCTCGAGGGAGACGGAGTCGGAGCCGTGGTCGGGCTCGGTCAGCGCGAACGCACCGAGCACCGTGCCGTCGGCGAGGGGCTTCAGCCAGCGCGCCTGCTGCTCGGGGGACCCGAAGAGGGCGAGGGTGCGAAGCGCCAGCCCGCCCTGCACTGCGAGAGCCGTCGCGAGCGAGCCGTCGTGGCGCGACACCTCCATGTTCACCAGGCCCGCGGCCAGGGGAGAGCTCTCGGGCAGCTCGGAGTGCTCGATGCCGTCGGTGAAGAGCTCGAGTTCGCCCATGCGCTGCAGGAGCTCGACGGGGTAGGTCGCGGCATCCCATTCGCCCTGCATGCGGGTGCCGACCTCATCGCAGAAGGCCTTGGCGCGATCCCACACCGCGCGGTCGGCCGCGGGGACGTCGGCGAAGACGGCGTAGTAGTCGGTGTCGCGGCGGCCGAGCAGGTCGTAGTGCGAGACGCGCTCGCCGGGCAGCGTACGGGCATCGGCATCGATGGTCATGGTTCCCAGTATCGCTCATGTTGGTACTGGGTGTCACGCTCGGGCTGTGTGCTCCGCTCGCGGGGCCGACGCGATGGGACCGCCGTGGGTTCCCGGATGCCGGGGCGGGTGGGCGGACGAGAAACCGCACGGCCATGCGGAGGGGCTAACCGGGCGCACGACCGGTAAGGTCGCGGGCGTGAGTGCCCTGACGTTCCTCCCCGCCGCGGAGAATCCGCACCTGTTGGCCGCCCCCGTCGCCGCGGCGATCGCGGCGCTGGATCCCGCGACGGCTGCGCGCATCGAGGTGGCCGAGGTCGACCCGGCCCTGGCCGACACCGCCGCGTTCTGCGAGGCCTACGGCCAGAGCCTCGACATCTCTGCGAACTGCCTCGTCGTGCAGGGAACGCGCGGCGGGGTGACCTCGACCGCCGCGTGCCTCGCGCTCGCGACGACGCGCCTCGACGTCAACGGCGCGGTGCGGCGCCTCCTCGACGCCCGCAAGGCGACCTTCGCCCCGATGGACGACGCCGTCGCGCAGACCGGCATGGAGTACGGCGGAATCACCCCGCTCGGCATCCCGTCCGACTGGCGGCTCCTGCTCGACGCACGCGTGGCGGCGTTGCCGCGGGCCGTCATCGGCGCGGGGATCCGCGGCGCGAAGGTGTTCCTCCCGGGCGAGGTTCTGGCATCCCTCCCCGGTGCCGAGGTGATCGACGGTCTGGCGAAGCCCGTCGCCTGACGGCTCGGGCCTACCGCCCGTGCTCTGGTGCGCGTGCGTCGGGGCGTGTGCCTGTTCGAGTGTCCAAAACACCCGGACGTTCGTCCTGAGACATGACACGGACGTTTTTCCGGGCGTCCGGATGTCTTGGACACTCAACGGACCGGAGCCGGGGCCGGGGCTGGGTCCGGGGCCGCGCCCGGGGCGAGCGCGACCTAATCGCCGAGCGAGGCGCGCAATCGCCGCGTCACCTCGGCGGCGGGCATGCGGCGGGGGAAGGCCGCGACGATGAGATCGTCGCCGGCCGCGTCGTCGCCGTCGGAGTGCACGCCGTACCGGCGGAGCACGTCGTCGAGAGCGCGGCGGAGAACGGATGCCGGCACCCGGGCCCCCCGCATGAGCCGACGCAGCACGTGGTTGTGCACCGCGGTGACGAGGGCCGCGAAGCCGACGGCGTCGAGGGGGTCGAGGCCCGGGAGTGCGTCGCGCAGGTACTCGTCGAAGAGGCGCTCGTAGCGGAACACCGTGATGATCTCGCGATCGCGCAGGACCGGAACCTCGCGCACGATCGCGTACCGTCGTCGCGCGAGCTCGGGGTCGGCCGCGAAGTGTCGGAACACCCGCACCGACGCCTCGCACACTGCGGCCCAGGGGTCGTCGTGCGGGTGCGCGAGGTACGCGCGCGTCTCGTCGAGCAGCACTTCGTGGTCGGCGAAGACGACGTCTTCTTTACCGCCGAACTGCCGGAAGAACGTCGAGCGCGAGACCCCCGCGGCCTGCGCGATCTGCTCGACCGATGTCTGGTCGTAGCCGCGCTCGGCGAAGAGGGCGATCGCCGCGGCCACCACGGCCGTGCGGCTCGAGGGGGCAGCGGCGTCACTCACACCGGAAGCCTAACGGCGCGGTCACTTCCGCCGGGCTCGCGCGCGCACGATCACGAGCACGACACCGCCGAGGATGAGCAGCACCACTGCGCCGATGAAGAGCGGGAGGCTGTCGGAGGCATCCATTCCGCTGTTCGCCAGTCGCGACGGCCCGGTCGTGGAAGACGACGGAACGGGCGCGGACGCCGTCTGCGAGGGTGAGGCTGTCGGCGTCGGTGCGGGGGTCGGCGTCGGCTCGGGGGTGGGCGTCGGGGTCGGCGCGGGCACCAGGGCCGCCAGTGCCGCTTCGGCGTCGATGAGTCCCGCACCGGTGACGTTCTCGGCGGGAACCGAGGCCCACGGCGAGGCGGCGGGGCGGGCGGTCGTCGTGAGCAGCGCGCGAACGTCTTCCTGGGTCAGGCTCGGGTCGACCGACTTCGCCAGCGCGGCGACCGCGGCAGCGAGCGGCGCGGCGGCGGAGGTGCCGGGGAACTGTCGACCGCCGGTCTCGTCGGGATTCGATCCGAGGACGGACTGCCGCACACGGTCGACCGACATGATGTCGGGCTTCGACACGATCTCCGGGGCGGCGAGCACGGCGGAAGGAACGGATGCCGTGCGCGGGGCGAAGAAGTGCGTCGAGGGGCCGTGGCTGCTGAACGACTCCACCTTCGTGGGCGTGTCGTACGCCGCCGCCGCCACCGAGATGGCGACCGGATCGCTGTTGTGCCCGAGAGAGGTGCGGCCGATCTGCACCTCTCCTTCGGATCGCGTGTACTCCGCCCAGCCCAGGCCCGACTGCAGGAACATGAGGAAGATCGGCGGGTTCGGGAGCGATCGGGAAGCGTCGGGCGTCGTCACACGCGCCACGACCACCTCGACCTCGAGGTCGGCATCGGCTCGGGGGAGGACGACCGTGTACCCGGGGGTGCCGTCGGCGAGCGGCTTGAGCTCGACGTCGAGAGGTGCACCCCCATGGAGGACGACGGGGACGAACGACCCCGTCACCGCACCGGCGGGCTCGCCCCACTGGAAGATCAGTTCGGCGTGGGAGGACACGGAGTATCCGAGTGTCGCGTCGCTGGTGTCTCCGGGGTCGACGTCGAGGCAGTCGGTCGGCGTCGAGAAACCCTGCGCCGTCACCGCTGCCGTGACGGCGTCGGGGCACGCGGTGGGGCGATACGCCGAGGTCTGCCAGCCGTTGATCGGCGTCACCTCCTGTCCCGCGAGCGGGGAGCTGGGCAGGAGGTTCTGGTTGCCCGCCGACGAGAAGGAGATCACCCCGCGTTCTGTCGCGCGCGCGATCGTCTCGGCGGTGAGCGATCGCTGGAAGATGGCATCCTCTTCGACGCTGATGTCATCGACGATGACATCGGCTCCGTGATCGACCAACAGGTCGATGGCCTCCCGAAGTGAGGCGGCACTGTCCGGGTCGGCCGCCGCGAAGGCCAGAGACGCACCCGGGGCGATCCCGTGCACGAGCTGCAGCATCGCGCGTCCCTCATCGACGGAGGTGGGGGTGTCCGTGCCGTCGCGCAGAACGTCGACGGGGGTCTCCCGGCCGCAGGGATTCCCGGGTCCCGGCAGCAGGCCGTTGGCGATGTCGTCGGCCACGGTGGAGCCCGGCGCGGACGTGGCGGCGAACGAGTCCGAGACCACGCCGACGACGACTCCCGTTCCGTCGACCCCGAACCTCTCGCGGGCGACGTCGGCGCGGAGCGGCGCGTCCGCATCGACGGGGATGGTCCGGCACGACTCGGCGGCGGGCGATGAGGCGGCGACCGCCGCCGGGGCGATTCCCGCGGTGGCGAGGACGAGGGCGAGGGCGAAACCGACGGACGTGCGCACGCGGGGGACTCCTGGTCGACGACGCCGTCGGCCCAGTGGCTCGGCGGTGGCTCGGGGAGCCGACGAGCCTCATCCTATGGGCAGCACTCAGCTAATGCACAGGTTTCTCTTGTGCCGGAGACCGCCGCGCTCGCTCAGCTTTTCGCGCCGGTCAAAGCGAGCGCCCCGCCCAGACCGATCATCATGACGCCACCCGTCCCCGACAGCGTCGAGATGCGCTTCGGCGACCGGGCGAACCAGGTGCGCGCGGTACCCGCGGCGAGGGCCCAGACGCTGTCGCACGTGAGTGCCATCACCTGGAAGAGGAGGCCGAGCACGAGCAGCTGCAGCCACACGGCCCCGGCGTGCGGAGCCACGAACTGGGGCAGCACCGCGACGAAGAAGGCGATCGTCTTGGGGTTGGTGAGGCCCACGACGAAGCCCTGCCGCAGCAGCGTCCACGACGACGCGGGGCCGCGGGTGGCGCCGGCGACGTGGGCGTGGCGGTGACGGATGGCCTGGATGCCGAGCCAGACGAGGTAGATCGCCCCGACGATCTTCAGCACGGTGAAGGCGGCGATCGACGAAGCCACGATCGCGCCGACCCCGAACGCGACGGCGAGCACCGCGGGGACCGTGCCGAGGGCGTTACCGACGACGCTGAGGACGCCCGCACGACGCCCCAGCGCGATCGACCGACCGATGACGAACAAGACGCTCGGCCCCGGGATGACGATGATGACCACGGATGCCGCCACGAAGGCCAGCATGTTCTCGATCGGAGGCATGCGCGCAGCGTACTGCTCCTGCGTTTCGCGGCGGTATCGCCCGCGGTGCGCGGACAGAACTCCTGAGATTCGGGAGGCCACGGGCCCTGCGTCCCACCGGGAGCCGGTGCCCGGACGATTTCTCAGGAGTTCGGCACAGCGGACGCCCCGCCCCGTGCCCCGGCGCGGCGCGGCGCGTGAGCGCGCTACGCCGGAACGGCCTCCCGCGCCAAGAGCTCGCTGATCCGCCCCACGCACCCGCCGCAGCCCGTGCCGGCGCGGGTCGCGGCCTTCACGCAGGCGACCGTCGGCTCTCCGGCGGCAGCGGCTTCGCGGATCGCCCCGGCGCTCACGCCGTTGCACCAGCACACCGTCGCGTCCGCGGCGAAGGGGTCGGAGACGACGGCCATCCCGGCGTCGGGGGCGTCGAGGCGCAGCAGCGACGAACGGTCCGCCGGAAGCTCCGAGCCGCGCTCGAACAGCAGGGTCAGCTCGGCGCCGGTGCGCGGCATCCCGACCGCGACGAAGCCGGTCAGCACTCCCTCGACGGTGACGAGCTTCACGTAGGCGCCCCGCGCGGGGTCGGCCCAGAGGGTGACCTGGGGGCCGTGGCATCCGGGAGCGTGGGTGAAGGGGTCGGCGTCGACCGCCCCGCCGGCCACCACGTCGATCCCCTCGGCCTTGAGCATGACGACCCCGGGTCGTTCGACCGGCAGCGTGGTCGCGACTGCCCCCGCCGTCCGGGCGGAGCCGGATGCCGACAGCAGCGCCGCGAGCCGGTCGGCCTGGCGCCAGCCCGGTCCGACGAGTCCGCTCGGCCCGCCCGGGACGCGGCCGTGGGCGTCGGCATCCGCGGGGTCGGCGACGTGCGCGCAGTCGCCGATCGCGAAGACGTTCGGGTCGGTCCACGAGCGCGAGGAGCCGTCGACGAGGATGCCCGTCGAGGTGGCCAGACCGGCGAGGGATGCCACCTCGGTCCGCGCCGCGACCCCGCACGACAGCACGAGCAGGTCTCCCGCGAGCACTTTGCCGTCGGCGCAGACGAGACCGTCGAACCACGCGTGCCCGTGGTCGTCGTAGCGGAGGAGGATGCTCTCGGCCCTGGCGTGGTGCGCCATCTCGACCCCGGCGGCGGTGGCCGCGGCAGCGAGCACGCGCCCGCCGTTCTCGTCGAGCGTCCGGTTCATGGGAGCCGCGGAGTGATACGCCACGACGACCTCGGCCCCGGCCTCGGCGGCGGCGAGAGCGAGCTCCATGCCGAGGACCCCGGCGCCCAGCACGACGATGCGCTTGCCTGTCGTGACGGCCGCGCGCACGTGCTCCGCGTCGACGAGGTCGCGGAGCGCGACGACGCCGCGGGGGAGTGGAGCGCCGCCGAGGTCGAGGGCATCGGGGCTCCCCGGTGCGGCCGCGCGGTCGCGCCGCGCGCGCTCCATGCCCGCCAGAGTCGGGACGTTCGCCCGCGCTCCGGTCGCGAGCACGAGCCTGTCGTAGTCGAGACGGATGCCATCGTGCAGGCGCACCGAACGGCGGTGGCGGTCGACGCCCACCACCGTGGCGCCGAGCACGAACCGCACGCCGGCCTCTTCGGCGACGCGCCGGTCGTCCATGTCGAGGCCCGCGCGGTCGGTCCGCCCGACCGCGTACTCGGCGAGCAGGACGCGGTTGTAGACGTCGTGGGGCTCGGCACCGACGACGGTGAGGTCGACGCGCCCCTCGCGCACCGCGGGCAGCAGCCCGTCGATCAGCCGCGCTCCGACGGGGCCGTAGCCCACGAGCACCACGCGCTCAGACATGGGTTCCCTCCTCGGTGCGGGTGATGCCGGGGTGTTCCGAGACGATGACCGGCACGCGTCCGGGGCCCGGTGCGGCGCTGTCGGCGGCGCGGGCGTGTGCGGCGTCGGCGTTCCCGACCTCGTCGGTGGCTTCGGCCTGCGCGGGGGCTGCACCGGCGCTGGCCCGTGCGACGCCGACCCCGGCGCTCGCCGCAACGGCTCCCGCGGTATCCGGACTCACCCGCACCCGCGTGCGCTTGAACTCCGGCATCGCCGACGTGGGGTCGACGATCGCCTCGGTCAGTCGGTTCGCACACTCGTCGCCCGCGTAGTGGAACGGCAGGAAGACGGTGTCGTGGCGGATGTCCGTCGTCACCGTCGCCCGCGCCCGCACCACGCCCCGCTCGTTCGACACGGCGACGAGGGCATTCTCGCGGATGCCGAGCCGCGACGCCGTGGCCGGATGGATCTCGAGCCGAGCCTCGGGGCGGGCACCGTTCAGCTCGGCGACCCGCCGGGTCTGCGTGCCCGACTGGTACTGCTGCAGATAGCGGCCGGTGACGAGGGTCAGCTCACCGCCGCGGTCGGTGGGCGTCGGGGGAGTGGCATCCACCGGCACGAGACGAGCACGGCCGTCGGCGTGCGCGAAGCGCTCCGTGAACGGGCGCGGCGTGCTCGACGAGCGGTAGGGCCAGTACGCCTCGACGCCCGTGTCGAGCAGCGCGTGCGAGAGGCCCGAGTAGTCGGCGATGCCGCCCTCCGAGGCTCGGGCGAGCTCGTCGAACACCACCGAGGGATCGGTCGACCAGGTGGATGCCGCGCCCAGGCGCCGCGCGATCTCGGCCAGGATCCACAGCTCGCTGCGGGCGCCGTCGGGTCCGGGGAGCGCTCGGCGACGGCGGATCACCCGACCCTCGAGGGAGGTCATCGTGCCCTCCTCCTCGGCCCACTGCAGCACCGGCAGCACGATGTCGGCGAGCTCGGCCGTCTCGGAGAGGAAGAAGTCGCAGACGATGAGGGTGTCGAGGGCTTCCAGTCGCGCGCGAACGGCGTCGACATCGGGAGCCGACACGACGACGTTCGACCCGGCGACGAGCAGCGTCTTCACCGGCCCGCCGAGTTCGGCGAGGAGGGCGGTGGCCGGGATGCCGGCATCCGGAAGCTCATCGGGATCGACGCCCCACACCCCGGCGACATGGCGGCGGGCGTCGGGGTCGCGGATGGAGCGGTATCCGGGCAGTTGGTCGGCCTTCTGGCCGTGCTCGCGCCCGCCCTGGCCGTTGCCCTGCCCGGTGAGGGTGCCGTAGCCCGAGCCCTCGCGGCCGACGAGGCCGAGCACGAGAGCGAGGTTGATCGCGGCGGTCGCGGTGGCGGTGCCGTCGACGTGCTGTTCGACGCCACGTCCGGTGAGGATGTACGCGCCGCCCGCGGCGAGGCGCCGGGCGGTTTCGCGGAGCTGAGCGACAGGGATGCCGGTCGTCGAGGATGTCCGCTCCGGCCACCAGGCGGCGACCGACCGCCGCACCGCGTCGAACCCCGTCGTGCGCTCCTCTATATACGCGCGATCGAGAAGGCCTTCGGCAATGACGATGTGCGTGAGTCCGAGCAGGAGCGGAAGGTCGGTGCCGGGAGCGTGCTGCAGGTGGGTGCCGGCGCCGTCTTCGGTGAGGCGCGCGGTGGCGGAGCGGCGCGGGTCGACGACGATGAGCCCGCCGGCTGCGCGTGCCCCGGCGAGGTGGGCGAGGAACGGCGGCATGGTCGCGGCGACGTTGGAGCCGAGCAGCAGGATCGTCGAGGCGTCGTCGAGGTCGGTGACGGGGAAGGGCAGGCCCCGGTCCATCCCGAACGCGCGGTTGGACGCCGCGGCTGCAGACGACATGCAGAAGCGGCCGTTGTAATCGATGCGGGAGGTGCCGAGCGCGACGCGGGCGAACTTGCCGAGCTGGTAAGCCTTCTCGTTCGTCAGTCCGCCGCCGCCGAAGATGGCGTTGGCGTCGGGGCCGTGCGTGGCTTTCGTGTCGCGGAACGCCGCGGCCACGGCATCCAGTGCCTCATCCCAGGTGACCTCGGCGAGGGTCCCGTCGGGGCGCCGCATCAGTGGCCTCCGGAGTCGGTGCGGGGATGCCAAGAGCTCCGCCGACGTCCAGCCCTTGGCGCAGAGCCCTCCCCGGTTGGTGGGGAAGTCGCGGCCCGTGACCGTCGTGGAGCCCGCGTGGCTGACGGTCATGGCGCACTGCAGCGCGCAGTAGGGGCAGTGGGTGTCGGCGGAGCTCATGGGGTCAGATCCGCGTTCCGGTCTTGGTCGACATGCGGAGGTAGACGCCCGCGGTGAGGGCGAGGAACGCGACGTACGCGAGGGCGAACCAGCCGAGCGCGGGGGTGTACGAGCCGAACGTCGTCTTCGAGAAGCCGAGCAGCTGCGGGATGAAGAAGCCGCCGTACGCGCCGATCGCCGAGATGAGGCCGAGGGCCGCGGCGGCCTTGCGCTGCGCTCCGATGCCGCCGTTGGCCTTGAGGGCGAAGATCGTCGGAATCATGCGGTACGTCGAGCCGTTGCCGATGCCCGCCGCCGCGAACAGCACGAGGAAGCACAGCAGGAAGATCGCGAAGTTCTGCATCGGCAGGGTGAGGATCACACTCTGGATGCCGAGCCCCATGACCGTGAAGGCGCCGATCGTGATGACGGTTCCGCCGAAGCGGTCGGCGAGCTTGCCGCCGTAGGGACGGGCGAGCGAGCCGACGAGGGCGCCGAGGAACGCGAGGGTGACGGTCGCGGTGCCGACCGCGAAGCCCTTGAAGTCGGGGAACGTGTCGGCGAGCAGCTTCGGGAAGACGCCCGCGAAGCCGATGAACGAGCCGAAGGTGCCGATGTAGAGCAGCGAGAGTACCCACATGTGCGGCTCTTTGAGAGCGGCGAGGGATGCCGTGATGTCGGCCTTCGCGGCGGAGAGGTTGTCCATGCGGAGGTAGGCGCCGACCATCGCGACGAGGATCAGCGGCACCCAGATGAGGCCCGCAAGCGGCAGGTTGAGGGTGGTCGCGGCGCCGACGGTGATGACGATGGGGACCACGAACTGCGCGACCGAGGCTCCGAGGTTGCCGCCGGCGGCGTTGAGTCCGAGGGCGTATCCCTTCTGCGCGGCCGGGTAGAAGAACGTGATGTTCGACATCGAGCTCGCGAAGTTGCCGCCGCCGAAGCCGGCGAACGCGGCGATGAGGAGCAGGAGGCCGAAGGGCGTCGCGGGGTTCGACACCGCGATGGCGAGGCCGATGCTCGGGATGAGGAGGAGGCCGGCCGAGACGATCGTCCAGTTGCGGCCGCCGAAGCGCGGAACCATGAACGTGTAGGGGATGCGCAGCGTCGCGCCGACGAGGCTCGGCATGGAGATGAGCCAGAAGATCTCACCCGTCGAGAGCTGAAAGCCCGCGGCGGGGAGCGACACGACGACGACCGACCACAGCTGCCAGACGACGAACCCGAGGAACTCGGCGAAGATCGACCACCGCAGGTTGCGGGCGGCGATGGCCTTGCCTTCTCTGGCCCACTGGGTGGCGTTCTCTGGGTTCCAGTTGTCGATCCAGCGGCCGGGGCGGTGTTGTAGTTCCGCTGTTTCAGTTGCGGCCGCGGGCGGCGTTGCGGTTTCGGGGCGCGGGTCGGTGACGGTCACGGGGTCCTCCGGTGGGCGATGCGGGGGAGGTGCAGCGCCTCGCATGGGCGGGGCGTGCCGTCAGCGTAGGGAGGAGGGGTTTCCCGGGACCGCGTTGGCGGGGGCGGGGAGGTAACGAGTGGCTCACTCCGCCGGGCGGGGTGGGAGAGGGGGAGTTTACGTGGGCGTTACACGGGGCGATGACAGGGTAACGAGCGCTCGTCGTGGACCAGCATGGGGCGAATCGAGCGGGCTCTTTTGCACATTATTCGTTCGTGCGCCCACGGCGTCCTTTAACCTGCAGATATGAGCCCAACGGCGGAGCCCCTCCGCGTATTCATCGCAACACCTAGCGATCTCCTCGCGGAGCGTGAGTTGGTGAGAACCACAATCGAGAGATACAACGAATCGCGGCGGCGCCGCGGGGAGCGTGAATATCTCATCGTGGGCTGGGAGGAGACCCGCGGCACGGCTCGCCGACCTCAGGGGCAGATCAACGAGCTGATTGCTTCCTGCGAGTTCATGCTTGTTCTGTTCAAAAAATCGTGGGGAAGTGATCCGGGTAGCCCATTCGGTTACACCTCCGGCACGGAAGAAGAACTGTTTACCGGCTTGCTGGAACTCGGTGTCGCAGAGCGGCCGATGGAGGACATATGGTTGGGTTTCGTTGACGCCGACTGTCCCGCGCCAGAGGTCACCGCGCTTCGGGCGCAACTGAATGAGCGTCACGCGCTGCTTTACGAAACCTTCTCTGGTGATCTGGAAATCGATCGCAAACTCAGCGACCGCCTCGACAGCTGGCAGAACAACGCGGGCGACAAGACGCCTCGTCACATCGAACTCCTGCCTCAATCTGGCCGAGACATTTTGGGTGCCGCTAAGTTGCGTCACGAAGGAGAAGCATTCATCCGACTGGGTCGATCGGACCTCGGATTGGAGAAGCTCGAGGCAGCTGCGTCATTAGGCGGCCCGGTCGAGAAGATCGCGTTGGCTCAAGCCCTAGGACGGCGGGGCCGCTTAGAGGAAGCGCGCGGCCACGTGGCATCCGCTATAGACACTATCCTTGGAAGCTCGATCGAACTGAACTCGACTCTGGCCGGTGACGCTTTCCTGGCGGAGGCGGGAATTCTCCGCCGAGAGGGGTCTGACGTCGATGCCATCAATCGTTTGGGAACGATATTGGGAGAGCTGGACAGCAGAGCTGGCGGAGCTTGGCTGACTTACGCGCGCATCCTCGACGAGCGTGGACTAGCGCTGCAGCGACTGGATCGGTTAGTCGAGGCAACCGCTGATTTCACGGCCGCGCACAGGTTACGTGTTGAACACGGGCGCCCGCTCGATGTCGCTCAGTCACTCGTGAACTTGCTCCGATCGAAAGTGCGGGAGCGTGACCTTGAGGCCGCAGACTCATTCGCGACGAGCTTACTCGAGTTGCTTCACGGGACTCCGCCCTCGGAATTGCATGCGAACGCCTGGACCGCGGTCGGCCAGCTCCGGCTGCGTCAGGGGCGCGCCGAAGAAGGTATCCCTCTCGTTCGCCAGGCACTAAGCCTGAACGAGCAGACGGGCAGCACCTCCGGGGTCGCGAGGTCGCTGCAAATTCTCACGCAGTGTCACCGGGCAATTGGGGATTTTGAGGCCGCGCGGGCCTATGCACTCCGTTGCGTTGAGGTCAATGAATCGATGGGGAACAATTGGGGTGTGGAACAAGCTCGATGGCAACTCAGCCAGATTCCCACATAAATTCGCCGCTAGGTCCTTAATTGAGTTGCTTGCCGCTCGAGTCGACTTGTACGTATTCGCGACTGGGCCAAAGAAAAGCAGTTAAGCGGCCGTTAGGCTCGCCGCATCCGGTATCAATCTGTGCTCTTCTTTCGGAAATCCTAGGAGTGGCGCCGACGTGCACGTGCGCGCTCACGATGAATCTCTCGTCCGAAGCCTCGTGTGGGACATGTTGCGCAACAACAAGGTCCGATTGCCAGACCATGGGCATAGCGCGGAGCTCGGCCAAATGATGGGCAGGAAAGTTTTCTCGGAAATCCCGGTCAACATTTGCCTTCACCGGTCTGTTGAGGTAGGAGCGGATCGTCAATGCTCCTCCCATTTTTATGAAGGCGGTCAGATCGGATGTGTCGAGAGCGTCAATCAAAGCGCTCTCATGATTACCTCGAAGTAGCGTTGCCTGGCCCTCCTTCCTCATTGAAATCAACTGTTCCAGGACCTGCGCAGACTCTTCGCCCTTATTGATGTAATCGCCCAGGAATACAAACTCCAACCCAGAAATAGGTTGAAGAATATCTCGGATTCCCTGTAGAGCTGGGAGGTTTCCGTGCAGATCTCCTACGAATGCGAGACTAGTGCTCATAGCAAAATCTTTCCCACCTCGGCGTAGTCGGATCCGCCTCCGCTGGAGCCAAGGGCCATAAATGCCATAGACAAAAGGTCCCCGGGGATACCCCATTCATTCACTACTGTCGCTTCTAGCGAACCGTGGCGACTCTCGGGAAACTCACCGATTAGTTCATTGAGTTGAGCCAAGCACCGGTCATAATCACCGATAGAGGGGTTTCCGTGCTGACGGGACGATAGAAGCCGTGCGAGGTCGGGATCTCCGTGGCGTGATGCGATCTCGCGTACCGAGAAGCAGGGGTCTCCTAGGGCTATGGCATTCGCGTAAAGGGTGCTTCTGAGGAGGTAGCGGGCCTCGCGCAAAAGCCCTGGGAGATACTTTGGGAGGTCTCGTGCTGGAGTGGTGAAGAGCGCAGACATGGCCTGAACTCGAGCAAGTAGGCGAGCCGTGTCGACTGGCCCTAGCTTCGCGATCGTCGCAGCCAACTGACCATCTGTATCTGACAGAATTATTCCGTCACGTTGAAGGTGTAGGCCAAAAAGGCTGCTGATCCCGGATGCAATTTGCGCTCGAGTATAGAAGCTGATGTTTATTGGACCCGCGCTGATCGAGGGTATTTGTTTAGGTACTAAAGCGAGTAGGTCCACATCGGAATCAGATAGGAAGTCTCCGCGCGCTCGACTGCCGTACAAGAGAACGCTCTGCACCGAAGGCGGGAGATCGGGGAGCTCATCCGCAATCGCTGCGGGTATCTCCAGCGAGATGAGCTTCTCTCGAAGGCGAGCATGCTGCATCGAAACACGCTACCAATATTCCTTGACGGTAGCGGGCGACTTTCTCGTAGTCGTCTCGAGAAAAGTGATGCGAAGTGCTTTTCAGCTCGTCCACTACGTTCGGTCGGGCACCACCCCGATGAGCTCCCTAGCTAGTGCGTGCCTAAATGCTTCGAGTCGGCGTCCGGACAGAGGATAGGGGTGAATTTTGCCGTTACCCGACGACGCGACGTTGAGGCGGGTGTTGGGTGACTCATTACGCCCCACTACGCCTCAGATCGCCCACCCCCGCGGCATCCCGTAGCTTCATCTCACCAAACCCCTCCGAAGGCAGGTGAAGCCATGTCCCGCACGATCTCGTCGACAGTCCACCCGATCCAGCGCTGCATGGCGGCCTCGAACCCGTCTGCGTGGTGGGACGGCCTGGTCATCGACGCCGACGGCTCGACAGCGACCGTCGCGCTGTTGGACGGTTCGACGGTTCAGCTGCGAATCGTCGGCCCTGCAGTCGACATCGCGGTGGGGGAGCCGGTGGCGTACCACTTTGTCGCTGAGCTGCTCAGCGCGTCGGCGATCCTCACGACCGCGCGCGCCGCATAGTCGAGCGGCCGCCGACGAATTGTCAGCGGCCGCGGCGAAGAAGAGAACTCAGGTGCTCATCGAGGCCATCATGGCCTCGCACTTCATGACGATGTCGTCGCAGGCCATCGCGCAGTAGCGGCACATCTCGTCCATGTCGGCGTGGGCGCGGCACTCGGCGGCGCAGGCCTTGCCCATGGTCATGCAGGCGGTCATCATGGCGCTCATCACGTCCATGTTCATCCCGTCCGGACGCATCATCATGTGCATCGTCGCCTGAGCCATCTCGACCATGTTCGAATACATGGCGCAACACATGGCCATCTCGGCGGTCCAGCTTTAGGTGAGGGCATGGGGGCGGTGCGAGACTGCCCGGCTGTGTTTCGGTGAGACAGATCGTACCCAGGTAACATTACCTGGGTACATTTCGTATCACCGAGGAGGGCCAGTGCAACCCATCACACCAACCTCGGCTGCGCACGGGGAGGGAAGTCGGAGCGGCTTCTACCGCAGCGCGAAGAGCGGGGCGTGGGAGCGGATCGCTCGGGGCCTTTATCTCCCCGAAGGGTCGCCCGCCGCGGACTGGGACCAGCTCGAAGCATCGGCTCGACGCCCTGAGGCGATTATCTGCCTCGTTTCGGCGCTCGCCTACTACGACCTCACTGATGTCATACCTGACGCACTCGACGTTGCCATTCCTCGTGGAACCCGCGCTCCCGCGTCAGAAGGTGCCATTCGTTGGCATCGGTTCGATGCGGGCACCTTCTTGTTGGAGCGAGAAGACGTCGTCATCCCCGGCAGCACTCAGCGGATCGGCATCTACACGCCGGAACGAACGATCGTGGACTGCTTCCGGCTACGAGCCGACACAGGCTACGAGATTCCACGCGACGCGCTGAAAGAGTGGCTTCGTCGCGGGGGGAAGCCCGCGAAGTTGATGAAGGTGGCTCAAGCCCTTCCTCGCAGCACCAAGCCTGTGCGCGACGCGCTGGAAATCCTCACGTGAGCAGCGGTGAGATCTTCCGAACAGTTCAGGCGCTCGCGCGTTCGGGTGCCGCGAACGGCGTTCCGGCGGCAACGCAGGAGTACCTGCTCAGGCACGCACTTGAGTCCTTCCTCGCCAGACTCACGCGAACGCCGCATGCAGAAGACTTCGTTCTGAAGGGTGGCCTCCTGCTCGGCGCATACGGCGTTCGTCGTTCCACGAAGGACGCCGACTCGAACGCGATAGCGGCTGATGTCACACCGACGCATCTTCAGCGGGTCGTCCACGCTGTCGCCGCCGTCGAAGCTGACGACGGCGTCGAGTTTCTGCTCGACAGTCTCGTGGTGACCGACATTCGCGAGGACGCGACCTACCCTGGCATCCGACTCCGTCTCAAAGCGCGTGTGGGGAGCTGGCAGGGAGTCATCGCATGGGACGTGTCGACGGGCGATCCCGTTGTCCCCGCGCCACGTAGGGTGACGCTGCCTCGTCTTCTCGGGCAGCCCATCACGCTCCTGGGATACGCGCCGGAGTCGACGATTGCGGAGAAGGGCGTGACCATCCTGGAGAGGGGTGTCACGAGTACTCGCTGGCGCGACTACGTAGACATCGTGACTCTTGGGGAAGCAGGGATCGATATCGCAGACCTGCGGGAGGCTGCTAAGGCTGTGGCGTCATACCGGGGCGTCGAGTTGCAGGTGATCGGGCCCGTTCTTGAGGGATACGGCGCTGTCAGTCAGCGGAAGTGGGCCGCCTGGCGACGAAAGGAACGTCTCGAGGGCGTGAGCGAGGAAAGCCTCGACGATCAAATCGTCCGCGTTGCTGCCATTCTCGATCCCGCTTTCGGGGGCTGGTGATTCGCGGTCTCGCGCGAAGAACCGTGCCACGACGAGCTCCGCGGGAGGTTGTGATTCCTCGCGTCGCATCCCGGCCCCGCGGATGTCGATCCCTCGTTATCGATGGGCTCCCTCCCTAGTGAACGGGCAAGGTCTGAGCGGTCGACGGCCGCCGCAACCGCCTCGAACTCGACGAGCAGGTCGTGGCACCTGAGGATGGTGACGCCGAGGAGCATGCTCGGAACGTCTTGCGCTTCGAACGCCTCCCGGACAACTTGCCACGCCGCCACCAGATCTGCTCGGCGAGTGGAGGCGACGAGGACACGCGTGATGACGGCAGTTGGAGAGGTGAATGTCGTGCCGGCTGCGCATCGCCCGTTGATATCGGTGAAATGCCTTAGCCCCGACAACGTGGCGTGTGACGCTCCTGCACCTCGCCGCGACTCCCGTGACCGCGCATCCCGCGACAGTGTGAATTTCAACATCCAGACGGATGAGCTCGATTGAGGGCTCCGCGAGCCGGTGATTGCCTGGGCGCCCAGAGCGAAGCCGCTCTGTTGTGGCGCTTCGGCGCCACAGCCAACAGAAGCTCACCGTCAGGCAGGACGAGATGAGGAAACCAGCGAGCATCGCCGTGACATCAATCGTTGTGGCAGGCCTTGTTCCACACAGCTCCGGGCCTGTCCTCTGGAATGTGACGAAGGAGCGGTGCTGATGAAAGACATTGTCTGGGCGTTCGTAGGTTCCGCCTGCGTCTTCGTGATGCTGTTGATTGCGTTCAAATCAGGACTTCCAACAAGCCTCGGCGGAGCCGTGCTGTTCATCGTCCTCGCTGTACCGATAGCCCTACATCGTCGCGCCCTGGCCCGAAGGCGCTCAGGTCGAGAGCGCTGACCGCGCAAGCCGCTTAGCGCGAGATGGCCGCGGCCCGGGTCTTTACCGAGTCGTAGCCATCTCGGCGCCGTGCTTTTCCTGCCCGGCGGTCTTCGGCATCCTTTTGCCCCCGTGTCGAGTTCCCTGCCTCAGCGGTCGACAACCGCCGCAACCGCCTCGACCTCGACGAGCTGGTCGTCGTACCCGAGGACGGTGACGCCGAGGAGCGTGCTCGGAACGTCGTGCTCGCCGAACGCCTCCCGGACGACCTCCCACGCTGTCACCAGGTCGGCCTGGCGCGTCGAGGCGACGAGAACGCGCGTGCTGATGACATCCGTGATCTCCGCGCCGGCCTCGCGGAGCGCGATGCTCATGTTCTCGATGCACTTCGCCGCCTGGGCGGCGTAGTCGCCGATGCCCGCGGTCGTGCCGTCGAGGTTCAGCGGGCAGGAACCGGCGAGGAAGATCAATCGCGCGTCAGCGGGGGCGGTAGCGGCGTAGGCGTACTCCGCGCTGTCGGAGAGAGCGGTCGAACGGATGAGGGAGACGGCGGTGGGCATCTGTGACCTTTCGCGAGCAGGGGCTCGGATCTCGCGGTCACGGAGACCGGCGGGGCGTCCGAGGCAGGGATGTGCCGGCCACTATCGGCAGACGACGTGCGGGCCGAAAGCGTGGACACGCTTCATCGATTCTGGGTGTCCGGACGGCGGTCAGCTGCGCCAGCCGTGCTGCTGAGGCAAAAATGCCGATCAGATTCCGTCTGAGGGCGGGTTCTCAACGGAGGCGGGGCGCCCGCGCACTGCCGACGAGATGATCAGAGCGCCGCTGGTGACGGACGCGGCGATCAGCGCCGACCCGATCAAGATGGCGGCGAGGAGCGACTGCCGAAGGCGCGCGCTCTCGCAGATCGACGTGTCGTACACCACTCCTTCGCACGCCCCGGACGGAACCGTGCTCCCGAAGAGGGTGATTCCGACGACGATGGTGATCGCACACGCGACGAACGCGACCAGAGCAGGAATCACACGCATGAGGACCTCACGTTGAGCTTGTAGGACAGCGTCCTCGGGCAAGGCGCTGCAAACAACGTATCGATCGTGCGGCCCTCGTCCGTGAACGTGTTGCGCGGGTGAACCCGACCGTGTCCGCCCCGCGCCCACCCGTGCACCGTGCACACTCCCCGGTGTGAAGTTCGCCACCCGCGCCACTGTGCCGTCCGCGCGATCTTCCTAGCGTGAGGGGAGCGCGAAGACGCGCACTCCAACGCTCGAATCGCGCCGACGCAGCCGTCGGTGCGGGGAGGTGAACGACGATGTCACTCGACGAACTCGAAACGCGCACCACGACACGGGGCACGGTGTCCGGCCTCGATCATCTGCCGTGGCGGAGCCCCTCGGCGGGGACCGCGCGACCGGCGGTGCGCGATGTGACCGAAGAACTCAGCTACCGCGCCCTCGAACGACGTGCCGCGGCCTGCGCGGAGCAGTTCGCCGCGCGGGGCATCGGCCGCGGCGACGTCGTGGCGATCATGCTGCCGAACTCCGTCGCGTTCCTCACCGCGATGCTCGGCGCCTGGCGCGTCGGTGCCGCGGTGACGCCGGTGAACCCCACCTTCACCGAGCGCGAGCTCCGCTACCAGCTCGACGACTCAGGAGCGCGTCTGCTCATCACCTCGGCGGCACCGAACGTCGAGGTCGAGACGCTCGCGCCGGCGGATCTCGCCCGCGTCGCGGACGGGCCCGTCGACGACCCGACCATCACGCCCGACACCCTCGCACTGCTGGTATACACGAGCGGTTCGACCGGGCAGCCCAAGGGCGTCATGCTCGACCACGCCAACCTCAGTGCGATGGCCCGGTCCCTCGGCCGGCACATCGAGCTCGGACCCGACGACCAAGCCCTGCTCGTGCTGCCGCTGTTCCACGTCAACTCGCTCTGCGTGAGCTTCCTCGCCCCGATCAGCGCCGGCGGCAGCGTCTCGATCCTCGAACGCTTCGCCCCCGCCACCTTCCTCGACGCGGTCCAGCGTTTCCGGCCCACCTACTTCTCCGCGGTGCCGGCGATCTTCGCGCGCCTGGCCGAGATTCCGCGGGAGGAGTTTCCGCGTCTGCCCTCGCTGCGCGTGGCGATCTGCGGGGCGGCTCCGGCCAGCCCCGAACTCCTCGCTTTCAGCGAGGAGCGCTTCGGCATCCCGATCCTCGAGGGCTACGGCCTCACCGAAGCCACCTGCGCCTCGGCGTGCAACCCGCTGTGGGGCGAGCGCCAGCCCGGCACCGTGGGCCGCGCGCTCCCCGGCCAGCAGATCGCCATCCTCGACGACGAAGGCCGTCTCGTGCCCCCGGGTGTGCGCGGCGAGGTCGCGATCCTCAGCCCCACCGTCATGCGCGGGTACCTCGGACGACCGGATGCCACGGCCGAGGTGATGCGCGGAGGATGGCTGCGGACCGGGGATATCGGCATCCTGGACGAAGACGCCTACCTGACGCTCGTCGATCGAGCGAAGGACATGATCATCCGCGGCGGCGAGAACCTCTACCCCAAGGAGATCGAGGCCTTCCTCGCCACCCACCCCGCGGTGCTCGAGGCCGCGGTCATCGGGCGCCCTGACCCCGTGTACGGCGAGGTTCCGATCGCCGACGTCGTGCTGCACCCCGGCGAGACCGTCACCGAGGACGAGCTGCGCGCCCACTGCGCCGAGGGTCTCACCAAGATCAAGGTGCCCGCCGAGATCCGCATCGTCGCCGATCTCGTGCGCAACCCGGTCGGCAAGGTCGACAAGCCGGCGATGCGCCGCGCGCTCGTCGCCACCGCCGCCTGAACACTTCTCTTCCCCCCATCCCGTCACCGAAGGAGTTGTCATGGGATTCAAAACCGGCGATTTTCCGCCCGTCGATCTGTCGACGTTCTTGCACCAACCGCTGCGTGAGCGCGTCAAAGCGCTCGGGCTCCACTGGGTCGAATACGGCTTCGGATCGCCCCGTATGATCGCGGCGACCTACCTCGTCAAGATCACCGTGCTGTGGCTCCTGATCGGGAGCATCATCATCACGGCCACGAGTGGCGTGGGGTGGTTCTGGCAGGTCGACCAGTGGTGGAACCAGCCGATCGTCTATCAGAAGGCGATCATCTGGACGATGCTGCTCGAAGCGATCGGTCTCGCCGGTTCGTGGGGACCGACGGCGGGCAAGTTCAAGCCCATGACCGGTGGCATCCAGTTCTGGGCACGCCCGGGCACGATCCGGCTGCGGCCGTGGGCCTGGGTGCCGGGGACGGCCGGCGACACCCGCACGGTGTTCGACGTCGTCGTCTACCTCGGGTTCCTCGCCGCGCTCGCCACAGCGCTCGTGCTCCCCGGCACCGTGACCCCCGCGCTCGCCGCGGCGCTCCCCGACAACACCAGCGGGCTCGTGCAGACCACTCCCGTGATCGTCGCGATCGCGCTGCTGGTGATCGTGGGGGTGCGCGACAAGACGATCGCGGTTGCCTCGCGCATCGAGCAGTACCTTCCGGCGCTGGTGTTCTTCTCGGTGCTGTCGTTCGTCGACATGATCATCGCGCTGAAGCTGCTCATCGTGGCCGTGTGGGTGTGCGCGGGCATCTCGAAGTTTGGCAAGCACTTCGTCAACGTCATCCCGCCCATGCTCAGCAACACCCCGTTCTGGCCGCCGCGGTGGCTCAAGCGAGCCCTCTACCGCGACTTCCCGCGGGACGTCCGGCCGTCGAAGCTCGCGCACTTCATGGCGCACGCCATGGGCACCACGGTGGAGATCGCCGTTCCGCTCGTGCTGTTGTTCTCGCAGAACTTCTGGGTCACGCTCGCCGCGGTCGTCCTCATCGTGGGCTTCCACCTCTTCATCTTCTCGACGTTCCCGCTCGCCGTACCGCTCGAGTGGAACACCCTGTTCTGCTACGCCGCGGTGTTCCTCTTCCTCGGATTCCCGGCGCAGTCGGGGTACGCGGTCACTGACTTCTCGAACGGGTGGCTGCTCGCCGGGATCGTGGCGGCCCTCCTCTTCTTCCCGGTGCTCGGCAACCTTCGGCCGGACAAAGTCTCGTTCCTGCCCTCGATGCGGCAGTACGCCGGCAACTGGGCGTCGGCCTTGTGGACTTTCACGCCGGGAGCGGAGAGGAAGCTGGATGCCGTCATCCGGCCGACAAAGAACCAGGTCGATCAGCTGGTACAGCTGGGGTACGCCCCCGAGGTCGCCGAGATCACGATGCAGCAGACGCTGGCCTGGCGCTCGATGCACAGCCAGGGTCGCGGCCTCTTCTCGGTGCTGTACCGGGCCCTGCCCGACATCGAGACGCGCACGATCCGCGAGGGGGAGTTCGCCTGCAACTCGGTGATCGGCTTCAACTTCGGCGACGGGCACCTGCACGACGAGTCGCTCATCCGCGCCCTGCAGAGCCGCTGCCACTTCGAGCCGGGGGAGTTCGTGGTGGTATGGGTGGAGTCCCAAGCCATCCACGCCAACTACCAGGAGTACAAGGTGATCGATGCGGCCCGCGGCGTGATCGAACGGGGACGCTGGCGCGTGGCGGATGCCGTGGCGGCCCAGCCGTGGCTCGCCGACGGCCCCATCCCGCTCGAGCGCTCCTGGCGGGCCGACGCGAAGACTCCGGCGACCGACGTGACGAACAGCGTCCGCACGGTCTCGCGCAGGCGAGGAGAGCGGGTCGCGAAATGACACGCGCCGTGGTCGTCGGCAGCGGTCCCAACGGACTGGCCGCTGCCGCGACCCTGTCGGGCGCCGGCCTCGACGTCCACGTCGTCGAGGCGGCGGACGAGCTCGGGGGAGGGGCGCGCAACAGCGAGCCCCTCCTCGCGGGGCTCATCCAGGACCACTGCGCCGCGGTGCATCCGATGGCCGCGGGGTCGCCGTACTTCGCCGATCTCGACCTGCCCGCGTCGCCCTGGGTGCTCCCCGAGATCGACTGCGCCCACCCGCTCGACGACGGTGATGTGGTGCTGCTGCGCCGCTCCATCGACGACACCGCGGCCGACCTCGGGCGCGACGGATGGCGGTGGCGGACGATGTTCGGGCCGTCGTCGCGGTCGTTCGCGGCCCTGTCGGAAGACATCTTGCGCCCCCTCGTCGGCATCCCTCGTCATCCCTTCCTCCTCGCCCGCTTCGGCGCCGGCGCGGCCCTGCCGCCGGTATGGACCTCCCGGGCGTTCGCCGAGGAGCGGACGCGGGCACTGTTCCTCGGCGTCGCGGCCCACGCGTTCCAGCGACTCGACCAGCCCCTCGTGGGTGGGATCGGCGTGGGCATCATCACCGCCGGGCACGCCGTGGGCTGGCCCGTGGTCGCGGGCGGCACGGGGACGCTCACCGCGGCCGTGATCGCGCGGCTGCGCGAACGCGGGGTGACCTTCGAGACCGGTCGGCGCATCCGTTCGCGGCGCGATCTGCCCCCGCACGACGTCGCGATGCTCGACTTGCACCCGCACGCCGTCGCTGAGATCCTCGGGGGGAGCCTGCCCCGACGCGTCGCGGACGCGTTCCGCCGCTTCCGCCCCGGACCCGCGGCCTTCAAGGTGGAGTTCGCCGTCGAGGGCGGCGTGCCGTGGCGAGCGGAAGAGACCGGCCGTGCCGGCACCGTGCACCTGGCGGGGTCGGCGCGCGAGATCGCGGCCGTCGAACGCGACGTCGCCGAGGGGCGGATGCCGGAACGTCCCTTCGTGCTCGTGGGTCAGCAACACGTCGCCGATCCGCAGCGCTCGGTGGGGAACGTGCACCCGCTGTACGCCTACGCCCACGTGCCCGCCGGCTACACGGGGGATGCCACCGACGCCGTCGTGTCGCAGATCGAGCGGTTCGCGCCCGGCTTCCGCGACCGCATCCGGGCGATGCGGGTCATCACCGCGACGGAGTGGAGCCAGCGGAACCCGAACTTCGTCGGCGGCGACATCCTCACCGGCGCCAAGACGCCGTTGCAGTTCACGCTCGGTCCGCGGATCACGGCGCAGCCGTACGATACGGGGGTGCCGGGCTACTACCTCTGTTCCGCGGCGACGCCCCCGGGCCCGGGGATCCACGGCCTCTGCGGCGTGAACGCCGCACGACGCGCGCTGCGCGGCATCGTGCCCTCGGCCGCGCGGCGCACGGCGGAGGCGCAGCCCGCGTGACGACGGCATCAGATCCCGGCGAGACGCACGAGGGCGACGTCTCCGAACTGCTCGCGCTCGTCGCGCGGCAGCTCGACCTGCGCATGCCCGAGATCGTCCGCGAGATGCGCGACCTCCTGGCATCCCGGATCGACGACCTCGGGGGCGACCCGCAACTCGTCGAGATGCTGCAGGCGAGCATCGAGGGCAACGTGACGACGATCTGCCACATCCTCGCGAACCAGATCGATCTGGAGAGTCTGCAGCCGACGACCGCCGCCGTCGAGTACGCGGCGCGGCTCGCGCAGCGCGATGTTCCGCTGTCGGCCCTGACCCGCGCCTATTACCTGGGGCAGAGCATGTTCCTGCGGCTCGGGATGGATGAGGCGGAGCGCCTCGGTGTCTCGGACCGCGTGAAGATCGACGTCGTCCGCGACATCGCCGACGTCGTGCACCGCTACATCGACTGGATCCTGCAGCTCGTGACGGGCGTGCACGAGCAGGAGCGTCGGCGCTGGTGGAGCACCCGCGCGACGCTGAACGCGAGCATCATCCTCAAGGTGCTGCGCGGCGACTCCCTGCCGATCCGGGGGTTCGTCTCCGAGACCGGGTACACCCTCGCCCAGACGCACCTCGGGGTCATGGCCTGGTCGGACCTGGATGCCGAGGATGCCGCGCGCCAGCACGAGATCGACGTCCTGCTGCGGCGGCTGGCCACGGTGGTGCGCTCTCCCACACCCCCGCTGATCACGGTGGTGGATCGGTCGACCGCCTGGGCATGGTTCGGGGCGCCGCTGCTCGACGCGGGCGTGCTGGCGCAGATCGAGGAACTCGTGGCGACCGTGCCGGGCGTGCGGATCGCCCTCGGCGAGCCCGGTCACGACGTAGCCGGCTTCCGGCGCTCGCACGAACAGGCGGCGATCGCGCGGCTCGTGGCCTTGTCGTCGCCGCGGTACCGCGACCGCGTGGTGGTGTCGTACGCCGACCCCCAGGTCGCGTTGGTCCAGCTGCTGACGAAGGATGCCACGGCGACGGCGACGTGGGTGCGCGAGGTCCTGGGCGACTACGCCGGTGCCGGGGAACACGCGCGCTCGATGCGCGAGACCGTCGCGGCCTACTACGCCGCCGACAAGAACGCCGTGCGCGCGGCGGAGCAGCTGGGCGTGCACCGCAATACGGTGCGGCAGCGCGTCGACAAGTTCGAGGGCGCCGTGGGGGCGCGGGGCGTCGACCCGCTGCAGGTCGCCCTGGCGCTGCGGATCTACGATGACCTTCTGCTCGATGGAGGCGACACGAGTCACCCGTGACGGGCGTCGCGTCGCTCAGCGAGGGTACGCCTCGGTGTGCTGACGCAGCCTCCTGGGTGTCGGTGGTGGAAGCTATCGTCGTGATCGCGCGGGTGACGTGACCGCTGAACGGTGCTGCGAGAACGACGGTGAATCCACCGGCCCCGGGCGTGAGCCGCGGGCTTTCTCGCGGGAACACGATGCAGACGGAGAGGATCGACATGGGAAAGCGCAAGACCCCGGAAGAGCGGGCCGACGAGGAGCGCCGGTACGCGCGGGCGTCGGCGGCGCGTACCGATGACGAGTTCGAGCCGTTCTTCACCGATCCGAATCAGGCGATCCGCAACGTCGCCGCGCTGAATCCGGACGCCAGTGCCGCGGTGCTGGATCGCTTCGCCGACGACCGCTTCTGGAGCGTCCGGTTCGCCGTGGCCGAGCATCCGACGACCACACGCGAGACGCTGCTCCGCCTTCTGGAGGCAGATCCGCGGCGGCGTGGCGTCGTGCACCATGCGGCACGTGCGCGGCTCGAAGCCGAGGGCGTTCGTTTCGACGAAGACGGGGTGACCGTCATCGAGTGACGCCCGAGTGCCGTGTCAGGTGACCACCGTCGCGGGTGACGAATCGTTCGACCATCCCCAGAAGCCCGGTCGGGCAGGCAGAAGGAAGTACGCACCGAGGACCTGACAGTGCTCGGACTATTCGCGAACGACGAACTCACACGTCGCGAGCCATGAAGACGATCGCCTCTTCAAGAGTCTCCGGGTCGGCGCGAAACCCGACGGATTCGTACAGTCGTCGGGCCGGGGTATTCGACGCCAGCACGCCCAACTGGACGCGCTCGATGCCCAGCTCGCGCGCGTACTCGAGTGTGACGGTGAGGAGGTGGCGTCCCCAGCCTTGACCGCGGACGGTCGGCGCGACGATTAGGCGTCCGATGCGAAGGGTCTCGTCGATAGGTGTGAGTTGGACGTGGCCCACCGGGGAGCCGCCCATCGCGTCCAACATCCACGCGGTGGCGCCCTGTCGCTTATGCAGATCGTCGAGGTCGCTCGGGAGGAAAGGCCACGTCACCCACGGGCCTGCGAATGCGTAGAGGGCATCGGCATTCGTGATCCAGCTCGCGACAATCGGTAGGTCTTCGCCAGTCCGGGGGCGTAGCGATCGCACGCACTCACAGTAGTGAGCGTCTCTTACGAGAGGTCACCGCGCCCACAGCTCGCGTTCGGGAACCTCCGACCATGGCCACTCGTTCTCGGCGCCGCCACGTGTCGGCTTGTAGATCGGTTGTCCGCGGATGCACAGCCCATAGAACCAGGTCGTTCCGCAGACCGCGCACTTCGCGAAGAGGACGATCGTGAACTTCAGATCGGATTCGGCCAGCGCGACCATGTCGCGAAGCGGAACGTCGCCGCGAAGGACGCGCATCTGGCCGGCATCCAGCCTCTCGGCGAGCCGGTCTTCGGTCGTTCCGATATCCAGGACGCGCTCGCCGTAGCTGTCGCGATACGCCGCGACGGGGGTGCAGACGTCACAGTCGGGCGGTGCCGGGTCGGATGCGCGAGGTGCCATCACCCGATTGTGCACTCCACGTCCGATCGCTGGGTGGGGCTGGCCGGAGATGCTTCTTGACTTCGCGTATTCGCGCGAGCTTCGCCTCGGTCGAGGTGCGGCGAATCACCATTCCGTCGGGCGTCCAGCTCGGTGCGCATTGGCACAACGGCCCCGTGTTCGGCGTGATCGAGGCCGGATCGGCCATCTTCCAGGTCAGCACCGGAGAGGAGTCGATCCTCCGCCCGGGCGACACCTTCTACGAGCCGGCGAACGAGACCATTTCGCGTTTCGACGCGACCGACGAGGGAGTGACCTTCCTTGCCTGGTTCCCGATGCCGGCCGGGATCGCTGCCGAACTGGTCATGGGGCCTGTGTCGGTCGATACGGTCCGATAGTCCTCGCGCCGTTTGACCGATGGGGCGCTCAGCCCGGTGTTACGCCCCGCTACGCCCGAGATCGCCTGCCCCCATGGCATCCCGTAGCTTCATCTCACCAACCACTCCGAAGGCAGGTGAAGCCATGTCCCGCACGATCTCGTCGACAGTCCACCCGATCCAGCGCTGCATGGCAGCCTCGAACCCGTCGGCGTGGCGGGACGGCCTGGTCATCGACGCCGACGGCTCGACCGCGACCGTCGCGCTGCTGAGCGGCGCGACGGTTCAGCTGCGGATCGTCGGCCCGGCCGTCGACATCACGGTGGGCGAGCCGGTGGCGTACCACCCGGTCGCCGAGCTGCTCAGCGCGTCGGCGATCCTCACGACCGCGCGCGCCGCATAGTCGAGCGGCCGCCGACGTAGCGTCAGCGGCCGCGGTGAAGAGCAGAACTCAGGCGGTCATCGAGGCCATCATGGCCTCGCACTTCATGACCATGTCGTCGCAGGCCATCGCGCAGTAGCGGCACATCTCGTCCATGTCGGCGTGGGCGCGGCACTCGGCGGCACATGCCGTGCCCATGGTCATGCAGGCGGTCATCATGGCGCTCATCACGTCCATGTTCATCCCGGCCGGACGCATCATCATGTGCATCGTCGCCTGAGCCATCTCGACCATGTTCGAACACATGGCGCAGCAGGTCGCCATCTCGGGGCCGTGCATCATGTCGCTGCCGGCGCACATCGCCGCGGCCATCGCGCACGCGTTCAGGGACTGCATGCATTCCTGCATGGCATCCATGTCCATGGTCATCTCGCCCATGTCCATCGACTTCATCATGGCCATCGTGTCCATTGCTTCTCCCGAGTGCTCGTTGTGACGGAGGGACCGGATGCCGCGAAGGACCCGGCTCACTCGAATGCTACGCCGAGGGTGTCGGGGCCCGACAGGGCTCTGGGGAGGTTTATGAGTTGCTCACTGCGGCGTAAAGGGGGCGGGCGGCCAAGCGCCCGCCCCGTCGAGTCACAGACCGACCGCGGCCAGTGCGAAGTTCGCCTGGTCGGGGGTGAAGCTCTCCCCGTACTCGCTCGTCAGCTGGTCATAGAGGCCGTCACGCGAGAACCCCTGGAACTCCAGGTACGACTTGGCGGACTCCACGGCCTCCTGGTTCCAATCCACTTCGCCCGCGGATTCCAGCTGAGCAATCGCGAACTCGGCATCCTTGGCGGCGAACCCTTCGCCGTATTCGCTCGTCAGCTGCTTCATGAGTCCTGCGCGGGAGAAGCCCGCGAACGACAGGTAGGACTTCGCGGAGCGGACCGCGCTGGACTGTGCTGTCGTCATCGATGGCTTCTCGGGCTCCGCGACCGGTGCACTCGACGGGGCCGTCGCCTCGGGCGCCGTCGAAGGAACCGCAGCAGCAATCTTCTGGACGTTCACGACGACGGTGTCTCCCGCCTTCACTGACGTGCCACCGGACGGCGTGCTGCTCAAGACCGTCCAGTTGTCTCTGTCGATGACGAACCCCTTGTCGGCAGAGAACTCCACTTCCAGGCCAGCGTTTTCGATCAGAGCTGCCGCTTCCTTAGCGGTGAGACCGGTGGTCTGGGGCACCGTGATCTGGGCGTCCGTCGCATCCTCGACCGCAGGAGCCGAGGCAACGGGCTTCGTGTCGCCCGCGGCAGTCGTAGCGCCTTTCCCGCCGCCGAGTGCGCTCCCCACGCCGCCGATAACGATGAGTCCGGCGACGATTCCGACGGGGATGACGATCGCTTTCCGCTTGTACCAGGAAGATTTCACGACGGCCTCGGTCGAGACGACGTCGGGGCTCGGCGCCAGTCGAGTGTGGTCGGTCCAGGCCGTGCCGTCGTAATAGCGCTCGGTCCCGGGCGCGTTCGTGTCGGCGTACCAGCCTGCTGGATACACAGGAGTGTTATCGGACATCGGGTTCCTTCTCTTCTGATGAGCGGCGAGCCCGTCCGCGCGCGATCACCGCGTTTGCTGATGACGCGAAACCACGCGCGCCCGTTTCGTGACCGGAGAAGGTGATCGCGAAGACCGAAGCATCGGCATCCCCATCGATGCGCCCCCCAGCGCTCGCTATCGCGATTATGGAGAGCAGATCGTCCGGTCAGCGAGGGGCGGGAGTGCGAGAACGTACAGAATGCGAAGACGCGGCGCGCAAGCGAAGAATCGATATCGATCCAATGCAGACAGCACATTCGGTCGCTGGTCTCGCTCGTCGGTTCAAGATCCCTTTGGTCGAGGGCTGCGAGGTGCCCGGCGGGAGGGCTGGGTGTGCGCGGGGTGAAGTTTCTCGAGAAGATGCATGCATACGTGCTCCCGAGGTATGTCATGGATACACGCGACCGAGAGGGCAGACCGATGATCTTCCGAAACGCACGACGTCGTCAGGACTCCGCAGCGATCGCTGTTTCGATCTTCGCGGTGGTCATCGCGATCCTTGCGTTCGCCGCGACGACCGCGGCGTTCTTCTTTGCGGCGGAGTCCGCGCGACACGCGGCCGGTGACGTCGTGATGTCGGTCGGCCTCTTCGGACTTCCCCTCTTCGAGGGCTTCCGGAGCGCGGGCCGGCTCGGGGTGCACGCGCAGTGGGGCGTGCCGGTGATGGCAGTGATGTTCCTGACCGCAGCGACAGTGCTGACGGTGTTGCGTCACCGAGAACACGCTCGACGCACGGATCGCTGAAGCCGTTCCCTGCCGCAACGACTCGGAGGCTCCCCGCGTGGCGGTGAGAGCCGACAGGGCTCGGACAGGGTTTTCAGGAGGTTGCTCGACGGCTCCCCATCGCGGTTCGGGCATCCGACAACGAGATGCGGCGGGACCCTCGACGCAGAGCGCGCGAGCGGACACCATGGCGTGAGGCGTCAGTCCGTTGTCGCAGAGGAAGGGGGATGCGATGTTGACCGTGGGATCCATCGTCATCCGCGTCGACGATCTCGCCCGACAGGAAGCGTTCTGGACGGCAGTGCTCGGATACGAACGCCGCAGCGCGTCGGGCGACTTCGTGCTGCTCGGGCCGCCCAAAGGTGAGGGGCCCAACGTCTCGCTCGACGCGATGCGGTCGACGAGGGTGCTGCCCCCTCGCATCCACCTCGACCTCTACGCGGACGATCAGGCGGCCGAGGTCGCACGCCTGACCGGACTGGGCGCCCGCGAGGTGGAGTGGAGTCGCCGACCCCCGGATGCCGATTTCGTCATCATGGAGGACCCGGAGGGCAACAGGTTCTGCGTCGTCGACGGCGGGGGCTGAGCGGTCATGGCGTGGCTGCGTCGCACCTTCGCGGCGACCTACGTCCTGCTCGCGGGGCGCCTTGCCCTGGAGACGCGGTAAGAGTCGCCGCGACAGCCCGCTGTCGCGTCAGAGAGGCGGATGCTCTCTACCGCCCGCCGGCGACCCGGATCGTCGCTCCGGTGACGTACCCGGCATCCTCTGACAGAAGCCACGCGACGGCCCCCGTCACCTCGGACGCGTCGCCGGGGCGCCCGAGAGGGATCGTCGGCGCCAGCTTCTCCGGCCGGTCGGGGTCGCGGTGGAACTCGGTTCGGATGATGCCCGGCTCGACGCAGTTCACACGGACCCCCAGGGGCGCGAGCTCCTTCGAGAGACCGAGACTCAGGGCGCTCACGCCGGCTTTCGCTGCGGCGTAGTGCACGTACGTGTTCGGACTTCCGAGGGTCGCTGCGGCGGAGCCGATGAGCACGAGGGAGCCGCGGGTCTTCTCGAGATGGACGATCGACGCCTGGGCGGTCAGTACCGCGCCCAACAGATTCACGTCGATGTCGCGCCGCACATCGTCGGTGTTCAGCTCGCTGAGATTGCCGACGGCACGCACCGCACCCGCAGAGGCGACGACACCCGTCAGCGGCCCCAGCTCCGCGGCGCTGTCGAAGAAGGCTGTCAGCGACGCGGCGTCGGTGACATCGACGCGTGCAATGGATGCCGCACCGCCGAGCTTCGCGACATCGGTGGCGACGGCGGCCGCCGCATCGCGGTCGCTTCGGTATCCGATGACAACAGCATGTCCCTCTGCGGCGAGCCGACGGGCCACGGCCGCTCCGATCCCGCGCGAAGCGCCCGTGATGGCGGTGACATGCGCCGGCTGATCCATCTCTCCATCGTCGGCGCTGCTGCCGCAAGACTCAATGGTCGACTCCCCACCGCGCTAGCGTGACCCCGTGGCACGAATCCTCATCACCGGAATGTCGGGCACCGGGAAGTCGACCGTGCTCGCCGAGCTGGCGCGTCGCGGGTATCGCACGGTCGACACCGACTACGACGCATGGACCGACGGGAACGGCGGCCCCTGGGACGAAGCGCGCATGGCTGAGCTGCTGGCGGCACAGAGCACTCTGGTCGTCGCGGGAACGGCGGAGAATCAGGGGCGTTTCTCCGACCGGTTCGAGCACGTGGTGTTGCTGAGCGCGCCCGTCGACGTGCTGATCGCGCGGGTGATGTCGCGGACGAACAACCCGTACGGCCATTCCCCGGAGCAGCAAGGAGAGATTCGGCGCTACGTCGTCGAGGTCGAGCCGCTGCTCCGGCGCGGTGCCACGGTCGAGATGGATGCGCGGATGCCGGTGGATCGGCTCGCGGATGCCATCTCGCGTCTCGCGGAGGGATGATGTCGCGGGCGAGGCGACAGCACTTCTCTTCGGAATCCCGAAACACTGAGAATGCGTTCCCTGCACCGCGAAAATACGGGAGTTAGGCCACCCTAAAACCTGACAATCGTGCTCTCAGCTTGCGCTCAGGAATCGGGATGTCGAAAGCTGGGAACAACGAAGGGGAGTAGCTCCGGGCCGCGTAGCGGTCCGCGGCGATGTCGACATACTGGCGTTCACGACGATCGCCCGGCATCCCACCTCGACCGCACGGCGGCGAGGCGAGCGAGACCTTCGGCCCGCCCAGGCCGAAGCATCGCTGTACCCGTCTTCGGTCGCGTCCGACCGGAGATCACCCATGCCTCGCGCGCTCATCCATCGCGTCGGCCTGTGCCTGCTCATCGCGGCACCCGCCATCGTCTTCCGTCTGTTCGGGTTCCACCCGAACGCCCTGCTCGACCTCGTCGTGTTCGGAGCGGCCGTGGTCGCGGCGAGCTTCATCCTCGCCTGGGCGGCGGAGGCCGCGCAGAAAGACATCTCGGGGCCGCTCGCGATCGCGATCCTCGCGCTCATCGCGGTGCTCCCCGAGTACGCGGTCGACCTGTACTACGCCTTCCGCTCCGGATACGACCCGGCGTACGAGCAGTTCGCCGCGGCGAACATGACCGGCTCGAACCGTCTCCTGCTCGGCTTCGGCTGGCCGCTCGTGGTGATCGTGGCGCTGGCGGTCGCGAACCGCGCGGCGAAGCGCAAGAAGGCCGCGCGGGTGTCGTACCTGCAGCTGCCCGAAGAGTCCCGGCTCGACGTCGGCTTCCTCGCGGTGCTCGCCGTCGTCGCCTTCGCGATCCCGTTCCTCGGTCACATCCCCATCTGGTTCGGCCTCGTGCTCATCGCCGCGTTCGCGTTCTACCTCTGGCGCGCCAGCCAGGCCGAGAGCGACGACGAGGAGCACTTCGTCGGCCCCGCGGCGCTCATCGCCGACATGCCGCAGCGGCCCCGCCGCCTCACCGTGATCGCGCTGTTCGCCGTGGCGGCGGTCATCATCCTCGCCTGCGCCGAGCCCTTCGCCGAGGCGCTCGTCGACTCCGGTTCGGCGCTGGGAATCGACAGCTACTTCCTCGTGCAGTGGCTGGCGCCCCTGGCATCCGAAGCTCCGGAGTTCATCATCGCCGTGATGTTCGCGCTGCGCGGCATGGGAGCGGCCGCGATCGGCACGCTCATCGCGTCGAAGATCAACCAGTGGAGCCTGCTCGTCGGGTCGCTGCCGCTCGCGCACTTCTTCGGCGGCGGTGGGGGAGACCTCCCCCTCGATGCCCGACAGGTCGAGGAGTTCGTGCTCACCGGCTCGCAGACGGTCATGGGCGTGGCGATCATCATGGCGCTGCGGTTCCACTGGTGGTCGGCGGCGTCTCTCGCGGCGATCTTCGCGGTGCAGTTCTTCGTCACCGACACCGGGGGACGCTACGTCCTCTCGGGAGTGCAGATCGCGATCGCGATCGTCGCCCTCATCGTGCACCGGCGCAGCATCTTGCCGACTCTCGCGGCGCCGTTCCGGCGGCGGTTCGTTCCCGAGGCGCTTCCGGGAACGACACAGGGCTCGTCGGGGGAGTCGGCGATCACCGGACCGCAGCGGACGAGCGTGTGATCGCGGGCGGCTGCCCTGCCCCTCGGCCGCGAGGGCGGGGCGGCCGCTAGGCGACCCGTCGGAAACGGGGACCCGAGTAGTCGCCGCGCTCGACATTGCCGGTGAACATCTCGACCGGGCGCACCCAGAACGAGTAGTCGTCGTACAGCTTGCGATAGGAGACGAAGACCTCCTCGGTCTCGGAGTGCCTCGCCGTTCCGAACACTTCGTAGCGTTGGCCCTTGAAGTGCTCGTAGATGCCGGGTTCGACGGTCATGCGGGGCGTCTCCTTCGTGCGGATGGAACACCCATCGTCGCAGCAGCTGACGGGAGGGTGCGCGCCCTCGACGTCGCCGAGGCTGCGCGCGCGCCGCGGGCGCCGGCGGTCAGCCGCGCCGCGCCTTCAGCCGCGCCTTCTTCTCGTGGTTTCCGCACGTGTTCATATCGCACCACCGGCGGGTGCGACCGCGACTCGTGTCGAAGAACGCGGCGCGGCACGTCGGAGAGGCGCACAGAGCGAGCGATCCGGGGCGCACGCCGGCGAGGATCTCGATCGCGTCGGCGGCCACGACTCCCAGCGCGGCGGAGACGGATGCCGGATCGCCCAGGACCCACCGCCGCTCGCCGTCCCGCGTCAGAGCGGCCACGGCACCGCCCCGCGCGGCGAACCCGTTGATCGCCTCGACGGCGTCGCGCGGGTGGAGCCGCCCCTCGGCTCCGGCCGTCGCGGCGGCATGGATCGCCTCGCGCAGCTCGATCGCCGCCGTGAGGTCGGCGGGGGAGCAGGCGTCGACGGCGAGGCCCATCTCGCCGAGCCAATCCGCGAGGCGCTCCGGTGTGGGGATGCGCTCGACGGGCGTTCCCCGTCGTTCGGTCAGCGTCCCCGTGAAGCTGGTGGCGAGAACGGAGCCGAAGCGGAACTCCGGATCGCGATCGGTCATGGAACCAGCATAGGTGGTTCCATCCCTGGCATCCACGTGTTAGAACCGTCATAGCCGGCTCGCACCAGGAGGTCGCCATGAGCGAGAGCAGGATCGAACGTTTCGAGGCGCGCGCTGCCGAGGAAGACCTGGCCGCCCTGCGTGCGCGCCTGGCGTCCGCGCGCCTGCCCGAGCGCGAGACCACACCCCGGGACGCCCGCGGCCGCGATCGCTGGGCCCAGGGCGTTCCGCTTTCCGATCTCACCGAGCTCGTGGAGTACTGGCGGACCACGTACGACTGGCGGACGTTCGAGCGACGCCTGGACGAGATCGGCCAGTACCGGACGGTGGTCGACGGTCTCGGCATCCATTTCCTCCACCGTCGCTCCTCGCGCCCCGATGCCCGCCCGCTCGTCCTGACCCACGGGTGGCCGGGGAGCGTCGCCGAGTTCGTGGACGTGATCGACGACCTCGCCGAGCCTCAGGATGCCGACACCCCGGCCTTCCACGTCGTGGCACCGTCGCTCCCGGGGTTCGGGTTCTCAGACAGGCCGGCCGAGGAGGGCTGGGGCACCGAACGCATCGCCGCGGCCTGGGCCGGTCTGATGGAGCGGCTGGGGTACGACCGCTTCCTCGCGCATGGCGGGGACTGGGGCGGGCCCGTCACGATCGCCCTGGCGGGGCGGTTCCCGGAGCGGGTCATCGGCATCCACACGACGACGCCGGTGGCGCCTCCGGGGCTCAGCCTCGACGTGCTCGACGCCGCCGAACGGCAGTGGGTCGAGCAGACCCGCTCCTTCGAGGCGCACCGGCTCGCTTACGCCAAGGTCATGGCGACCTCGCCGCAGACGATCGGGTACGCACTCGTCGACTCCCCGGTCGGGCTGCTCGCCTGGATCGTCGAGAAGTTCTTCGAGTGGAGCGACACGGGGGAGTCGCCGTTCGAGACCATCTCGCGCGACCGGGTCCTCGACAACGTCACCCTGTACTGGCTCACCGCCACCGGTGCCTCAGCGTCGCGCATCTACTTCGAGAGCCACCAATCCCTCGCCCCCGACCTGCGTGTCACGGTGCCCGCAGCCCTCACCACCTACCCGCACGACATCGAGAAGCATCCGCGGCCGTGGGCCGAGGAGCGCTTCCGCCGCATCGTGCGATGGCGCGCGCCCGAGTCCGGGGGTCACTTCCCGGCGCTGGAGATGCCGGATGCCTACGTGCGCGACCTGCGGGAGGGGATGGCGGCCGTTCTGGCGAGTGGGGACGTCGCCCCCGCCTGATCTCTAGGCGAGATTGAGGAAGAGCTTCTCCAGCTCCTCGACGGTGAGGCGGTTCGTGCCGTCGGTTCCGGATGCCGAGCCGTCTGCGGCAGCGTCGTCGGTCAGGCACTCGCGCATCGCGGTGGAGATGATGGCGAAGCCGGCGCGGTCGATCGCGCTGCTGACGGCGGCGAGCTGCGTGACGACGTCGCGGCAATCACCGCCCCGCTCGACCGCCGCGATGACGGCGGTGAGCTGCCCCTGCGCGCGCTTGAGGCGGTTGGCGATCTTCCGGACCGCATGAGGGTCGTGGAGCGCGCGGTCCGACTCGCTCATGCGATGGTCCCTCGGCGGGTGGCGGTCGGGCGGGCGTCGGCGGCGTCCGGGGCGGTGGTCTGGTTCATGGCGTCTCCTCCGGGATGAGTCGAGGGTCTCATGCGGCGGCCGCGCCGGCCGCCCATGTGCGGTAGCCCCCGTCGAGGTTGCGGACGTCGTGGCCGAGCTGCGCGAGAAGGCGCGCGGCGGTGTGTCCGCGTTGCCCCACCTGGCAGTGCACGACGAGCGGCCGGCCGAGCAGCTCGTCGTGGCGCGTGCGCAGGTCGTCGAGCGGGATGTTGCGGGAGCCCGGGATGGCTCCCGCGGCGTGCTCGGCCGGGGTCCGGACATCGATGAGGAGGGCACCCGCGTCGATCGCGGAGGGGAGCTCGTGCCATTGCAGTGTGCGCGCGGTGCCGGTCGCGAGGTTCTCGGCCACGTAGCCGAGCATGTTGACCGGGTCCTTCGCGGATCCGTACTGCGGGGCGTACGCCAGTTCGAGCTGCGAGAGGGCGGCGGCGGTGAGCCCGGCCGTCATGGCGACGGCGATGACGTCGATGCGCTTGTCGACGCCGGCGCCGCCGACGATCTGCGCGCCGAGGATCCGGTCGGTCTCCGGGTCGACGAGGAGTTTCATCGCCATCGGCTCCGCGCCGGGGTAGTAGGTCGCGTGCGAAGCGGGGTGGGTGTGGATGACCCGATGCGGACGCCCCGCGGCGATGAGACGACGCTCATTCCACCCGACGAGCGCGACCGTGGTGCCGAGCACACCGAGGATCGCGGTCCCGAGCGCCGGAGCCGCGTCGCCCGGTTCGCCGCCGACGATGTCGTCGGCGACGGCGCGGCCGTGTCGGTTCGCCAGGCCCGCCATCGTCACCAGGGTCGGGGCGCCGTCGACGTGGTCTCGCTTCTCGACACCGTCGCCGACCGCCCACACGTGGGGAGCAGACGTGCGGTGGCGGAGGTCCACGGCGATGCCGCCGGTGTCGCCGAGGCGGATGCCGGCCGCCTCGGCCAGCCCGGCGTTCGGGCGGACGCCGCTGGCCTCGATGACCAGTGCGGCCTCGACGTGTTCTCCGTCGCTGAGGTGGACGCGTCCAGGCTCCGCGCCCGCGATCGTCACGCCGAGGCGGACGTCGATCCCGGCCTCGCGGAGCAGCCCGAGGACCGGTGCCGCCATCTCCGCGTCGAGTGGTGAGAGGACCTGTCGGCCCCGGGACACGAGCGTCACTCGAGCGCCGCGGGCGTGAAGGTTCTCCACGGCCTCCAGCCCGATGAATCCTGCTCCGACCACCACGACGTGTGGTTCGGGACCTGCGTCGGCGAGTACCTCGAGGACGCGATCGACGTCGTCGATGCTGCGGAGCGTGTGCGTCGGGACGTGCGGTGCGGATGCCCCCGGGCCGGCGGTCGCTCCGCTGGCGATGACCAGGTCGTCGTACCTCTCGACGTGGTCCGTTGCGCTCCTCAGGTCCCGAACGGTCACGGTCTGGGCGGCGGTGTCGATCGCCACGACCTCGTGTCTGACGTGCACGTCGATCGCAAACCTGCTCGCGAGGGAGTCGGGCGTCTGCAGAAGCAGAGAGGATCTGTCGGGAATCACGCCCCCCACGTGGTACGGCAGCCCGCAGTTCGCGAAAGACACGTGAGCACCCTGCTCGTAGACCGTGATCTCCCGGTCCTCGTCGAGTCTGCGGAGTCGTGTCGCCGCGCTCATGCCCGCCGCGACACCGCCGATGATGATCGTCCTCATGTGTGTCACTATACCCCCGGGGGTATTATTTCGAACCGGCGATCGCGAAGGCGGTTGCGCATCGACGAACGGAGACGGCGAATGTGCCGACAGGTGACCTGCAAGACGTGCGGAAAGGCGACGTGGGCCGGGTGCGGCCAGCACGTCGACCAAGCGCTAAGGGGTGTGCCGCAGAAGGACCGCTGCGCGGGCCACGAGAAGGAGCCCTCGACGGGCGGCTTCTTCTCGCGCCTGCTCGGGCGCTGACCCGACGGTCGCGGACGAGTGCGCACCCCGCTCATGCGGGGCCCGGTGCGCGCGGCGGCGTCAGTCCGTCCGTGACTGCAGGTACTCGCAGAGGCGGCCCGTCGTCAGCAGTTCTTCACCGAGAGCGATGAGATGACCGCCCGAGAGCGGGAACTCGCCCGACCGTTCCGTGAGGGCGGCCGTCCATTTCCGATCGCAGTCGACATTCAGATAGATCGACGCCGGGCCGTGATTCAGGTGGACGGCGACGATTCCCGACTCGAGGTGTTCGGGGTCTTCCTGGGGAAGGACGTGCACGGTCGCGTGGGCCACATGGTCGTGCTTTTCGTAATCAGCGACCCATTCCGTGATTTCGGCGAAGGTGGGGCGCGAGCACGTCATGCGTTGAGAATATCGGCCCGGCGGCGCAATTCTGTCCTCTTTCGGCATTCCCGTGCGAGGGCGCCCGCTCCGGCCCGCGGTTCCGCCGCACGCTTCGACCCGCCATCATCGACTCCATGGCCGACACCCTGGACGCGACCGACCTCGCCCACCTCCACCGAGCGATCGCCCTGTCTCGGCTCGCCCGCGACCACGGCAACCACCCCTTCGGTGCGCTCCTCGTCACCGCCGACGGACGGATCGTCGAGGCCGAGAACACGGTGCTCACCGACCGCGACGTCACCGGTCACGCCGAGACGAACCTCGTGCGGCGCGCGTGGAAGGACCTGGATGCCGCTGAGCTGCCGGCATCCACTCTCTACACGTCGTGCGAACCGTGCGCGATGTGCTGCGGCGCGATCTTCTGGGCGGGGATCGGCCGGGTGGTCTTCGGACTGTCGGGGACGGAGCTCATCGCGCTGGCGGGGCCGGAGGATGACGGCACCGCGCTCGACCTCCCCTCTCGTGACGTCTTCGCACACGGCACCCGTGAGATCGATGTCTCCGGACCGCACCTCGAGGAGGAGGCGGCGCAGCCGCACCGCGGTTTCTGGCGCTGAGCCCGCCGCCCACGGTGACCGGCGCTCAGGCTCCCTCGGGGAAGGCCAGCGCCCGCAGCTGCTCGAACGTCTGACGGTGCTGCTCGCGCAGCGCCGCCCACCCCGCCGCCGGGTCGATCGTCTCGGGGGAGGGGACGGCGACGGCGAAGCCGTGCTGGGCGCGAGGGACCGACTCGCCGGGGAGGCGCAGCTCCTGCGTGAACGCACCGGTGTCCGGGGCGAACGTCAGGGTATGAGCGGCGATGTCGTCGTCCCAGTCCGCCGACGGCAGGGACATGAAGCTGACGCGCCGCGGCGGATCCAGCGGTGCGGTGGCCGAGACCCAGCATCCGTGGTGGTCCTCACCGGGCGAGAGGATCGTGTACGTCCCGCCCCGGCGGTAGACGAGGAGCGCTTCGGGGAACGGCTTGCCCGAGAACATCGCGGTGTAGAACAAGGCTTGCGCGTAGATCGGCTGTCCGAGGGTCACGGTGACGGTCGACGTGTGCGGGGGCATGGGGCGCCATCCTTCTCGGGTCGGGAGCCTCTCCATTCAAGAAGCACGGTCGTGGCGGTGCCCCGGTGTGTCGCCGTGAGGTCGCTCAGACCTCGCGCGGGATCGGCTGTGAACGGGCGGGTGCTCACGCCACCGCGCGGGATCGGCTGTGAACGGGCGGGCGCTCACGCCACCGCGCGGATGACGCCGGTGATGATGAGCGTGATCACCGTCGTCCACAGGACGATCGCAGCCGCCTGCCACGCGATCACACGCATCGGAGGGACACCCGTCGAGGTGAGGGCCGCCGCCGTGAACTGCGTGGGCAGCAGGAGCGGCCCGAGCAGGCTCACTCCGGGCGTGCCGTAGCGGTGGTAGGCGCGCTCGAACTTCTCGCGGCGGCTCGTCACCGGCTTCGCGGCGCCCCCGCGACGTGTCGTCACGGCGGTGCGCACGCGAGAGGTCGCGAGCACGACCACCGCCACGCAGATCAGGTTGCCGATCGCGCCGGCGAGGGCGGCGACGAGGGGAGGGATGCCGCCGATGATGCCGATCGCGGCCGCCCCTTCCCCCTCGATGAAGGGCACCGCGCCGGCCGCAGCGACGACGAGGGGCTGGACGAGTTCGGGGACTTCGGCGACGAGGTTCTGGAAACCGAGGACGAGGTCGGAGACGGGGTTCGACATGGCTGCTCCTGGGGGATGAGGACCGCGGCTCCTCCGCGGTGATTCCATCCCAGCGAGGGTGTCCCGCCCGCGGCAGTGTCGCCGTGTCACGGCGAACCCGGAGGAAGTCGGGCCGGACCCATGACGAATGTCACGGCCGTACAGTGGCCGGGGTGAGTACATCCCCCGCCGCGGCGTACGCCCGCGACGTCCGCGTGACGTGGTGGTACACCGTCGTCTCGATCATGATGCTGCAGGTCTTCGGCCTGGTCATCTGGACGCTCGTGCTGGTTCTGAACGAGCCCGTGGCGACCACGGTGCTCTTCCTGATCGGAGCGGTCGGGTCGGTGGCATCCGCGATCCTGCTCCTCGTGCACTACCGGCGCGAGCCGCTCGACGAGAACGACACGATCGTGCGGCGGCCCGTGTGGCCCCTCGCGCTCGCCGGGGTGGCGGCGGCCGCGCTCGCCGGAGCCGCGGCGGGGTCGCTCCTTCTCGGGGTCGTGCTCGCGGCGCAGGCGCTGTGTCTGGTGCGGTGGCGGGCGGGGATCAGGATCCGTCTCGTGGTGATGCTGACCCTCGTCATCGTCGCGGCGTGGGTGGTCGAGGCCACGCGCCTCAATCCCGAGGGGTACGTGGCTCAGGTGCTCGGCATGGGGATCTTCATCGCCATGCTGCCGCCGCTGACCGCGACGTCGCTGTGGTGGTGGGACATCGTCCGCGAGCTCGATCGCGCCCGCCGCGCCGAGGGGCGGCTCGCCGCGGCACAAGAGCGACTGCGCCTGGCGGGCGATCTCCACGACCTGCAGGGGCACCACCTCCAGGTCATCGCGCTGCAGCTCGAGCTCGCCGAGAAGATGATGGGGCGCGACCCGGAGGCCGCCGTGGAGCAGGTGCGCGCCGCACGGGCGAGCGTCGACGATGCGCGGCGCGGCACCCGTGACCTCGCGGCGCGGTTCCGCGGGGTGCCCCTTCCCGACGAGCTCGCCAACGCCGCCGACCTGCTCCGCGCCGCCGGCCTCACCGTCGAGCTCCTCGTCGACACCGAGGCTGATCGAGCCCCGGCCGACGTGCTGGGCCCGGTGATCCGCGAGTCGACGACGAACGTGCTCAAGCACGGCGGTGGGGTCTCGGCATCCCTCTCCCTGGCTCGACACCGGGGCTCGTGGGTGCTGATCGTCGAGAACGACGCGCGCGCCGCGGCGTCTCCGGTCGGCGACGGGGCGGGTCTCTCGGGGATCGCGGAGCGCGTCCGCACCGTCGGAGGAACAGTGGATGCCGCCCACGCGGGCGATCTGTTCCGCATCACCGTTCGCGTACCCGAGGAGGTGCCGGCATGATCCGCGTTCTCATCGCCGACGACGAGGACATGATCCGCACGGCGCTCGCCGCGCTGCTCCGACTCGAGCCCGATCTCGAGGTCGTGGGGGAGTGCCGCGACGGCGAGAGCGCCATCGCCGAAGCCGAGCGCCTGCGTCCGGACGTGTGCCTGCTCGACCTCGAGATGCCGGGTCTGGACGGCGTCGACACGGCCGCGCGGATCCTCCGCCGCGTCCCCTCGCGCTGCGTGATCGTCACGCGCCACGCCCGGCCCGGCGTTCTGCGGCGTGCGCTCGGGGCGGGCGTCGACGGATTCCTGCCGAAGTCCCGGCCCGCGGATGACGTGGCCGCGGTCATCCGCGAGGTCGCCGCCGGGCGACGCTACGTCGATCCCGAGATCGCCGCGGACGCGCTGAGCGATGAGCGCAGCCCCCTCACCGATCGGGAGCTCGACGTGCTGCGAGCCGGCGCGCGGGGGGAGACGGTGGCGGAGATCGCCGGGGCGTTGCATCTGTCTGCCGGGACGGTCCGCAATCACGTGTCGTCGGTGCTCGGCAAGCTGGGGCTGGCGAGTCGGCAGCAGGCGACGATTCATGCGCGGGAGCGGGGGTGGATCTGAGCCGGGGCGGTGGTCGTCGGGCTGCTCCGTCACGGGTCAGGATGCCGCGAGCGGGGCGTGCGGGGGGAGGGGGTGCCCGAGGCGAGGTCGCGTATAGGTGGTGCCCCTCACCCGAGTGAGGTGATTCTGCGTGAACACGCGGAGCAGCTCCACGGTGACACCCAGCTCCTCTGCAAGTGCTCCGTCGCTCAGGCCGATCGATTCAAGTCGAGCGAATCGAATCGGGTCGACGAGAACGCCCGCCGCGAAGACATCGGCCGCGGCCTCCGCGTCGGGGTCGTCGCGACCCTGATGACCGTGGTACGCGTGACCGAGTTCGTGCGCCAGCACGCAGGCTCGTTGGATGGGAGTGAGGGAGAAGTCGTAGACGACGCGGCGTCCTTCGTGGTCGTAAAAGCCACGGAACGGAGCTGGCAGGTGGGCGGCGTGAACCGTGACTTCGAGGCGTGCGGCGAGCGAGAGCAGGTCCTTCACGGTTCCCCCCTCAGTCGGACATCGGGTTCCACTCGTCGGTGTTCGCGGCGTCGCGTGCCGCGGGAGCGACGTGACCGATGTACGTCACGTTGTCTGCGTCGTCAATGGTAGGAGGGGCCTCCGACACCGATGAAAGAAGCATCCGGAGGCCGTCCTGCGGGTCGCCCGGCGCTGATTCGCCGGCGCTGTAGTCGCTGAGCGCCATCTCGACGATCTCTCGCGCGGGAACGCGAAGGACGGCGGCGATGCGTTCGAGTTCCGAGACCGTCGTCTCGTTCACCCCGTCTTCGCGCCGCTTGAGATTGGACAAGGCGATGCCGGTTCGCGCCGCGAGAGCCTCTCGGCTGGTGTCCCTTCGTGCCCGTGCAGCCCGGATCGCCGCGCCCAGATGCCTGTCGAACGGGTAGGGCGTTTTCTTGCCGCGAACCATGTGACTCAGCGTAGAGGGGGCTCTCTCCGAAGCGACCGGGTGAAATAGCTTTGAGGAGTCAAAAATGACTGCATAGCATCCATACATGAGCATGGGCGAGTGGAAAATCACCACTTCCGATCACGGCGTGAGCGGTCGCGACGGACGAACCCGGCCCGCGCACCGCCCGCACGACATAGCCGTGCGGGAGTTTCTGGCTGCGGGAGCGCGGAAGGGTCTGACCATCGACCAGATGTTCCCGGTCCGCAGCGCTGGTGTGACCGACGTGCCCGATTCGGGTGCTTGACCTTCCCGTGATGCCACGGATCCCGGGGTATCAGGCAACGCGCCTCGTTCTTCTTCCACCAAACAGCAAGCGGAGTGATTCATGTCCATTCAGGTGAAACACCTCCGAAAGAGCTACGGCTCGTTCGAGGCCGTTCGAGATCTGTCTTTGGAGGTGCCCACAGGTTCGCTCTTCGCGTTCCTCGGAGCGAACGGTGCAGGCAAGAGCACAACGATCGGCTGCATCACGACGGTTCTGCGTCCGACTTCCGGCACGATCCATGTGCACGACCGCGACGTGGCGAAGGACCCGTACGGGGTCCGTGAGGTCATCGGCGCCGTCTTCCAGCAATCGCTGCTGGACCCCCTGCTCTCCGTCCGCGAGAACCTGGCAATCCGGGCGGCGTTCTACGGTCTCCGTCGGCGTGAAGCCTCGGCGAGGATCGGCGAGCTGGCGGAGTTGGTCGGTCTCGAGGACTTTCTTGACCGTCGCTACGGCGTGCTCTCCGGTGGACAGAAGCGCCGAGCCGACATCGCACGCGCCATCGTCCATCGCCCGAGCGTCGTTTTCCTCGACGAGCCCACCGCGGGCCTCGACCCTCAGTCGCGCGAACAGATCTGGTCGGCCATCGGCCAGCTCCGCGCAGACCACGCCACGACCGTCTTCTTGACGACCCACTACATGGAAGAGACCGAGCGCGCCGATCGGGTTTGCATCATCTCGAGCGGAGAAATCGTGGCCGAAGGCACTCCGGCCGAGCTTCGATCCTCCTTCAGTCGGAGCGTGCTCACCGTGCGCGCCTCCGAGGTGTCGGCTTTCCTCGCCGAGTGCGAGGCGCGGGGCGTCGCCGGCGAGCGCATCGGTGATGTCGTGCGCGTGCCCGTCGACCGGGTAGAGCAGGCGAGGGAGCTTGTCCGCGCGCCACAGGTCACCGACTTCGAGTTCCGCCACGGAACGATGGACGACGTCTTCCTCAACGTGACCGGGGGACGAGCGGCATGAGATCGATCTCGATCCTCACCGGCCGGAATCTGCGCCTGTTCTTCCGCGACCGCGCGGGGGTGTTCTTCTCTCTCCTGTCTGCGCTGATCCTCATCGCGCTTTATGCGCTCTTTCTCGGGAATCTGCAGGTCGACAACCTGACGGAGCGCTTTCCGAACGCGGAGAGTGGTGACATCCACTGGTTCGTGAACGCGTGGGTGTTCGCCGGGATCACCATGATCACGACCCTGACGACGGCGCTGGCCGCCCTCGCGGTCTTCGTCGACGACCGCGCGAGTGGACGATTCAGCGACTTTCTCGTCTCGCCCATCCGCCGCGTCGAGCTGATCCTGGGTTACCTCTTGTCGAGTTTCCTCATCTCGCTCGCCATGACGCTGATCATCTTGGCCGTCGGGCAGGTTTACCTGCTCGCGCAGGGCAACTCGATGATGACCGCGAGCGAGGCAGGGAAGACGCTTGGCTACGTCGCTCTGTCGAGCCTGGCCTTCGCCGCGCTGTCGAGCTTCGTGGTCACCTTCCTTCGTAGTTCCGGCGCATTCGCGGCGCTGTCGACCGTGGTGGGAACTGTCATCGGCTTCCTCGCCGGGGCGTACATCCCCGTGGGGACACTCCCGGAGGGAATCGTGAACGGCATCAACGCTCTGCCGTTCGCGCAATCGGCGATGCTGATCCGGGAGCCTCTGACCGCGCAGGCGCTGTCCGCCCTCGCGGGCGACGAGGGGCCAGCGGTCGACGCCGTCAAGGCCTTCTACGGCGTCTCGGCCCACGTCGGTGACTTCGAGGTCACGCCCGGCTTCGCCGTAGGCGTCTTGGTTGCGGTGTTCGTCGTCTTCGCCGCGCTGGGCGCGCGCCAGCTCGCTCGCCGGATCCGCTGATGCAGGGGATGTTTCTCGCGGTTCCTGGGCAGGGGAGCTAGTCCCTGGGAATGGGAAGACAGCTCATCGACCGGCACCCCGCTGCACGAGCAGTCTTCGATGAAGCCGAGGAGACGCTCGGGTTCGACATGCGGGAAGTGATGTGGGGCGACTCCCCCGATCGCCTGACGGCGACCGAGTATGCCCAGCCCGCCATCGTGTTGCTCGCCGTCGCGGCGATGCGGGCGTGGGAGGCCGCGTCTCCCTCTCCCGTCGACGTGCGGTGGGTCGTGGGTCACAGCGTCGGTGCGATCGCCGCAGTGATCGCCACAGGGGCTCTCACCTTCGCCGAGGGCATCCGACTCGCGCGCGCCCGGGGTCTGGTCATGAGTTCCGCTCCGGGTACGGGAGCCATGCTCGCCGTCGCGGTCACCTCCGCCCATGCTCACGACGAGGTCGCCCGCGTCGCGGCTTCGGCAGGGTTGGACATCGCGTGCATCAACGGCGCGCGGCAGATCGTGCTCGCCGGATCGCGAGACGGTATCTCCGAAGCACGCGCGCGGTTCGGCGCGCGCTCTCGACTCCTGGACGTGAGCCACGGTTTCCACTCCTCGCTGATGGACCCGATCGCCGAGCACTGGGCTACGGATGTGGCGGCCATGCCGTTCCGTGACCCGCGCATGCCAATGCTCTCGGCCATCTCCGGGCGATTTCTCCACACAGCCGGGGAGGTCGAAGAGGACGTCCGAAGGGGAGTTCGAGAAACCGTGAGATGGGATCTGGTCACCGCGGTGGCAAACGATAGTGGATGCCGTGCGGTCATTCTCGGCAATGGCCACACTCTGACTCGTATGTGGCGGGGGGATGCCGTCGCGAAGGGCGCGATGATCGTCGACGACGGCTTCCGGAACGCAGCTCATGCAGCCTGAGCGGAGCGTTGTCGTCAGACCCCACATGGTCTAGCTGGAGGAGTGAGATGCGCGTCATGCTCGCCTCACCTGCGGACGAACATCTCTCCGCGCGGAGAGCTTCGACCTGCCACCTGGCGAGGGGCGAGCGAGAGCGGCACAACCAGTCGCTAGAGTGCGCGCGTGCAGCATTCTTCACGACACCATTCGATGAACGGACATCCGCAGGTCCGCGGGAAGGGCGAAAGCGACACCGCAGACCTGCTGGATACTCGCTACCGCGTCGCAGCGTGGCTCGTGATCACGCAGGGCGTCGTGATGGAGATCGGCGCGTTACTCGCGTTACCGGTCCTTCTCTTGCTGGGCCTCGATCAGGGTGATGTCGGCGAACGCTTCCGCTTCGCCTTGCCGTACTTTCAGGACAACCTCTATCTACTGATGATCATGAGCGGCATCTTCGGTGTCCTTCGAGTACTCGGGGGGATCGGAATTCTTCGTGATCGTATGTGGGGCCTCGCCGTGACTGTCGTCATGTGCATCGTGACCCTCGTCCTCATGATCTTCCTGCTTCCGGCGGGAATCGCCGACGGTCTGCTGTCGGGCGGGGCATTCGTGCTCATCGTCTTCTCGTGGTTCGGCACGCTCTCGATCTCAGCGCGGAGTGTTTCGCACCGCTGAGGCGGTGGCCGTGCGGGGGAAGGAAACCGCGAGTGTTCGGCATCCGGCATCCCTCCCATCGAAGGGGCAACCGTCGGGCGTTCTCACCCCCGTCGGGTAGGGTGGACGATTGGCGCAGATCTCTTGATATCGAGAGACTTTCGCCTCCTCCCACCACCGATCGCCCAGCGAAGGATTGTCCGTGGATCTCTACGAGTACCAGGCACGTGATCTGTTCGAAAAGTACGAGGTGCCGGTGCTCGCCGGCATCATCGCCGACACCCCTGAGGAGGCGAAGGCGGCCGCGGAGAAGCTCGGTGGCGTCGTCGTCGTCAAGGCTCAGGTCAAGACCGGAGGCCGCGGCAAGGCCGGCGGTGTGAAGGTCGCCAAGAACCCCGACGAGGCCTTCGAGGCGGCTCAGGCCATCCTCGGTCTCGACATCAAGGGCCACGTCGTCAAGCGCGTCATGGTCGCGGCCGGCGCCCGCATCGCCAAGGAGTTCTACTTCTCGGTGCTGCTCGACCGCTCCAACCGCTCGTACCTCTCGCTCTCGAGCGTCGAGGGCGGCATGGAGATCGAGGAGCTCGCCGTCGAGCGTCCCGACGCGCTCGCGCGCATCGAGGTCGACCCGATCGAAGGCATCACCCCTGAGAAGGCGCTCGAGATCGCCAAGGCTGCCAAGTTCGACGAGGAGCTCGCGCCCAAGGTCGCCGACGTCTTCGTCAAGCTCTACAACGTCTACAAGGGCGAGGACGCCACCCTCGTCGAGGTGAACCCCCTCATCCAGAGCGAGGACGGCGACATCATCGCCCTCGACGGCAAGGTCTCGCTCGACGAGAACGCCGGCTTCCGCCACCCCGACCACGAGGCGCTGGAAGACAAGGACGCGGCCGACCCGCTCGAGGCGAAGGCCAAGCAGCACGACCTCAACTACGTCAAGCTCGACGGCCAGGTCGGCATCATCGGCAACGGCGCGGGGCTCGTCATGTCGACCCTCGACGTCGTCGCGTACGCCGGTGAGAAGCACGGCGGCGTGAAGCCCGCCAACTTCCTCGACATCGGTGGCGGCGCCTCGGCGACCGTCATGGCCGCCGGTCTCGACGTCATCCTCGGCGACGAGCAGGTCAAGAGCGTGTTCGTCAACGTCTTCGGTGGCATCACCTCGTGCGTCGCCGTGGCCGAGGGCATCGTGAAGGCCCTCGAGATCCTGGGCGACACGGCGACCAAGCCGCTCGTCGTCCGCCTCGACGGCAACCAGGTCGAGGAGGGCCGCGAGATCCTCGCCGCCGCCAACCACCCGCTCGTCACCCTCGCCGCCGGTATGGACGAGGGCGCCGACAAGGCCGCCGAACTGGCCAACGCGTAAGGGATAGGGACAGAGAAATGTCGATCTACCTCAACAAGGACTCCAAGGTCATCGTCCAGGGCATCACCGGCGGCGAGGGCACCAAGCACACCGCCCTCATGCTCAAGGCCGGCACCCAGGTCGTCGGTGGCGTGAACGCCCGCA
>Ga0308159_1000773_pt1 | contig 60036 bp, 49 predicted proteins | sample PhyCR1_FD_201040 | JGI IMG/M metagenome (GOLD analysis project Ga0308159, IMG submission 201040) | Phyllosphere microbial communities from UC Gill Tract Community Farm, Albany, California, United States - DLSLC.R1 | ecosystem: Host-associated > Plants > Phyllosphere > Unclassified | place: USA...
TGTTCAACTGCCTGACCGGTTTCTACAAGGCTTCCGGTGGCAAGATCGAACTCAACGTGCGTGGCCAGCAGACCAACGTCATCCAGTTGCTGGGCGAGTCGTTCAAACCGACCGACTTCGTCTCGCCGAAATCCTTCCTCAGTCGCCTGTATTACAAGATGTTCGGCGGCACCCATTTGGTGAATCGTGCCGGCCTGGCGCGGACTTTCCAGAACATTCGCCTGTTCAAGGAAATGTCGGTGCTGGAGAACCTGCTGGTGGCCCAACACATGTGGGTCAACCGCAACATGCTCGCCGGCATCCTCAACACCAAGGGCTACCGCAAAGCGGAAAGCGATGCGCTGGACTGCGCGTTCTACTGGCTGGAAGTGGTCGATCTGGTGGACTGCGCCAACCGCCTGGCCGGTGAACTGTCCTACGGTCAGCAACGTCGTCTGGAGATCGCCCGGGCCATGTGCACGCGACCACAGATCATCTGCCTTGACGAACCGGCCGCCGGCCTCAACCCTCAGGAAACCGAAGCGCTGAGCGCGATGATCCGGCTGCTGCGCGACGAGCATGATCTGACCGTGGTGCTGATCGAACACGACATGGGCATGGTGATGAGCATTTCCGACCACATCGTGGTGCTGGACCACGGCATCGTGATTGCCGAAGGCGGGCCGGAAGCGATCCGCAACGACCCGAAAGTGATCGCGGCCTATCTGGGCGCCGATGAAGAGGAAGTGGCATGACCGGACCCATCCTCGAACTGAAAAATCTCGATGTGTTCTACGGCCCGATTCAGGCGCTCAAGGGCGTTTCGCTGCAGATCAACGAAGGTGAGACGGTCAGCCTGATCGGCTCCAACGGTGCCGGTAAATCAACCTTGCTGATGTCGATTTTCGGCCAGCCACGCGCAGCGGGGGGGCAGATTCTCTACCAGGGCGTCGACATCACCCACAAGTCATCGCACTACATCGCCTCCAACGGCATCGCGCAATCGCCGGAAGGACGGCGGGTGTTCCCCGACATGACCGTCGAGGAAAACCTGCTGATGGGCACTATCCCGATTGGCGACAAGTACGCCAAAGAGGATATGCAGCGCATGTTCGAGCTGTTTCCCCGGCTCGAAGAGCGGCGCACCCAGCGGGCAATGACCATGTCCGGCGGCGAACAGCAGATGCTCGCGATTGCCCGGGCGTTGATGAGTCGGCCAAAGCTGTTGCTGCTCGACGAGCCGAGCCTGGGGCTGGCGCCGATCGTGGTGAAGCAGATCTTCGCCACGCTGCGCGAACTGGCGAAAACCGGCATGACGATCTTCCTCGTCGAGCAGAACGCCAACCATGCGCTGAAGCTGTCGGATCGCGCGTATGTCATGGTCAACGGCGAAATCCGCCTGTCCGGCACCGGTAAAGAGTTGCTGGTGAATGAGGAGGTGCGTAACGCCTATCTGGGCGGGCACTGATTAATCACAAGTTGTCCACAAAACCCCGACACGCAACTGTCGGGGTTTTTTTATCTCTTGAATCCACCGATACCTCTGTGGGAGCTGGCTTGCCAGCGATAGCGGTTCATCATTCAACACTGATGCCGGGCGTGCCGGCCTCATCGCTGGCAAGCCAGCTCCCACAGGTAACGCAGTGACCCTCGGCAGAATTGTGGAAAACAAATCCATCAAGCTGCCAAAGCGCGACATATAGACGCTGCAAACAACTGTTTTTCCACAGTTTTGACTTGTCCCCGTTTGCTGTGGAGCTGGCTGTGAATAACATGGGTGTATTAAGCTGCGCGCCTTGTATTACGAGGCTTTCAGGCGATTGATCATATTTTGATCGGGCGGTTTTGAGAGTGCGGCACGCGCCATTGTCAACCTTTTTATCGTGCCGCGAGCATGGCCTATCGTTCGTATGCATGCCTGTGGATAAGTCTGTGATTAAACTCTGGAAAGACCGCGCCAAGGGCCGTCAGCACTGGCCTTGCGCAATCACTGCGCTGAGCGCTCTAGCGTGCACGATGCCGTGTCCGGCATAACTGCCGCTGCCGGGTCAAGCAAAAAACTTTCTGTTTCGCCCGCAAAGCCTTGTGTGGCGTGGCTTTGCGCAATTCCACTTGCCCCCGAAAACTGTGGAACGGACTGTGGATAACATGCGCGTACATGGCTACAGGCCACGGCGGCTATGGGGTTGGCACGCTTGATTGTTTTTTGTACAGCGCCTGACAGTTGCCCGTAAAAGCGCGGGCGGGCATGCTGCCTGCTGATTTTCTATTCCAAGGGCTGCCGCGGTGGCCGAAGCAAGGAGAACACGATGTCCAACACCCTGTTTATCACCGGCGCGACCTCCGGTTTTGGTGAAGCCTGTGCCCGTCGTTTTGCCGAGGCTGGCTGGAAACTGGTGCTGACCGGCCGTCGTGAAGAACGCCTGACTGCGCTGTGCGCCGAGCTTTCGAAGCAGACCGAAGTGCACGGTCTGGTGCTGGATGTGCGGGATCGCAAAGCGATGGAGGAGGCAATCGCCAACCTGCCACCGTCGTTCGCCACCCTGCGCGGCCTGATCAACAACGCCGGGCTTGCCCTGGGTGTCGACCCGGCGCCGAAGTGCGATCTGGATGACTGGGACACCATGGTCGACACCAACGTCAAAGGTCTGATGTACGCCACGCGCCTGTTGCTGCCACGCCTGATCGCTCACGGCCGTGGTGCCGGCATCATCAACCTTGGCTCCATCGCCGGTAACTACCCGTATCCGGGTAGCCACGTCTATGGCGCGACCAAGGCCTTCGTCAAACAGTTCTCGCTGAACCTGCGCTGCGACTTGCAGGGTACCGGCGTGCGGGTCAGCAACATCGAGCCGGGGCTGTGTGAAAGCGAGTTCTCGCTGGTGCGTTTCGCCGGGGATCAGGAGCGTTACAACGCGACCTACGCCGGGGCCGAGCCGATCCAGCCGCAAGACATCGCCGAAACTATTTTCTGGGTGATGAACACGCCAGCGCACATCAACATCAACAGCCTGGAGCTGATGCCGGTGAGCCAGACCTGGGCCGGGTTTGCGATCGAGCGAAACAAGGCTTGATACCGCGCTGACGCCATTCGCGAGCAGGCTCGCTCCCACGGAGGAACGCATTCCAATGTGGGAGCGAGCCTGCTCGCGAAAGCTATTTATCGGTCAGCGCAGATATTCAGCCAGACCGCTGTAGCAAGTCGCCAAGTGATAGGGCGTGGTGGAAGGCATGTCCTTGCGACTGACCTCTCCCTGCTCATCCCGGCACTCATACCAGCCGCCAGCATGCAAAAACCGCTGCTGCAACGCCTGCAATTGGCGCAGCACCGCCGCTTCACTGTCCGGGCGCAATGTCAGCGCACGCAGGTATTCCGCCTGAGCCCAGATTCGCTGGGTCGAATCCCGCGGCCGCCCGTTGCCTTCCAGATCGAGCATGGCGCGCACCGCGCCGCAGGCTTCCAGCACGCCGTATTGCTCGGTAAAGGCAAACGCGCGATCCAGTGCCCGGTGCAATTTCGAGTCGCGTAACAGCGGCGAGGATTGCACCAGGAAATACCATTCGAACTGGTGGCCCGGTTCATACCAGTTATCCACAGCGCCGAGCGGCTTCTCCATCAACACGCCATATTGCGGATCGACGAAATGCTTGTGCATTGCTGTGCATAACGCGAGCAGGTCCTTTTGCGTCTGCGGGTCTTCGCGCACGGCCAGCGTCGCGAGGAACGCTTCGGCCAGGTGCATCAGCGGGTTTTGCAGCGGGCCGGTTTGCAGGCTGATCCAGTTGCGATCCAGACACGCCTCGTAAAGACCATCGCCGGTGGCGAAGCGACGGCCGATGATTTCCAGCGCGGCATTCAATGTCGATTCGACCAGCGGATCAGCGGATTTTGCCCAGTAATGCGCGCAGGCGAACAGGATGAACGCGTGGGTGTAGAGGTCCTTGCGCTGATCCAGCGGCTTGCCTTGGGCATCGATGCTGTAGAACCAGCCGCCGTGCTCGGCATCGTGAAAATGCCGTTGCAGCGAACGAAACAGCGCTGCCGCGCGAACTTCAGCGTTATCCACAACCCCGATCAGGCTGGAAAACAGATACAACTGCCGTGCGCAGGCCATGGCCCGATAGCGCTGCACGGGCAGCGGTTGCTGTGCGGCGTCCAACGCCTCGTACGGCAACGCCATGTCGGCATTCCAGCCCGGCTCTTGCCACAGCGGCACGATGACATGCAGAAAATGCTGCTGCACCTCGGCAAACAGGGCGGACAATTCGGGCAGAGCGGTGGAACGGCAAGCGTGGGGCATGGGCGGGCGTCACGGGCTGGGGCGATTGCGCGACATGGTAGCAGAGAGGCAGCCTTTAGAGGTTTGGTGTCTGATCGGCCGTCATCGCTGGCAAGCCAGCTCCCACAAGGATATCGGGTGTTCACACAATTGTGGGCTTACCCAATAACCTGTGGGAGCTGGCTTGCCAGCGATGCGGCCAGCTCAGACGATGGAAATTAGCCTGCCAGCAGCCAGGCGCCTGTGATTGCTGAGGCAGCACCTGCAAGACGCACTAACGGTGCAGCAGCTTGAGGCAAGAAGCGCACTACGGCATAACCGGCGGCATGCAACGCTGCGGTCGCGGCAACGAAACCAGCCGCATACGCCCACGGGCTGCTCATCTCCGGCAGTTCCAGCCCGTGCGCCACGCCATGGAACAGCGCAAACAGCGCCGTCGCGGCCACCGCCATGACCAGCGGCGGACGCACCGCCAGTGCCACCGCCAGCCCCAGCGCCAGCACCGAGGCGGCGATCCCGCTTTCCAGCGCTGGCAGCTCCAGCCCTTCAAAGCCGAGCAGGCCGCCGAGCAGCATGGTGCCGACAAACGTGCACGGCAGCGCCCAGCGTGCCGCGCCTTGCTGTTGCGCGGCCCACAAACCGACGGCGAGCATTGCCAGCAAATGGTCGAGGCCACCAATCGGGTGGCTGATGCCGGCGATCAGACCGCTGTCGCCATGCCCCGGATGAGCAAAGGCCAGCGCCGGGGTCAGCAGCAGCGCAAGCGCGCCAAGAATGCGTTTGAATGTCATGGATAAGCTTCCTTGTTGATGAGTGGATCAGGCTGCGCTCAGCAGGCCCTGGCGTTCGATGAAAGCGATGATCTGCTCAAGGCCCTGACCGGTTTTCTGGTTGCTGAAAACGAACGGCTTGCCGTTGCGCATGCGCTGGGTGTCGCTGTCCATCATTTCCAGCGAGGCACCCACGAGCGGCGCCAGGTCGATCTTGTTGATCACCAGCAGGTCGGACTTGCAGATCCCCGGGCCACCCTTGCGCGGCAGCTTGTCGCCGGCCGAGACGTCAATCACGTAGATGGTCAGGTCGGACAGTTCCGGGCTGAAGGTCGCCGAAAGGTTGTCGCCACCGGACTCCACCAGAATCAGATCGAGGCCCGGAAAACGCCGGTTCAATTGATCGACCGCTTCGAGGTTGATCGAGGCGTCTTCGCGGATCGCCGTGTGCGGGCAGCCGCCGGTTTCCACGCCGATGATCCGCTCCGGGGCGAGGGCTTCGTTGCGCACAAGGAAATCGGCGTCTTCGCGGGTGTAGATGTCGTTGGTCACCACGGCGAGGTTGTAGCGCTCGCGCAGGGCCAGGCACAGGGCGAGGGTCAATGCGGTTTTGCCGGAACCGACCGGGCCGCCGATGCCGACGCGCAGAGGTTGTGTATTCATCTGATGGTTCTCCTAAGAGCGAAAGAGGCGGCTGTACTGGCGCTCATGGGCCATGCACGCCAGTGACAGGCCAAATGCGGCGCTGCCGAGGTGATCAGGATCGATGCGGGTCGCGTCCTGCTGCGCCTGCTGCAGCAGCGGCAGCAATTCGCTGGTCAGGCGCTGCGCGGCTTGCTGGCCGAGCGGCAGGGTTTTCATCAGCACCGCGAGCTGGTTTTCCAGCCAGCTCCACAGCCACGCGGCGAGCGCGTCTTGCGGGCTGATCTGCCAGGCGCGTGCGGCCAGCGCCCAGCCAAGGGCCAGGTGCGGTTCGGCGCATTGTTCGAGAAATGCGCGCGCGGGCGCGTCGAGCTCCGGCAAGCCGTTGAGCAGTTGCTGCAACGAGTAGCCCATCTGTCGGCTTTCCAGATGCAGCTCGCGGGTTTCGCGACTGGCGCGATGGCGTTCGCAAATCTGCAGCAGCTCGCCCCAGTGTTCATCGGCGGCGGCCTGACAATGCGCAAGCAGCAGCGGCGCTTCGAAGCGCGCGAGGTTAAGCAGCAACTGGTCACTGATCCAGCGGCGCGCGCTGTCGGTGTTCTTGACCCAGCCGTTGTCCACCGCCATTTCCAGACCCTGCGAATAGCTGTAGCCGCCAATCGGCAATTGCGGACTGGCCAGGCGCAGCAGCGCCCAGGCCGGATTCACAGGCGTACGCCGAACTGATGGAGTTTCGGCGCGTAGTTGAAGTCTTCATCGCCATGGCGTGAATGATGATGGCCGCCGCCGTAGGCACCGTGTTCCGGCTGGAACGGCGCCTCGATGGCGGTGACCTGTGCACCCAGTTGTTCGAGCATGGCCTTGAGCACGTAATCGTCAAGCAGGCGCAACCAGCCATCGCCGACTTGCAGGGCCACATGACGATTGCCCAGGTGATAGGCGGCGCGGGTCAGTTCAAACGCGTTGGCACAGGTCACATGCAACAGTTGCTCGGGGCGGGCGCAGACCCGGACGATGCGGCCGTCTTCGGCTTGCAGGCATTCGCCGTCATGCAGCGGCGGCTGGCCGCGCTCCAAAAACAACCCGACGTCTTCGCCCTCGGCACTGAAACAGCGCAAACGGCTCTTGCTGCGCGCTTCGAAGGTCAGGTGCAACTCGGCGGACCAGACGGGTTGAGGGTCGATTCTGCGGTGAATCACCAGCATCGGAAATCTTCCAGCAATGGACAATGATCAGGCTAGAGCAAGGGCCGCGCCAATCGCGCGATCTGTAGGAAATGGCTGTCGGCGCGCGGCTGATCTTTCAACAGGCGGGAGGTTTCTGGAAGGTTTTGGTGCATGAAAAATTTGTCATGCACCAAATGGAGGCTTTAGCGCTGAACCAAATGTGGGAGCAAGCCTGCTCGCGAAAGCGGTGGATCAGTCAGCGGAGATGTCGACTGGTCGGGCGCATTCGCGAGCAGGCTCGCTCCCACAGGGATGTGCGGTGTGTCAAAAGAGAATGGGTTTACTCGGTACTGCCCAACCCCTGCCAGTGCTTAAGCCCGATAAAGATGAAGCGCAGTTGCTGGGTGATCTTTGCCTGCGGGGTCAGATGCTCGGGCAAGGCTTCGGCGGGTGGGTCGATGATGTCTGGCAGGGTGGCGAACACCGATTTGACGATCAGGTCGGCCATCACACTCAGGCCGGCGATATCCAGGTGCTGCAGTTTGGGCATCAAAGCGAGGTCGGCGGCAAGGTCGGCGCTGATGTTCTCGCGCAAGCGGCCAATCGCCTGACGCACCGGCAGCGAGCCGCCATATTGTTCGCGGGCCAGAAACAGGAATTGCGAGCGATTGGCGCTGACCACGTCGAGAAAGATCCGCACCGAGGCATCGATAATGCCGCCCATGACGAATTCGTTGTGGCGCACCAGGCGGATGGTTTCGCGGAAGGTCTGGCCGACCTCGCTGACCAGCACCAGCCCGAGTTCGTCCATATCGGCAAAATGCCGATAGAAACCGGTGGGTACGATGCCGGCGGTTTTGCTCACTTCACGCAGGCTCAGGCTGCCGAAACCGCGGCCGCTTTCCATCAAGTGGCGGGCGGCGTCCATCAGGGCGTTGCGGGTCTGTTGTTTCTGTTCGGCGCGGGGCAGCATCGCTGGGCGTGTTCTTTGGCAGGACGAGCGTCGCACTCTAGCAAATCGTCTTTGCCGGCGTCGAACGGGAGAAGGTGAGGCAGAAGTTTCAGCGGGGCAAAAAAGTCAAAAGCCCAATCCGGGGATTGGGCTTTTTTTCGAGGCCACCATGGGCTTAGCTCAAGGCACTGTTGCGTTCGATTACACGGTCACCACCACCTTCGGCAAGGGTTTGACCTTGTGGGGTGCGATCGAAGCCGTCAGCGGCGACAGCCTGGCCTTGTGGAGTCTTGTCGTAACCGTCTTCAACCAGGCCTTTTTCTTCGAGGCGGTTGCGACCGTTTTCGGCGACAGCCTGGCCTTGTGGGGTTTTATCGTAGCCATCTTCAACCAGGCCTTTTTCTTCAAGACGGTTGCGGCCGTTTTCAGCCAGGGTCTGGCCTTGTGGCGTGCGGTCGGAACCATCGGCCGCTACGGTCTGGCTAAACACCGAGTGGCTGGATTTGACTTGCGGAGTTGCCTGATCGGCAGCGGGCAGAGCGAAAGCAGTGCTGGCTAGCATCGACAGGGTAAGGCTGAGCAGTAATTGGCGTTTCATGATGGGTTGCTCCTTGGAAGGGCGATAAAGTGGGTACGAGGGCAATGCTACTCTCGATAAGTCGATATAAAAGTTCATAAACGCAATGGTAATAATCAACAGAATTGATTGTTCGCCGCGATGGCTCTAGAACGGGCCTTTGCGGCCAGTGGTTTTGCACCGAGGTGGGTATTTTCGACTCACTCGCGCCTCGCAAAAGTGCGGGTCGCGGTAACACTGCTCGACCGATCGGTCAGATTTGCCGGCCTTTTTATGGCTTAAACTGCCTTTCGATTAAACCTGCGGGCCTTTCGCCAGTCACAGACTGCATGAGGGCCGCTTCGGTCTGCCGTTTCAAACTGTGCGTCGGGTTCCGGGCGCGCAGCCGTGATCAGGAGCTTTGTGCATGACGCGCACTGGAAAAATCTTCAGCTGGACCTTCGCCACGCTCGTACTGTTTTTGGCAGTGCTGATTCTGATCATCGTGTTTTTTGACTGGAACCGGATCAAACCCACAATCAACAGCAAAGTCTCCGAAGAGCTGCACCGCGCGTTTGCCATCAACGGCAACCTGGCCGTGATCTGGCAGCGCGAGCCTGAAGAAGGCGGCTGGCGTGCCTGGGTGCCGTGGCCGCATGTAGTCGCCGAAGACCTGAGCCTGGGTAACCCGGACTGGTCGAAACAGGCGCAGATGGTCACCCTGAAAAAGGTTGAACTGCGCATCTCGCCGCTGGCCTTGCTGGCGCAGCGCGTGGTAATTCCACGTATCGATTTGACCGAACCCAATGCCGAGCTGCAACGCCTGGCCGACGGTCGCGCCAACTGGGTGTTCAAGTTCGACCCGAAAGACCCCAACGCTGAACCGTCGAACTGGGTGGTCGACATCGGCGCCATCGGTTTCGACAAGGGCCACGTCACGCTCGATGACCAGACCTTCAAGACCCGTCTCGAAGTGCTGATTGATCCGCTCGGCAAGCCGATTCCATACAGCGACATCGTTGGCGCCAAAGCGGCGAAAACTGCGCAGGACAAGGGCGGCGCGCCGCAGGATTATGCGTTTGCGCTGAAAGTCAAAGGCCAGTACCACGGCCAGAATCTGACCGGCCAGGGCAAGATCGGCGGGCTGCTGGCACTGCAGGATGCGCGCAAGCCCTTCCCGTTGCAGGCGCAAGCGCAGATCGGCGATACCCGCATTGAACTGGCCGGCACCCTGACCGACCCGCTCAACCTCGGCGCTCTCGACCTGCGCCTGAAGCTGGCCGGCGCCAGCCTCGGCAATCTCTATCCGCTGACCGGCGTAACCCTGCCGGACACACCGCCGTATTCCACTGACGGTCACCTGATCGCCAAGCTGCATGATGAGGCAGGGGCGAAGTTCACCTATGAGAAATTCAACGGCAAGATTGGCGACAGCGACATTCATGGCGACCTGACCTATGTTGCCAGCCAGCCTCGACCGAAACTCAGCGGCGCGCTGCTCTCCAATCAATTGCTGTTCGCCGATCTCGCGCCGCTGATTGGCGCCGATTCCAACACCGAGCAAAAGGCCCGTGGTGGTGCGAGCAAACAACCGACCGACAAAGTGCTGCCGGTCGAGGAGTTCAAGACCGATCGCTGGCGCGCGATGGACGCTGACGTCGAATTCACCGGCAAGCGCATCGTGCACAGCGAAAAGCTGCCGTTCACCGACCTCTATGCCCATTTGAAACTCGACGACGGCGAACTCAGCCTCGAGCCGCTGCGCTTTGGCGTGGCCGGCGGCAATCTGGATGCGCAGATTCGCCTCAACGGTCGCACCGAGCCGCTGGAAGGCCGGGCCCGCTTGACCGCGCGCAAGTTCAAGCTCAAGGAGCTGTTCCCGACGTTCGAACCGATGAAGACCAGTTTCGGTGAACTCAACGGCGACGCCGATATCAGCGGACGCGGCAACTCGGTGGCCAAGCTGCTCGGCGGTGCCAACGGCAAGTTGAAAATGTTGATCAACGACGGCGCGATCAGCCGCGAGCTGATGGAGCTGGCCGGGCTCAACGTTGGTAATTACGTGGTCGGCAAGATCTTTGGCGACAAGGAAGTGAAGATCAATTGCGCTGCTGCCGACTTCGATATCAAGACCGGGCTGGCGACCACGCAGCTGTTTGTTTTCGATACCGAGAACGCAATCATCTACATCGACGGCACGGCAAACATGGCCACCGAGCAACTGGACCTGACGGTGACGCCGGAATCCAAGGGCTGGCGCCTGATTTCCCTGCGCTCGCCGCTGTATGTGCGTGGCAAGTTCATCAAGCCGGATGCGGGGGTCAAAGCCGTGCCATTGATGTTGCGTGGCGCGGGCATGGTCGCGCTGGGTGTGATCGCCGCGCCGGCGGCGGGGCTGTTGGCGCTGGTCGCGCCGAGCGGCGGCGAGCCGAACCAGTGCGCGCCGTTGCTGGAGCAGATGAAGCAGGGCAAGGCGCCGGTGACTGTTAAACCTACCCGGTAGCCGGTTGCCTTTGACGGCCCCTCGCGAGCAGGCTCGCTCCCACATTTGAACGTATTCCTTCAGTTGAAATGCGTTCAAGGGTGGGAGCGAGCCTGCTCGCGATGGCGGTTTCGAATGGGTTACAGGTCTTTCAGAATGTCCGCCATGTCATCGGCGTGTTCTTCTTCCTGGGCCAGAATGTCTTCGAAAATGCGTCGGGTTGTCGGGTCTTTATCACCGATGTATTGAATGATCTCGCGATAACTGTCGATGGCAATCCGCTCCGCAACAAGGTCCTCGTAAACCATTTCCTTGAGCGTATTGCCCGCCACGTATTGTGCGTGGGACAGCTTGCTCAGCAGGTCGGGATTGAATTCCGGTTCACCGCCCAGTTGCACGATGCGCTCGGCCAGGCGATCAGCGTGCTCGGCTTCCTGGGTCGCATGCTCGAGGAATTCATCGGCGGCGGCTTTGGCTTTCAGGCCGGTGGCCATGAAGTAGTGCCGTTTATAGCGCAAGGTGCACACCAGCTCGGTGGCCAGCGATTCGTTGAGCAGGCGCAGCACTTCTTCGCGGTTGGCGCTGTAGCTCTCGGTGACGGCGCCGTTTTCGACGTGTTGGCGCGCTCGTTCACGCAGGGTTTGTACATCTGACAAATGCAGGTCGTCGCTCATGTGAGTTTCTCCTGGAGGCTAATCCGATGGGCGCCACGTTCTGCTGACGCGGTCGCTACCCATGCTGTGAGTGACGCGCGCGGCGAAAAGTTTTATGCGATTTGCGCCGACCGTGGCGTCAACCCGCAGCGCTGCGCTTCTTCACGCAGCCAGGCGAAAAAGGCCCGCACCGGCGGATGCCGCTCACGGCCCGGCACACACAAGGCGCTGTAACCGGCGCCATCGACCTGCACTTCGTCGCGGTACGGCACCAGCACTCCGCTGGCGATGCTCTGCGAAACCAGGATATTGCTCGCCAGCACCAGACCTTGCCCGGCGATCGCCGCTTGCAGGGCGTAATGCTCTTCGTCGTACTCGCGGATAGCCGGCGCCGGGTTCAGCCATTTCTCGCCAGACCTTGCACACCACGCTTGCCAGCCATGCGCGTAGAGCTTCGAGTTGTACCAGTGCACGCTGATCAGCGTCGGCGTGCGCCGGGCGGCCAGCGCCACCTGCTCGGGCGAGCCATAGACGCCGAACGACTCATCGAACAGGCACAGGCCATACAGGTTCGGGTAGTCGTCGAGGCTGTAGCGCAACACCAGATCGACGCTGGCGTCCTGATGCAGATCGATGACTTCGCAATGGGTGTCGAGGCGCACGTTGATGTCCGGGTGCTGTGCATAGAAACGCCCGAGCCGTGGTACCAGCCACAGCGCGGCGAACGCGGCGGTGGTCGACACCGTCAGGCTGCTGCCGCTGCGTTGCGGGCGCAGGGTATCGACGCTTTGCGCCACCTCCAGCAGCGCGCCGTGCAGGCTGCGAAACAGGCGCTCGCCGCCCTCGGTCAGGCGCACCTGGCGCGGCAGGCGCTCGAACAGCGCGACGCCAAGCCAGTCCTCCAAGGCGCGGACCTGATGAGAAATAGCAGTGGGCGTGACGGACAGTTCTTCAGCGGCGGCTTTGAAACTCAGCAGCCGCGAAGCGGATTCAAAGGCACGCAGGGCGGTCAGCGGCAACGAAGCGAACATGTGCAACTCCATGGATGAAATCAATTCATCCCGACTGATTTTTGCTCATTTGAAATGAAGCAGCGGCCAGCTTCAAGCTGCAAGCGTCAAGTGGTTAGATTCTAGTCAGGAGATGTATAGATGAGCAGGATTCTTGTGGTACACGGCAGTCCGCGGGGCGATCGGTCGACTTCGCGGCGGCTGGCGGAAGGGTTTTTGCGTGCCTGGCAGGTGCGTCATTCGGGGGCGCAGGTGACTCGCCGTGAGGTCGGGCGGGCGGTGATTCCAGCGGTCAGCGAGGCGTTTGTGGCGGCGGCGTTTTATCCCGAGCCCGAGGCGCGACCGCTGTCGATGCAGGCGGATTTGGCCTTGAGCGATCAACTGGTCGGCGAGTTGTTTGATCACGATCTGCTGCTGATTTCTACGCCGATGTACAACTTCAATGTGCCCAGTGGCCTCAAGGCCTGGGTCGATCAGATTGTGCGTCTGGGGTTGACCTTCGACCACACGCTGGACAACGGCGTCGCCCAGTACACGCCATTGTTGCAGGGCAAGAAAGCCCTGATCGTCACCAGTCGCGGCGGTTTTGGCTTCGGCCCGGGCGGCGAGCTCGAAGCCTTGAACCATGCCGATCCGTGGCTGCGCACGGCGCTGGGTTTCATCGGCATCAATGACGTCACGGTTGTCGCCGCCGAAGGCGAGGAGTCCGCCGAGCGCACCTTCGCGGTGTCGGTGGCCGAGGCCGAGCAACAGCTGCTCTACCTCGCCCGGACCTTCTGATGGCCTGGCTGTTTTTGCTGATCGCTGCCGGGTTTGAAGTGACGTTCGCCATGGGCATGAAGTACGCCGAAGGTTTCACTCGCCCATGGCCTTCGTTGATCACCGTGACTGCGGCGGTCGGCGGGATTTATTTTCTGACCCTGGCGATGCGCGACCTGCCGGTGAGCATCGCTTACCCGATCTGGACTGCAATTGGCTCGCTGGGCACGGTGTTTCTCGGTTTCGCCCTGCTGGGCGAGAGCCTGACGCTGGTCAAACTGCTTTCGGTGGGGCTGATCGTGGCGGGGGTAGTGGGCCTGAAGTAGGCGGCTGGGCAAGTTGTCATGATCTGCGTGGATGCTTGGCGGGCGTTTTGCACGCCTTGCATTCACTCACCGACTACAAGGATGTCTGCCCCATGTCGACACGTTATCCACTGGTGCTGGTGCCGGGCATGCTCGGGTTCGTCCGGCTGCTGTTCTACCCGTATTGGTACGGCATCATCAAAGCGTTGCGCCGCACAGGAGCGACGGTGTTTGCCGTACAGGTCTCGCCGCTCAATTCAACCGAGGTGCGTGGCGAGCAGTTGCTGGCGCGAATCGATGCAATCCTGCGCGAGACCGGTGCGCCGAAGGTCAACCTGTTCGGCCACAGCCAGGGCGCGCTGACCGCGCGTTATGCGGCGGCGAAACGCCCGGACCTGGTCGCCTCGGTGACGTCCGTGGCGGGGCCGAATCATGGTTCGGAGCTGGCTGACTACCTTGAAACCAACTATCCCGCCGACAGCGCCCGGGGCCGCTTGCTCGAAGCCCTGCTGCGCTTGGTCGGCTGGGTCATGGCCTTGCTCGATAGCGGCTACCACGGGCCGAAACTGCCGGTGGACATTCACGCTTCACACCATTCGCTGACCACGGCCGGCGTGGCGCTGTTCAATCAGCGTTATCCACAGGGCTTGCCGCAAACCTGGGGCGGGCACGGGCCGGAGGAGGTCAATGGTGTGCGTTATTACTCGTGGTCAGGTACGTTGCAGCCGGGCAAGACTGATCGGGGTGGCAATCTGTTCGACGGGACGAATCGCAGCTGCCGCTTGTTTGCGAAAACCTTCGTGCGCGAGCCGGGTCAGTGCGACGGCATGGTCGGGCGCTTCAGCTCACACTTGGGTACGGTGATTGGCGATGACTTTCCGTTGGACCACTTCGACATCGTCAACCAGTCGTTGGGGCTGGTGGGCAAGGGCGCGGATCCGGTGCGGTTGTTTGTCGAGCATGCGGCGCGGCTGGAGGCGGCCGGCTGCTAGCAGGGACACCGCGTTATCGTTCATCGCGAGCAGGCTCGCTCCCACATTGGAATGCGGATACCTGTAGGAGCGAGCCTGCTCGCGAAGAGGCCATGTCAGGCGACGCTGATCCTACGGCCCAACACTGTGGTCCAGCGCTCCGACAACACCACCCCACCCAACGTCAGCAATCCACCCACCAGGTGATACATCGCCAACTGCTCCTTCAACACTACTGCCGCAATCAACGCGGTGATCAACGGCAGCAAATTGAAGAACAGCGTCGTGCGGCTCGGCCCCAGACGCTGCACTGCCTGCATCCATGCCAGCGGCGCGAGCATTGATGCCAGCAGGCAGGCGTACAACACCAGCGGAATGTTCTGCACGGTCAATCCGGTTTTCGGCGAAGCGGCGTACAGCGGAAACAGTACGACGATCGCCACCAGCACCTGCAAGTACAGCAACACCAGCGGCGGCAAACGCAGCTGCCATTTTTTCAGCAGCGTGCTGTAGATCGCATAGGCCAGCGTGGCGATCAGCATCATCGCATCGCCCAGATTCACCCCGTGTTGCAGCAGGGCACCCAAGCTGCCGGATGACACCACCACCAGCACCCCGGCGAGCGACAGCACTGCGCCGACCAGCGCCCCGGCAGTCAGGCGTTGCCCGAGGCTGATGATCGCCATGGCCAGCGACATCAACGGCATCAGCGAGAGGATGATGCCCATGTTAGTGGCGGTGGTCAGGGTCGCGGCGAAGTAGGCGAGGCTCTGATAAACCGCCATGCCCAGCACGCCGAGGATGAAAATCCTGCCCAGGTTCGGGCGGATCTGCGGCCAGTGCGCGATCACTGCCTTGAGCATGAACGGGGTGAACAGCAGGCCCGCCAGCAGCCAGCGGTAAAAGCCGATTTCGGCGGGGAAAATCGCCCCGACCGCCAGTTTGTTGATCACGGTATTGCCGGCCCAGATAAAAATCGCCAGCAGTGGAAACGCGTATTGCATGAGTTGAAACCAGTACGTTGATGAACGGCGATTATCCCTTGTCTGGATGCAGCCCTATACTGCGAACCGGACAACCTGCCTCTGCAACCGGACAGCATGAACAGCAAACACATCGATCTGCTGGATTTCAGCGAGCTGCCGTCGGCGGTGTACTTTCGCTACGCCGATTTCAATGCTCACGAATTTGCCGCACCGCATCGGCACCCGTGGGGCACGCTGGAATACGCGGCGCACGGCGTGTTACACATGGATGTCGACGGCAACCGCTTCATGTCGCCGCCGCAATACGCCGTGTGGGTGCCGCCGCAGGTCGAACACAGTTTCTATAGCCATCAACCGGTCAACTATCGCGCTGTGTGCCTCGATCCCAAGGTCTGCGCCGAGCTGCCGACGCGGGCCTGCACCCTGGCGATCAGCGACATTCTCAAGGCAATCCTCAAGGACTTCGCTGCCCGCGACGTGAAGATTCCAGAACTCGATACTGATCAGCGCCTGGCCCAGGTGCTGGTCGATCAACTGCAGCAGGCGCCAGTGCACGAGTGCTACCTGCCGTACGCCAGCAGTCCCGGCTTGCTGGCGATTCTCGAGGCATTGCAGGCCGAGCCCGGCAATAATCAGCCGCTGGCCCACTGGGCGCTGCAGGTGCATGTCAGCGAGCGCACGTTGGCGCGGCAGTTTGTTCGCGAACTGGGGATGAGTTTCGGTGAGTGGCGCCAGCGTTTGCGCTATCTGGCCGCCATCGAGGCGCTGGAAACTGCACGGAGCGTGCAGGAAATCGCTTTCGATCTCGGCTACAGCAGCGGCTCGGCGTTCATTGCCATGTTCGCGCGTCAGGCCGGGTGTACGCCGGAGCAATATCGCCGCAGCCACCTGGAAGGCAGGAAGGTGTAACAGGATTTGGCTACACTCCAGCCAAGGCCGCATCCATCGGTGCGGCAACCAGGAGAAAACTCCATGAAGATGTTGCGTGTGCCTTTGTTGATGATCGGTCTGCTCCTGTGTTCCCAGGGTTTCGCCGCTACGGCGCAACAGAACAAGATGACCACCTGCAATGCCGATGCGACCGCCAAAAGCCTGAAGGGCGACGAGCGCAAAACCTTCATGAGCACTTGCCTCAAGGCCACCCCGGCGGCCAATGACGGCAAGGTCCTGACCCCGCAGCAGCAGAAAATGAGCACCTGCAATGCCGACGCGAAAACCAAGGCGCTGACCGGCGATGCGCGCAAGGCGTTCATGAGTGATTGTCTGAAGAAAAAATAAGGCGAATTGCGTGTTTTTGCCTGCGATGCACGGCTTTAGAGCGGCCCTCACCCTAACCCTCTCCCGGAGGGAGAGGGGACTGAACGCGGGGATGCCGAGTAAGTCTGCATTCTGAAAAACCGATCGATTTTGGATTCGGCACTGCACGCTCAGGTCGGCGGATCTCTGCAGCAACCCCCGATCGGTCCCCTCTCCCTTTGGGAGAGGGCCAGGGTGAGGGAAAAATTCGCAAGCCATGCGCTAAACCGAAACCCCGCATATCCCTAGTGCTCTCCCCGGATCGCTGGCAGACTGCCCATCCTTTTACGCCGTTCGTTTTGAGGCTGTATGCCAACGTTTTCTCAGCGTCATGTCGTGTTCTGGGTCAGTTGCGTCATCATTTTCGGCGGTCTGCTGCTGGTGCTGCCGCTGCGCTTGTTGCCGAGTCTGCTGGCCGGGTTGCTGGTATTCGAGCTGGTCAACATGCTGACCCCGCAGTTGCAGCGCTTGATCGAAGGCCGCCGGGCGCGTTGGCTGGCGGTGGCCTTGCTGGGCACGCTGGTGGTGAGTGTGCTGGCGCTGCTCTTCGCCGGGGCGATCAGTTTTCTGTTGCACGAAGCCGAAAACCCGGGCGCATCCCTCGATAAATTCATGGGCGTGGTCGACCGTGCGCGCGGGCAGTTGCCGCCGTTCATCGACGCCTATCTGCCGGCCAGTGCGGCGGAGTTTCGCGTGGCGATTGGCGAATGGATGGGCAAGCATCTGTCCGACCTGCAACTGGTCGGCAAGGACGCTGCGCACATGTTCGTCACGCTGCTGATCGGCATGGTGCTCGGCGCGATCATCGCGCTGCAACGCATCCCTGACGTGACCAAACGCAAGCCACTGGCCGCGGCACTGTTTGATCGTCTGCACCTGTTGGTGCAGGCGTTTCGCAACATCGTCTTCGCGCAGATCAAGATTTCCCTGCTCAACACCTTCTTCACCGGGATCTTTCTTGCGGTGGTCCTGCCGATGTTCGGTATCAAGCTGCCGCTGACCAAAACTCTGATCGTGCTGACCTTCCTGCTCGGCCTGTTGCCGGTGATCGGCAACCTGATTTCCAACACGCTGATCACCATCGTCGGCCTGTCGCTATCGATCTGGGTGGCGATTGCAGCGTTGGGCTACCTGATTTTCATTCACAAGCTTGAGTACTTTCTCAACGCGCGCATCGTCGGCGGGCAGATCAGTGCCAAGTCGTGGGAGTTGCTGCTGGCGATGCTGGTGTTCGAAGCCGCGTTCGGTTTGCCGGGGGTGGTGGCGGGGCCGATTTATTACGCGTACCTGAAGAGCGAGTTGAAGCTGGGCGGGATGGTTTAACTCCAGATCGTTCCCACGCTCTGCGTGGGAATGCATCCCGTGACGCTCCGCGTCACAGCCTCAACAGCGGATGCAGAGCGTCCATGGCGGCATTCCCACGCGGAGCGTGGGAACGATCAGGGCTCAAGGCAGCTCAGGCCATCGCGCCGTAGCGCTTCATGGCTTCAATCGCCAGGCCGCTGCCGATGCTGCCAAAGATATTGCCTTCGACATGCCGGGCCTGCGGCAGCATGGCCGAGACGCTGTTGCGCAGGGCCGGGATGCCGCTGGAGCCGCCGGTGAAGAACACCGTATCGACCTGATCCACCGCCACACCGGCATCGCTCAACAGTTGCGTGACACTGCCGCGCACCCGCTCCAGCAGCGCATCGATCGACGATTCGAACAGCGCTCGCGTCAGTTCCACACTCAAACCGGCTTCGATACGGTCCAGCGGCACATGGCGGCTGTCGGTGTGGGTCAGCTGGATCTTGGTTTCTTCGACTTCCATCGCCAGCCAGTGCCCGGCACGTTGTTCGATCAGCTTGAACAGCCGGTCGATGCCACCGGTGTCTTCGATGTCGTAGCGCATGCTGCCCAGCGCCAACGTCGATTTCTGCGAATACACCGAGTTGATGGTGTGCCAGGTCGCCAGATTCATGTGATGGCTGGTCGGCATGTAAGCGCCGCTTTTCATGCGGCTGCCGTAGCCGAACAGCGGCATCAGGCCTTGCAGGCTCAGCTGTTTGTCGAAGTCGGTACCGCCGATGTGCACGCCGCCGGTGGCGAGAATGTCGTCGTGACGGTTATCAAGAGCGCGCCGCTCGGGCGACAGGCGCACCAGCGAGAAGTCCGAGGTACCGCCGCCGATGTCGACGATCAGCACCAGTTCTTCTTTCTCGATGGTCGACTCGTAGTCGAAGGCGGCGGCAATCGGTTCGTACTGGAACGACACGTCCTTGAAACCGATCTTCTTCGCCACATCCACCAAGGTGTCTTCGGCTTCCTGGTCGGCCAGCGGATCGTCGTCGACGAAGAACACCGGGCGCCCCAGCACCACTTGCTCGAACTCGCGACCGGCGGCGGTTTCGGCGCGGCTCTTGAGTTGGCCGATGAACAGCCCGAGCAGGTCCTTGAACGGCATCGCCGTGCCGAGCACGCTGGTGTCGTGCTTGATCAGCTTGGAACCGAGCAGGCTTTTCAGCGAGCGCATCAGCCGGCCTTCGTAGCCTTCCAGATATTCGTGCAGCGCCAGGCGTCCATAGACCGGGCGACGTTCCTCGATATTGAAGAAGACCACCGAAGGCAGGGTGATCTTGTCGTCTTCCAGCGCGATCATGGTGTCCATGCCGGGGCGCAGCCAGCCGACGGTGGAGTTGGACGTGCCGAAGTCGATGCCGCAGGCACGGGCTGGAGAGGCGTCTTTCATGTCTTTCGGTTCCGGTCAAAAAAACGGCCGCGCAGTGTATGTCAGTGCGCGCCAGATTCGAAGGCCGGTCATCTGCTATTTCGCATCCCGGCAACCTTGAAACCCCGTGGTTCGCCCCAAACTTGCTGGCATGGGCCGGCAGATACACCGGCGGTCAGCAGAACCGCCGTCCACTGCCGATAAACTTCTGCGGCGCCACCCGGTCACAATCTTGAGATCGGTCAACCCGGCACGTGCCAATCGGGCGCAGGCTGGCAACGGCGCGAAATCGATAACGGATGGTGATCCTTCAATGGACTTCAAAGACTATTACAAGATACTCGGCGTGGAGCCGACAGCGGACGACAAGGCGATCAAGGCGGCCTATCGCAAGCTGGCGCGCAAATACCACCCCGATGTCAGCAAGGAAAAGGACGCCGAGGCCAAATTCAAGGATGCCTCGGAAGCCTATGAAGCGCTGAAAAGCGCCGACAAGCGCGCCGAATACGACGAACTGCGCCGTTATGGTCAGCACGGTCAGCCCTTCCAGGGGCCGCCGGGCTGGCAGAGCCGTGGCGGCTTCGGCGGCGGTGGGGCTGATACCGGCGACTTCTCGGACTTCTTCAGTTCGATCTTCGGCAATCGCGGCCCCGGTTTCGGTGGTGGCGAAGGCCGGCAATCCCGTGGGCGGCGAGGGCAGGACGTGGAAATGGAATTGCCGGTGTTTCTTGAGGAAACCCTGTCGGACGAGTCGAAGAAGGTCACCTTCCAGGTGCCGCAATACAACGCGCACGGCCAGCACGTCAGCAACACCAGCAAGAGCCTCAACGTGAAGATTCCGGCGGGCGTTGCCGATGGCGAGCGCATTCGCTTGAAGGGCCAGGGCGCGCCGGGTGTCGGTGGCGGGGCCAATGGTGATCTGTATCTGACCATCCGCTTTGCGCCGCACCCCAAATTCGATGTCGAAGGCGACAACCTGATCATCACCTTGCCGCTGGCACCGTGGGAGCTGGCGCTGGGCACCGAAGTGGCGGTACCAACGCTGACCGGCAAGATCAACCTCAAGGTGCCGGCCGGCAGCCAGAACGGCCAGCGCATGCGTGCCAAGGGCCACGGCCTGAAGAGCAAGAGCGGCGAGCGCGGCTATCTGTTTGTGCAACTCAAGACGGTGATGCCGAAAGCGGCCGACGATGAGGTCAAGGCGCTGTGGCAGGAACTGGCGAAAAAAGCCGCGTTCAACCCGCGCGAGAACTTCTGAATTCGACGACGGAGTAGCCCATCATGAGCACCCCCCTGAGCGTTCAACTGGACATGACAGAATTCTGTGAGGCGGCCGATCTGACGGACGTCTACGTGATCGAGATCGTCGAGCACGGCATCCTCGAACCTCAGGGCGGGCCGCCGCGCGAATGGCGCTTCACCGATTATGAACTGGCCCTGGCCAAACGCGCCGCCAAGCTGCGGCGCGACCTGGAGCTGGAATGGGAAGGTGTCGCCTTGGCGCTGGACCTGCTTGAAGAAGTGCGCGAACTGCGCGCCGAAAACCGCATGTTGCGTCAGCGGTTGGGGCGGTTGGTGGTCGAGTAGCCCCGCCATCCACGGTTATTGTTTGCACATGTTTTTCTGTTTTGAACGGGCGGATCGGTCTGCTAGTTTGCGTTGAGGATCGGCAATGGACGCCGATTCACGCAACGCCACTGCATGCCGTGGCGCTGCGCCGTTCTTACAAGGAAACGTACTCATGCCAGTCAAACCCAAACCGCCGACGCCCGGCACGAGCAGCGTCGACGTGCCCCAACGCCCACGTACGCCCACCGATACGACCTCGCCCGGAGCGCAGACGACCCGCTTCACGCCCGACCCCGTTAGCCGCAGAATTCCGGGCGATACGCCTGAAGCTGCCGGCAGCACCATAGACTCTTCGCACACGGCTACGACCTCAAGGGTGCAGGTGCATGCATCGACGTCCGCTGCCGCTGAAACCGTCAACGCCGACGTCCCTGCGCTGCAGCCATATCTGATTCCCGCTTCAATCACTTTGCCGCAGGCCGATGCGCAGGGCGTGCGGACGTTCAAGGGGCGGCAATATGCCGATGTTCAAGGGGGCGGCACGGTGTTGCTCGCTGTCGATGCGCAAACCGGGCTGCACCGGGCCCGCCTGGCGAGCGAACTGCAACCCTCGGGGCCAGTGCTGGCGCACGATCCTGCGAACAACCATTGGTATCCGCTGGAGGACTTCGCCGTTTCCGCGCCGCACACGGTCATGCCGCGCAAGAGTCGCCGCTCACCTCGACGCAGTGACGATGAGTTCGAAATGGCCCTCGAGGAGTTGCCACGCAATGACGATGGGGACTCGGAGCAGTTTTACCTGGCTTCCGAATCGATGCCGATCAAGCCTTTCACGGCCGATGAACTGAGGACGATGCGCAGCGAAACGCGTTACTCATTCCTCGGGAATCAGCTCGGTACCTACAACCGCGCGAACAATGGCAAGTACCCGCTGCGAGACGTTGCCGGCAGACCCATTCGCATTCGCAAACTGGAAACCAAAGTGCGTCTGGCCAATGGTGAGCTTTATACGTCGGAACAGATCAAGCCCTACATCAAGTTTGAAGGTCATGAAGATGTCGCGATGCTCTATGAACAAAAACTGCAATGGCGGGTATTCACCGAGGCCGATGTAAAAGTCCCCGGCGAAAAGGCGTTGATCGGCCAGTCGATGGTGGTCGCCAACCGACGCATTGCCAAGGGCGAGGCAATCGGCGTCTACGGTGGCGTCATCACGCCGGCAAGGTTCGTACGGCGTTATGAACAGACGTTCAGCATGCTGGCCGGAATGCGCCTGCAATATGGCCCGGGCCAGATGCTGCCCGACCCACTGTCCATACTGGGTGACAACATCATTTCCCGGATCAATACCAATTTCGAATACAACGAAGCGGGCAAGCCGATTCGTCAGGCGCCGGATGGCTACAACGTTGTGACGGTGCCCTTCGATATCGAGGCGCAACAATGGGTGGGCGACAAGCAGGTAACCCGCGACTTTATCCTCAACATGGTGTTCGCGTCGCAGGATATCCCGGCAGGCACCGAGTTGCGCCTGGACTACAACTACAAAGAGCACCAGATGTCGTGGGCATTTCCTGACTGATCAACCTGCGCTGTCGGGGATGGCCAACGTGACCGTACCCGGCAGCGCAAGAACCGTCAGAACAGGAAATAGCGCTGCGCCATCGGCAGCGTTTCCGCTGGCTCACACCACAGCAGCACGCCGTCGGCCTTGACCTGATAGGTCTGCGGGTCGACGTCGATGTCCGGCAGGTAATCGTTGTGGATCAGGTCGGTTTTCTGCACGTCGCGGCAACCTTTGACCACGGCGATTTTCTTCTTCAACCCCAACGCTTCAGGCAATCCGGCTTCCTGCGCCGCCTGACTGATGAAGGTCAGGCTGGTGGCATGCAGCGAGCCACCGTAGCTGGCGAACATCGGTCGGTAATGCACCGGCTGGGGGGTCGGAATCGAAGCGTTGGCGTCGCCCATCAGGCTCGCGGCAATCGCACCACCCTTGAGAATCAGCGTTGGCTTTACGCCGAAAAACGCCGGACGCCAGAGCACCAGGTCGGCCCATTTGCCGACTTCCACCGAGCCGACTTCATGGCTGATGCCGTGAGTGATCGCCGGGTTGATGGTGTACTTGGCGATGTAGCGTTTGGCGCGGAAGTTGTCGTTGCCTTCGCCGTCCTGCGGCAGCGGACCGCGCTGTTTTTTCATCTTGTCGGCGGTCTGCCAGGTGCGCGTGATGACTTCGCCGACACGGCCCATGGCCTGGCTGTCGGAGCTGATCATCGAGAATGCGCCAAGATCATGAAGAATGTCTTCGGCGGCAATCGTTTCGCGGCGGATGCGGCTTTCGGCGAACGCCACGTCCTCGGCGATGCTCGGGTCGAGGTGGTGGCAGACCATCAGCATGTCGAGGTGTTCGTCGATGGTGTTGCGGGTGAACGGCCGGGTCGGGTTGGTCGAGCTCGGCAATACGTTAGGGAAGCCACAGGCCTTGATGATGTCCGGCGCATGTCCGCCGCCAGCCCCTTCGGTGTGATAGGTGTGAATGGTGCGACCCTTGAACGCGCCGAGGGTGGTTTCGACGAAGCCGGATTCGTTGAGGGTGTCGGTGTGGATCGCGACCTGCACGTCGAACTGATCGGCAACGCTCAGGCAGTTGTCGATGCTCGCCGGAGTGGTGCCCCAGTCTTCGTGCAACTTGAGGCCGATGGCGCCGGCCTTGACCTGCTCGATCAGCGGCTCGGGCAGGCTGGCGTTGCCTTTGCCGGTGAGGCCGATGTTCATCGGGAAGGCATCGGCCGCCTGAAGCATGCGCGCCAGGTGCCAGGGGCCGGACGTGCAGGTGGTGGCGTTGGTGCCGGTCGCCGGGCCGGTGCCGCCGCCGATCATGGTGGTGACGCCGCTCATTAGCGCTTCTTCGATCTGCTGCGGGCAGATGAAGTGGATGTGGGTGTCGATGCCGCCGGCAGTGAGGATCATGCCTTCGCCGGCGATCACCTCGGTGCCGGCACCGATGGCGATGGTCACGTCGGGCTGCACGTCGGGATTGCCGGCCTTGCCGATCGCCGCAATGCGCCCGTCCTTGAGACCGACGTCGGCCTTGACGATGCCCCAGTGGTCGATGATCAGCGCGTTGGTGATCAGCGTGTCGACCACTTCAGCAGCGAGCAGCTGGCTCTGACCCTGGCCGTCGCGGATGACCTTGCCGCCACCGAATTTCACTTCTTCGCCGTAGGTGGTGAAGTCTTTCTCGACTTCGATCCACAGCTCGGTGTCGGCCAGGCGCACCTTGTCGCCGACGGTGGGGCCGAACATGTCGGCGTAGGCGCTTCTGGAAATCTTCATGCTGCGTCCTTCAGGAAAATGGTGGTGAGCCATGGACCCTCACCCTAGCCCTCTCCCAGAGGGAGAGGGGACTGATCGCGGTGAGGCGGCTGTCGGTGATCGGCTCTCTATCTCGGAAGAGGGGACTGATCGCGGTGGTGCGGCTGTAGGTGATCGGCTCCCTCTCCCTCGGGAGAGGGCTGGGGTGAGGGGCGGCGGTGCACGCCGATGTCAGAGATCGCCCATTATTCGTCCGGCAAAGCCGAACACCCGCCGATGTCCGGCGTAATCCACCAGTTCGACTTCGCGGCTCTGCCCCGGCTCGAAACGCACCGCCGTGCCGGCCGGTATGTTCAGGCGCATGCCGCGGCTGGCGGCGCGGTCGAACAGCAGCGCGTCGTTGGTTTCGAAAAAGTGATAGTGCGAGCCGACCTGAATCGGCCGGTCGCCGCTGTTGGCGACTTTCATGTTGACGGTGCGGCGGCCGACGTTGAGTTCGATGTCGCCGGGCTGGATCTGGTATTGGCCAGGAATCATCACTGGGCTCCTTGCAGAATCTTGTAGTAGAGAGCGGTCGGGCGATAGGTGCCGTTCGGGTCGCAGGCGTAATCTGGAATCTGACCCGCGCGGGTGTAGCCCAACGCCTTGTAGAAATCTTCGGCGGGCGAACCGGCTTCGGTGTCAAGGTAGAGCATGCCGCGCTGGTGTTTGCGCGCCTCAAGTTCCAGCGCCTGCATCAGCTGCTGGCCGAGGCCGCGCCGCCGCGCGTGTTCACGCACCAGCAGTTTCTGCACTTCGGCGCGATTGCGGCCGTTGGCTTTCTGGCACAAGCCCAATTGCACGCTGGCCAGCACTTGCTCGTCCTTGACCACCACCCAGAGCAGCACGCTGCCCTTGTTGACGTTGTCCTGCACTTCATCGAAATAGACGCGCGCCTGTGCAGCATTGAGGTCAGCCATGAAGCCGACGCTGGCGCCATAACCGACGGCGTCGAGCAACAGATCGATCAAGCCCTGGCGGTAATGCGCAAAGCTTTCAGCGTTGACGCGGCGCAACTGGGCGGCGTTCATCGGGGTCACTCCTTGTCGGCGTCAGGTGGTTGCGCGCCAGGGTCGAGGGTCAGTTGCATGAAGGTCAGATCGAGCCAGCGGCCGAATTTGGTGCCCACTTGCGGCATCTGCCCGGTGATGCTGAAACCGGCGCGCTCGTGCAGACGAATCGAGGCGGCGTTACCGCTTTCAATAGCTGCGACCATCACATGCTTGCCGCAAGTTTTCGCGCGCTCGATCAGCGTTGTCATCAGTTGCGGGCCGAGGCCGTTGCCGCGCTGATCGCTGCGCACGTAGACCGAGTGTTCGACGGTGTGGCGGAAGCCGTCGAATGGGCGCCAGTCGCCGAACGAAGCGTAGCCGAGCACGGCGTCGTTGCGGTCGACGATTACCAGAATCGGGTAGGCCTGAGCCTGCCGCGCGCTGAACCACGTCTGGCGATTGCCGAGGTCGACGGCTTGCTCGTTCCAGATCGCCGTGGTGTTGAGCACCGCGTCGTTGTAGATCTCGCGAATTGCCGGCAGGTCGGCGTGGACAGCATCGCGAATGGAGTAGGTCATGGCGCGCCTCAAACGATCGGTTGGTGAACGGTGACCAGTTTGGTGCCGTCGGGGAACGTCGCTTCGACCTGGATTTCCGGGATCATTTCCGCGATGCCTTCCATCACTTGCTCGCGGCTGAGCAGGGTGGTGCCGTAGTGCATCAGCTCGGCGACGGTCTGGCCGTCACGCGCACCTTCGAGCAGCGCGGCGGAAATGTAGGCCATGGCTTCGGGGTAATTGAGTTTCACGCCACGGGCCAGACGCCGCTCGGCAACGAGGCCGGCGGTGAAGATCAGCAGCTTGTCTTTTTCGCGTGGAGTCAGGTCCATGGTTCGGTTCCATCAGGGCAGATTTGTGTAATGTCCGTGCAGGGCGGGGTGCCAGTCAGAGCGGCCCCTCACCCTGGCCCTCTCCCGAGGGAGAGGGGACTGATCTCGGTTGTTTTCACTGGCCGGTTCAGTCAGCAGTATTGTTCAGGCAGATGAATTCATTTCAGACGACTCGGTCAGGCTCCCTCTCCCTCCGGGAGAGGGCGGGGGGGGAGGGGCTGGATTTCAGGTGCTCCATATTCTTGGCGCGACAGCCTCACGACCGAGCAACGCAGGTCTTAGCAGTCGCCACACATCAATCAGCCAGGCACGGGCGAGTAACGCTTCAGAGGCCAGACACCGCGCCACCAACAACCCCGGCAACTGCGTCAGATCCCCACGCACTGCGTGGCCCCGCGAGCGACAGCGCTCCAGCAATTCAGCGTCAATTTCACCGGTCACCAGCAGCGTCGCAAATACCGGATGGCCATCCAGACCGATCGGCGAATCGAGCAAGCCATCGCCGCCGACGATGCGCTGGCGTTCATGCCAGAGCAAACGGCCGTCGCGACGAATGTCCAGTTGCGCCTGAAAGTGCCCGAGGTCGAAACGCTCGCCGCTGGCCGGCCTTCCCAGCGCCACCACATCCCAGTAGAACAGCCGCGCATCGCCTTCAAGGTCTATGTTCGTGCTCAGCTCAGCCTGGGCGGCGCTGTAGACGATGGTTTCCTGCGGCAGCCATTCCAGGGTCGCTCCGGCGGCCACGTGCAGATCGAGTTGCTGGTAAGCCGACCCGCCGGCGCGGTACCACTTGGCTGCGCCGGGGCTGGTGATCTGCGCCCAGGCGTTGGCTTCGACGCGGGCGCTGATGTCGAGGCGATCACCGCCGGCAATCCCGCCCGGCGGATGGACGATGATGTGCTGACAGACCTCGGGGCCTTCGGCGTACAGATGCTTTTGCACGCGCAGCGGGCCGAGGTGCCGGCGCATGACGGGCCGGGTGCAATCGCCGAAACGCGCGTAGGCCAGCTCCAGCTCGGCGTGCCAGCTCGGGGTAAACAGGGCAGGTGCAACAGTCGAATTCATGGTGTGTGATTATCGTTAGGAAGCTACAGATTAGACCGGTGCGTTAGATCGTGACCAGCCCGCGAACACCTTCGGCCTCCATATTTTCACCGCGACCCTGCTGGACGATCTCGCCGCGCGACATCACCAGATACTGATCGGCCAGTTCTGCGGCGAAATCGTAGAACTGCTCGACCAGCAAAATCGCCATGTCGCCGCGTTCCGCGAGTTTCTTGATCACCGCGCCAATCTCCTTGATTACCGAGGGCTGGATGCCTTCGGTGGGCTCGTCGAGGATCAGCAAACGCGGACGACTGGCCAGCGCGCGGCCAATCGCCAACTGTTGTTGCTGGCCGCCGGACAAATCACCGCCGCGGCGCTGCTTCATTTGTAGCAGCACCGGGAACAACTCGTAGATGAAACCTGGCACTTCTTTGGCTTCACTGCCGGGAAAGCGCGACAGGCCCATCAGCAGGTTTTCTTCTACCGTCAGGCGCCCAAAAATCTCGCGGCCTTGCGGCACATAAGCAATCCCGGCATGCACGCGCTGATGCGGCTTGAGTGTGGTGATCGGTTTGCCTTCCCAATTCACCGCGCCTTCTTTCGCCGGCAGCAGGCCCATCAGGCATTTGAGCAGGGTGGTCTTGCCCACGCCGTTACGGCCGAGCAGGCAGGTGACTTCGCCGACCTTCACGTCAAACGAGAGGCCGCGCAGGATGTGGCTACCGCCGTAGTACTGGTGCAGCTTGTCGACTTGCAGCATGTTCAACTCTCCCCTGTTGCACACAGAACCCTGTGGGAGCTGGCTTGCCAGCGATCAGGCCGGCATTGATGCCGACTGATCCACCGCTATCGCTGGCAAGCCAGCTCCCACAGGGTTTGTATTTGCAAACTTTAGCGGCCGAGATAGACCTCGATCACCCGCTCGTTTTCCTGCACCTGTTCCAGCGAGCCTTCGGCCAGAACGCTGCCCTGATGCAACACGGTGACGTGATCGGCAATCGAGCCGACAAAGCCCATGTCATGCTCGACCACCATCAGCGAATGCTTGCCGGCCAGTGACTTGAACAGCTCGGCGGTGAACTCGGTTTCGGCGTCGGTCATGCCCGCCACCGGCTCATCGAGCAGGAGCAATTGCGGGTCCTGCATCAGCAGCATGCCGATCTCCAGAAACTGCTTCTGGCCGTGGGACAACAGGCCCGCCGGACGGTTGACCGAGGTGGTCAGGCGAATGGTTTCCAGCACTTCGCTGATGCGATCTTTTTGCTCACCACTGAGGCGCGCACGCAAGCTGGCCCACACCGACTTGTCGGTTTTCTGCGCCAGCTCGAGGTTCTCGAACACGCTCAAGGCTTCGAACACCGTCGGTTTCTGAAACTTGCGGCCAATCCCGGACTGGGCGATCTGCACTTCGCTCATCTGCGTCAAATCCAGCGTTTCGCCGAACCACGCCTTGCCGTGGCTCGGCCGGGTCTTGCCGGTGATCACGTCCATCAGCGTGGTCTTGCCCGCGCCGTTGGGGCCGATGATGCAACGCAGTTCGCCGACGCCGATGTACAGGTTGAGATTGTTCAATGCTCGGAAGCCATCGAAGCTGACGCTGATGTCTTCCAGGGTCAGGATTGTGCCGTGACGGGTGTCGAGGCCCGGGCCGACGCGTTGGCCGAGGCCGATCGAGTCGCGGCTGGTGCCCTCGTCCTTGTTCGGCTCGACCGGGAAGAACGCCGGTTCGAGCATGAATTCAGCACTGGCGGTTACTCTCATTGTTCACCTCGTTTCTTCAGCAAACCGATCACGCCTTTGGGCAGGTACAGCGTCACGACGATGAACAGCGCGCCGAGGAAGAACAGCCAGTATTCCGGGAAGGCCACGGTGAACCAGCTCTTCATGCCGTTGACCACGCCGGCACCGAGCAGCGGCCCGATCAGCGTGCCGCGCCCGCCAAGAGCGACCCACACCGCCGCTTCGATCGAGTTGGTTGGCGACATTTCGCTCGGGTTGATGATGCCCACCTGCGGCACATACAACGCCCCGGCCAGACCGCACAGCACCGCGCTCAACACCCACACGAACAGCTTGAAACCGCGCGGGTCGTAGCCGCAGAACATCAGGCGATTTTCCGCATCGCGCAGCGCCGTCAGTACCCGGCCGAACTTGCTCTGCGCCAGTCGCCAGCCGATGAACAGGCTCGCCACCAGCAGCAACACCGTGGCCAGAAACAGCACCGCACGGGTGCCCGGTTCGGTGATGCCGAAACCGAGGATCGTGCGGAAATTGGTAAAACCGTTATTGCCGCCGAACCCGGTCTCGTTGCGGAAGAACAACAGCATGCCGGCGAAGGTCAGGGCCTGGGTCATGATCGAGAAATACACGCCTTTGATCCGCGAGCGGAAGGCGAAGAAACCGAACACCAGCGCCAGCAGACCCGGCGCCAAGACGACCAGACACAGCGCCCAGACAAAGCTGCTGGTGCCGGTCCAGTACCACGGCAATTCGCTCCACGACAGGAAAGTCATGAACGCCGGCAGACCATCGCCCGCCGCCTGACGCATCAGGTACATGCCCATCGCATAACCGCCGAGGGCGAAGAACAAACCGTGGCCCAGCGACAGCAATCCGGCGTAACCCCAGACCAGATCCAGCGCCAGAGCGACGATGGCGTAGCAGAGGATTTTGCCGACCAGCGTCAGGGTGTACGCCGAGACCGACAGCGCATTTTCCGCCGGCAACAACGACAGCAGTGGCAGGGCGATCAGCAAGGCGAGTACCACCGCGCCGACCGCGATCGTGACTTTCGGCCCGGCCTTTTGTGTGGCCGTGACTAACAGAGGCTGGTTCATCAGTCGATCACCCGTCCTTTCAGTGCGAAGAGGCCTTGCGGACGTTTCTGAATGAACAGAATGATCAGCGCGAGGATCAGGATCTTGCCGAGCACCGCACCGATCTGCGGTTCGAGAATTTTGTTCGCAATGCCCAAGCCAAATGCCGCGAGCACGCTACCGGCGAGTTGCCCGACGCCGCCGAGCACTACCACCAGGAACGAGTCGATGATGTAGCTCTGGCCGAGGTCCGGGCCGACGTTGCCGATCTGGCTCAGCGCTACACCACCGAGGCCGGCGATGCCCGAGCCGAGGCCGAACGCGAGCATGTCGACACGCCCGGTCGGCACGCCGCAGCAAGCGGCCATGTTGCGGTTCTGGGTGACGGCACGCACGTTCAGGCCCAGGCGGGTCTTGTTCAGCAGCAGCCAGGTCAGCACCACCACGAACAGCGCGAACGCGATGATCACGATGCGGTTGTACGGCAGCACCAGATTCGGCAGCACCTGAATCCCGCCCGACAGCCACGCCGGGTTGGCCACTTCAACGTTCTGCGCACCGAACAGCAAACGCACCAGTTGAATCAACATCAGGCTGATGCCCCAGGTGGCGAGCAGGGTTTCCAGCGGGCGGCCGTAGAGGTGACGAATCACCGTGCGCTCCAGCGCCATGCCGATTGCCGCTGTGACGAAAAATGCCACCGGCAGCGCGATCAACGGATAGAACTCGATGGCGTGCGGTGCGTAGCGCTGGAACATCAACTGCACCACGTAGGTCGAGTAGGCGCCGAGCATCAGCATTTCGCCGTGGGCCATGTTGATCACCCCGAGCAGGCCGAAGGTGATCGCCAGACCGAGCGCTGCCAGCAGCAGAATCGAGCCGAGGGACATGCCGCTGAATGCCTGACCGAGCATTTCACCGATCAGCAGTTTGCGTTTGACCTGAGCGAGGCTGGTTTCAGCGGCGGTACGTACGCTGGCATCGCTTTCGACGCCGGGTTCGAGCAAGCCTTCAAGACGTGTGCGCGCCAGCGGGTCGCCGGTTTCGCCGAGCAGGCGCACGGCGGCAAGACGCACGGCCGGATCGGCGTCGACCAGTTGCAGATTGGCAAGCGCCAGGCTCAGAGCAGCGTGAACACTTTCATCTTTTTCGCCAGCCAGTTGCTGGTCGAGGAATTTCAGCTGCGCGGGTTTCGCGCTTTTCTGCAATTGCTGCGCGGCGCTCAGACGGATTTTGGCGTCGGCGGCGAGCAATTGGTGGCTGGCCATCGCGGTGTCGATCAGACCCCGCAGGCGGTTGTTCAGGCGCAGGGTTTTGGCTTGGCCATCGATGCTCAGCTCGCCTTGCTGCAAGGCACCGAGCAGTTCGATGCGCGCCGGATCGGGCTGCGCTGCCCAGGTTTCCAGCAGCTTTGCCTGTTGCACGGGATTGGCCGCGACAAAGTCTTCGGCGTCGCCGGCGTGGGCCAGTAGCGGCAGCAAGAGTGCGATGGCCAGAAAAAAACGGTAGATGGCAGTGGGCATGGTCAGTCGCCTTAACGCGGACATTGTGGGAGCGAGCCTGCTCGCGAAAGCGGTCTGTCAGTACACACAAATGTTGGATGTGCCGACGTCTTCGCGAGCAGGCTCGCTCCCACAGGGAATTGCATCAGCCTCACGCCAGGCGCGAGACTGACATCCAATGACTCAGTTGCTCTTCACCGCATAATCGGGCTTCTTGTCGTTGCCCTGAATGAACGGGCTCCACGGTTGCGCGCGCACCGGTCCTTCGGTTTGCCAGACGACGTTGAACTGACCGTCGCTCTGAATCTCGCCGATCATCACTGGCTTGTGCAGGTGGTGGTTGGTCTTGTCCATGGTCAGGGTGTAACCGGACGGCGCGGCGAAGGTCTGGCCGGCGAGGGCTTCGCGGACCTTGTCGACGTCGGTCGATTTGGCTTTCTCGACCGCTTGCGCCCACATGTGGATGCCGACGTAAGTGGCTTCCATCGGGTCGTTGGTCACGGCTTTGTCGGCGCCCGGCAGGTTGTGTTTCTTCGCGTAGGCTTTCCAGTCCGCGACGAACTTCTGGTTCACCGGATTCTCGACCGATTCGAAGTAGTTCCACGCCGCGAGGTTGCCCACCAGCGGTTTGGTGTCGATGCCGCGCAGCTCTTCTTCACCGACCGAGAACGCGACAACCGGTACGTCGGTGGCCTTCAGGCCCTGGTTGGCCAGTTCTTTATAGAACGGCACGTTGGAGTCGCCATTGACTGTCGAAATGACCGCAGTCTTGCCACCGGCCGAGAACTTTTTGATGTTGGCGACGATGGTCTGATAGTCGCTGTGACCGAACGGCGTGTAGACCTCTTCGATGTCCTTGTCGGCGACGCCTTTGGAGTGCAGGAACGCGCGCAGGATCTTGTTGGTAGTGCGCGGGTAGACGTAGTCGGTGCCCAGCAGGAAGTAGCGCTTGGCGCTGCCGCCTTCTTCGCTCATCAGGTATTCAACCGCAGGAATCGCCTGCTGGTTCGGCGCCGCGCCGGTGTAGAAGACGTTCGGCGACATCTCTTCGCCTTCGTATTGCACCGGGTAGAACAACAAACCGTTGAGTTCTTCGAACACCGGCAGCACCGACTTGCGCGACACCGAAGTCCAGCAGCCGAACACCACGGCAACCTTGTCCTGGGTCAGCAACTGCCGGCCCTTTTCGGCGAACAACGGCCAGTTCGAGGCCGGGTCGACCACCACCGGCTCAAGCATCTTGCCGTTCACACCGCCCTTGGCGTTGATCTCGTCGATGGTCATCAGCGCCATGTCCTTGAGCGATGTTTCGGAGATCGCCATGGTCCCGGACAATGAATGCAAAATCCCGACCTTGATGGTCTCGGCGGCCTGGACAGTCCAGGTCATGCCCATCGCGGCAATGGATGCCGTGAGTGTGAAAGCCTTGATCAAACTGCGACGCTTCATTGTGCGATCTCCATGAACATTGAGTTTTTATGGTTGGCAGATGCGGACGACTGAAGGGTGTTTTGCAAGGGCTGTGCCCGGTCGGGTTTGAGCAAGAAAATGTCGTATCAGAGCGGTCGCTCGCTGAAAGCGTGCACCAGGAATGGACGGGTTGCAGGCGATGGTGCGCCGAGGTGCGCCAGATTGGGGCGCAAAAAAACCGTGCAGGAGCAACCTGCACGGGATTGGCCATGAAGGCAGAGCGGGGTTTCAGGATGGGGTCGAGGCAGACCGCGTTTGCCGGTTCATTCGCGACAGCAGGAGCCGATCGAGCAACCACACCACGACCAGCGATGCCCCGACCAGCGGAAAAATCACCGCCAGCGTCAGCATGATCACCACGCCGGTTTTCCACTTCGGCAGGTCATGGCGCAGCGGCGGCACACCGAACTTGCCTTCGGGCCGACGCTTCCACCAGATCACCACGCCACTGACGGCGCTGAGCAGAATCATCAGGCAGATCAGCAGCACGACGATCTGGTTGAAGGTGCCGAACATCTTGCCTTCGTGGAGCATCACGCCGATTTCCGTGGCACGGGCTACGGTGCCGTAGTGCTCGAAGCGCACATCGGCGAGGACTTTTCCGGTGTATTGATCGACATGCAGGGTGGCGTCGTTGCGTGGGTCGTCGGCGAACACGGCGATGGTGAACACGCCGGTGGCGGTGGTCGGCAAGGTGATGCTGTAGCCCGGTTCGACTTGGCGCGCGGTGGCGATGTCCTGTACCGCTTGCAGGCTGACGGTCGGCGCGGCAGGACCGGCGTGGGCGCCCGCGTGCGCCATGTGTTCGGCGTGGTCGCCGGACATCGGCATCGGCGTGTTTTCCATTGCCCATGGCACGGTCTGGCGCGTGGCGCTGTTGAGGCTGCGGGCTTCAATGTCGGAGGTCGGCACGTTGTTCCACATCGCTGCCGGGAACACGTTCCATACCGCCGCATATTGTTTGCCCCAGAACCCGGTCCAGGTCATGCCGCTGAGCAGCATCACCAGCAACAGGGTCGCGCCCCAGAACCCGGTGACAGCGTGCAGGTCACGCCACAGCACGCGACCGCGGGCATTCAGACGCGGCCACAAAATGCCCGCCGCCTGACCGCGCGGCCACCACAGGAACAGCCCCGAGACCACCAGCACCACGCCCCAGCCGGCAGCCATTTCGATCAGTCGGTCACCGACGGTGCCGATCATCAATTCGCCGTGAATGGCGCGGGCAATAGCTTGCAGGTTCTGCTTGGCATCCTGCTCGCCGAGAATGTCGCCGTGGTACGGATCGACGAATACGTTGAGTTCGTGACCGGCGTTGTTGACCACAAACTGCGCACTGCGCTCGGCGTTCAGCGGCGGCAGGTACTGGGTGACCTGGCCTTGCGGATAGGCGTTTTTTACCCGCTGCAGCAGGTCATCGGCCGGCACCGTGTGATGGCCGGCGGGGACGTTGAGCAGGCTGCTGTACATCAGCGAATCGAGTTGCGGTTTGAACAGGTAGATGATCCCGGTCAGGGCCAGCATCACCATGAACGGGGCGACGAACAGACCGGCGTAAAAATGCCAACGCCAGGCCAGGTTGTAGAAATTCGGTTGGGGCTGTTTCATCAGGTTTGCTCCGCTTGGCTTGGTTCTTCTGGTTGTCTGTTTACCTGTGGCAGCGAGCCTGCTCGCGAAGCGGTTGGTCAGTCGCCATTGATGTTGACTGTGCCGCCGTTTTCGCGAGCAGGCTCGCTCCCACATGGGTGGTGTTGACCGCTAGAAACTCATATCGACTTTGGTCCAGAGCGTGCGCCCCGGTTCATTAATGGCTTGCGGGTCGTTGGCCGGGTAGCCGAATCCGGCGTTGCCCGCCAGGTTCAGATGCTCGGCGTACGCCTTGCCGAACAGGTTGTCGACGCCGCTGCTGACCTTCCAGTGCTTGTTGATCCGGTAGGCACCGTTGAGCGAAAAAACGCCGAAACCTGCGCTCTGGTCGTAGTCCTTGCCGACCACGTTGCCCTTGTTTTCATCGATACGGTGTTGCGCGGCGACCACTCGCCAGAGGGCACCAGCGCTCCAGTCATCCTCGCTGTAGGTCAAGCCGAAACGCGCATCCAGCGGCGGCATTTGCGGCAGCGCCGTGCCATCACTGCTGTTCTTGCCCCAGGCGTAGGCGAGAGTCGCATCGGCTTTCCAGTGGTCGGTGAGCTTGTAGGCCGCACCCACTTCGCCGCCCATGATCCGCGCGTCGATGTTCTCGGCCCGCGAGGTGCTCATGCCCATCATGGCCGGGGAGTAATCGAAGAGGATGTAATCGCGCACCACGCCGATGTAAGCGGAGGCCCAGGCTTCGAGGTCTGCGCGCTTGTAGTTCACGCCGAAGTCGAACTGGGTGGTCTTTTCCGGTTTGATCGCATCAAAGGCATTGACCGAACCCGCCGGTCCGCTGCTCGCGGAAAACAGTTCCCAGTAATCCGGGAAGCGCTGGGCATGGCCCAACCCGGCGTAAAGCGTGGTCGGGCTGTCGGCGAGGTCATGCTCGTAGCGTACGAAACCGCTTGGCAGGGTGTCGGCGCGCGTATCGTCGGCGGTCGGGTTGGGCCGTGACATCATTCCGGAACCGGTGGTTTGTCGGTAATCCCTGGCCGAGGCGCGGTCGAGCCGTGCACCGCTGATCAGTCGATCGCGGTCGGCGGCGTACCAGGTCATTTCGCTGAACACGCCATAGTTATGGAAATCGGCGTCCTTGCTGTACGGCAGCTCCTTGTAAGTGTCGATACCCATCGCACTGCGCTGACGGTGTTCGTTGGTCTGCGCGTCTAGGCCGGTGATCAGCTGAATATCGGCCCAGCGCCAGGTCGCCTTGATCCGCGCGCCGAGGGTGCGGCGGTCGACGTTCGACGCCATCGGCCCGGCCATCATGCCGGTGCCGGACGGTGTGCGCAGGGTGTAGTTGTCCATCACATGGTCGGCGTAGTTGTAGTAGACCTGCGCTTCGAACTTCTCCAATACGTCAGTAATGTTTGATTTCTCGAAGCGCAGGCCGAGGCTCTCACGCAGGAATTGCGCGCCGTCCATGCCGCGTCCGGCATAGCGCGCTTCGCCATCGCCCTTACCGGCGGTGAGCTCGATCAGGGTGTCGGCGTCCGGCGTCCAGCCGAGTGCGATATCGCCGTTCCACTTGTCATAGCGCGAGGCGACGATGTCGTTGTTGCCGTCGCGATAGTCGTCGGAATGCGCGGTATTGCCGATCACCCGCACGTAACCCAGCGGGCCGCCGGCAGCGGCGTCGATGACCTTGTCAAAGCGCCCATGGGAGCCGGCCAGAATGCTCGCGTTGACCCGTGTGCCGAGTTCGCCGAAGTTTTCCGGTTCACGCTCGAACAGCACCGTACCGGCCGATGCACCCGGCCCCCAAAGTACGGTTTGCGGTCCTTTGATCACCGTGAGCTGATCGTAGGTTTCCGGAGAAATGTACGAGGTCGGCGCATCCATCCGCCCGGGGCAGGCGCCGAGCATCATGCTGCCGTTGGTGAGGATGTTCAGGCGCGAGCCGAACATGCCGCGCAGCACCGGATCGCCGTTGGTACCACCATTGCGCACCAGGGCAAAACCGGGGATGGTCTTCAGATAATCGCCACCGTCGCTGGCCGGCACCGGCTGGCGCGGGTCCTTGGGGTTGGTAACGATGGTCAGCGGCGAGCTCGGTGCGATCGCGGTGATCACCGTCGGGCTCAGTTCCTGATTGTGGCCGGCGTGTTCATCGGCCAGTACCAGCGGGGACAGCAGGACGCCGCAAAGCACGGCGGTAGCATGCCTGAAACGAATCGATGATTCGTGCAAAGCGAAAGACGCCGGGGCACATCCCGAGCGTGAAACAGCAACAAACCTGGACATGACAATTTCCATCGAACAGTCGTAAACGACACGGCCGGCAGCCTGAAGCTGTCTTCTCAACCGTGTGCAATCAGCGGTGCGTGTTTACGCGGCGATGGGCGGAGCGCGGGTGCGGGCGCCGGGAAAGAAGGATTGCCGGGCGTGACCCAGGCGTGGCGAGGGCGGGGTAAAGGTATTCTGCAGCGGGACGTTGAACGCGACAAAGTCGCCTGCGCCGGTCAGTGCCGGGCAATTGAACAGCAGGCTGCAGTAGCCGCATTTTTCCCACAGCACATGGTGCGAGGATTGCGGCGGGCAGTGTTCGGCGGACGGCTTGGCGTCGTGGCTGCTGTGGACCATGCCGGGCATGTCGCTCGACATGTCCATGCTCATCGGCATCGAAGTCGAGGCGTGTTGCTCCATCGGCATCGACTGAGAAATCAGTGGGCCGATGAAGATCATCAACATGGCGAACAGGGCGATCCAGCTGCCGCGAGTCAGGTGTTCAGTCTGACGGCGTTGCCGGGTGGGCCTGCTGCCTGGCGAGCGCATGAGCGAGGTCTGCCGGATGGCTTACTGAGCGTGCACGTGCGTCTGCGTGGTTTCCGGCGTTTTTTTCTGCACAGCGACTTCGACGGTGACGTTACCGGCCTTCTCGAAATGCAGCGTCATCGGGAAGCGTTTGCCATCGCTCAGCAGGCTGCGATCGCTCGGGTTGAGCAGCATGACGTGGTAGGCCATCGGTGCGAAGGTCACGTTGCCACCCGCCGGAATCGCCACGCTCGGCACCTGCTGCATCTTCATCAGATCACCCTGCATGATGTGTTCGTGCAGTTGCGCTTCGGGGGCGATTGGCGAATCGACGCTTAACAGGCGGTCGTCGGTATTCCCTGCGTTGTGAATGATGAAATAGGCAGCGACCGTTGGCGCATTCGGTGGTAGTTCCTGCGACCACGGATGCGCGATTTCCAGCGCGCCGGCCTTGTATTCGTGGGCATGGGCAAAACACGCCGGCAACAGCAGCGCAGCGACGATGATGAGTTTTTTCAACATGGCAGTTCTCCAGAACGATTTGAAACGCGGGTTATTGCGCGAACAAATCAGACCAGAGGCGAGGCACGAGGGTTGAGACTCGGCCATTGCTGGCGCGGTGTCGGTTTTTGCAACGAGGCGGGCGCGACGCTGCGATTGCTGTCAAAGCGGGCGAAATACAGCTGCGGCGAATGCCCCGGCAGCGCCACCAACGGCGCCGAGCCCGAGCAACACCAGCAATGCTGCATGTTCGAATGACTGTCGTTGAGCGGCGCTTGCTGATCGCTGGCGCCGATATCGATAGCGACCATCTTCGTACCGCTGCCGGTGCAGAAACTGCTCCAGAGCAATTGTTCGGCCGGAGAACTGGCCGCCTGCGCCATCGCCCCGCTCATCGGCATGGCGAGCATGTTGAACAGCACTGCAAAGCAGGCGATCCAGGCAATTGCTAGCCGGTGTCGGTTCATGGGACAGATCCGTTGGAGTGGGCGATCAGGCGCGGGCTATTTAGCCTGATCAGGGCCGATAAGTAAAAAAGCGTCGTGCGGTTTGGTGTCGCAGTCCGCTGCTGGTTGCTCAGTTCACTGGCACAGCATGAACTTGCATATCTACACCTAGCGTAGCTCGGATCACCGAGAATATTTTGGCCAGATTATCCATGCTCGGATTGCCTTTGGCTGAGAGCATCCGATGCAAGCTTTTGCTGGGTCGCTCGGTTTCCCTTGCCAGTTCTTCAAAGCCAACAGTGGCGTTAATGAGGTCGCGCAGAATAATTCTGGCAATCTCTGGCTCGCCATTCAGAAATGAAGTCGCGGCTTCGTCCAGCAATGCTTGAGCAAACTCCGGATCACGCTGGGCGCGTTCCGCTATTGAATGTTTGTAGCTTCGAGTGAGAACCATCAAATTACCTCCGGCTCTGTTCAGCTTTTTTTCGAGTACGGAATTCGGCTATCAATGCCTTCACCCGTTTGATGTCCTTCTTTTGAGTGGATTTGTCGCCTCCACCGAACAGAATAATCAGACGTTTTCCTTCTTGTATCAGATAGATTCTTTAACCGGGTCCCCAATTTATTTTGTATTCACCCAGGCCATCAAACCATTTGATGTTTGAAGTATTGCCCAATTCCAACCTGACCATCGCATGAGAGACCCTTGCGGCGGCCTGGACACTCAAAGTGGAAATCCACCGGCTAAACGGGCTTGATTCGTCTTCTTGGAGATATTCTTCGAGTATGATCACGGCCGGCCCTGAAGGTAACAAATAGGTTACTTATCATGCAAGCTGTGGATCTTGCCTTACGAGAGGAGCGTCGCCAACGCAGCAAGTGTTTCTTGAAGCGACAGAAACTCCCGATCAACCCCCGGCAACCCCGGCCGCTGTAACACCAACACCGGCACCCCACGCTCGCGCGCGACTTCCAGCTTCGGCTCGGTCGCGTTGTTGCCGCTGTTCTTGCTGATCAACACATCGATCTGCCGCCGTTCGAACAGTGCGCGCTCATCCTCCAACAGAAACGGCCCACGGGCGCCAATCACTTCGCAGCGTTCGTTGCCGGGGTAAACGTCGAGGGCGCGGAGGGTCCAGAACTGGTCGGCGGGGATTTCATCGAGGTGCTGCAGTGGTTCACGGCCAAGGGTGAACAGCGGTCGGCGAAACGGTTTGAGCGCAGCGATCAACTCGGCCCAGTCGCTGACTTCGCGCCAGTCATCGCCGGGCTGCGGCTGCCATGCCGGACGACGCAAAGCCCAGCAGGGGATACCGGTCAGTTGCGCGGCAGTCGCGGCGTTCTGGCTGATTTGCGCGGCATACGGATGCGTGGCATCGAGCAGCAGATCGATGCCTTGGTCATGAATGAATTGCGCCAGACCTTCAGCACCACCGTAACCACCGACACGCACCTGACAGGTCAGATCTGTCGGCACCCGGCCAACCCCGGCGAGGCTGTAAATGTGTTGCGGCCCCAGCGTGCGGGCAATCGCCAGCGCTTCCGTCACGCCGCCCAACAGCAGAATCCGCTTCATGCAAAACCTCCGGCATGCCCGACAACGCCGCCCTGACGATCGATCGCAAACACCTCGATCTGCACCTGCGCCGGGACTACGCTGCGCGCAAAGTTCAGCGCATGCCGGCACACTTCATCGCCGAGCGCGATCCCTGCCGCAGCCGCCATGGCCAGCGCCTGTTGGCTGGTGTTGGCCGCGCGAATGCCGTGCTGCAACGCGGCGTCTGCGCCGATCGCCGCCGCCCAGTCGGCCAGTTGCGGCAAGTCGATGCTCGAATGCCGCGAATGCAGGTCCATGTGCCCGGCGGCGAGCTTGCTGATCTTGCCGAAACCGCCACACAGGCTGAGTTTTTCCACCGGCACTTTGCGCAGGTGCTTGAGCACCGCACCGACAAAGTCGCCCATTTCGATCAGGGCGATTTCCGGCAGGTCGTAGACCCGGCGCATGGTGTCTTCACTGGCGTTGCCGGTGCAGGCGGCGATGTGCAGGTAGCCGTTGGTTTTCGCCACGTCGATGCCTTGATGGATCGAGGCGATGTAGGCCGCGCAGGAAAATGGCCGGACGATGCCGCTGGTGCCGAGGATCGACAGTCCGCCGAGAATGCCCAGGCGCGGGTTCATGGTTTTCAGCGCCAGTTCTGCGCCGCCTTCGACATTCACCGTGACTTCGAACCCGCCGCCGTAACCGGTCTCCGCCGCGAGCAGGCTCAGGTGGTCACTGATCATTTTACGCGGCACCGGGTTGATCGCCGGTTCGCCCACCGCCAGCACCAGACCCGGGCGGGTCACGGTGCCGACGCCGGCACCGGCGATGAAACGCACGCCCGGCTCGGCCAGCAGCCGCACCTGTGAATAAAGCAGTGCGCCGTGGGTCACGTCGGGATCGTCGCCGGCGTCCTTGATCGTGCCGGCTTCGGCGCCGTCCGCGCTCAGTCGGCAGAACTCCAGACGCATCTGCACCTGCTTGCCTTTGGGCAAGACGATCTGCACCGCATCGGCCGCCGTGCCGCTGAGCAGCAGGCGCGCGGCGGCGAGGCTGGTGGCGGTGGCGCAGCTGCCGGTGGTCAGGCCGCTGCGCAGGGGCGCGGGTTGTTCGGCGGTTTCGTCACGCATCAAGGGGTTTGACCAGATCGAGCAGGGTGATCGGCAAAGCCTGGCGCCAGGTGTCGAAGTCGCCGAGCGGCTGGGCCTGGGCGACATGAATGCGCGTCAGCTCGCCGCCGTAGCGCTCGCGCCAGTTCATCAGCGTCAGTTCGCTTTGCAGCGTCACCGCGTTGGCGACCAGACGGCCACCGGGTTTGAGCTGTTGCCAGCAGGTTTCGAACACGCCTTCGCGGGTCACGCCGCCGCCGATGAACACCGCGTCCGGGCGCTCCAGCTCGGCCAGCGCCTGCGGTGCCTTGCCACGAATCAGCTGCAAACCGGGTACGCCCAAGGCATCGCGGTTGCGTTCGATCAGTTGCTGGCGGCCGGCGTCGGCTTCGATGGCCAGTGCGCGACAGCTCGGGTGCGCGCGCATCCATTCAATGCCAATCGAGCCGCTGCCGGCGCCGACATCCCAGAGCAATTCACCGGGCGTCGGCGCGAGTCGGGCGAGGGTGATGGCGCGAACGTCGCGTTTGGTCAGTTGGCCATCATGTTCGAATGCCGAATCGGGCAGTCCGGCCAGACGCGACAAGCCGCGCGTCTCGGCATCTGCCAGGCATTCGAGGGCGATGACATTGAGATCAGCTACCGGCGCATCAGGCCAGCCGCTGGCCATCGCGTCGACGCGCCGCTCGGCGTCGCCGCCCAGATGCTCAAGCACGCTCATGCGACTGGCGCCGAAACCACGCTCGCGCAACAGCTGTGCGACCGCCGCCGGGCTCTGACCGTCATTGCTCAGCAGCAACAAGCGCACGCCGCTGGCCAGATGCGCATTCAGCGCCGCCAACGGTCGGGCCACCAGCGACAACGTCACCACATCCTGCAACGGCCAGCCGAGACGCGCGGCGGCCAGCGAACAAGACGACGGTGCGGGCAGAATCAGCATCTCGTCGCTCGCCACCTGCCGCGCCAGACTGGCGCCGACGCCGTAGAACATCGGGTCACCGCTGGCCAGTACGCAGACTGCTTCACCACGACGTTCCAGCACGGGCGCGAGGGAAAACGGACTCGGCCACACTTGCCGCGCGCCGCCAATGCACGGCGGCAACAGATCCAGCTGGCGCTGACCGCCGACGATCCGCGAGGCGCCCATCAGGGCACGCCGGGCATTTTTGCCCAGGCCCTTGAAGCCGTCTTCACCGATTCCCACAACCGTCAGCCAGGGTGACATCTATATTCCTCTAAACACGCCGTTCCGACGGGCAGACTTTTCATGCCGGCGGACAAAGCAGGCATAATACCGCGCCTTCGCTTGCGAAGCGCCTTTGCCACGCAACCGGTCAGCCCCTTGAACGAACGCCCGACATCTACCGCTATACGCCCCTCGGCCTGTCCGGGGTTGCTGCGTATCGTCCAGGCGCTGGATGGCGGGATCTGCCGGATCAAGCTCAACGGCGGTTCGATCAGCGCTGAGCAGGCTGATGCCGTGGCCGATTCCGCCGAACGCTTTGCCAGTGGCGCGATCGAGGTAACCAACCGCGCCAATCTGCAGATTCGCGGGATCGGTGCGCAATCGGCGGCCTTGATCGACAACCTGCTCGCTGCCGGGCTCGGTCCGCGTACTGCTGCTGGCGACGACGTGCGCAATCTGATGCTCAGCCCTGTTGCCGGGATCGATCGGCAAATGCGCTTCGATACCCGCGCCCTCGCCGAGCAAATCCTCGACACCTTGCAAAACCATCCGCGGTTCCATGAGCTGAGCGCCAAATTCGCCGTGCAACTGGACGGTGGCGAGGCGCTGGCGATGCTCGAGCATGCCCACGACTTATGGTTGTCGGCGTTCGAGCGTGACGGCGAAACCTGGCTGGCCTTCGGCCTGGCCGGCTGCCCGACCGATCGTGCGCTTGGTGCGGTGGTCGTGGAAAACGGCCACGCATTGGTGGTGGCGGTTTTGGAACTGTTTCTCGACCTTGCGCGTCCCGAACAGACACGCATGCGCCATGTGCTGGAAGAACTGCCCGTGCTGGCGTTTCTTGAGCAGTTGAGAAGCCGTGTGCCAGTCAAAGCCATCAGTGACTGGAAGCGCCAACCTGCGCAGGATGATCTGCACGTCGGCGTGCATCCACAAAACATGGCCGGGCGGGCTTATGTCGGCGCGGTCCCGCCGTTGGGGCGACTCAATCCGATGATGCTGCGCGCAGCGGCACAACTGGCCCGCCAGTTCGGCGACGGCAGCCTGCGCATGACGCCGTGGCAAAGCCTGCTGCTGCCCAATATCACGGTAGCGGATGCCGGTGAGGTGCTGCGTCGGTTACAGGTATTGGGTCTGCTGACCGAGGCCACCGAGCCGTTAGCGCGTCTGATTGCCTGCACCGGCTCCAGCGGTTGCGGCAAAGGCTTTGCCGACACCAAGGACGACGCCCGGCAACTGGCGACGCGCCTGCCCACAGCGGTCGAGGTACATCTGAGCGGCTGCACGCGTTCCTGCGCCGCCGCCCACTGTGCCGCGGCGACGCTGCTGGCCGTCAGTCCCGGTCATTACGACCTCTATTTTCGCGATGCAGCGCTGCCGGGTTTCGGCGCGCTGCACGCCTGCAACCTTACTATTGAAGCGGCCGCGACCCTGCTCGCCGCCCGCGCTCGGAGCCCCCTTGATGCTTGATTACATCCGCGACGGTCAGGAGATTTATCGCAACTCCTTCGCGATCATTCGCCGCGAGGCCAATCTGGCGCGCATCCCGGCCGACCTGGAAAAACTCGCGGTGCGGGTGATCCACGCCTGCGGCATGGTCGAAGCCGTCGACGGCCTGCAATTTTCCGAGGGGGCCGGCAAGGCCGGGCGCGATGCGCTGGCGGCTGGCGCGCCGATCCTGTGTGATGCGCGGATGGTCTCCGAAGGCGTGACCCGTGCGCGCCTGCCGGCCAACAACGAAGTGATCTGCACCTTGCGTGACGACAGCGTACCGGAGCTTGCTCGCGAGCTGGGCAACACCCGTTCCGCCGCCGCGCTGGAACTGTGGCGCCCACACCTGGAGGGCAGCGTGGTGGTGATCGGCAACGCGCCGACCGCGCTGTTCTATCTGCTGGAAATGCTCGACGCCGGTGCACCGAAACCGGCGCTGATTCTCGGCTTCCCGGTGGGCTTCGTCGGCGCCGCCGAATCGAAAGCCGCACTCGCCGCCGACAGCCGTGGCGTGCCGTTCGTGATCATGCAGGGCCGCCTCGGCGGCAGCGCCATGGCCGCCGCGGCGGTCAACGCGCTCGCCACGGAGGTGGAATGATGCAGGCCAAAGGACGTCTGATCGGCCTCGGAGTCGGCCCCGGTGATCCGGAACTGATTACTGTCAAAGCCCTGCGCCTGCTGCGCGAATCGCCGGTGGTGGCGTACTTCGTCGCCAAAGGCAAAAAGGGCAACGCGTTCGGCATCATCGAAGCGCATCTGGTCGAGGCGCAGAACCTGCTGCCGCTGGTGTACCCGGTGACCACCGAAGCATTGCCGGCACCGCTGTCCTACGAGCAGGTCATCAGCGATTTCTACGACGAGGCCGCCGTGGCGGTCGCCGAACATCTGGATGCCGGTCGCGACGTCGCGGTGATCTGCGAAGGCGATCCGTTCTTCTACGGCTCCTACATGTATCTGCATGATCGCCTCGCCACGCGTTACGAAGCCGAAGTGGTGCCAGGTGTGTGCTCGATGCTCGGCGGCGCTTCGGTGCTCGGCGCGCCACTGGTGTATCGCAACCAAAGCCTGTCGGTGCTCTCCGGTGTGTTGCCTCACGAAGAGCTGAAACGCCGGCTGGCTGATGCCGACGCGGCGGTGATCATGAAGCTGGGGCGCAACTTTCCCAAAGTGCGCCAGGTACTCGAAGAACTCGGCCTCGCTGAGCGTGCGCTGTATGTTGAGCGCGCGACCATGGCCAACCAGAAGATCGTGCCGATGGATCAGGTCGAGCCAATGTCCTCGCCATACTTCTCGTTGATCATCGTGCCCGGCGAACGGTGGCAAGGTTGATGACGCCGATCACTCCCGCCATCGTCATTCTGGGTCATGGCAGCCTGGCCACCGCGCGGCGCATTCAGCAGGTGTACCCGGCGGCGCAGATTCACGGCCTCGCCGGGCGCGTCGACGGTGCCGATTGCACGTATCAGGAATTCGGCGCGACCCTGCGTGCGCTGTATCAGCAAGACACGCCGATCATTGCCCTGTGTGCGGCGGGGATTGTCATTCGCACGCTGGCGCCGCTGTTGCTGGAAAAGGGCGCCGAGCCACCCGTGCTGGCGGTCGCTGAGGATGGCAGCGCAGTGGTGCCGTTGCTGGGTGGCCTCGGCGGGGTCAACGTCATGGCACGCGACATCGCTGCCGGGTTGCAGGTGGCAGCAGCGATCACCACCAGCGGCGAGTTGCGCTTTGGTACCTGCCTGCTCAATCCACCGCGCGGTTATGCACTGGGCGATCTGGAATCGGGCAAGCGCTTTGTCTCCGACCTGCTTGCTGGCCACCGCGTGCGCATCGAAGGCGCCGCGCCGTGGCTGGATCAGGCGCAGTTGCCGCACGATCCACAGGCGCAGCGCGCGATTCATGTCGGCAGTGCCGAGCGTCAAGCGAGCGCCGATGAATTACTGATTTACCCGCGCAGCGTCGCGGTGGCGGTGAGTGCAGAAACAGCCGACCTGGCGAGTGCCGTGCGCAGCGCATTGCAGCAGGCGAAAGTCGCCGCGCAATCGTTGGCCTGCCTGCTGGCGGCTGATTCCGAAATGGCCTCGGCGACCTTGCGCGAGGCGGCGCAGGAGCTGGGCGTGCCGCTGCGCTTTGTCGCGGCTGCAATGGATGTGCAGGCAATCGCGCTGGCTGCCGTACCGCAAGCGCAAATTCATCTTGTGCAGAATCTGGCCGTTGCAGTGGCCGCCGAGCTGCTGGACCTCGAGCACGTCGGCCGACCTCGCGGGCGTCTCGCGGTGATCGGTCTCGGCCCCGGTGCTGCCGAGTTGATGGTGCCGGCGGTGAAAGCCGAGCTGGCCCGCGCCACCGACGTGCTCGGCTACGAAACCTACGTGCGCATGGCAGGCCCCTTCCGCGACGATCAGGTGCAGCATTGCACCGACAACCGCGAAGAGATGCAGCGTGCCCGTCACGCCTTCCGCCTCGCCGCCGAAGGGCGCTCGGTGATCGTCGTGTCCTCGGGCGATCCCGGTGTGTTCGCCATGGCGGCGGCAGTGCTCGAAGCGTTGCACGAATCGAGCGACCCGGCCTGGCACAGCGTCGATCTGGAAATCCTTCCCGGCGTCTCCGCGTCGCTGGCCACCGCCGCGCAGGCCGGTGCGCCACTGGGCCACGACTTCTGCGTGATGTCGCTGTCGGACAACCTCAAGCCGTGGTCGATCATCGAAAAACGTCTGGATCTGGCTGCGCAAGCGGATCTGGCCATGGCGTTCTATAACCCGATTTCCCGTGCTCGACCGTGGCAATTGGGCCGGGCGCTGGAGATCGTTGCGCAGCACCGCACCCCTGAAACACCGGTCGTGCTGGGACGCGACATCGGCCGCCCGGGCCAGACTTTGCGCACCACCACCTTGGGCGAGCTGACGGCAGATCAGGTCGACATGCGCACGATGGTGCTGATCGGCTCTTCCACCACCTGCACTTTCCCCCGCGCCAGTGGTGGTGATTGGGTTTACACACCGCGCTGGTACGGTGAAAAGCCGAAAAGCTGAATGTCATTCAAGAGCGACGAAGCGAGTAGTAAGTAACTTCGCTTCGATGTGATATCAGTTAACAGTTGCTTTACGGAGCTTTCTTGCTGCCAAACAGGCCGCGTCACAACCAGTGGCGCGGCTTTTTGCATTTATGAGCAGGCGATACGCCAGGGGACAGCTGTTGCCGGATTTTACGTCGATCGACTTTTAATGTTGTTGATTGTTTTCTTCGACATGATTTGGCTTTTTTTAAAGTTGCAGGTTTGGCGCCCGCTCAATCATGTTTGTCGGTCATTTCCATGCTTATTTCAATTTGTCGGATTGAAAGATGATTTCGCATTTCATGAGATGGCCACTACCGGTACCTCTATCGCGGGTTTCGGTGTTACATAAAGTTAAGCAAGGATGATGCAATGGCTTTCAAGGATAGTGGCCCCAGCGGGCGTCACTTTATTTCTTCGCTGGAATTCTCGGTTATAACGCAAGCGTTCAAGGAGTTTTCCGGCACGACGGACTATCAGCTGCTCGGAAAGTTATACGAAGACATCAATAGCGCCGTCGAACTTTCACACAAGCTGAAGCTGGCCAGTTTGTTTCAGGAACAACTTGCGGTGCTGGCCAAGCGAAAAACGACATCTGTTCCGCTGGCTATCGACCAGATAGCGGTCGAATTGCAGCACTACATCTCACGGCTCAGTGCGACCGTAAAGATGCTCTCGGGGGTGGCCAGACCCGCGCCAAAGATCATGCACTTCGTTTGGGTGGGCGGTAGCGAAGTGGGGGCGGTTCAACGCGATTACATGAATATCTGGCGTCAGGTCATGGAGCCTGAGGGCTACCGGTTCAACCTGTGGTACGACAGCGATGCGTTGCTCGCCTTCGAGATGAATCGCGTTATCCTCGACAGTGCCCGGCTCGACGCGATGGAGTCGGGAGGCGAGCAGGTCACCCGCGCGAGTCAGTTGGCTGGCATGATTGAAGACCGCGCCCGGGTGCTCAAACAGCAAATGTTCGAGCATTTGCACCAACCACAGTGGGCGGGCCGCGCAGATGAGGCGCGTATCGACTTGCTGGTCCGCGCGTATGGCAAGGATCGCGCGACATTGGAGGCATTCCGCCAACGATGTCTGAACAGCCACTTGGCAATGGTCGGGCCGCGATTGCGCTTGCGTGATGTTCGACGGGAGTTCGCCGACCACTTTCTGGCGGATGTCTATCAGCGGGAAGTGGCAATGCGCGGCAATTTCGCCGCGGCCAGTGATGTCGTGCGATTGCAGGCCGGGCATCTCGAAGGCGGACGCTACAGCGATATGGATTACCTGCCGCCGCTGGTCGAACGGCTGGGAGGCGTGGATATCTCGGGGTTTGATGATGTGCAGCGCCTCGGTGTGTTGCAGCTGTTGCTCAATCATGACGAGACGCTGATGCCCGGGCGTGAACGCCATCGCTATCCCGACCGGACAGAGGATATTCCCGAGCCGCACAGAGAGGCCTTGCTGGACTTCGCCCGGCGTCGCCCCGGCGTGCATGAAATATTTGTCCCGCCGCAAGTAGTGGACGCTCCGGATAATGGTTTTCGCATGGGCCAGCAATTGGGCGCGGAAATGAATGCACATTTTCTGGCTCAGCCCGACAGTGGCATGACGCTGTCGATCATGCAGATGATTCGCTTCAACTACGACGTTCTTCATCAAGTTGAACAAACCATGGCGTCTTCCGGTTTTGCATGGTCGCAAACCGAGGACTTGCTGACGGTCATTGAAAACATCACCAATGAAATCCGAGCCCGGGCAAATCTGTCGCACTGGGACGATGTCTATCTGGCAGGCCTGTACAAGGCAATTTATGGTTATTACCACGACGGCATTCGCAATCAGGCGGGCGGCACCATCGTATTGACCGGGCCGGGCGCGGCACTCGCCGGATTAAGGGAATACATCGACGCGCATTTGCAGCCGGACGCTTTGAACGCAGTGCTTGCGCAACTGAAGTTGACCGAGGGCTATAACTTCCAGACGGAAGAGGAAACCATCTCAGGCTGGATCATCAAGGGCCGGGATGACGAATGGTTGGCCAAGGAACGCAGCAAATGGCAAGAGGGAAAACTCAAGTCCCGTTATGCCGGGCGAATCCCGGATCTGCTCAAGCAGCAGTCGCTGACGTTCAAACAAGGCTGGCCGATCATCGAAGGCAAGCCCGTGTTGCTGACGTCGGTCCTGCAACAATTGATGGATGATCTGGGTGAACCGTTCATAGCGGCGATGAGGGAAAAGCTCAGTGGCGATATTGCCTTCGATAAAACCTTCTCCGTCAGCTTCGATACGCGCCAGATGATCCTCGCCCAGGCTGGCACTGAGTTGCCTGTCGCCCATGGCGCGGACGTCATCGGCCATCTCAATGAATTGCTGACAAGGATTGCCCACGGTTCGATGCCACTGGAACAACTGAGCCCTGGGGTGCGGGTCTTGCTCGGCGGCATCTTTGGTGCGACGAGCCTCGACGACGCCGGTTTTGCCGATACGTGGCAAGCGGTTCGCCAACTCGCGGTCGACACCGACGGTGGCGGCACCTTCGCCCGTTACGACGCTGTTGAAAAGATCCTGCGCGAGCGTCAGTCGCCAGAGCCACCGTCGCGCCCTGTGGATCATCAGGGCGCTGCCACGCCAACCGCGCGCGAACTCAAGGTGCTGGCGATGTCCGAACCGCTGACGGTCCGTCAATGGCAGGAGCGCATCGGGCAGATCCGCCGCGTGGCGCAGAAGGAATATCGCACGCAGATTCTCCAGCGTAGCGCTCAGGTGCGCGAGGTGTTCGTTGCGGCCGGGGCGCTCTCTTCCAGGCAGTTGTCGCAGGAGTTGCTCCTGCGCACGGCGAGTGAGCCGGGTCGGCGTTGCTACCCATTGGCCTTGCTCATGGCGGCGGCGGTGGTCGCGGGTGAATCGGCGGAGCGAGCATTGGTCGGGCATGTCGCTACAGCCACTGTGAGTCCGCAGGCGCTGAGTTCGCGGGCGTTGCTCAGTGCTCTGGATGAACTGCGGGCGTTGCCCGCCGCCGCCATCGGCACAAGCCGTGGCATGCACAATCTGAGCAGCGCCATGGAAGCGCTGGACGCGCACAGCGCGCCCCGCGTCCTGTTGCTCGATACCGGCGATCATGCCTTGTTGCTGGCGAAAGTGCAGGTGGGGGCACAAACGGCCTACCGGTTCTATGACCCGAACTTTGCGATCTTCGCGTTCGCCAATGGAGCGCAAGTGGCGCGGGCGATCGACGGTTACCTGGGCGCCGGTGACAGCACGCTGGCCCGTCTGTATGGCTTGGGCGATATGGCTTCGGCGCAATTCAACGTGATCGAATTAAATACCGCCGCGATCGCCGAACGGGTGTTGTCGTCCGATTTGCGCGTGAGCAGTTTCCTGCAGAACCTTGCAAATACGGATGCTCAGAACGTGTCGGTCTGGGAAAAACAGGCCTTGGCGCGGACGCGCTCACTCAGTGAAAACGCACAAATGGGCGCCAGTCTGGCCGGGCTGGATGCGCGTTACTGGGCAGGTGAGTTCGAGCAGGCCACGTTTCGTTTACGCCGTGAGCAAAAAGTCGGGCGTGAATATCTGCCGTTGCTCGATACGCTCAAGAGCAGGTCTGAAGGCGAGTACAGCCTGTCGCTGGTGGACGCGCGCAATCCGCAACACGCCGTTGAGGTGATGACCCGCGACGCGCGTTTTTACAAGGTCAGACAGTATGTCGATCGTCTGGTCCAGGCCGCCGCTGGCCAGCCGAACCAGGTAGCTGACGCCGACGGTGGCAGCCGACTGAGCTTTGCCTTTGCGATCCAGACCCTGATCAGTGAGATGCGGCAGCGCGATTACCGCAGCGGCGAGCAAATTCCGCGATTGACCGTCGCTCTGCAAGTCCAGGTGTACGTCAGCTACGCGCAGTTGGGGTTTGGCGTTGTCAGCGATGTGCTGCAGATGGCTAGCCTGGTCAGGCAGGTCGCGGCGGGTGAGCAGGCCTTGCATCGAGCGTCGCTGTCGGGACGTCTGGCGGGACCGCTCGCAACCGGCGTCGGCGTAGCCTTCTCCGTGGCCAATATCGGCTTCGACATCTACAACTTGTCGCAGGCGCAAAACCATGAACAGCGAGCACGGTTTTCAACTTCGCTGGCATTCAACGTGGCGGCGCTGGGGCTGGATGTGGTGGCGCTGGCAGCGGGTGGCGTCGTCGGCGCCGCGGCGGCATCGTTGGCCATTCCACTGCTGGGGGTCGGCATCGGGGTGACCGCGATCGCCAGTAATCTGGGACAGATCATGGACAAGGCCGCCGCCGTCGGCGAGCATTTGTCCCAGATTTATGATGCTTATCAAGCCTCTTATGAAGCCAAGGGGCGCGTACTGCAATTTCCGCCGAAGGCAGTGATCACCGAGCTGGATATGCAGCGTCGAAGGGTGGTGTTCGAAGGGCAGAAGCTCTACCCCTGGAAGGGCAGTGCGCTGGAATTACCGCAATTCGACGATGCCCCGGATAACCGCCACAACGCCATCGACATTCGCGCAGCGTTTGCGCGACCTGCTGTTGCCAGTGTCTGGGGCTCGACGCCTGAGGCGCTGGTGCTGCCGTGTTCGCCGGTCTGTTACTACGGCTATGAATATCAGTTGGGCAGCGCCGGGTATGCGCCGCTTTCCCTCACGCGCTATCCACAGTTACACGACCGGTTGGCACAACAGCTGGAATATGACGCCGAAGGCAATCGGCGGTTCTACCTGTTCAGCACACCTTCGCTACCACACATACTGTTCACGCTGCTGCCGGTCTACCTGAACACGACAATCAAGGTGCAGATGATCGACTCGGTCCGGCAATTGGTGGTGCCGGAGTTACCTTCAGCATGGCAGAAAAAAATCGCTTACCACATCACCGCACCACAAGGTCAATACCAGATCCGGCTGGCCCCGGGGCTGTTGGCGGTGACCTTCGACCAGGCGAAGGGCTGGGAGCGAGTTATCTGGCGGGTGAATGCCTCGTGGGCTCGCAGTGAGCACATCAGCTTTCGTGACAAGCCGCGCGACAGCGCCGACAGTGCGCCCGATCTGCTGGTCGATGGCATTACGCTGAATCGATTCGATGGCTTTATCGAACTGGCCGAAGGGCTGTTCCGGATCGACTGGCAGGACCGCGCTCTGCACCTTGTGGCCATTACGCTCGACGACGAAAAAAACCTTGAAGAGACGGCGGACCAGGACAGCGCTGCAAGCGAGTCACCCATCTCCGTCCCGGCCCCCGTGCTGCGTTATCTGCGCAATCAGGTCAAAACCCGGCGTTTGACGGCAGCTTACTTGCCGTTGCACAAATTCAGGGTGCCCTACCTCCCGGCTGATCGGCAGGTTTTCACTACGGCTTATTACGATACGGCGCGTGACCGGACGGTGTACGCGCGCAATGTGCCGCCAGAAGTCAGTGAAGGCTTGGTACTCGCGGGCGCCAGCGACCGGCATGCGTGGTTCTACCATCCCGATCATGCAACGATCTGGCGTGTCGATGTGAATACCGGCACTGTCCTGCATCGCTACCGTTTGAAAAACCCGAGAACAGCCGCGACCATCGTCGAATGCCTGCAGTCAGCCGATGGCTCTTTGCGTATCTCGCAGCGGCTGCCTGAGGAGCAGGGGCAGGGCGTAACCATCGTCGAATACCGGGTCACCGCGCAGACGATTGAGCTGACGGGCTGCAAAATCACCTTTTCGTCCGAAGACTACTTTTTCCAGCCGGATGAAGCATTGCGACAGGTCGATGTCCCCGCCAGGGACGACACTCCAGGCATGGGCGGCGCTGTCAGCGAGTGGTCGTACGCGCCATTCATAGTGGTGCAAGGTTATACGGGCAAGCGGCTATCGGATCGGGCCTGGATAAACAAAACCACGGGCAAGCGCTGCCTGGCAGGCAAAGACCTCTCCTGGCCCGAGGATTTGCTGATGCTGATGCCGTCCGATCCTCAGAACAATGCCGTGCTTTTTTACAGCCAGCAGACGCGAACGATCAGTCGCGGCACACAGCCTCGCGTCGATTATTTCGAAAACGTGGTGATCGAGCGTGACGTGATCGAGGTGACCCGCACCGGCGGGCTTTACCTGGCGACCAAGGCTGATGGTCGATTGTATGAAGTCGATATCGTCGACGTGCCGCGTGCCGAGGCGATATCCGAGGCGACTGCTTTTCAGTATGGCGTCGAGCCGTTGGCTGTCAGAAGCGATCACAACTGGCGCAATCGGCCGGGCCAACCGGCCGTCCTCCGATTTGCCGGCGTCGGTCAGACATGGCTGCGACAACATCCTGACTGGCTGAGTGCGTTATCGGTACTCGCCAAAGCGTTCAAAGCATCGCCCTTTCCTGTCATCGGTCTGAACGGCCCGTCTGGTGACTCGTTCCTCGCCGCCTGGTGTATCGATGAAAAACTCGCATTAGCCGATACAGGTCGAGACACCGTCTTGTCACTGCTCGGTCTGACCCCGGACAAACAGGCCGTCTGGTTGCTGGACGGTGCGGCAGGGCAGCTCTATCGCCAGCCGTTGAGGGAAGTCGAAGCGCTGCGAGCGGCCTTTGCATCCGGCGATCGCTTGATTGATCCCGGACCCTTGGCGAAAACCGAAAGGGTCTGGCCGCAATGGGCGTTTGTCCAGGTGCAACGGCAGGGTGAAGCGCTGATCGGGCAAACCCGCGAAGGCGTAAACGTGCAACTGCTGGATGGGCAGCCGGCAAAAATCATTGGCGTGGCCAATCATTGGTCCAGCGTTTATGGCGAAAGCCCGGAGCAATTGCGCAGGCGATTGCAAGCGCTGGTGAGCGGACAATCTCATGCGCCGGTTCTGCGCGTCGAAAGTGCTGGCGGACGCTATAAATACTACGTGCCGGAGCTGGACCGGTTGTTCGATCTCTCAGGGCGCAGTGATGGGCAGTGGGCGGTTTTTCTCGGCACTCGCGGATCGCACGGCCCCATACTGTACGACCCGGTTGATCAATTGATTTTCAGCGCTGACCCGATCGAGCGCGTCTGGTTGCCCGAGAGTTATGCCCAACGTGACGAAGCGGTCATGGCCCTTGAAGTGGCCGGTGAGATCACGGAGATCTCGGCGTTACTGCCCGATGGGGTCGATAAGCTGCTATTAAGCTTTGGTGCGCAGAGCTCAGGCTATCTCGTTACGCAGGAGGCTTGGCAGCGCCTGGATTGCATTGTGGTGGAGCCGCGACAGGCCTCGAGCGAGGAGGATCCGCGCATGAACCTGGTGCATCTGGACATGAGTGATTGTGCACGCCTGTTGATATCAACGGTGCAAGGGCATCTGTTGTTCACCGACCCGGATACTGCTTGCACGCTGATCATCCGCAATGTCGAGTCGACAGGTGACGAGGCGCCGGTAGCGTTGCAACTGTCGTGCAGTGTTGATCGAGCGACTTACAGCTTCAGCCTCAGGCAATGGATGGAGAGGGTTTCATTGGCGCACGCCGATGAAACCAACATTGACCTGGGTACAGTCATCAAAAGCTTCGCCTGAGATCGATGACCGGAAGTTGATACACAGGGCGCCGAAGAAGTATTCGGCGCCTGTCTTGATTGTTAACGATGCTGACGAAGTCGTGATTTCCACTCGTTGTGCAATCAGGCGGGCCTGCAAAGGGTAAAGCTCAACGCCGCTGACATGACTGTGTGCGGCGTTGTGTCGTGCGCTTGTTACCGGTGAAGAGTCACGGCAGCAGATAGCCCTTGACCCCGGTAAAAATGATTTGCGCTGCCAATGCGCAAACGAACAGCCCCATCAAGCGGCTGACGATCTGCAATCCCTGGTCACCCAGAATCCGCTCTATGCGATTCGACAGGTACAGCACCACGCCTACGGTAAAACTGGCCAGCGCAATGCTCATGATCGCGGTGAGCTTGTCGTCCCAGTGCGGCTGGCTCACACCCATCACCAGCAATGCACCGATGGTGCCCGGGCCGACCGTCAGCGGAATGGTCAGCGGCACGATGGTGACGTCCTGCTGCACGTTGTCGGCCTGCACCGCCGGCTTGCCCTGCGCCATGCCCAGTGCGGAAATGAACAGCACGCTGCCGGCACCGATGCGGAACGCATCGACGGTGATGCCGAACACATCGAAGATCACCCGCCCGAACAGATACAGCAAGACGCTGGAGACCAGCGTCGCCACCGCGACCTTCCAGGCCAGACGCCGCTGCTCCCTGCGCGAATAACCGCGGGTCAGGCTGATAAAGCACGACAACACGAAGAAAGGGCTGTAAAGCACCAGCATCTTCAGATAAACGCTGAACAGCACGTGAAGCATGATGCAGGCTCACTGGCGGGGGAATCGTAAGGAGTCTATCAGGCACCGCAAAGCCTGTCGGCTTACGAAGGTTGCGTCGAGGTGCGGTTTTGCTGGTCGCGCTGGGCCACCCAATGTTCGATCAATTCGCGTAACTGCGACAACTCCACCGGTTTGGACATGTGCCCGTCCATGCCGGCCTGGCGCGCGCGTTCCTTGTGTTCAGCGAGAATGTGCGCAGTCAACGCGACGATTGGCGTGCGAACGCGTTGGTTGCTGACTTCCCAGGCGCGCAATTGCTGAGTCGCCGAAAAACCATCGAGGATCGGCATCTCGCAGTCCATCAGCACCAGGTCATAACGCTGCGCCTTCATCGCTTGCAGCGCTTCTTCGCCGTTGGCGGCGGTGTCCGGCTGCAGGTTGAGCTTGCCGAGCATGCCGCGAATCACTTTGGTCGAGATTGTGTTGTCTTCGGCGACGAGGATGCGGAAATCGCTGGGCACTTTTGCCGCCGTAGCCGCCGTGAGCACTTGCGGCTGGAACACGGTCTGGCCTTTGTTGCGCTGGTTGAGCTCATCGGCGAGGGTGGTTTTCAGGGTGTAGCCTGCCACCGGTTTGGCGAGGATGCGTTTGATTCCCGAGTTGCGTGCAATGATCTTGCTCGGTGCATTGCTGATGCCAGTGAGCATGATCAACAGAATGTCGTGATTGAGGCTCGGGTCTTCCTTGATCTTGGCCGCCAGCTGCATGCCGGTCATGCCCGGCATGTTCTGGTCGAGCAGCACCACATCAAAATAATCGCGCAGGTGCGCCTTGGTCCGTAGCAGGGCCAGCGCTTCCTTGCCCGACGGCACGGCACTGACATTCAAGCCCCAGGCGCTGCACTGCTGGACCAGCACTTTACGGCAGGTGTCATTGTCGTCGACCACCAGCACCCGCGCGCCTTGCAGCGGGCTGTCGAGGTCCGAGGTCGGGTGTTCGAGGCGATCGGGATCCAGCGGCAGTGTCAGCCACAAGGTACTGCCCTGCGTGGCGCCGCTCTTGATGCCGAATTCGCCGTGCATCAAGCGGATCAGTTGCCGCGCGATGACCAGACCCAGATTGCCGCCCAGGCGATTGGCCGACAGGAAATGCTTGCTGTGCAACTCGGCGTGCATCAGCGCGTCGCGTTCTTCCTGCTCCATCGGCTGACCGCTGTCCTGCACGGCAATGCGCAGGCGCGGCTTGCTGCTGCGCTCGTCAAGGGCGACAACGATCAGCACTTCGCCTTCGTCGGTTTTCTTCAGCGCGTTCTCAAGCAGGCTCAGCAGGGTCTGGCGCAGACGCGTCGGGTCGCCGCTGATCACTCGCGGCACTTGCGGCTGGATAAAGCTGATGAGCTCGACGTTCTGCTGTTCGGCCTTGGCGCGATAGATGCTCAGGCAGTCGTCGATCAAGGCATTGAGGTCGAATTGCACATCGTCCAGTTCGATCTGCCCGGACTCGAGTTTGGAGATGTCGAGAATCTCGTTGATCAGCGTCAGCAGTTCATTGCCGGCGCTGTGGATGGTCTGCACATAGTCGCGCTGCTTGACCGACAGCGGCGTGCCCAGCAGCAGTTCGGTCATGCCCAGTACACCGTTCATCGGCGTACGGATTTCATGGCTGATCTTGGCGAGGAATTCGGCTTTGGCGTTGATCTCGGCATTGCTCGCGGCCAGATCGCGACTGACGCTGAATCGGCTCTCGGTGATGCTGCGCTGACGCTCACCCAGGGCGATACTCATCAGCAGGCCGCTGATGCAGATGAACACCATCAGGGTCATGATCAAGCCTTGCGGCGACACCAGCGTCAGCCCCAGCAGCGCCGGCAGAATGATCAGTGTGCCGATGTTGAACACCACCATTGCCGCGACGAACAGCCGTGCCGGACGGTAGCCTTTTTGCCAATGGTAGACGCCGACGAACAACATGCTCAGGCCGGCCAGTGCCACCAGGGCGTAAGTAATGATGTTAAGTGGCAAGGTGTTGACGAATAACAGAAGCAGGCTGCACGTGACGATGAGCAGGATGTCGCCGAGCAACAACTTGTTCAGCGGGTGCGGGCCGAGCGGGGCGAAGTAGCGGTAAGCGAACATCAGCCCGGCCGGCGCGGTCAGCAGCAACGCCAGGTAAGCGCCCGGCGTTTGCACCGCATGCCAGTTCGGCAGCCATGGCCCGGCGAGGTTGAGCAGCAGCAACAGACTCAGGCCCAGCAGGCCCTCGCAGACCGCCAGCCACAGGCTGCTGCGCGAACGCGAATAGGCGTAGCGCACCAGATTGTGCAACAGCAGCATGGCCAGACAGCCGAACAGCAGGCCGAACAGCAGCGTCTGATTGTGATCGGCCGCGCTCATCACCGCCGATTGCAGGGTGACGTGCGGGCGCAATTGATGATCGGAGACCATGCGCAGATAGACATCGAGCGGTTTATCGCTCTGCGGCAGCGGCAGCATGAAGTCGCTGCTCGGCAGCGGTCGCTCGGCTTGAGGCTGGTCGGTGCCGGTGTTGCGTTGCTCGATCAACTTGTCGCCGTCGAGCATATACAGATTGAGCTGTGAAAGGTCGGGGGCAAAGATGCGCAGCACTTGTTCGTGCTTGCCCGGCGCCAACCTGAAACGCAGCCACAAGGCGCCATCGGGCGCGGACGCGGTGAGGCGCTCGAGATCGATAGGGCTGAATTGATTGGTGTAGCGAGCGGAGCGGATATCGCTCAGTTGCAGACTGCCCTGATCGTCAAGCAATACCGACCAGCCACTGCCTTGTCCGGCCAGCGCCGGGAGCATGCAGAGCAAGGTCAGCAACGTGACGGTGAAGCTTATGGCAATCCTGAGCCAGCGCACGGCGAAATCCCTTCGTAGGTTGATGCCAGAATATAACGATGCGCGGCGGCGGAACAGCCCGGCGAGGAACGGCATCCCTCGCCGGGCGTGGGCCTCAGCTTATTGCTGAGTTTCGCCACGTTCACGGGCAATGGCGCGATAGCCAATGTCCTTGCGGTAGAAGCAGCCTTTCCAGTCGATGGCCGCTGCCAGCGTGTACGCCTGCTGCTGCGCTTCACCCACGGTCGCACCCATGGCAGTGGCGCAGAGCACGCGACCGCCGGCTGTGACGACGGCGCCGTCTTGCAGCGCGGTACCGGCGTGGAAGACTTTACCTTCCAGTTTCGCTGCCGCGTCCAGACCGTTGATCGCCGCGCCCTTGGCGTAGTCGCCCGGGTAGCCGCCAGCGGCCAGCACGATGCCGACGCTCGGACGTGGATCCCACTGCGCTTCAACCTTGTCCAGCGCTTGCGCCAGTGCGGCTTCGACCAGCAGCACCAGGCTCGATTGCAGACGCAGCATCACCGGTTGGGTTTCCGGATCGCCGAAGCGGCAGTTGAACTCGATGACTTTCGGGTTGCCGGCCTTGTCGATCATCAGACCGGCGTAGAGGAACCCGGTGTAGACGTTGCCTTCATCGGCCATGCCACGTACGGTCGGCCAGATCACCTGATCCATCACGCGCTGGTGCACGTCGGCGGTGACCACCGGGGCAGGGGAGTAAGCACCCATGCCGCCAGTGTTCGGGCCGCTGTCGCCGTCGCCGACGCGTTTGTGATCCTGGCTGGTCGCCATCGGCAGGACATTCTTGCCGTCGACCATGACGATGAACGAGGCCTCTTCGCCGTCGAGGAATTCCTCGATGACTACGCGCGAACCGGCATCGCCAAACGAGTTGCCGGCGAGCATGTCGCGCACGGCCTCTTCGGCTTCAGCCAGGGTCATGGCGACGATTACACCTTTACCGGCCGCCAGGCCATCGGCCTTGATCACGATCGGCGCGCCTTTTTCACGCAGATAAGCCAGCGCTGGCTCGATCTCGGTGAAGTTCTGGTAGTCGGCGGTCGGGATCTTGTGGCGGGCGAGGAAATCCTTGGTGAACGCTTTCGAGCCTTCGAGCTGCGCAGCACCGGCGGTCGGGCCGAAGCAGTCCAGGCCACGGGCGCGGAACAGATCGACGACGCCAGCGACCAGCGGCACTTCCGGGCCGACGATGGTCAGGGAAACGTTTTTCTCGGCGAAATCGGCCAGTTGCTCAAGGGCCAGCACGTCGATGGCGACGTTCTCGCACTTGGCTTCGATTGCCGTACCGGCGTTGCCCGGCGCGACGAAAACCTTCTGCACGCGCGGATCCTGAGCCACTTTCCAGGCCAGAGCGTGTTCACGGCCACCGCTGCCAATGATCAAAACATTCATTTCAAAAACCTCGGATGACGCTAATTCTGTTTTAAAGACTAAAGCGCTTCACGCTGTAGGAGGTCGCAATGAAGTCGGTAAATGCAAGGCGGAGTCGACCTCGATGAGCGGAGTTGCCTTTTGGCAATGAGCATCATCGAGGTCGGCTCCAACGCAGCAGATGCCGGCTTCAGTGCGGCCGTTGGCTAGTTAGTGACGGAAGTGGCGCATGCCCGTGAATACCATCGCGATACCGGCCTCGTCGGCTGCGGCAATCACTTCGGCATCACGCATCGAGCCACCCGGCTGAATCACCGCAGTGATGCCAACTTTCGCCGCATTATCCAGACCGTCGCGGAACGGGAAGAACGCGTCCGAGGCCATCACCGAACCGGCGACCTGGAGACCGGCGTGCTCTGCCTTGATCGCGGCGATACGCGCCGAGTTTACGCGGCTCATCTGGCCGGCGCCGACACCGATGGTCTGACGGTTCTTGGCGTAGACGATGGCGTTGGATTTAACGTACTTGGCGACTTTCCAGGCGAAAATCAGGTCGTGGATTTCCTGCTCGGTCGGGGCACGTTTGGTCACGACTTTCAGGTCATCGGCGCTGATCATGCCGATATCGCGGCTCTGTACCAGCAGGCCGCCGTTGACGC
>Ga0308159_1000775_pt1 | contig 59882 bp, 55 predicted proteins | sample PhyCR1_FD_201040 | JGI IMG/M metagenome (GOLD analysis project Ga0308159, IMG submission 201040) | Phyllosphere microbial communities from UC Gill Tract Community Farm, Albany, California, United States - DLSLC.R1 | ecosystem: Host-associated > Plants > Phyllosphere > Unclassified | place: USA...
AGCCCGCTCCCACAGTAGATCGCTGACACCTCCGAGATTCTTGGGAACTTGAAAAAAACCAGCCAGTGCTGGCACGCCACCAATCCACAGCCATGCCGAAAACCTGTGGGAGCGGGCTTGCTCGCGAAGGCGGCAGAGCAGTCATCAGGCCTTTACCGCGTACGTGGCGGAGGTTCATCCGGTGGCAATGGCGCGGTCGTCTCGCAAGCCCACAGTTGCAGGAACGGGTGGCTGCTTCTGGCTGGGCCAACCCATCGGCTGATGAACTCGCACCTTCCATCAATGCATAGCTGATAATCACCGGCCTCCGGGGTTCGGCCCAATCGCAGTGGTTGCAGCGGCGGCAAATGGCTCCGGAAGTGCCAACTGCCGTTTTCCAGCCGTGCGTCGTCGGGTATCTCCATACCAGCACCGTTTCCGCGTACCCGGGCCTGCTCCAGAACCAGCCCTTGGGCCGTGACGCTGTAGTCTTCCTCCCAACGGATTTTTTCGATGCTGTGGTTCCATGCCAAGGTGAAGTGCGCGACGTGCAACTGCGCCCAAATGCTGCCGGCCAGACCCAGGCACAAGCCGATCATGCACACGCCGTCCGGGCCCGCCGCGAGCGCCAGACATGTTGCACGATGACCAGGATCCCCAGTGCGAAGCCGAGTTCGTCGGTCACCGGCAGTGCCACGATCAGCAGGGCGCCGGCGACGAGACTGAGCACCCGCTCCCAGATCAGCATTTTCATTTGCAGAAAACCGGTAGACGCCATGCCCCAGAGACCCACCGCCAGAAGAGTCTTGATCAGCATGTAGGCAGTCGCCCACAGGTTGTCGCCTTGCAGCATCAGCGCCGGGTTGTAGACCGCCATGAACGGGATGACAAAACCTGCCAGCGCAATTCGCACCGCCCATAAACTGATTTTGAAGCCGCTTTCCTTGGCAATCGGGGCGGCGGCGAAACAGGCGAGGGCGACAGGCGGGGTCAGGTCGGCGAGGATGCCGAAATAGAACACGAACATGTGCGACACGATCAGTGGCACACCCAGCTCCAGCAGGGCAGGCGCGGCGATCGAGCTGGTGATGATGTAGTTGGGAATGGTCGGGATGCCCATGCCCAGCACCAGGCAAGTGATCATCGTCAGGATCAGCGACAGCAGCAGGTTGTCGCGGCCAATGGCGAGGATGTAGCCAGCAAATGTCGAAGCGACGCCGGTGAGCGAAACGATTCCGATAATGACGCCGACCAACGCGCAGGCGATTCCCACCGGTACCGCGTGGCGCGCGCCCTCGACCAGCGCATGCAGGCAGATCTGCAATGTTTCGCGGCCGCCCTTGATGAACCAGCACACCAGCACCAGTACCGCGATGACCGCAAAAATCACCCCGATACCGAGCTGGAAAAAACCTGTGCACAGCACACCCAGTGCAATCCAGAACGCACAGCGCAGGCCAAAGCTGTGCACCCGGAAAATGATCGCCGAGCCGAGAATCACGATGGCGGTCAATGCCAGGCCGACCATTCCCGAGAACAACGGCGTGCGCCCGGAAAACAGCAGATAAACCAGGACCAGCAGAGGAATCAGCAAATACCAGCGAGCCTTTACCGCGCCCCATGCGCTCGGGCATTGGTCTTTGGGCAGGCCCTTGAGGTTGGAGCGCTTGGCTTCCAGGTGGACCATCCAGAATACCGAACCGAAATACAGCAGGGCGGGTATCAGCGCCGCCTTGGCGATTTCGACGAAGGGCACATTGATGGTTTCGGCCATGATGAATGCGACTGCGCCCATCACCGGAGGCATGATCTGGCTGCCCATGCTGGAGGTGGCTTCAACACCACCAGCGAACGCGGCGCGATAGCCAAAGCGCTTCATCAGCGGAATGGTGAATTGCCCGGTGGTCACCACGTTGGCAATCCCGGAGCCTGTGATCGTTCCCATCAACGCTGAGGAGGCGACCGCCACTTTGGCCGGGCCGCCGAGTTTGTGGCCGAATAACCCCATGGCGAAGTCGGTGAACAGCTTGATCATGCCGGCCTGTTCGAGGAAGGCGCCAAACAGAATGAACAGGAAGATGTAGGTTGCCGACACATAGGTCGGCGTGCCGTACAGCCCTTCGGTGCCGAATGACAGTTGATTGATGATCTGATCGAAACCATAGCCGCGATGGGCCAGTTCGCCGGGCAGGTATTGCCCGAACAGGCCGTATGCCAGAAAAAGCCCGCAGATCACTGGCAGCGCGATGCCCATGACCCGTCGCGCGGCTTCGAAGACGAGGGCAATCAACACGATCCCGATCATCAGATCGGCCAACGTGAGGTCACCTGAACGCTGGATCAGGTCGGCTTCGAACACCCACTGATACAGCGCGGTGGCGATACCGGCCAGGCTCAACAGCCAGGCCAGCGGTTGCCAGGGTCGGTCTTTACCGTCTGCGGGATAACTGAGGAAGACTACCCACAGCAGGAAGCCGACGTGCACCGCACGCAGCACCTGGCTGGAGAGGGGAGAAAAGGCTGCGGTGACGATCTGGAAAATCGAGAACAGCAACGCTACGTAAAACAGGCTTTTTGGCCAGTCTCGCGGGTTCGCGGAAATACCGTGATGCTCGTCACTCATTGGCTGCCTTCCTCATGACCACGCAAAGGAATCGACGCTGCAGCGGCTGTCACGCCACTGCGCATAAGCGCTTATAAGGCGCCTTTTTCCTTGTAGTAGCGCTCGGCGCCAGGGTGCAGCGCGATCGGCAGGTTTTTCGCGGCCGCTTCCAGTTTGATGTCCTTGGCCGCTGAATGGGAGTTACCCAAACGCGTCAGGTTGTCGAACAGCAGCCGGGTCATGTCGTAGACGACGTCATCAGGCAGGTCGGCGCGAGTCACCAGAATATTGGTGATTGCCACGGTGGGCACGGCTTCGGCCTGTCCGTCGTAGGTGTTGGCCGGGATCATTGCGCTCTGGTAGGCCGGATTGCCGATCTTTGTCACCACCCCGCTCGGGATCGCCACGTAGTTCAGCGGCATCACCGACGACAGGTCACGAATGGCGGCCATGCCCAATCCAGACGACTGCAGGGTGGCATCCAGTTGCCGGTTCTTGATCAATTCCACCGATTCGGCAAACGGCAGATATTGCACCTTGCCCATGTCCTCGTAGGTCAGGCCGGCCGCTTTGAATATCGCCCGCGCATTCAATTCAGTCCCGGATTTAGGCGCGCCGACCGAGATGGTCTTGCCCTTGAGATCGGCGAGGGTTTTGATCCCCGACTCTTTGCTGGCGACGATCTGAATGTAATTGGGATAGGCACCGCCCAAGGCGCGCAATTTGGTCAGCGGTGCTTTGAAACCGGCGTCTTCCACGCCGTTTTTGGCGTCGGCCACTGAGTCGCCCAAGGCCAGGGCCAGCTCGCCGCGTCCGGCCTGCAGCAGATTGAGGTTTTCTACCGACGCTTTGGTGGCCTGCACCGATGTCTTCGAACCGGCAATGCCGTCGCTGTAGATTTGCGACAAGCCGACGCCGATCGGGTAGTAAACCCCGCTGGTTCCGCCGGTGAGAATATTGATGAATACGGCCGCGGCCTGCGCAGCACTGCTAAGGGTCAGCGTGGCGGCGGCCAGCAGGGCAAAACGTGTTTTGATTCGCATGGGGGCATTTCTCCGTCTTGTTATGGTTTTAAGCAGAGTGATTGCACTCTGGTCGGTCCCGGCTGAACGTGATCGCCACTTCAGTTCATCCCCAGCCAGGTCGGCAGCACCAGTGAAATCCAGGGCACGTAGGTGATCAGCACGAGGAACAGCAGCAGAATCATCAACCAGGGCATGGCGGCTTTTACGGTGGCGGGCAAGGACATTCCCGTCACCGCTGAAGTCACGAACAGGTTCAGGCCCACGGGTGGCGTAATCAGGCCGATCTCAAGGTTGACCACCATGATGATGCCGAGGTGAATCGGGTCGATGCCCAGTTTCATCGCGATAGGGAAAAGGATTGGCGCGAGGATGAGGATGATCGCTGACGGTTCCATGAACGCGCCGGCAATCAACAGCACGATGTTGACCATCAGCAGGAACGTCACGGGCGTCAGGCCGGCTTCTATTACCCAGGCAGTGATTTGTTGGGGTAATTGTTCGGTGGTCAGCACGTGGGCGAACAGCATGGCGTTGGCAATGATGAACATGAGCATGATGCTCAGCTTGGCCGAGTCCAGCAGAACCTTGGGTGTCTCGCGAAAGGTCAGATCCTTGTAGACGAACAGAGCGATGAAGGCCGAATAGACGGCTGCCACTGCGGCAGCTTCGGTCGGGGTGAACATGCCCGAATAGATGCCGCCGAGGATGATCACCATCAGCAACAGGCCCCATATTGCCTTGCGCGCCGTACTCAAGAACTCGCGAAGGGTCGCACGCGGCAAGGCGGGGAGGTTTTTCTTCACCGCGACGATGTAGATCGCCACCATCAACGCCGTGCCCAGCAGCAGGCCAGGTACCACGCCGGCCATGAACAACTTGCCGACGGAGGTTTCTGTAGCAGCGGCGTAGACCACCATTACAATCGAGGGCGGGATGAGAATGCCCAGCGTCCCGGCATTGCAAATGATCCCTGCGCCGAAGGCCTGCGGATAGCCGGACCGGACCATGCCGGCGATCGCAATCGAGCCCACCGCCGCGACCGTTGCGGGACTCGAACCGGAGAGGGCGGCGAACAGCATGCAGGCCAGCACCGCCGCGATGGCCAGGCCGCCGCGAATATGCCCGACACAGGCGTTGGCGAAGTCGATCAGCCGGCGGGCAACGCCGCCAGTGGTCATGAAGGCCCCGGCCAGCAGGAAAAAAGGAATCGCCAGCAGCGTGTAGTGTTCCGAGGTCTCGAACAGTTTGATCGCCAGCGAGCGGACCGAATCGGGACTGAAGAAAATGATCGTCATCGAGCCGGCAAGCCCCAGAGAAATGGCAATCGGCACGCCGATGAACATCAGGGCGAACAAGGCTACGAAGAGGAAGGCAATGGTCATGGCTTGTCATCCTCGTGTTCGGCGAGTTTCAGCGCGTCGGCGGCTTCGTCGGCCAAGCCGAGGCCGGTTTGGCGATTCAGCAGGATGCGCAGCAGAATTTCAGCGAAGCGGATGAATACCAGCGCAAACCCCAACGGCACGATCAGTCCGATATGCCACTGCATGACGCCGAAATGGCCGAGATCCTCGGCGCCGATACCGGCGTTCATCAACGTTTCAATCCATTCGAAGCTGGCGACGCCCAGCAGCCCGGCATAGGCCAGACAGCACAGGCAGGCCAAAATGCCGATGTAGCGCTGCACCGATCGCCGCGCCAGTTTGACCAGTGCGTCGACACCGATATGCCCGGCGGTGCGTACGCCGTAAGCCAGGCCGAAAAAAATCAGCCAGCCGAACAGCGCTTTGGTCAGGGCAGTGCTCCAGGTCATGGCCTGCGCCATGCCCATGATCTGATCGCCAACGGCGAACAGCGGAACACTGGCCGCCGGCCAATGATCGGCGAGCCAGTAAAACAGACTGTAGAAATTGTTGAGGATCACGTAGACAAACGTGACGAGGGTCATGGCCGCCAAGAGGAAGACGATGAAGCCTTCCTCGAAGTGTTCCCAGATTCGCCGAAGCGCTTTCATGGATGGCAATCTCACGTCGGTGGAAGACGGGCAGGTTCCGCCCCGGCGGCGCCTGCCGTGCGATTATTGCGCCTGGTTCGCGGCTTCGGCGGCAGAGATCAGCTCAGGACCGATTTCGCCTTCGAACTTCTTCCACACCGGTTTCATCGCATCGCGCCATTGCGCACGTTCTTCTGGGGTGAGCGTGATGATTTCCGTGGTTTTGGCTGCAAGGATGCGCTGCTTGTCGCCCTCGTTCAGTTGCTGGGCTTCCTTGTTCACGTGAGTGGTGACTTCCACGACGATCTTGTCCAGTTCGCTGCGCACGTCAGGTGGCAGGCCGTTCCAGAATTTGGTGTTGGTGATCAGCATGTAGTCCAGTACACCGTGGTTGGACTCGGTGATGTATTTCTGCACTTCATGCATTTTCTGGCTGTAGATGTTCGAGTAGGGGTTTTCTGCACCGTTGACCACGCCGGTCTGCAGCCCCTGATACACCTCGGCAAAACTCATCTTGCGCGGATTGGCGCGCACTGCCTTGAACTGCTCCTCCAGTACCGCCGAGGCCTGTACCCGGAACTTCAGGCCGCGCGCATCAGCCGGTACACGCAGTGGCTTGTTGGCCGACAGTTGTTTCATGCCGTTGTGCCAATAAGCCAGGCCGGTGATGTTTTTGCTTTCCATGGATTTGAGCAGACCCTGACCCTGCGGGCTCAGCTGAAAGCGATCGACAGCGTTGATGTCATCAAACAGAAAGGGCAGGTCGAAGAGCTGGACGGTCTTGGTGTATTGCTCGAATTTGGCCAGCGATGGCGCAATCATCTGCACATCGCCGAGCAACAGTGCTTCCATTTCCTTGCCGTCACCAAAGAGCGAGGAGTTAGGGTAGACCTCGACCTTGACCTTGCCTGGCAAGCGTTCTTCCACCAGTTTCTTGAACAGCAACGCACCTTGACCTTTGGGCGTCTGGTCAGCGACGACATGCGAAAACTTTATGATCACCGGGTCTGCCGCCATGGCCGGGTTCATGCTGCTTACCGCCAAAGCGCAGGCAAGTGCGCTTAACAGAGATCTGAGCATCTGGGTTATTCCTCTTTTTTTATTGTAGTAACAGCTCTATGCGCGGGACGCGTTCGAATGCCGGGACATGCTCAAGTCTAGGCAGAAATATCTGATTTGCCGGGAAAACTGGCGAGAAAGCGCAAAACATCAACTCAGGGTTGGTCTCGCGCCTACAACCAGGAACTCTTCAGGACATGGCATGCGTCCAGTCGCTGCCCGTTCCTCGTGACATTGCGCCACGCGGCTTGCATTTCGAGATCCGGTTTAACTCATCAAGGCGAGTCTCAGCGCTCAATGTTTCACAATATTTCCGATGAGCTCATCCCATGTCGTGGTTGCTGGGAACAGTTCAAGCAAAAACGCCGTGAACGCTTTGACATTCGGGCTACCGCAGTCCCCGTTGCGAGGTCAGCACATGTTCAAGCTGATGCTCGAGCACGGCTCTGTGCGCGGCCAATAGATGTGCCTGCGCCCACTCAAGATCCGGGCGCAACCATTCCAGCGCATCCTGAGCAGTGAACGCCAACAGACGCTGTCGTTTCATCTCGGCATCTTCATGGGTGATCAGTGCCAAGCCATCACAACTGTTATAGGTTTTGCTGACCTGAGCGAGCGCTGCGAGAAAAATCGGCCGAGGCTCGCGCGCTGTGGTGTAGGCAAGGTTGCGCGAATGGATCGACATTCCGGTGTCGAGGGCCTCATACCAGCCTTCCACTGCGACGAGCATGCGCCCGTTGTGTTTGACTTGGTCAAACACCCTCGAACGCATGACCAGATGCAGCGGCAGATGAGTCAGCGGTGGCAGGGTGCCCATCGACCAGTTGGGTGACCACCCCCAGCGTACCGGCAAGCAGTCCAGAGTCCCGTCGCGGCGATAGATGCCATGGACCCGCATACCCGGTTTGATCAGATTACGCCGCTCAGGTGGTGCTTCGCCTGAAGTGTCGTCTTCTGCCAACCCGACTTGTGCATCTACGTTCGCCGTCTCACCGGTGACCAGAAGAGAAGCCATTTGGTGCGCTGCGGCGTGTTGAACGATGTACTCACACATGGCGAATCTCCTGGTCGGCAGGGCTTTGTGCACTGCACGCACCTCGGGCGTTTGTGATGTTGTGCTGCTCTGGGACAGGCGGGCGGCGGAGGATATTCATATCGCCAGATCCTCGTCCCAGCACACCGCCTTCGACTCGTGCCATTGCACCTCGGTGACGCCGAAACGCTCGGCCATGGGTTTCGAGAACCGTTTCAACGGAGGCCGGCCGGGCTTGGGAATCGGCGTCAACCCGGCGTCGCAACTTGCCCACTGCCAGGCATCCGCATTGTTCATCAATTTGGCGCGGATGATGAAGGATTTGGGCACACCGTGGAGTCGGTACTTGATCATGTACAAATCTGTCTGGCTCATGAGGCTCTCCTGTTGCTCATGAAAGAGGGATGCCCCTCGTGCCAGGAAATTCATAGATTTTTCTAACAACTCGACATGCGTTCGTATCGGTTGAAAATAAGTTATACAGACCGCGCTTCTGGTATAAGGAACTTTTGTTTTTCACTGAGCTAGTTTGTGGAAAGAAGCTAAGCGGAACGACAAAATCAAATGAAGTTAGATGCCGATGGTGGCATTTAAATATTATTTTTCTTCATGATGAATATTGCTGCGTTTATTAAGCAGAACCGTGCAATTTCGCAGTTGATACAACTAAGTTGGCACGCAAGTGCAAGTACTCTGAAGGTTCTGTTAATCAGGAAGTCTTGCAAACGAAGCGGCAATCGAAATTTTTTCTGTACAAGTTTAATTCGCCTCATGTAATGGTTGATGACCCGATTGTGCCTTGACAGGAAGAAGGGCCATGGAAAACGACGACCTGCGTCAAACTTGTACAAGTTGCAACAAGCTGTACAGAACCTCGCCGCAAGCAGAGCGTTACAAGGCAAGCGCCGGCCATGCGGGGCTTTGTGAGACCTGTCTCCAAACCGAACAGGAGCGGGTGATCGACGAGCGTTTGGCCCTGTGCGCCGCGAAGATGCTGGTGATTGATCGTCAGTTCAAGCCACCGGCGAAGCGCTGATGTCGTCGTCGGCTTTCAAGTAAAGCGGGGCGCCGGACATGCCGATGCCCATCAGTTTTGATTTGTCGTTTTATTGATCACTGTTGGTGCTGCGATCAATCAGCCAAGCAATAAAAACCACGAAGGGCTTCCACAAGATTGCTCCGCCAATTATTGCTGTCCAACCCAGGCAAAGCCACGCTCACCCTTGAACCGCCCGCCGCTCAATAACCCAGTACAAAAACGCCTATGCGATGGGCCAGTAAATCAATAATGAAATCCACGACATCGCTGTCAACGCCGCGCCGTGCGCGTACTCACATCCACCCAGACCGCCAACACCAGAATGCTGCCCTTGACGATCATCTGCCAGTAACTATCCACGTCGAGCATGGACATGCCGTTGTCCAGACTGGTGATCACCAGCGCGCCGAGGAGGGCGCCGTAGACGGTGCCGGAACCGCCGCGCATGGAGGTGCCGCCGATGAAGCAGGCGGCGATAGCGTCGAGTTCGCCCATGCTGCCGGCCGAGGGCGAACCGGCGGCGAGGCGTGCGGTGTTGACCACGCCGGCGAGGGCGCACATCACGCCCATGATGCCGAAGATCCACAGCTTGACCGCCTGCACATTGATCCCCGACAGGCGCGTTGCTTCCATGTTGCTGCCGACCGAGTAGACCCGGCGGCCGAACACGGTCTGGCTGGTGACGTAGCTGAACACCCCGAGCAGGATCAGCAACAGCAGCACCGGCACCGGAATGCCGTCGTAGCTGTTGAGGGTCTGGACGAAACCGGCGAGCACCGCGCCGATCACCAGCACGCGAACAACATCACGCACCAGTGAATGCGCCGCCAGGCCATGCAGGGCGCGATTGCGCCGTTGTTTCCAGGTCAGAAAAATCGTCAGCACGAACAGCACAATACCCAGGCCAGTGCCGATCGCGTGGGGCAGATAACCCTGGCCGACGTAGACCAGCTCCGGCGAGACCGGGGCAATGGTGGTGCCGCCGGTAATCCCCAGCAAAATGCCGCGAAACGCCAACATGCCGCCCAGGCCGACGATAAATGACGGGATGCGCAAGTACGCTGCCATGTAGCCATTGGCGAGACCGATCATCAGGCCGCACAGGGCGACCAGACTCAGATTCGCCAGCAGCGGAATGTGATAAACCACGTCGAGTATTGCCGCCAGACCACCGAGCAGGCCTAGCAATGAGCCCACCGACAAATCGATCTCGCCACTGATGATCACCAGCACCATGCCGCAGGCGAGGATTCCGGTGATCGACATCTGCCGCAGCAGGTTGGAAAGGTTACGCGGGGTGAGGAAGCCGCCCTCGGTCTGCCAGCTGAAGAACAGCCAGATCAGCACCACGGCGAATACCAGCGCGAGCATCTTGTAGCGGGTGAACAGTTGTTTGACCTGATTCATTTACGCGGTTTTCCGATCGTTATTGTTATGGCTGCCGGGCTGGCTGAGCGCGGCGGCGAGCACCTGTTCCTGGGTCAACTCATGGTTAACGAAGTCACCGCGCAACTGGCCCTCGCCGATCACTAATACGCGGTCGGACACGCCGAGCACTTCGGCCAGCTCCGACGAAACCATGATGATCGACACGCCTTCGGCGGCCAGCGCGGCCATCAACTTGTAGATCTCATACTTGGCGCCGACGTCCACGCCTCGGGTCGGCTCGTCGAGAATCAGCACGCGCGGTTTGGCCAGCAGCATTTTCGCCAGAACGGCTTTCTGCTGGTTACCGCCCGACAGGCTGGTGATCGGCAGGGACGGACTTGCGGTCTTCAGATGCAGACGGGAGATTTCCCGGTCGATGCAGCCCAGTTCCGCTTCGGCATCGATGCGGGTCAGATTCGAATAGCTTTCCAGCACGGCGAGCGTGATGTTCTGGCCGACACCGAGATCCGGAATGATGCCCTGGCGCTTGCGATCTTCAGGGACCAGGCACAGGCCGGCGCGGATCGCCTTGAGCGGCGTGCGCGTGTCGATCGGTTGGCCGTCCAGCCAGACGTCGCCTTCGTGACGCCCGGGGTAAGCGCCGAACAGCGCAGTCACCAATTCGGTCCGGCCGGCCCCGACCAGCCCGGCAATCCCGAGAATTTCGCCACGTTTGAGGCTGAAGGAAATGTCGTCGACCCGTTTGCGCCTGGGGTTGTCGACGTCGTAGCAAGTGATGTGGCGCGCCTCGAAAATCACCTCGCCGATCTCATGCGGCTCGCTGGGGTAAAGATTGCTCATTTCGCGGCCGACCATCTGCGTGATGATCTGTGGAATATCCATGTCTGTCATGGCGGTGGTGGCGATGTGTTTGCCGTCACGGATCACCGAAATGGTGTCGCATACGGCGGCGACCTCATCGAGTTTGTGCGAGATGTAGACGCAGGCAACGCCCTTGGCTTTGAGGTCGCGGATGATGTCGAGCAGCACTTCGATTTCCGAGCGGCTCAGGGCCGAGGAGGGCTCATCGAGAATCAGCAGACGCGCCTGTTTGTTCAGGGCCTTGGCGATTTCCACCAATTGCTGGTAGCCGCCGCCGTACTGCGAAACCGGCAGCGACACGTTCATGTCCGGCACTTTCAATTCACGCATCAAGGCTTCGGCACGGTGGATCATCGCCGGGTAGTTCATGCGCCCGCCGGGCAGCGTCAGCTCATGGCCCATGAAGATGTTTTCGGCCACCGACAGATCGGGCACCAGGGTCAGCTCCTGATGGATGATGACGATGCCGGCGGCTTCGGTTTCGCTGATTGATTGCGCCCTGAGCGGTTGGCCGTCCCAGAGGATTTCGCCGTCCCAGGTGCCATGGGGATAGACCGCCGAGAGGATCTTCATCAGCGTCGACTTGCCGGCACCATTCTCGCCACACAGACCCACGCATTCGCCGGGCCGAACCTTGATGTCGATGCCGTTGAGCGCTTTGACACCGCCGAAGGTTTTGACGATGCCGTTCATTTGCAGCAGATAGTCGGACATAACCAGGGCTCGTATTCCAGGAGCTCAGAAAACACGGAACCTGTCGGAGCGAGCTTGCTCGCGAAGGCGTCAGCACATTCGTTCACGATGCAAGCTGAACCAGCTTCTTCGCGAGCAAGCTCGCTCCCACAAGGTTCCTCATAACCAAAGGATCACTGCCCGGCAATCTGTGCCTTGGTGTAGAAGCCGTCCTGTTCGAGCAAGTCGATGTTGTCCTTGGTCAACGGCGTGGGTGTCAGCAGGATGGTGTCGACCTTTTTGCTGCCGTTGTCGTACTGCGAGGTGTAGGCCGGTTTCTCGTTGCGTGCCAGTTGCACCGAGAGCCTGGCCGCTTCGGACGCGATGAGTTTCAGTGGTTTGTATACGGTCATGGTTTGCGTGCCGGCGATCACGCGTTTGACCGCCGCGAGGTCAGCGTCCTGCCCGGAAATCGGCACTTTGCCGGCCAGTTGCTGGGCGGCCAGCGCCTGAATCGCACCGCCGGCGGTGGCATCGTTGGAGGCGACGATGCCGTCGATTTTGTTGTTGTTACGGGTCAGGGCGTTTTCCACAATGCTCAGCGCTTCGGTCGGGTTCCATTCCTTGACCCATTGCTGGCCGACAATCTTGACATCGCCCTTGTCGATGGCCGGTTGCAGCACCTTCATCTGGCCTTCACGCAGGATCTTGGCGTTGTTGTCGGTCGGCGCACCGCCTAGCAGAAAGTAATTGCCCTTGGGCGCTGCTTTCAGCACTCCGCTGGCCTGCATTTCGCCGACCTTTTCGTTATCGAAGGAAATGTAGGCGTCGACATCGGCGTTGAGAATCAGCCGGTCATAAGACACCACTTTGATCCCGGCTTTCTTCGCTTCGGCCACCGCGTTGGTCAGCACCGTGGCGTTGAATGGCACGATGACGATGACATCGACGCCGCGAGAGATCAGGTTTTCGATTTGCGAAATCTGCTTCTGCTCGTTGGCGTCCGCCGATTGCACGAAGACTTTGGCGTCCATTTTTTCCGCCGCCGCGACGAAGTAATCGCGATCGCGCGACCAGCGTTCCAGGCGCAGGTCATCAATCGAGAAACCGATTTTCGGGTGGGTAGCGTCAGCCATTACCGGCAGGGCCAGCAGCGCCAGGGCACTGGCCAACAGCGTACGTTTCAGGTTCTTCATGGTGGTGCGTCCTTTTATTTTTGTTGGAAAGACACGGCCTGACGATGAATCGGGCTGGTAGAACTGTAGAGAATCTGCCGGCGCAGCAGGCACAGAATTGTCGTGCAATTGTCACAGCGTCGTTGCGTCGGCAGAGGGTCTCGGCAATCAGCGATAGAGGTAACGGTTGACGATATTTTCGAGCATTTCCTGGCGGCCACTGACGGCTTGCGGGTTCAACTCGTTGGTGAACGCGTGCTCGGCCAGCGACTCAAGATTGAAATCGCCTGCCATCACCGCTTGCCCGAACGGCTGACGCCAGCCGGCGTAACGTTGATCCTTGAGGGTCTGCAGTTGATCGTTCTCAACCATCGCGGCGGCGCGTTCCAGCGACAGGGCAAGGACGTCCATGGCGCCAACGTGACCATGGAACAGGTCGATCTCGTCGAGGCTCTGACGGCGCACCTTGGAGTCGAAGTTGAAACCGCCATTCTTGAAGCCGCCGGCCTTGAGAATTTCATAGGTTGCCAGGGTCATTTCTTCGACGCTGTTGGGGAATTGATCGGTGTCCCAGCCGTTCTGTGGATCGCCACGGTTGGCGTCGATGCTGCCGAAAATCCCCAGCGAAGCGGCGGTGGCGATTTCGTGATGGAAGCTGTGACCGGCCAGGGTCGCGTGGTTGGCCTCGATGTTGACCTTGATTTCCTTCTCCAGGCCGTACTGCTGGAGAAAGCCGAACACCGTGGCGCTGTCGTAATCGTACTGGTGCTTGGTCGGCTCCTGCGGTTTGGGCTCGATCAGCAGGTCGCCGGTGAAACCGATTTTGTGCTTGTGCTCGACGACCATGCGCATGAAGCGCCCGAGTTGTTCGCGCTCGCGTTTCAAATCGGTGTTAAGCAGGGTTTCGTAGCCTTCGCGGCCACCCCACAGTACGTAGTTGGAGCCCTTGAGGCGATGCGTTGCGTTCATGGCACTGAACACTTGCGCGGCGGCGCAGGCGAACACTTCCGGATCGGGATTGCTCGCAGCACCGGCGGCAAAACGCGGATTGCTGAAGCAGTTGGCCGTGCCCCAGAGCAACTTGATGCCGCTCTGTTCCTGATGCTGCTCTAGGCGATCCACCATTTGCGCGAAGTGTTCGCGGTACTCCTTCAGCGAGTTGCCTTCGGGGGCGACATCCGTGTCGTGAAAGCAGTAGTAATCGATGCCCAGTTTGCTGAAGAACTCGAACGCCGCTTCAGCCTTGCCGATGGCCAGTTGCATCGGCTCGCCGCTGCGTTGCCAGGGGCGTTTGAAGGTGCCGGCGCCGAACACATCGGAGCCCGGCCAGACGAAGGTGTGCCAGTAGCAGGCGGCCATGCGCAGGTGTTCGCGCATGGGTTTGCCGAGGATCAGTTTGTCGGCGTCGTAGTGGCGGAAAGCGAGGGGCGAATCACTGTTCGGGCCTTCGTAGCGAACCGGCTCGATATGGGGGAAATACTGCATGGACGTTGTCCTTGTTGTTCTTGGCGGTGTCTCGATACTAGCAACGGCCCCGCATCTGCTGATTATGAAAAGCCTCAACAGCGAGTGCGATTTTGCGTATTGAGATTCGGCGGCTTCGCGCCTAGTCTTTGTCCATCGTCGCCGCGACATGGCGGCCCGGAACAGCATAAAAACAATGAAAAGCTTACCGCCCGTGCACCGCATTGCCCTGTTATTCAACGGCAGCAAGATCTACGACCGTGGAATCATCAGCGGCATCGGCAACTATCTGAGCAGCACCCGCGCTTCCTGGGACTTGTTTCTGGAGGAGGATTTTCTCTGCCGCTTGAAGGGCATCGAGCGCTGGCAGGGTGACGGCATCATTGCCGACTTCGACGATCCACTGATCGGCGAGGCGCTGGCCGATATTCATTTACCGGTGGTGGCGGTGGGCGGCTCCTACGAGGATGCGCGCGCCTATCCGAAAGCGATTCCCTACGTCGCCACCGATAACAATGCCTTGATCAGCCTGGCGTATTCGCATCTGGTCGAGGCGGGGCTGCAGCGCTTTGCCTGTTTCAGCCTGCCGCAGGCGCAAGCCAATCGCTGGGCGCAGGAGCGGGAAAAAGCCTTTCGTAAACTGATGCAGCGCGACGGCCTGCACGCTGAGGTCTATCGCGGCATGGGCACCAGCGCACCGCTATGGGACAGCGCCGTCGAACAACTGATCGCCTGGCTGCACAGCCTGCCCAAACCGATCGGTATCATCGCCGTCAGCGACGCCCGCGCTCGGCAGTTGCTGCAAGCCTGCCTGACCGCCGGCATCGCCGTGCCGGAGCAGGTCGCGCTGATTGGCATCGACAACGACCCGCTGACCCGCAGCCTGACGCGTGTGCCGCTGAGCTCGGTGATTCAAGGCACCGAAACCATGGGCCGCACCGCCGCGCAGCTGCTGCACCAGATGCTCCACGGCATGCCGTCCACCGGCACGCAAATCCTGATTCCGCCGGACGCGGTCAATGTGCAGGTGTCGAGCCTGCATCAGCCGCTGGGCAATCCCTACGTGATGCAAGCGCTGCTGTTCATCCGCCAATATGCCTGCCAGGGCATCAAGACCGCACAGGTGGCGGCCTATGTCGGCGTGTCGCGCTCATCACTGGAAGCGCATTTTCGCGCTGAGCGCGGTTGCAGCGTGCATGACGAAATCTTGCGTTTCAAACTGGCGGCGGCCACCAGTGGTTTGAAAAACACCGATGCTGCGATTGCCGACATTGCCCAGGCCTGCGGCTTCAAGTCTGCGCAATATCTGCACACGGTGTTCCGTCGCGAGTTCGGCTGCACGCCCCGCGAATATCAGCAGGGCGGGGCGTAGCGCTGCGAAGACTTACGCCAGCGCAGCGGCACTGGCTCTGGAGCGCCAGGCAAACGCCAGCACCATCAGCAGGCCCAGAGCGGCCATCGCCGCCCCGGCCAGAGAAATCGCCGGATAACCCAGCCCGGCATTGATCACCGCGCCACCCAGCGCCGCGCCGATCGCGTTGCCGAAATTGAACGCACCGATGTTTACCGCCGAAGCCAGATTCGGCGCGTCCTTGGCCGCTTCCATCACGCGCATCTGCAGCGGCGGCACCAGAGCGAAGCTGGCGAAACCCCAGATCAGAATGGCGACGGCGGCCGGCAGCGGCCAGCGCATCAGCACAGTGAACGCCAGCAACACCACAATCAATGCGCTCAGCGACACGATCAGGGTGCGGTCGATCGAACGGTCAGCCGCCTTGCCACCCCACATGTTGCCCAAGGTCAAACCGACGCCGAACAGCACCAGCATGGCGGTGATGAACGCGGCGGAGGCGTGGGTTTCGCTGCTGAGAATCGGTGCGATGTAGGTGAACACGGTGAACATCGCACTTGAGCCGACCACGGTCAGGGCCAGCGCGGCCAGCACCGGACCTCGGCCCAATACACTAATTTCCGCCAGCGCACCCGCGCCTTGCTCTGCTTTCAGGTTGGGCAGGGCGAACCACAACGCGACCATGGTCAACACGCCGAGGCCAGTAATACCCCAGAAAGCAGTGCGCCAGCCGAACAACTCGCCGAACCAGGCCGCCAGTGGCACACCGCCAATGGTTGCCAGGGTCAGGCCCATGAACATTGCCGCCACGGCGCCGGCACGTTTTTGCGGCGCGACCACGCTGGCGGCAACTACGGAGCCGACGCCAAAGAACGCACCGTGATTGAGCGAGGTGATCACTCGGGCGACCATCAGGCTGTAGTAATCGGTGGCTAGCGCCGACATCAGATTACCCAGGGTGAAAATCGCCATCAGCCCGATCAGCAGGTAGCGCCGGGGGATCTTGCCGGTGGTCAGGGTCATCAGCGGCGCGCCGAGCAATACGCCCAAGGCGTAGGCGCTGACCAACAACCCCGCAGCGGGAATGGAAACGCCGAGATCGGCAGCGATGCCGGGCAACATGCCCATCGGCGCGAACTCGGTCACGCCGATGCCGAAGGCGCCTACAGCGAGTGCAACAAGTGGTGGATTGATACGCATGGAAAGTCTCCTCATCTATGCCGCCAATGCTACGATCCATCGTTTTAAGGCGGTAGATAGCGATTTTGGCAATCACCTTTGCGCAAGAGGCACGAATGGACTTCAACGGCAGGTCAGGCGAAATGAGCGTGTTCGTCACCGTGGCGCAGGAGGGCAACTTATCGGCGGCCGCGCGCGCATTGGGGCTGACACCCTCGGCGGTCAGTCGCATCATCGCCCGCGCCGAACAGCGACTGGGCACGCGTCTTTTGTTGCGCACCACCCGCGCACTGACTTTCACCGCCGAGGGCGAGGCCTTCCTGCGCGGTGCCCGGCGGATTCTGGCCGACATGGACGAAGTGGAAGGGGCCATTACCGATCAAGGCGTCCCCAAGGGCCGCTTGCGTGTCAGTGCCGCCCTTGGCCATGGACGGCTGACCATTGTGCCGCTGGTCGCAGCCTTCACCGCCCGCTACCCGAACATCGTCGTCGACCTCAGCCTTGGCGACGAAGTCGTCGACATCCTCGCCGGTCAGGCGGACGTCGCCATCCGCTTCGGCCATCTGCCCGACAGCCCACTCACCGCACGCCGGCTCGGCCACACCGGCCAGGTGGTTGTGGCAGCGCCTGACTATCTGCAACGCCACGGCACTCCTCTGCAACCCGAAGACCTGCTCAAACACAACTGCCTGCGCTTCAACTTCCGCCGTGCCGAAGCCAACTGGCCGTTCATCCGCGACGGCCAGGAATTTTCCCTGAAGGTCAGCGGCAACATCGAATGCAGCAGTGGCGAAGCATTGGCCCAGTTCGCCCGACTCGGCGCCGGCATTGCGCGCATTGGCGAGTTCACCGTCAGGGAGGATTTGCAGCGCGGCACGCTGATCGCGCTTCTGCAAGCGTGGAACCCCGGCGATGAGGAACCAATTCATGCGGTGTTCGTCGGCGGCGCAGCGATGCCGGTGCGGGTGCGGTTGTTTGTGGATTTTTTGCTGGAGCAGCATCGGATATAGGCGTGCTGCGCGGCATTTGCTTCACTCGTTCGCAAGATTTTCCCGCGCCCACTGCTCGGCCGTCGTGACCTGTATCGTCTGCTGCTCATTGAACGTACCCGCTTTCGGCCACGCCACACCTCGACCTTGGGCAAACACCGCGCGGTACTTTTTGATGTGATGCGTAGGGTCTTTTTCCAGTTCCTGCATCAGGTGCGGCACTGTCCAGACGTTACGCTTGAAGGGCCGCCCGAGCACGCGTTCGAGAAGGCTCGCAACCTGTCCATAGGTCAGCGTGTCGCCAGACAGATACACGATCTCGTTGCGCAAGCGCGGCTCGAAAAAAACGATTTCTGCGGTCAGCTTACCGATGTCGCCCGGGGTCGTGAGCGTCACGCTGGTGTCCAGGCTGCCCAGGGCGTTGACAGTGCCATTCTCAAAATCAACGACTTCAAACACTGGCTCAAACAGGAAACTGGTGAACATGCCGGTCGAGATGATCACCCATTCGGTTTTGTCCTGCGCGCGCAGCAGTTCGCGCACGTCGAGCTGAGCATCGAACAGATCCTGCGGACTGCCCCGGCCGATCACCTCGAAATCTACGCCAAACTGCCAGGGAAAGTAGCGCTTGATGCCGGACTTGAGCGCGGCGGTCGCCAGCTTCATCGGCGTCTCGCGACCGGCGACCATGCCGGCGCAGCCGATGACGGTATCGAACGGTGCGAAGACTTCGGCCAGTTGTTCGATCGAATCGTTGACCAGATCTGCCGCCACCATGTGCACGCCGAGCCTGCGCAGTTCATCGATTTCGGCTTTCTTTTCCGGCACCTGACTGTCGATCGTCGAGGCCCTGAGCAGGACGCTGATCGTGCTGCCGGGCGAGCGCTTTGCCACGCGCGCAAGGTTGCGCAACACCGGCAGGCCGAGCTCACCTGCGCCCAGGACGAGAATGGATTGCGGGGAAGGGGTGGTCGATTCGGTCATGATGTCTCCTGGGATCTGCATGTAAGATCGGCAAATGCTGGCACGATCGGGCGGCATTCAGAAGAAGGCACACGCGTGATACCAGGTGAAGAAATGACTGATCAGCAAGCGCTCAGTGAGGCAGAAGCGATCTGCCAGACGCTCAGACGAGACGATGATGGCGTGCGTCGCGAAGTTCTCGCTCACGCCGGCAGCCGTTGGTCTCTGGGCATCCTCCATGCTCTGGGTGTGTACGGCACGATGCGCCATGCCGAGATCAAACGGCAGATGACCGGCGTGACTCAGCGCATGTTGACCAAAACCCTTCGTGCGCTGGAACGCGACGGCCTGCTGACCCGGCGAGAGCTCGACCAGGTGCCGCCGCACGTCGAGTACGAACTCACGCCATTGGGTATGGGATTGCTGGTGCGGATGTCGCCGATCTGGACCTGGGTGGTGGAAAACGTCGAGGGGTTCCGCCAAGCACGACGTACATTCGATAGCCAGACCGGCAGGAAACCTTCCTGGCAAATTCCTGTGCCGGCGCGGGACGCTTCTGAAGCGTCAGACTGATGGTTCGCGCTTTAACTCGTCGGCACGGCGAACACGGCACTGGCGCGCGCGACCGTTCGCTCACCGACATGCAGACTGACGCCAGCAAACGCCAGTTGACGTCCTTTTCTGGAGTACTCAAGACGCACTTCGAGCCATTCGTTGATGTGCACCGCGCCGAGATAATCCAGGGTCATGCTCGCCGTGATCAACGGCTGCGGCGGATCGCTGGAGAAGGCCATGGCGTAGCCCATGCCGACATCGGCCAAAGTCGCCAATACACCGCCATGCAAAGTACCGCGACCATTGGCGTGGCGGGAGTCGGTCAGCAAGCCCAGTTCCAATTGCAGCCCCTGACCCCTTGCGTAGATCGGGCCGAGCAGATCCAGCAACGGGCTGCTGCGGGTGAATGGAGTGAAGCCTTCGGCAATGGCCGTGGTGTTCATGTTCCCATCCTGCTACGGGGGACTGACCTGTGCGATTGAGCGAGGAATCGCAAGACGGGGCAAGCACTATGCGAATGTGGAATTTACTGCGATAAGTGCGCGAGACATGAAACTGACAGGCAAGGAGCCACGGGTGAATATTCAAATTCAAATCGCAAAAGATGCGGATGCGCCGGCTATCAGTAAAACGATCATCAAGACGCTCCGTGAGAGTAATGCTGGCGACTATCCAGCCGAAATCCTTGATCGAGTGATGGAAAGTTTTTCGCCCTCGAAGATCCTTCGCTTGTTGGCTGAACGTCAGGTGCTGGTCGCTGCGCTCGACAGTCAAATCGTCGCAACGGCGAGTCTCGATCGAGACGTTGTTCGAAGTGTATTTGTCGACCCGAACTTTCAGGGAATGGGTATTGGCAGGCAATTGATGGAGCGCATTCAGTCCCTCGCCGTGGGCGCTGGTTTCGAACTGCTGCGCGTTCCTTCCTCAATCACCGCAGAAGGCTTTTATGCTTCGCTTGGCTTCAAGAAGATCAGAGATGAACTTCATCAGACGGAGCGCACGATCATCATGGCGAAAACGTTGAAACGTTAGACCGTCAATGCGACGACACAAACGGCGAAGCAGTCGTCGGTGCCGGCAGCGCGTAGGCCTGTTTCATCCACGCCACTTCCGCGAGCGGCGTGCGGCCGAAGAGGCGTTTGAAGTCGCGGCTGAATTGCGAGGCGCTTTCATAACCGACCAGAAAGGCAGTTTTTGCCGCAGTCAGGTCGTTACGCAGCATCAGCAGTCGCGCCTCGTGCAATCGCGTCGACTTCAAATATCGCATCGGCGAGGAATCGGTGACCTTGCGAAAGTGCAGATGAAAATTCGGCATGCTCATCTGCGCTTCCTCGGCCAGGGAGGCGATCCCCGGCATGGTGATATGACGCTGTTGGACTGCCGGATCGGATCGAAGTACTGTCTGATCCTATCAACAAGGTTCTGAATCCAGTTGTTTAGCGCTGGCGCCCAGAAAGCGGGAAAGTCCTGCAGGTGTCAAACCCGCAGGACTTTCGCCTCTTGGCAACACGCGCTTAGGCTGCGCGACGACCCGGTGTGCGGTCCGATCCATCAGCGGCCAGAGCCTCACCCAATGGGGTGCGGTCTGAGCCGTCGGCAGCGATGGCCTGGCCTTGCGGGGTCTTGTCATAACCGTCTTCAGCCACCGCCTGGCCCTGGGGCGTACGCTGCGAGCCATCGGCGGCAACGGTCTGCTGTGGTTCGCTGACCTGGGTGAAGAAACGCTCTTGCTGATTGCTCGGTAGTGCGAATGCGCTGGCGCTGAGGGTGAAAGTCGCGACGGCGATCAGTTGGTTTACAGTTTTCATGGCGGTGACTCCGGTCAAATGGGATTGAGGTCCGGGTCGTTCAGATCAGTCTCTGGTTAACCCGTTGCAGTGGTGTGTTCTGCATGGGTTCAGATTAGGGGGCAGGGCGCCGGTGGCGTTAGGCGGATACTGTTGGCGATTTGCCTGATTCTGCCTGATTGAAAATAGCCATCGACTTCAAATCGTAGATGTGCTGACTGCAGAACATGCAGGGTAAAGTCAGATTCAGCCTTCCACCCACCCCGCATGTAACTGCACAAACCGCACCTGCAGCCATTCGATAAACACCTGTACCTGCGCCGGCAAATGCGTGCGGCTCGGGTACAGCAGCGATACTGGCCGAGGCGCGGGGCGCAGCGGTTGCAGGATCTCTACCAATGCTCCGCTGGCCAGATGCTCGGCCACCGCGATACCCGGTGCCTGAATAATGCCGAAGCCCGACACGCCACACTGCACATAGGCGTTCGACTCGGTGACGGTAATGCCTTTGCGGCTGACATAGGTTTTCTGCTTGCCCTCAACTGAAAACTGCCAGGGCAAGGTGCGGTTGTTCTGGCCAGACAAAAAGTTAACGCCTTGATGGTTCACCAGCTCTGCAAGCGTTTCGGGTGTGCCGTGCTCGCGCAGATACTCGGGCGCGGCGCAGGTGACCATGGTCGCCTGCGCGATGGGGCGGGCGATCAGGGTTGAATCAGGCAACTCGCCGATGCGCAGCGCACAATCAATGCCTTCGCCGACCAGATCAACCGTGCGATCGGTGACGCCCAGCACCATGTCGATGCCGGGGTAGGCGTCGGTGAATTCGCGCAGGCTTTTGATGAATTCCAGCTGCGCGAACGCGGTGGGGATATCGATACGCAGTCGGCCGGACAGCGTGGCTCCGGTGCGATCGAACATCGTGGTGGCGGCGGTGATCTCGGCCAGGATTTCCTGTACCCGCTGATAGAAAAGTTCACCCTCGGCGGTGAGTGCGACTTTCCTCGTAGTGCGCTGGAACAGGCGCACGCCGAGTGAGGTTTCCAGCTCCTGAATATAGCGAGTGACCTGCGGCCGGCCGATATCCAGTGACTGCGCCGCTTTGGTGAAACTGCCCAGCTCCGCCAGTCGGGCGAACAGGCGCATCGATTGCAGTAATTCCATGACTTTCCCGGTGAGCTTCAATGTCTGGCTTTGTTGCCTCAGAGTAGAACAATTCTGTCTGTTTCCAAGCATTTATTGCGTTGGCATAAAAGCCAATCATGGGCCCAAGGCAAACCTGCTCAGGGTTTGTGGCCAATAACGCATTTGGAGACTCATCATGAAAGCGTGGTTACTGAAAGATTTCGGGCTCGACAATCTGCAACCGGGCGAGACGCAAACGCCGCAGCCCAAGGCTGGCGAACTGCTCGTCAAGGTCGGCGCGGTCTCGCTGAATTTTCGCGACAAGGCCATCGTTGACGGCATCTATGAGCCGCACCTGGTGCCGAAACCGCTGATCCCGGTAAGCGATGCCGCTGGTACCGTGGTTGCCATCGGCGACGGCGTTACCCGCTTCAAGATTGGCGACCGGGTCAATTCGCATCTGTATTCGCGCTGGCTGGACGGCGAGCCGGGGCCGAATGAGCCGGATTATTGCTTTGGCTCGCCGCTGCCCGGAGGCCTCGCCGAATACATGATCATCCACGAGGACAGTGCCGTCGGTGCGCCGGCCAACATGAGCGATGAAGAGGCGGCGACGCTGCCGATCGCCGCGCTCACCGCGTGGTACGCACTGGTCGATTTCGGTGCCATCCAACCGGGCCAGACCGTGTTGGTGCAGGGCACCGGCGGCGTATCGATTTTCGCCGTACAGATCGCCACGGCGCTGGGCGCCAAAGTCATCGCAACCTCAAGCAGCGATGACAACCTGCATGCGGTAAAACGTCTGGGTGCTGTCGCCGGTATCAACTACCGCACCACGCCGAACTGGGCGGACGAGGTGCTGAAACTCACTGACGGCAAGGGTGTGGATCTGCTGCTCGATGTGGCGGGAGGCAATGGCATCAATCAGTCGGTAGCAGCGACCAAGGCCTCGGGGCGGATTGCGCAGATCGGCTTTCTCACAGGGCAGACAGTCGAGCTGAACCTGATGCCGCTGATCTTCCGCCAGACCACGATTCGCGGCATCGCGGTAGCACCGCGTTCATCGTTCGACCGGATGAACGTGTTCCTCGCCGAGCACGACATTCGCCCGGTGATAGACCATGTGTATCCGTTTGAACAAGCGCGCGAGGCCTATGAGCATCTGGCGAAAGGGGCGTTTGGCAAGGTTGTGATCAAGGTGGGCTGAAGCAAGTGAGGCGCCAGGGAAGGCGCCTTTTTTCTCGTTTCAGGTTTGCGGTTCGCCGGGCTCAACCATCGCGCGCCATTGCTGCACACTCGGGCGTTGCTGCATGCGCGCGTGCCATTCGCGCAGTGCTGTGCAGTCTTCGGGGACTTCCAGCTCAACCAGCGCCGAGAAGATCATTGCGCCCAACACGGCGATATCGGCCATGGAAAAACTGGTGCCGGCCACGAACGGCTGATGACGAGCGGACATTGCATTGTTTGATGAGTTGATCGGCAGCTACGAAAGCGCTGGGCTGATGTCGGCGGATTTCGCCAAGTAGCCTGCCAGTCGTGCCGAGATCCACTGCCGGCTGTAAGCCAGCACATGGTCAGCAGTGGCTGTGGGGAAGTGAATGAACCCATGCGGACACTCCGGCAGCCTATGCATTTCCACCGGCGCCGTGTGTTGCCAGCGCTCGGCGATGAGCAGCGTGTCATCGCGCAGCGGATCGAGCTCACCGGCAAACAGCAGCGCTGGTGGCAGCCCACTGAAGTCGCCATACAGCGGCGACAGCGGGGGCTGACGTCGTTGTTCATCGCTGATATCGGGGGTAAGCAGGCGTAACGCTTCGACCATTCCCGGGCCGTCAAGCACCAGAGTATCGGCCGGCGCGGTGCGCACACTGGGCGTGCCGGTCAGGTCATAGACGCCGTAGTAGAGCAGCGCACCGCAGATCCGTTGCAGCAGCTGCGGCGAAGATTTGAGGGCGAGCAGGGTGGCCGCTGCCAAATGCCCGCCAGCCGATTCACCGACGACAACTACGGGCAAACCCGCAAACTCATCACCGTTCAAAATGCCGCGAGTGGCGCGCAGGCAGTCTTCCAGCAAGCCCTCGATCGGCGTCGACACGGCCAGCCGATAATCAACCGACACCACCGCCACGTCGCAGGTGTTGACGATGGCGATGTTGAAGTTGTCGTCCATCTGCGCATTGCCGATCACCCAGCCGCCACCATGGAAATCCAGCACTACGCCTTTGGCTTTGCCCTTGGGGCGGATAATCCGCACCGGCACCGTGTCGATGGTCTTGCACTCAGCCGCCAGCCCATGCTGGCGCAGCTTGCGGCCACCACCCACCTGACCCGCGCGCAGCAACGCCTGGATCAGCCGTGGCGTGAGCCGGTTGCGGATCTTGAACCGCGGCAGCCAGGCGAGCTTTTTGTTGAACGCCCGAATCTGCGCCAGCTCGCGCTCGCCTTGTGGCCATGGAAAATCGCTCACAGGCGATTCTTCATCAGGATCGAGCAATTCAGCGCCGCCGCGACGCTCAGCCATGCCAGGTACGGGAATAGGATCAGCCCGGTGACCACGTCAAGTTGCAGGGCGAGTACCACCATCACCGCAACCACCACCCACAGCACCGCCAGAATCACCAGCGCCGCCAGCACCTGATGTGCACCGAAGAACACCGGCGTCCACAGCGTGTTCAGGGCGATTTGCGCGGCCCACAAGGCCAGCACCGTTTGGCTGCCGGGGATCAGGCTCAGGCGATAACCGGCCCAGGCCAGCAGCAAGTAGATGATCGTCCACGCTACGGGAAAGGCCCAGTTGGGCGGGGTGAAAGAGGGTTTAGTCAGCGATTCGTACCACGGGCCGGGTTTGAACATCACGCCGGTGGTTGCCGCCGCCGCGCAGGCCAGAAGGAAAATGAAAAAGGTCATTGCCAGTCCTTAGCTGTGATCAGCTGTTATGGAGAGTTAAGAAGAGGACGCTTCGCTGCGCAAAAAGTTTGTTTGAACATGCAATTTGGCAGCGAGGTTGAACTAAAAGCTGACTGCTGCGTCAGGATAAACACTGCCATTTACCCACCGACGCGGACGACATCATGTACACCCATCACATCGAATATCGATTCAACGGCGAGCCTCGTACTTATCTGCTCGAACTCAAGGAAGCGCAATTGGCCGAGCACGATGCAGCGATGCACCTACTGGAACTGCATCTGGGCGATGCGGAGAACAGCCTGGTCATGCCCACGGCAGACTCGACGCCAGAGCAGGTTGTTGAGCAGGCTGAGCGCGTCGGTTTGACGGATATTCGGGTGATCAGCCGGACTGCTTGACCTTCACGGCCCTTCGCATTCCAGGCCGCTGTCCCCACCACTGCAATAGCGATCCCGCCCTCGTTGCTTCGCTGCATAAAGCATCTTGTCAGCCGACTTGATCAGGGTGGCGGGGGTGACGTGCTCGTCTGCAGGCTTGGCCACTGCAATGCCTGCACTGGCAGTGACGTGACCCAGCGGATGAGCCTTGTGCTCGAGCGCCAGGGATCGAACGGTTTGAAGTATGTCCTGAGCCACAAGCGCCGCCCCTCGAATATCGGTGTTGGGCAGCAACACGGAAAACTCCTCGCCGCCATAGCGCACGGCCAGATCACCCGGTCGCTTGACCGCTCGCGCAATCGCTTGGCCGACAGCGGCCAGGCAGTCGTCACCTGCCGCATGCCCGTAGGTGTCGTTGTAGAGTTTGAAGTGATCAACGTCGAGCATGATCAATGAAATCGACGAACCCTGGCGTCTGGCCAGGCGAATCTCGTCGGCCAGCGCAGTGTCCAGACGGCGGCGGTTGGCCAGTCCGGTCAGGCTGTCGGTCAGCGCCATGTCCTTCATCGCCTGGTGCGCCTTGCGCAGATCCTTTTCCATCACCATCCGTTGGCGCAGTTGCCTCAGAACAATCAATCCGAAAACCGTGAACGCGGTGATCACCGACAACAGCACGAATCCGGTTTTGATCAAGTCCCAACGCCATGGCGCAATGATCGATTCGCGAGAAAGTCCGGTTTCCACCACCAGTGGGTACGTGGTCAAGGCTCGGTAGCCATACAGACGCGGGGTGCCATCGACGATGGCCCGGACCTCGGCAATACCTTGGTTGGATAAGGGCAGGTAGCGCTTGAACACTTCACTGTCGGCGAGACTCTGACCGATCACCGAGGCGATGAAGGGCCGACGTACGAGGATGGTGCCATTGCGCAACGCCAGTACCAGTGCACCCTTGTCATCAATCTTGAAATCGCCGTAATAGTCGACGAAGTAACTGACCTTGATCGTTCCCAGCAGCACGCCGGCGAACGAGCCGTCCGGGTTATTCAAGCGGCGGGAAATCGGGATGATCAGGTCATCCGTGGATTTGCTTTTGACGACATCACCGATGCGCACGCTTCGATCGGTGTGGGTGCGGTGGTACTGGAAATAATCGCGGTCGGCGTTGTTGGCCGGGTCCGGGATAATTTCCTTATCGGTGACAATCCACTGCCCGTCCGGGCCATAGATGAACAGGCCGTGCAACTGCGGCATCAGTTTGGCTTGCTGGACCAGCAGCTTATGAATGCGAGGCACGTTGATGTTTTGTAAGCCATCGCCTTCCACGCGCTCGCCCAGCGCGGCGGTCAACACGTCTACCTGGCGAATGGCGTCCTCGGCATGCTGCGCCGTTGCCCGAGCGAGGTTGGTGACTGAATTGCGGGCAGACGAAAACGCAGAATGGTAGTCACGCCACGTCCGCCATCCTTCGACACCCAGAAACGCCAGAATGACCGTCAGCATGAAGATCACGGTCAGGCGGAAAGCGGCTATCTCGCTGGAAGCTTTGATGGGAGCGGGTTGTGCGGCGTCATGCCCTTTCGTGTCGGGCAGTTTGCAACCGAGCATTTGAAGATCCTTATGCTTGTCATCTCGCATCTCTGAAAGATGACCTTCCTTCTCCCCTTGGAATTCAATCTATTGCCCTGGCCAAGCGGCGGCCGTTGGATCGTTCCAAGCCTTGTCGGGTCAACATCTCCAATGGAAGCGCTCTTTGAGGTGAGACTTGTGAGTGGAATCATCACGGCCCGTGACTTGAACATCGATCTGCAAAATCCCAGCGAAACCGACCTGTTCAAATGGTTGCTTGCCAGTTTTCTGATGGGCAAGAGGATTCAAGGTGCGATCGCAGCGAAGGCGTATCAAGTCATAGTAGAGCAGCATCACAAAGACACGCCGCAAAAGCTTGCGCAGTGTACTCACCGTCAACTGGTGTCAATGCTGGGGCAGGCGCGTTACGTGCGTTACGACGAGAGCACGGCGTCGCGATTACTCGCGTTGGCAGACAAGCTCAACAGCGAATACGCCGGTAAGGTCGGTCACATCGTGGCGGCAAGCGCGGATCGTAAGGCGCTGGAGAAGCGCCTGTCCGAGTTCGAGGGGATAGGGCCGAAGACCGTCGAGATCTTCATGAGGGAAGCGGCTGCTGTGCTGTTCTGAATGTGCGAATTGTGTACGCCCGACGCCTCGACGCCAGGATCACGGCGCAATGAGTTTCCCCGCCAGTTCGCTCATCATGATCAGCGTTCCGCCGGCGAATATCGCGCAGCCCAGCACAAACTGGAGTCCAGGGGCGACGATCGGCATGAAGGGTGACTTCCGGTTTTCAAGCGTTTTCATGTAGTCCTCCCGTTAACGATGAAATCCTTCAGCCACGTCGAGTGATCGGGTGCGCGCCGCCAATGCGCGCCTGGCAACCACTGGCATCGTGGGCGAGGCGTCGTCGATTGTTGCTGGCTCGTCGGAAGGCGGAACTTCGGTCTCGTCGGCGACGTTATTCGGCAGCAGCGTACCCAAGCCGAATACATTCACCGCCATGCTGACTTTCATTCCTCGACAGGCCTGTTTGCAGTCGAGCTCAAAACCAGCGTACGCGTGCTCCATCAAGCGTTGAAAATGTTCAGAGGTCAGTGCCGTGACTTTGCTGCTTTTCATGTTGTTCACCTTGAGCAAGTGGCGACCCCGGTCCGGGGCCGCCGGGCCGGGTTCAGACATCTTTGCCCTGTACGTAACCTGAGCCCAGATCAGCACCGGTCACCGGTTCGCTGAGTGGGTCGGAGGCCGTGCGGATCTTCATCGCCTCAAGCACTTGTTCATCTTCAGCTGGAAGGTTGACGGTCGCCAGACCATCACCGCCGTCGACTGCCGGCTGTGGATTTTCCACGTATTCCCACGCACCGCCTTCATTCCAGGGACCACGAACGTTGGGTTCGCCGGACATGTTGAAGTACTTGTGGGTGAACTCAGGCATCCCGGGCAGTTTGCCCTGCGGGAAGTTGGGCTGGATCGAATGCAGGGCCTTTTCGAAGGACTGTTGATGCGCAATTTCCCGCGTCATCAAGAAGCCAAGTGCCTCTTTCACACCCGGATCATCAGTGATGTTGATCAGGCGCTCGTAGAGGATCTTCGCCCGCGCTTCGGCGGCGATGTTGGAACGGAAGTCGGCGGTCGGCTCGGTGATCGAGTCAACGTAGGCCGCTGTCCACGGCACCCCGGCCGAATTGACCAGCGGTGCGCCTGCACCGTAAAGCAGGCTGGTGATATGCGAGTCATTACCGGCGCCGTTCAGCGCGCGGTACAACTCGCCTTCCTCTTGCACGCCTTCGGCCATCTGGCCCTTGGCACCTTTGTTGAGCATCACGATGATCGAGCCGACCACCTCCAGATGGCTCAACTCCTCGGTGGCAATGTCCAGCAGAAGGTCTTTACGGCCCGGATCTTCCTCGGCCAGGGCTTGCGTGAAATAGCGGGCCGCTGCCGCCAGCTCGCCATTGGCACCCCCGAATTGTTCCAAAAGCAGATTGGCCAGACCCGGATTGGGCTCGGCCACGCGAACGGTGTACTGAAGTCGCTTGTTATGTATGAACATTCAAATTTTCCTCAGACCAGGCTATCGCGCCTTGACCCTTGTGGGCGTTGGCGCATGCATAGTTTGTGAGGAGGGCGCGCAGCAGAAATTTCGTTTTTTGCACAGTGGCTGGACGGGCGGCAGAGCGCGGAAAGTTCCGCAAACAGGACGGTTAGCTCAACCCTGCCGGGAGCAACCTCGCTCTCACAGGATCTCTAACGTTGAAGATTATGGACAGATCACGCACCTCACGGCCCATTCGCGCGGCCATTTTATTGCCATCCGAAACTGTCATATTTCCTCCCGCTCGCCTGCGCATAGTGACCAGCCCAACGCTGATTTCATGAGGCTGCACTGTGTTCCAACGTCTTCTGTGTTCGCTGTCCGTTCTGAGCCTGTCCATCGCCGCTGCGCACGCGGGCGAGCCAGTAACCCTCGATACGCCGCGATTGTCCGGCATCGACAATTTTCGCGACCTTGCCGGCACCACTATCGCGTACTCCACAACCCACGACGGCACGATGCGCAGCGGCGTGTTCTACCGCTCCAATGCGCTGACTCCTTCGGCGGCGGATCTGGCCACGCTCAATGGCCTCGGTATCAAAGCCATTTACGACTTGCGCACTCCCAGCGAAATCGCCGCTACGCCTGACACGATGATCACGGGAGCGGCTTATCGCAACATCGACATCATCGGTAGCACCACCTCAGGTGCGAACATAACCGACATTTCTTTCCATAGCGCCGCCGAAGCCGTGGCGATGATGGAGCAAACCAACCGTGCTTTCGTCAGCGATGCCGGCATGCGCGGGCAGTTCGGCCAGTTGTTCAATGAACTGGCGAGTGTCGACGCCGCGCAGTTGTTCCACTGCACCGCCGGCAAGGACCGCACCGGCTGGACCGCCGCGGTGTTGCAGAGCATCGCAGGGGTCGATGACGCGACGATCATGGCCAATTATCTGGCGACCAACGACTACACCGCCGCCCGTGTCGCTGCGACGTTGAAAGCCTTGCCGCCGAGCATGGCCGCCGTTTACGAGCCGCTGCTCGGCGTGCAGGCCAGTTACTTGCAGGCCGGCCTCGACCAGGTCGCCGCCGAGTACGGCAGCATGGACAACTACCTCAAGCAGGGCCTCGGTCTGTCGCAGGAAACTATCTATGTGCTGCGCGGCAAACTGGTCGAATACAACAACTTGCCGGGGCAGGCCGGGCTGATCGGCAATGCCGCCGCGGGTGCCGAGTTGCTGCGCCAGTTGCAGAGCAGCGAGCTGTCCGACACCTACAGCGCTTACAACTATTACCTGCAATCGGCGATTGACGCCGGCACCTTGGGCGGCGTCGAATCCCAGGTCGGCGGTCAGGTTCACGCCGATGCGGCCAGCTACCTGCTGCGCCAGAACGCGATGATCGAACAGGCCGCCGCAGCATTCGCCAGCGGCAGCGATTTGAAGGTCGGCCAATACCGTCTCTGGAGCACAGCACTCGCCAGCTACCTGGGCACCGACGGCTCGGCCCACGCCGACAGCAGCAACGAACACAGCCAGGGCTTGATGCTCGGTATCACCCAGCGCTTCAGCCAACAAGTCAGCGCGCGCGGCGGTTTCGGTTACAGCAAGGGCAGCGTGGGCGGGGCGGGGGGCGAGGCCGATACAGACTTCACCTTCATCAACCTCGGCGCGCGTTATGGTTTTACCAGCCTGGAGCGCGGCGTGTTTGTCGACGCCAACGCCAGCGCCGGTTACGTCGACTACGACAGCAAACGCGAGCTAGGCGGCGGCCTCGGCACAGCCAGAGGCGATACTCACGGCAACCTCACTGGCGCGACACTGGCGTTGGGTTATCGCGCGCCGCTCAGTGGCATGACACTTGAACCGAGTCTGGGCTTTCGCATCAGTCATCTCGACTTGCAGGGCTTCCAGGAGAAGGGCAGTGAACTGGCCCTCGACGTCGACGGCATCAAGCAGACTCGTCGCAGCGCGGTGGCCAATCTCGATGTCGCGTTCACACCGATGACAATCGGCGCGTGGCAGCTGGTGCCGGGGGTGCGCGTAGGTTACGAGCGTGCGCTGGGCGATCAGCAAGTCGACAGTGAAAGCCACCTGCTGGGGCTGGATATCGAGCAGCGCGCGGCGTTCGATAATCGCGATCAGTTCAGCGGCGGCGTTAATCTGATGGCCAGCCTCGGTGCCCTGAGTGTGGGCGCCGAGGTCGGGGCCGACGGTGGCGGTGACAGCCATGGATTTAATGGCGGTCTTAAGGCCAGTTACGCGTTTTGAACGACACGAGCCCGGCAGATTGCCGGGCTCCTCCGCTCAGGCATGCTGCGCACGCGACGGTTGCTGTGTGCGTGCCGGCTGCGCGGTGGGTTCGGGCAGCGAGGCAACGTGCACCGTGCGCGCCGGGAAGGCGAATGTCGCGTCCAGTTCGCTTACCGCCTCCATGATTGCCAGATTGATGCGTTGCTGCACATCCATGTAGACGTTGTAACTGGCGTCCAGAACGATGTACACCGTCTCGAATTCCAGCGCGCTTTCACCAAAACTGCGGAAATGGCAGCGGTCGAAGCGCGCCTGTTTTTCATTCTTGATGATGCTTTCTACACGTTGAGTGATCTGGCGAATCTGTTCGGTCGAGCACTCGTAAGTCAGACGAAATTCGAACACCACCCGTCGTTCCTGCAAGCGCTTGTAGTTCTGAATGGTGCTGCCGATCATGTCGGCGTTGGCCATGACAATCTGCTCACCGCCCAGACTGCGGATGCGCGTGGTCTTCAGGCCGACGTGTTCGACCGTACCGGCCAGCGTGCCGACCACGATGAAATCACCCACCTCAAACGGCTTGTCGACGGCAATCGACAGCGAGGCGAACACGTCGCCAAGAATGTTCTGCACCGCCAGCGCCACAGCGATACCGCCGACACCAAGGCTGGCGACAAACGCCGTGATGTTGACGCCCAGGTTCGACAGCATCGCCAACAGAATCACTGCCCACAGCAACACTTTGACGCCCCACAGGCTCAGGGTCGCCAAAGCGCTCGCCTGAAAAGTACCGGTCGCGTTATGCCGCGAAAAATAGCGGTGCAGCCCCAGCGCCAGCGCGCGGTTGGTCCATAGGCCGACCTGTAGCGCCGCAACCACGAACCACAAACTGCTGACCCGTCCGAGCCAGCGCTGCGGCAAATCCAGCAACCCGATGCCGACCAGAATCGACGCCAACAGCAGCAACGTGGTGCTGGTCGCCGCCAGCACTTCGCTGGCCATATACGTCAGATGCCCGTTGCCAGCGCTGGCCCGCGCCTGCACCTTGCGGAAAACAAAACGGATCGCGGTGGTGGTCAGCAGATAACTGAGCGTCGCGGCGAGAAACGCCAGCACCCAGTTCGCCAGTGAAATTCCTAAAATCGTGTGCGCTGTGAAAAATCCGATGAAATCCTCGGTCATTGAAACCCCCTTTTTCGCCACGTGGCCTGTCTGGGGTTAGTCGCCCTGAGATTCCTGCTGTTCCATCAAATGCAGATTTCACCGGATCGAATGGTCAACGCCTGGCTTTCAACTGCGCTGGGCTCACACCGTAAGCACTTTGAAAATACTGACAAAAGCGCCCGACATTGCTGAAGCCAAAACGCAACGCCACCTCCGTCACCGAGCCCGCATGACCACGCTTTAATGCTTCATAAGCGCGCTGCAAACGCACCTGACGCTGATAGGCCACGATCGACATCCCGACAAAACGCCGAAAACCTTCCTGCAACGCGCGCTGACTGACATGACTCAACCGGGCCAGATCCACACCACTGACCAATTGTTGCGGATGTGCCTGAATAAACTCCATCGCCACCTTCACATGCCGCGGTGCCACACACGGCGCCGGCCGGCGCAACGCCTCGGTGAAATTGTGCGGCCACGCCTCCAGCACCGCATCGATCAGCATCTCGCGCAAGCGCGACGGCATCAACGTGCCGCTGTTGATCAGCGCATCGAACTCAGTGCCCGTGGCCAGGTCGATCAACGCCTTGAGGCCATGAAACGCCGGCGTATCCAGATCCACGCTCGGCTCAAACACGATCTTCTGCACGATCGGTTGCTCCAGCAGCGCCGCCAAACGTTCGGTGAGCTGCTGGCGATTGATCGAAATGCCGTGATGCGCGTGATCGTCAACAAACCGCATCGAACGGATGTCCGCCTTGTCGATCGCCAGACCGACGTGCGACATGCCAATGGATTCAGTGGCGTGGTTGAAAACGATCTTGCCGGCGGTGGGAATGACGAAGGTGATTTCATTCTGCGGGTCGGGGAGCGTGACGCTGAAGTCGCCGTGATAATGCATGCGCCGGAAACTCACCCCATCGTGCCGCCCATAGACACCGCCGATGATGATATGGGAGGGCGGCGGCGGGGTGTCAGCGTAACGGTTGCCGAAAAGCCTGGAGAAGAGGGCGCCGAAGTCGCAGGAGGTGAGGTTGTCGGAGCGCAGGACGATTTTCTGACGGGTTGCGGATGTTGTGGCGATCGGCGGCATTTTGGAATGCGGGCTCTTGGGGCGACGGTGGAGACGGGAAGATTAGGGGGTGGGCGTGACTGTCTGGTGACAAGGCTTGGCAATCGTCTGCTTTCGGCCAAAAGCGGACGCTCAACGCACTTTTTTCCAACCCAAAGCGGTCGTCATCATGTTCAAGTATTATTGCGCCGATGCTCGGACTGTTCATAGGTAGGTTGATGCATGGCCAGAAGCGTTAGGCTTCAACAGAAACTTCATTCAAAGTATCTGGTTGAGGTAGCGGGAGAGGTGGTGCTTGATGACTGCCTTGTTGAAAAGCTATGGGCGCTCAACAGAGGTGACAGGTTTGAGTTGAATTCACGATCCTTCGGTTTTGGACCTGTTCAAAAATACCGCTTGGAATACGCGATAACGAGAGGCCCCATTCCTGGGCATTGGCTCTACAAAGAATTTGACCCAAAGGAACTGACATTATTTTTTACGGCAAAAGACTTTGCCGGCATTTGTCATGGCTGGACCTTGTTTGACGAGTGACCATTCACGGTTCGCTGCCTGGGAGGCAGCTTCTGGCCAATAGCCGTGATTAAGCGACCAGCGTAATCTTTCGGCCTTCTCGCACAATTGAGGCAAGCAACAGATGACGGAACAGCTTTGCGTTGTATTCATTCCGGCGCTTTCGGTGGCTTTGCAAAGCGCCGAAACGAACAAAGGCTCCCCACTTACAGAGTCCGAGGCACTCAAAATTCGTGATCACGCGACGTGTGTTGCAGTTCCATTCGACGTCGCCCTGGATATGGAGAACGAACGTGGGTTCCGGGACTTAGTCGCCGAGGACTGCTGGAATGAATGGCAACGACTACGGCTCTCAATGAAGAAATGCCCCCTCTGAATTGCACCCGTACTCAGTCATAAGATGCAGTCTTCACCTGCCCATTGCTGCTGAAATGAGAGGCAGCTATTGGCCGGAAGCGGTCGTTTGCGCTGGGTAAAAAAAGGCGCGACGCCGATGGAAAATTACTCCGCCAACCAGGATTTCATTTTTTATATCTGAAAAAAAACGGGCGCATTCCGGGCCCGTTTTTCATTTTTTTCCTCGATTTATTCTTTTAGGCTGTTCTACGTTTCGTTGATATCGACCCAGCAGACGCCTGTGACGATACCCCAATTACTCTTCTCGTTAGGCCTCCGCCAGTAAGCCTTAGGTTGGGCTCTCAAATACGCAAGTGCTTGTTCATAGTCAGCCATTTTACGCTCGTCTCCTTTGGGCCCTACGGTAAATCCTCCGGCGCTTTTTAATGTCGGCGAGAAGATGGAGCCATCTTTTGCTTTCGGTACCAAGAGAGACGAGGACACTACTTTTTTGATTCGATTACCTGGTCTTCTTCCTCGAACGGAGTGATCGTTTCTGCAAGCAATGCCTCACCAAATCCGAGAATTTCGGCGTAGCGCTTGCGAAGTAAACCCTCCCTCGCATCCAGGAAATCCCGGAAGCGCTCGATTTTGTAAAGCTCCGGCTCGGCCGGAATCGAGTGCTGATTAATGAACTCAGGGCTGCGGTCTGCCAGCCAAACGTCAAAAGCTGTATCCGATTTCTCGATGTTGTCGAGGTAAGGCAACAATTGCAGATTGCTTAACCGGTCTTTTCCGTGAAGGTAAGCGTCCACCTCCGACTCGGGAATACCTTGGCTCAGCAGCTTCGCCTTGGTCAGGCTGCCCTGAGGAAAGATGTGGTCGATATGGTATTGCGAGGTCCCCCAGCGGGTATCCGGATGCAGGAGGGAAATGGCGAAAAAGCAGGTCCATTCCTGATAGGTCAGGGACAGCAGATCGTCCAGGCTACGAGGGTCGGTGAAATCAATTTGGCTCTGCCTGCGTAGACCGATGAGTAACGCTTGTTCCGGGAAATCACTGGAGGTGGCCATGCTCTCCTGAATGATCTTTCGTGACTGACTGATGGTCCCGTCGGACGACCCGCCGAATGTACTTGCCAGCAATGCCTTGACGAGCCATCGGTGCATGGCGCGGACGGCGCCTACGTGAGTGGATTCGGTCGAATTGAAACGCATGGAAGTCTGGAAAAAATAATAAGCGATCGGCAATAGAGCGTTGGCGCTTGTCAGTGTCTCGCGATCAATGCCGAAGTCGTTGGTAAGGCGCACGGTCATTTCGAGGGCGGTTTTGATTCTGCCCCAGTTCTCGCGGATCAGATCCAGATTTTTCTTGGTGAAATTGGACACCTTGTACGCGTTCGGCAAATCCGACAACACCAGACAGGCCTTCATGACCCAGTCTTTGTCGAAATTGTTGTTGCGGGCCAGACCGGTGTTCAGGTAATCCACAAACCCATAAATTTCTTCCCGTGCGTTGAGATCTCCCCATGTCGTCGTAATGGTCGACAGCAACAAGTCGGACTTGCTGAGCTTGGTACCGCCTTCATTGGCACGGACAAAAATGTCCAACACTCGCTCCAGGGATCGACTGCTTTCGGTAAAAAAGGCGATGGATTCGTCCACCCAAATGGCGTGGTAGAGCTTCTTCAAGTTTCGCTCGACAATCTTGCGATCCACACGACTGATGTCTTTCTCTTCCAGCGTTTCCAGAGTTTTTTCCAGGTAAGTGTCGAATTGATCCTTGTCCGCAAACTGCATAATGCTGCTGACAGGGAACCAGTGCGCATTTTCCCGATCGGTCGGTGGCGAGGTGAAGAATGACAAGCCGAAGGACACATCAGATTCGGCCTCCTCGTCGCTGGCATCCTTCATCAAATCGAGGTATAGATTTTGTCGTACCCAGGAGTCGGGGTTTTGCCAGCGCTTCCCCTTGAGCTTGACCTTGTAACTGCCCCGCAATCCAATTAGCAGTGACGTCAGTCGTTGCTGACCGTCCAGTACCAACGTCAGGTGTTGGTCGTTGATCTTGGCCTCTTCGTTATGGAAGTCACCGAATTTGAAATCTTCGACAAACTTATAAATATCGAGTTTCTCAGCTTGAGAAGGATCTATATCCCAGAAAAGAAAAGAACTGATGGGGTAGCCTTTAAGCAAACTGTCGAACAGGCGAACAATCTGTTCCGGTGTCCATACGTAGGGACGCTGAATAGCTGGCAGGTAGTAGTCACGATTCAAGCGGCGGATGACGGCCGCAATGGTGCTGGATTTGTAGGCCATAGTTCGTCCTTGGAGTGCACGTGAAGCGGAAGAGGCAGAGGGAGGGGGAGACTCGGGATCGACGTTAGCTCAGACACTTGAAGGCCGCAACAGAATGGGTTGTGAGAGTGCTCATTCATTTTTTCGCATTTATGCAGGCAATGTGATGTTTGGGAGTTGGGCTCGGAAGAATTGAGGAAGACAAATACGAAGGGGAGATATCTCTTATGGACAATAAACTGACATCTAAAGTCGCGGTCATTACAGGTGCTGCTCAAGGGATTGGCGCCGCAATTGCTCGAGGTTTCATAGAACACGGCTGCTTTGTTTACCTCACTGACTTAAACGACGAACTGGGGACAGCGACTGCGAGCGCATTGGGAAAACGTGCCGCTTATCTGCATCTTGATGTGCGGTGTGAAGAAGATTGGCAGCGAGTAACCACCCAAGTCGTGGAGACACACGGCAGCCTTGATGTATTGGTAAATAACGCGGGCATTACCGGGTTTGAGCAGGGGGTTGTCCAGCATGACCCCGAGCATGCGCGTCTGGAGGACTGGCGTGCCGTGCATGAGACTAATCTCGATGGGGTGTTTCTCGGCTGTAAATACGCCATTCGCGCCATGCGCCGTACCGGGGCTGGCTCCATTATCAATATTTCCTCTCGCTCCGGGCTGGTCGGAATTCCTGGCGCGGCTGCCTATGCATCGTCCAAAGCTGCCGTTCGCAATCACACCAAAACGGTGGCGCTTTACTGCGCCGAGCAGGGATTGAAAGTTCGATGCAACTCGATCCACCCGGCCGCCATCCTTACTCCAATGTGGGAGCCAATGTTGGGCACTGATGCAGGTCGTGAAGAGCGAATGGCTGCACTTGTTCGAGACACTCCACTCAGAAGATTCGGAATGCCCGAAGAAGTCGCCGCGGTGGCCCTGTTATTAGCCTGCGATGAAGCTGCGTACATCACCGGTAGTGAGTTCAACATTGATGGCGGTCTGCTGGCGGGGTCAGCAGCGACGCCAATAGCGTCGGATGACAGCGAACGCTGAAACTGGAGATGGGTACACGCGCTCCTGCAGCTCAGGGAGGCTGGAGCTTCTGGATAAGATGCTCACGATTTGCGCGCGATTTAGAAGGTCTGCATGCAGGTGAACTGGCGACGACTGGAACGACTCGCTATGCCCGCAAGTCGTACCTGTTTACGAACATTTCAAGGTACGGCGCAATGGATAAGACAATCACCGTGGATCAACTGGCTACCACCGATCTGGGATCAATCAACGAGATATGGCTCGGCGGAACTCATACCCAGTTATGTCTGTGGCGCGCTGAACAAGTCTTCACCCATGAGATGCTCAGCGAGGGTACCCATGATCAGAATGTTCAACGCCTGTGCTTGCAATTAATCAATCCTGACGATCGCGACGCGGTGGCCCGTGTTGAAGCGATCGCGCGCGAACGGCTAAAAGAAATGGGCAAGCAGGGCGAGTTTTATCCGGCCGAGAACGCGGACACTCATCAATAGTCGCGCTGCATCTGCTAAAGAATAGGGAGGCGCTAGCGCGCTGTTGCCAAAGCAGCGCCTCAGGCGTGTTCTTCAACCCTGCGCACATCACCCAACGAATCACGCTGCATCGACTGCAGATTCTTTTCGATGGTTTCGCACAGTGCTTCCATTTGAATCTGGTGTTCGCTGTGGCGAAACGGGCTTTGCAGATCGGTGCCGATGCGTTCGATGGCCAGCAGCATGAATCCTACGACGGTCGAGGCCAGCGGCGTGAACCAGCCCAGAGATTCGACCAGGCCCACCGGTACGATCAGGCAGAACAGCGAAATGAACAATCGTGGAAAATAAACGTAAGGGTAGGGCAGCGGGGTATTGGCGATCCGCTCCATGCCGCCCTGACTGTTGGACAGGTCCACCAGCGTGGACTCAAGCCGTGCCAAGCGAATACTGTCCAGATGCCCGGCCTTGTATTCCCGAGCAAGCAACGTCGCCGAGCCGGTAAGAATGTCGTTGGCAAAGTTGTTGGTCGTGCCACTGCGGGCGAACTCTTCGGCGGGAATGAAGGCCCGCACTTCGACGGGACACGGTTGGCCCTGCAGATGCGCTGCGAGGCAATTCACATAGGCAACGTGACGACGCAAAAGGGTCGACTTGACCGGATTCCCCTCGCTGCCGGCATCGTCCAGCAGCGTCAGCACCTGCCGGGCGAAGCTACGGGAATTGTTGATCATCGACCCCCACAGTGTCCGCGCTTCCCACCAGCGGTTGTAGGCGCTGCTGTTGCGAAAGCTGATCAACACGATCAGCGCCGAACCGAGCAAGGTCAGTGGCATCAGCGGCAGGTTCAACTTGGTGTTGAGAAACAGCATGAAGTCTACGGTGACGGCGATGTCCCAGAGCAGCAACCAGAACAAAGCCCAGCCTACGTAGCCCAGGGTCTTGATGATCAGACGGTATTTTTTGACGATGGCAGCTCTCAAACGGAAACCTCGCGGCGAGCAGTTTGCTTAAACGCTTAAGCTCGGACGATGTCTGGCACCGGCAGTTCCGTAGTGCAGCAGTCAACCGTCAGTCAATGTGCGAAGCCTGACCATTCGAGTCGCCAATGCTGGAGAGAAAGATCCGGGTATCCCGATTAGATCGCAGATGAACCACACGGCAAGCTGACGGCGCCGTTAACGCGAATTGGCGCATGTGGGCCCGTGATGTGTTTCTCGTCTGCCACATGAACCTGAGAAACTTTGGCAGGTTCGCCAGCCGTTCGGGGCAGTTTTCCGGCAAATCTGCCCGAGACTGACCACGATGAAGCAGCGTTCTGCGCAACACGCGAAAGAAGCGAAGCGTCGCCGACCGGTCGATCCAGATCAGCAGATCGGCACGGGCCACGCGGTTTTCCCAAGTAGTTGAATGGCCACCCTCGAATATCCAGCGATCGCGCGCCTCGACCTCCAGGCATAATCGTGTCTTCTCATCCCGGCTTCGTTCGATCCAGCCTGGCTGCCAATGGATCGTGTCGATATGCACCACCGGCAAACCCGTGCGCTCACCGAGCTTACGCGCCAATGTACTTTTGCCAGACCCTGGTTGACCGACAATCATCACGCGTTGCATCGAAGCTCCTTCTCGCTCTGCAAGCTGTATTTTGGGGCGGGCGATTCTACGGCAATGGCTGTCTCGGTCAATGCCGTGCCGAACCTGCTGGATTACTCACAATGAGCCGAGTGCCGCTGCCGTAGTGCCTGGGTTAGCTTTCGTATCTGTTTATATTTCGCGACCACAGCCATGACTGATCGTCAGATCATTGTTCCAGACAGCATGAAGTTGCTTTGCGAGCGTGCCGGTCATGCGCCCGCTGTAAAGGTCGGGTGCCGAGTCGGCCATTTTCAGAACTCCTTGCCAGTGCGCCTCATCACTGATTTTGAACTTTGCTTTGCGCGCCATTTCCATTGTTTGAGGTGACAAGCATCCAGCTCCGCGCACCGCAGCTGACTATCACACCTGAACCAAGGAATGAACGTGACTGCTCCCACTCATAAACCTTCTCTGCGCCGGGCCATTACTTTCCCGATGCTGTTTCTGTTTATTCTCGGCGATGTACTCGGCGCGGGTGTTTATGCACTCGCCGGCACGATCGCGGGAGAAGTGGGTGGCGCAATCTGGGTGCCGTTGCTGATTGCACTGTTCTTCGCCATGTTGACGGCGGGTTCCTACGCAGAGCTGGTGACCAAGTACCCCCACGCTGGCGCGGCTTCGGTTTTCGCTGAAAAGGCATTCAAGTCACCGCTTGTTTCATTCCTTGTCGGTTTTTGCATGCTGGCGGCTGCGGTTACCAGCGCAGCGGGTTTGTCGCTGGCTTTTGCCGGCGATTACCTCAACGCCTTCGTCGACGTATCGCCGCAGATTGCAGCCCTGGTGTTTCTTCTGGCTATCGGCCTGCTCAACGCGCGGGGGATCAAGGAGTCGCTCGGGGCGAATCTGGTGATGACCGTGATTGAGCTGTCCGGGTTGATTCTGGTGATCGTCGCCGCTGTCTGGTATTTGCGCACGGGGGAGGCGGATCTTGGCCGAACGCTCACGTTCAAACCTGGCGTGAGTCCCATGCTGGCGGTGCTGGGGGCGGCATTGTTGGCGTTTTATTCCTTCGTCGGTTTCGAAACTTCGGCCAACCTGGCCGAGGAAATCAAGGACGTGCGCAAGGTCTACCCGCGCGCCTTGTTCGCCGCTTTGCTTACCGCTGGTGTGGTTTACATGGCGGTGGGTGTGGCGGCTTCGTCGGTTTTGCCTACCGAGAAGTTGGTGGCCACGTCGGCGCCTTTGCTCGAAGTTGTCCGCGCATCGACCCTCGCAATCCCGCCGGCGCTGTTCTCCTTTATTGCGCTGATCGCTGTGGCCAAACGGTGCGCTGTTAACCATGATCATGGCCAGTCGATTGACGTATGGCATGGCCAATCTGGGGCTGTTGCCGGGCGTTTTGGGTGCGGTGCTGCCTGAGCGAAAAACCCCTTGGGCGGCCATTGTCGCAACCACCCTTGTGGCCATTGCCCTGACGCTCACGGGTACTTTGGCAACGCTGGCAGAGACGGTGGTTTTGTTGTTGCTGTTCGTGTTTCTGAGTACCAACGTGGCGGTACTTGTCCTTCGGCGCGACAGGGTCGAGGAGGATCACTTTCGTGTGCCGACCTTTGTCCCGGTGCTTGCGATCGTGTCGTGTCTGGTGTTGCTCAGTCAGCAGGGTTGGGAGACCTGGTTGCGGGCGGGGGCGTTGATCATTGTCGGGGTGTTGCTGCACGGCTGTTCTCGTATCAATTTTTCCGCGATCAGTAAGGCCGGGTAGTGCGGCGGTCTGATGGATTGGTGTCGTTTGTGCGCGCGTCTTCGCGAGCAGGCTCGCTCCCACAGTGGTGGGCGGGCTGGCTACATTCATGAACCAACACTCATTGTCAGTCTGCGGGCGTGTGAGTAAGCTGCCGACATGAATCAGACCTCCGCTTCCCCATCATTTCCCGGCCCGCGTGGTCCAGTCGATCACGACATTCGCGATCAGATTGTCGCGGCCGCCAACGAGCACTTCAGCCAGTACGGCTACGCCAAAACCACGGTGTCCGATCTGGCCAAGGCCATTGGTTTCTCCAAGGCGTACATTTACAAATTCTTCGATTCCAAGCAGGCGATTGGCGAAGCCATCTGCGCGAACTGTTTGGGGCAGATCGTTGCGGCGGTCGAGCTGGCGATCAACGAAGCGGGCCTGACGCCCACCGAGCGCTTTCGCCGGCTGGTAAAAACCGTGATCGCCACCGGGGTGAACCTGTTCTTCAACGACCGCAAGCTTTACGACATCGCAGCCTTTGCAGCGGGTGAGAATTGGCCGAGTGCGCAGCGTTACGATGCGCAGATCAAACGCTTTATCACCGACATTGTGCGTGAAGGGCGCGAGGCCGGTGAGTTCGAGCGCCGTACGCCGCTGGACGAGACCGTCGAATCGATCCACTTGGCCCTGCGGCCCTTCGTCAATCCGCTGCTGTTGCAACACAACCTCGATTTTGTCGAAGTGGCGCCCGCGCTGACTTCCAACCTCATCTTGCGCAGCTTGATGCCTTGACCCTCTGCTGATCCGAATACTCGGATCAGTCGCCCCACACCCCGTTCCCGTCTTGATGCGCCGGCTTCGAGAAACCTTCAAATGGCCAAGCCGTGACTGTTGACTGATATGGTCACTCGGATAACATGGCCGCTGCAGTGCAGATATTCCATTTCCGAGACACCCCTAGAGTTCACACAATGAAAAAAACAATGCTCAAACGCCCGGTGGGGCTGGCTGTCGTTCTTGCGTCGTCCAACGTTCTGGCGGGCGGTTTCGCGCTCAATGAGCAAAGCGTCAGTGGCATGGGATCGGGTTTTGCCGGTCGCTCTTCTTCGGCGGAAGACGCCAGTACCGTTTTCGGCAACCCGGCGGGCATGGCGTGGCTCAAGCGCGAGCAGGCGAGCGTGGGGCAGGCCACGCTGTTCGCGAAGTCCGATATCAGCCAGACCCGCAGCACGTTTGGCGGCCAGGAAGACGGCGACATGGTGCCGACCACCACGGTGCCGATGGGTTATTACGTCAAGCCGATCGATGAGCACTGGGCGTTCGGCGTCGGATTCTACGTGCCGTTTGGTCTGATCACCGACTATGGCAGTGGCTTCGCGGGCCGCTATTACGCCAATAAAAGCGAAGTCACCACGTTGACGTTCCAGCCGACCATCAGCTATGCCTTCAACGACAAGGTGTCCATCGGCTTTGGCCCGACCATCAATCGCATCAGCGGCGAGCTGTCGGGGATGGTGGCCAATCCGCTGAGCCCCGGGCGCAATGACGGCAAAGTCAAAAGCACCGGCGACGATACCGCGCTGGGCTTTAACGCAGGCGTCATGGTGCAGGCGACCGGGCAGACCCGCTTGGGCCTGACCTATCATTCCAAGGTCAGTTACCACCTCGATGCGAAAACCAAACTTACCGATGGCATCTTCAACGTGCTCGGCGTCAGTGGCCGCAGCTATGACGCATCGCTGGACGTCGACACCCCCGAGTCTGTGGACTTCTCGGTGACTCATCAGCTCAATCACGACTGGACGCTGTATGCCGGCAGCACCTGGACGCGCTGGAGTCGCTTCAAAGCGCTGACGATCGAAAACAATGGACTGCCGCCACTGCTCAGCGGCCAGTTGGGGACGATCAGCGAGGAGCAGAACTGGCACGACACCTGGGCCCACGCCATCGGCGCGGCGTACCGGTTGAACAATCAATGGGTGCTGCGTACCGGGTTCTCGGTTGATCAGTCTCCGGCGAACAACACCAATCGGGGGCCGCGTATCCCAACGGGCGATCGCAAGGTCTTCAGCCTCGGCGCCGGTTGGACGCCAGCGGAGAATGTCACCGTTGATGTCGCCTACTCTTATCTTTGGGAAGAGAGCGTTGAGATCAACGACAGCTCGACAGGCAAAGGTTCGTACAGCGCCAAATACAAAAACAGCGCCAGCGGCCTCGGTACTTCTGTCAGCTATCGCTTCTGATTCAGCGCAAAAAAAACGAGCCTTTAGTGACTGTTGACGTTATCGGTCACAAGACTGAGAATATGATGATCATCCTATTTTCAGTAAAGGAATTCCATGCGCCGGCTCCGACCTTTCCCCCTCGCGGTATGTTTGTTGCCCTTGGCCCTGACGGCGTGCGGGGATTCTTCCAACGCAAAAGATCCGCGCACCTTGGCGCCCATTGTCAGATCGGCGCCGGTGCAACCGGCAGAAAATGGATCTCGATCATTCACCGGCGTCGCAGCGGCGCGCATCCAGGGCGATCTGGGCTTTCGTGTCTCGGGCAAGGTGCTCGAGCGGCTGGTCGATACCGGTCAAACGGTCAAGCGCGGCCAGCCGCTGATGCGCCTCGACCCGATCGACCTTGGCCTTCAGGCGCGAGCGCAGCAAGAGGCCGTTGCGGCCGCTCGCGCCCGCGCCAGACAGACCGCCGATGACGAAGCGCGCAATCGCAAACTCGTCGCCGCCGGCGCTATTTCGGCATCGGCCTACGATCAGTTCAAAGCCGCCGCTGACACCGCCAAGGCGCAGCTCAATGCCGCTGTGGCGCAAGCGGACGTAGCGCGCAACGCCTCGGGTTACGCGGTTTTGGTGGCGGATGCCGACGGCGTGGTGGTGGAAACCCTCGCCGAGCCCGGGCAGGTCGTCAGCCCGGGTCAACCGGTGGTTCGCTTGGCACGCGCCGGTCAGCGTGAAGCCATCGTCCATTTGCCCGAGACCTTGCGTCCCGCAGCAGGCTCCACCGCCCAGGCCAAACTGTATGGCGATACGTCGGCTGCGGTCAGCGCAAGGCTGCGATTGCTTTCCGATTCGGCCGACCGCACCACCCGCACCTTTGAGGCGCGCTATGTGCTGGAAGGCAAGCTGGCCAATGCGCCGATCGGCTCGACGGTCACCGTCGAAATTGCCCAGGATTCTGCGCCAGAACAGGCGTTGAAAGTGCCCATCGCCGCCATTTACAACCCGGGCAAAGGCCCCGGCGTGTGGGTCATCGCCGGCACACCGGCAAAAGTGAGCTGGCGCCCGGTTGAGGTCCTGGGTCTTAGCGATGACTCGGCTCGGGTTGCCGGCGCGCTCCACATCGGTGAGCCGATTGTGGCGCTGGGTGCGCATCTGCTGCGCGATGGCGAAGAAGTGCGCTTGTCAGCGCGCGACGATGGTCAGGTTGCCGGGAGCCGTCCATGAGCGAGGGCCGGTTCAACCTCTCTGCTATCGCCGTTCGCCAGCGCGCGATCACGGTGTTCCTGATTTTTCTCATCGCCGTTGCCGGCGTCCTGTCGTTCTTCAAATTGGGCCGGGCGGAAGATCCGCCGTTCACGGTCAAGCAGCTAACGGTGATGACCGCATGGCCCGGAGCGACCGCGCAGGAGATGCAGGACCAGGTCGCCGAACCCCTCGAAAAACGCTTGCAGGAACTGAAGTGGTACGACCGCTCGGAAACCTATACCCGCCCAGGGCTGGCGTTCACCGTAGTGTCGTTGCTCGACAGCACACCGCCGTCGCAAGTGCAGGAAGAGTTTTATCAGGCACGCAAAAAGCTCGACGATGAAGCGATCAGGCTGCCGGCGGGTGTTATCGGGCCGATGGTCAACGATGAGTTTTCCGATGTGACCTTCGCGCTGTTCGCCTTGAAAGCCAAGGGCGAGCCGCAGCGCTTGCTGGTGCGCGACGCGGAAACATTACGCCAGCGCCTGTTGCACGTGCCGGGTGTGAAGAAGGTCAACATCATCGGCGAGCAGGCCGAGCGGATCTTCGTCTCGTTTTCCCATGATCGGTTGGCGACGCTGGGCCTGTCGCCGCAGGACATCTTCGCCGCGCTGAATAATCAGAACGTACTGACGCCTGCAGGGTCCGTCGAAACCAAAGGCCCAGAGGTGTTTCTACGCGTCGATGGTGCGCTCGACACGCTGCAGAAAATCCGTGACACGCCAGTTGTCGCGCAGGGGCGAACGCTCACGCTGTCTGACGTGGCCACGGTTGAGCGCGGTTACGAAGACCCCGCGACCTTTCTGGTGCGCAACAATGGCGAAGAAGCGCTGTTGCTTGGCGTAATCATGCGCGAGGGCTGGAACGGTCTTGATCTGGGCAAGGCGCTGGATGCCGAGACGGTCAAAATCAATGGGGAAATGCCCCTCGGCATGACCCTCTCCAAAGTCACCGATCAGGCGGTGAACATCGACTCGGCCGTGGGCGAGTTCATGGTCAAGTTTTTTGTCGCGCTGCTGGTAGTCATGCTCGTGTGCTTTCTGAGCATGGGCTGGCGTGTCGGCGTAGTGGTAGCAGCGGCGGTGCCGTTGACCCTGGCGATCGTGTTTGTGGTGATGGCGGCCACCGGCAAGAACTTTGACCGGATTACCCTGGGGTCGCTGATCCTCGCGCTCGGGCTGCTGGTAGACGATGCAATCATCGCCATTGAAATGATGGTGGTGAAAATGGAGGAGGGCTACGACCGCATCAAGGCCTCCGCTTATGCCTGGAGCCACACGGCGGCGCCGATGCTGGCCGGTACGCTGGTGACGGCGATTGGCTTTCTGCCGAACGGCTTTGCGCAGTCCACGGCGGGCGAGTACACCAGCAACATGTTCTGGATTGTCGGCATCGCGCTCATTGCTTCGTGGGTCGTCGCCGTGGCATTTACGCCTTACCTTGGGGTGAAGCTGTTGCCCGACATCAAAACAGTCGAGGGCGGGCATGCGGCGATCTACGACACGCCGCGCTACAACCACTTTAGGCGGATTCTGGCGTGGGTGATTACGCGCAAATGGCTGGTGGCGGGCATGGTGGTTGCGCTGTTTGCGGTTGCGATTCCGGGCATGGGGCTGGTGAAAAAACAGTTCTTTCCCACCTCTGACCGCCCCGAAGTGATGATCGAAGTGCAGATGCCCTACGGCACGTCCATCGAGCAGACCAGCGCCGCCGCGGCCAAGGTCGAGGCCTGGCTGCAAAAGCAGGATGAAGCGAAAATCGTCACGGCCTATATCGGCCAGGGCGCGCCGCGGTTTTTCCTGGCGATGGCGCCGGAGTTGCCGGATCCATCGTTCGCCAAAATCGTTGTGCTGACCGACAACCAGGACGCTCGTGAAACCCTCAAGTTGCGCTTGCGCGAAGCGGTGGCCGAAGGTCTCGCTCCGCAGGCTCGCGTCAGGGCAACGCAGATCGTGTTCGGGCCGTATTCGCCATTTCCGGTGGCCTACCGGGTGACGGGGCCTGATCCGGCGAAATTGCGCGACATCGCCGAGCAGGTCAGGGCGGTGATGCAGGCCAGCCCGATGATGAGAACCGTCAACACCGACTGGGGCCCGCTGACGCCGACGCTGCATTTCAACCTGGATCAGGATCGTTTGCAGGCAGTGGGGCTGACGTCCAGCGCAGTCGCCCAACAATTGCAATTTCTGCTCAGCGGCGTGCCGATCACGGCGGTGCGCGAGGATATCCGCTCAGTGCAGGTCGTTGGCCGTGCGGCGGGCAATATCCGCCTTGATCCGGCGCAGATCGAAGGCTTCACCCTGGTCGGCGCAGCGGGGCAGCGCATCCCGCTGTCGCAGATCGGCCAGGTCGAAGTGCGCATGGAAGATCCGATCCTGCGGCGCCGTGATCGCACGCCGACCATCACCGTGCGTGGCGACATCGCCGAAGGGCTGCAGCCTCCGGACGTCTCGGGCGTGATCATCCAGCAGTTGCAGCCGATCATCGCGCAATTGCCGTCCGGTTACCGGATTGAACAGGCGGGTGCAATCGAAGAGTCCGGCAAGGCCGGCAAGGCGATCCTGCCGTTGCTGCCGATCATGATCGCCATGACCTTGCTGATCATCATCGTCCAGGTGCGTTCGATCTCGGCGATGATCATGGTCTTCCTCACCTCGCCGTTAGGCTTGATCGGTGTGGTGCCGACGCTGCTGATCTTCAACCAGCCATTCGGCATCAATGCGCTGGTCGGGCTGATTGCGCTGTCAGGGATTCTGATGCGCAACACGCTGATCCTGATCGGGCAGATTCATCACAACGAGCAGGAAGGCCTCGCGCCGTTTCATGCCGTGGTCGAAGCGACAGTGCAACGGGCGCGGCCGGTATTGTTGACCGCGCTGGCGGCGATTCTGGCGTTTATTCCGCTGACCCATTCGGTGTTCTGGGGGACGCTGGCGTACACGCTGATTGGCGGCACGTTTGTCGGCACGATTATCACACTGGTATTTCTGCCGGCAATGTATGCGATCTGGTTCAGGATTCGGCCTGAGAACAAGGGGCATTCGGACACTGTAAAAACTGCCTGAGCAGATGATTCAAGGTCTCTGGGCTGGCCTCTTCGCGGGCAAGCCTGCTGCCGCATAAACCGTTTGGTTACGCAGAAAGGGCGGCCGTCTGAGACAGTGCGGCCGCTTCTCGTCTCACTCGGCCAATTCGATCAGTTCGCCACCGTCCTTTGTCAGCCGCTGCAAAAACGCCTGTGCATCCAGCAACTGATACGGAAAATACAGCCCCGGCTCGACCGGTGGCTGCCCGTGCAGCCCAAGCAGTCGCTCCAGCAGCATGGCCACGCTGAGCCCGGTCAATGCCGCCGCACCTGAGCGATGAACCAGGGCGTGCCGTGTGCGCAAGGGCTGCCCTTTGTGGTCCGTTCCCGCGAGTTCGATGAGTATCTCGGTCGACATCGGCTGGCCCTGGCGCCGGGTCGAGCTGACGCCGCTGGCGAGGTTGAACTCAACGTTCGCAGCGTCCGTGGCAGCGGCGAGGCCGGTGACGTCGATGGAGGAAAAGCCGCTGCCGTGCAGGGTCGTGCCGTCGACGGCGCGGAAGCTGGCCTTGGCGTCGTCGCCTTCACGCCAGATGAACTCGCCGTCGCGACGGGTCAGTGCGGCGGGCAGCATTTTGTTCAGGTGTTCGAAATCGACGGCCACAGTCGGGCCACCGCCGTCCTGTTCGTCGACCAGCGCATGGATGCAGATATCGTGCACGTGGGCGAATACCTTGGCGATGTGCAGCGTTGCCACGGTGGTCGCACCGACCATCCATTCGTAGCCGAGCACAATCGGCGACGCGTCGGGCGTGTGCATGAAACGGGCGATTTGCGGTGCGATTTCGAACACACCGGAAGAAATGCTCAAGTGTGGCACCTTGCGGTTTTGTGCAAAGCGCAGCCCGGCGAGGGCATGGTCCATGTAGAAGAGGGCGATGGCGCTGACGGGACGATCACCCAGCCCAAGATCTTTTGCGCAAGGATCGATGACCACACCTTGGGCATTGCCGATTTGCTCGGCGGCTTGCTCTGCCTTGGCGAGGTCGCGTCCGCCGATCAGCAACGGAACGTTCGGGTGCGCCGCGCGCAATGCGCGGGCCGTCTGGTGGCCGATGGCGCCGGAACCGCCCATGAACAGAATGGGATGAAGTGGCATGAATCCTCCTCATTTTTTTCTGGATTGAAGCGTGCGTGGGTCAGATACCCTAGCACGCACTTTGCTCATCGCCCGTTTCGTCGCTCGCCGTTCCGACGAACGCCGGCAGGCAAATCCGCTCGCTCCACTTCGCTCAGTAGCGCCAGAAAACCGGAGTGATCAGCACCAGAACAGTCAGTATTTCAAGCCGTCCCAACAGCATGCCTACTGTCAGCAGCCACTTTGCGGCGTCGGGTAGCGATGAGAAGTTGCCGGCGGGGCCGATGATCGTGCCCAGGCCGGGCCCGACATTACATACCGCAGTGGCGGCGCCGCTCAATGCGGTGGTCCAGTCCAGCCCGATCAGCGCAAGCCCCAGTGCGATCAAGGCGATGGTGATGGTAAAGAAAAAGGAGAACGTCAGGAGCGAGCGCAGAATGTCTTCGTCGATCGGGTGACCGTTGTATTTTTTCTGAATGACGGCGCGGGGGTGGATCAGTTGCTTCAAGCTACTGACCAAGAGGGCCGCAGCGACCTGGAAACGGAAAATTTTCAGGCCGCCAGCCGTCGAACCTGAGCATCCGCCAACAAACGTCAGGTAAAAGAACAGCAGAACGGCAAAGCTGCCCCATAGCGTGTAATCGCCCACCGCAACACCCGTCGTCGTGACCACCGAGGTGACATTGACCGCGACAATCCGAAACGCATCCAGCCATGAGTGTTCGCTGTGTACGTATAGCCATGTCCCCACGGCCAGCCAGGTCGCGACCAGAAATCCAATGAAACCCCGCACCTGCTTATCCTTGATCAAGGCAAACCGGTGTCCACGCAAGGTCGCAACGTAAAGAGTAAACGGCAGGCTGCCCAGAATCATGATGACAACGGCCACCCAGTGAATCGCTGGCTGCGTCCAATGCCCGAGTGAGGCATCGGAGGTCGAGAAGCCGCCGGTGGAGATTAGCGACATGGCGTGATTGAGCGCTTCAAACGGCGTCATCCCGGCAGCCCAGAGGGCGATTGCACCGATGCCAGTCAGGCTCAGGTACAGGATGAGAATGTATTTGGCGGCGACGTGGGAGCGCGGCGTGACTTTTTCTGACCAATCCGAGGATTCGGTCTGGAAAAGCCGCATGCCCCCCACGCGCAACAGGGGAAGGATGGCCACTGCCATGCCGATGAAGCCGATGCCTCCAAGCCAATGCAACATCGAACGCCAGATCAGCAAACCCGGTGAGGCCGTATCCAGTCCGGACAGGACGGTAGAGCCGGTTGTCGTGATGCCGGACATCGTTTCGAAGAAGGCGTCGGTGTAGCTGATATGGCTGATCAGCACCATGGGCAATGCCGCGAAAGTGCACACAACTACCCAGCTGCCGGTCGTCAGCAGATACATGTCTCTGGGCCGTAACTGAGCGGTCTCGGGTCGGCCCCGAACGACCAGCACAATGCCGCAGGTGAATGTGACAAGACTGGCCCAAAGGAACGCCGACAGATCGTCACTGCGATCGAAAACGAGCAGCGTGACCATCGGAATGGCCATGCTGACCGCCAGCGTGATCAGGAAAATACCCAGGATAAAGGCGATGAGCCGCAGTGCTGCGAGTGACATGAAAGGTAGCCCGAAAAATCAACGCCGCGCAGTATCGGCCGGCTCGCGCTCATGCCCCGTAAAATTTGCGTAAAAATTACGGGGCATGTAAAGGCGCGGCGGCAGGTTGATTCACAGGTCTGGGCGCCTGGCCCCTGCTGCCACCGCCTGGTTCAGCCCACCAGATGAAGGAACTGCATGTGCCGCTCGTATTGATCGAGGATATCTCCGATCACCTCTTCGCGTGACCAGCCCATGATGTCCTTGTCTTGCCCACCTTCTCGCAAATGCACTTCGGCCCTGAAGTATTTGCGATCCTCATCCTGAGTGTCACCCATGACGAAACTCGGCATTGCGTAGGGGTGTGGGCGGACTTCATAAATGAACTGGGGGTTGTCGGCACTGCCGACGCTGAGTCGGACGCTGCTGTCTTCCAGGTCTTCGACATTGCACACATAGCCCTGCTTTCGCCATTCCTCAGCCACCGACAGACACGCCGGTTTCGCCGTCTCGGTAATGAAGCGAAGCACATGTGAACGCCGCGGGAACATGGCCATGGTCCGCAGCCTGCGTTGCCAGCTTCCCGGGCTGCGGCTTACCCCGGGCGACATCGACTGATAACGCAGTCCGCGTTTGGTCGCGTCAAGTTTCAAGGCTTTGAGAAGACCTCGCATGCTGAAAAGCAGGGTGATGGTAAACGGCAGGGCGCTGGCGATGGTCGCGGTCTGCAAAGCCTTCAGACCATCTGCCAGGAGCAGAGCAATGGCAACCAGGCCCATGCTCGAAGCCCAGAACACGCGCTGCCATACCGGCGTGTTTGCCGATCCGCCCGAAGCCAGCATGTCGACAACCATCGCACCGGAGTCTGCCGAGGTGACGAAGAACACCACGACCATCACGACGGCGACGAGCGAGATCACTCCTGAAAACGGGAAATGCTGAAGGAAGGCGAAGAGCGCGAGGGAGGTGTCCTTATCAATGGCTGCGCCCAGGTCGGTGATGCCTTCGGTGAGAATCATGTGAATGGCGGTATTACCGAACACGGTCATCCACAACAGCGTGAAGGCTGCGGGAACAAGCAACACACCCATGACGAATTCGCGGATGGTGCGGCCTCGGGAAATGCGTGCGATGAAGAGCCCGACAAAGGGCGACCAGGCCAGCCACCAACCCCAGTAGAACAATGTCCAACCGCCGATCCAGTCGGTGGGTTGGTAGGCATAAAGGTTCAACGTTCTGCTGACGATTTCGGTGAGATAGCCACCGGTGTTCTGCACGAAGGTTTGCAGGATGAGCACCGTAGGGCCGAGTACGATCACCATCAACAACAGCAGCACAGCCAATCCGAGATTGAGTTCCGAGAGGCGGCGCACTCCTTTGTCCAGACCGGTGACAACCGAAACAGTGGCGAGCCCGGTCGTGGCGATAATCAACAAGATCTGTACGGTGGTATTGATCGGAACGCCGAACAAGGCGTTCAGACCTGTGTTGATCTGCGCAACACCAAAGCCCAGGGACGTTGCGACACCGAGCACCGTGCCGATGATGGCGAAGATGTCGACGGCATGACCTATCGGCCCGTAGATACGATCTCCGATCAATGGATAAAGGGCTGATCTGAGCGTGAGCGGCAGGCCGTGACGATAACTGAAATAGGCCAGAATCATTGCCACGATGGCGTAGATCGCCCAGGCATGCAGGCCCCAATGGAAGAAGGTGATCTTCATTGCTTCGCGTGCAGCCTCGACGGTGTTGCCGTCTCCGACTGGCGGGTTGAGAAAGTGCATGACCGGTTCAGCCACGCCAAAGAACATCAGGCCGATCCCCATGCCGGCCGAGAACAGCATCGCGAACCAGGTTGTGCTGCTGTAATCGGGGCTGCTGTGGTCGGGGCCGAGTTTTATATCGCCGTATCGGCTGATACCGAGAAACACAACGGTACCAAGGATGATCGCTACGGCAAGAATGTAGAACCAGCTGACATTGGTGATGATCCAGCTTTGAACATCGGCAAACACCAACTGAGCGTGGGCCTGGAAAACACTGGCATAAATAACCAGCAATAGCAGGATGATTCCCGATGTATAAAAAACCGGCGGGTTGAGTGTGGGCGTCGCGCTTGGGTCGGCCTTGGCTGTCATATGAATCTCCTCGGGACGGTCACAGCGATTCGTGTTCCTCTCTCGCTGATGCAGGGCGTTGCAGATGACTCTGCACATCAAGGGACGTTCCGTTCAGCGCTGATATCAAAATAGACGTTCGCAGTCTATTAGGTTGGATCCTGGATCCAATCATTGATGTATTTTATCGTTAGTCGACAAGCGGTAGGCTAAGACTATTGCTAGCAGTGATGGCGCAATGACATATTGCAGCATCTTTCCTCACCTCACGATGTACCGAAAATGCGCCCCCTCAAGTCACTTGTTGCAGCGTCGTTGCTGCTCAGCGGGTGCAATGGAATGCCAGTCGCTTTTGTTCAGGATCCTGTTTTAGACCAAGCCTTTGTCGTTCACTCCGGCGCGCCTTTGCCTTACCTGCTGATGGGTTCGGCTGTGCAATGGAATGAAGATTTCGCGGTGACGGTGAAGCACATTCCTTACTTGTCGGGCACGGTGTTCCAGGGCCAGGCAGACGTGCAGTTCTTCCGCCACAAGGCCAATAGCGTGCCGGCGTGGCGCGGTTACAAGCCGGGCGAAGAGCTGACCTCGGTGGGGTTCAATTCGCTGTACATGTCGATCAAGGGCACCGGCCAGGCCTTGCCGGCCATGGTTCGCCTCGACGTCAAAGAGGGCAACGTGCTTTACGGCACCCACAATGGCGCGCTGGCCAAAGGCATGTCCGGCGGGCCGGTATTTTCCGCCGATGGCAAAGTGGTTGGCATCAACGTGGCATTCCTCACCCGTGATGACGTCAGTCGGCTCAAACGCCCGGACCTGATCGATCAACCGCGCGTAAGCATTTTCCTGCCGTACGCGGAAATCAATCGCGAATGGTCGCGCTATCAGGCCAGCATCACCCCGGCAGCGCCACCAGCGACCAAGCTGGCCAGCCGTTGATCAGCGTTCGCGCAACGCTTCGCGGGCGCGATTGAGCGGTTTGATCAGGTAGTCGAGCACGGTTTTTTCGCCGGTACGGATGTCCACCGTGGCGATCATCCCGGGCACGATGGCGAAGCGTTTGCCGGCCTTGTTGCGCAGTTCATCCGAAGCGGTGCGGATGAATACGCGGTAATAGAAGATCTCCGGTTTGGCTTCGTCCTGAATCGTGTCCGGCGAGATTGTCACCACTTCGCCGTCGAGGCTGCCGTAGATCGAATAGTCGTAAGCGGTGATTTTCACTTTCGCTGCCTGGCCAGGATGAATGAAGGCAATGTCGCGCGGCGAGATGCGTGTCTCGATCAGCAGTTGCTCATCCAGCGGCACGATCTGCATGACCTGGCCGTTGGGCGCAATCACGCCGCCAATGGTGCTGACTTCGATGTCCTTGACGATGCCGCGCACCGGCGAGCGCAGGGTCAGGCGTGACAGCGAGTCGGTGCGACCACGGATCACCGCTTCGAGCATCTGCGCCTCGGCGTTGGCTTTGGCCAGATCTTCGCGCGCGCGAACCATGTAATCGGAACGCGCTTCGGTGGCCTTCAATTCAAGCTCCGAGCGCTGGCGGGTCAGACGCAAGACTTCGACCCGGCTGGAGGCGCCGATCTTCGCCAGATTTTCGGTGATCGCCAGTTCGCTGCGCACCAGTTTCAGCGAACTCTGAATGCCGTCGAGGGTTTGCGCCAGACCTTTGCGCCGGGTCTGGTAGAGCTCGGTTTCGGCACGGATCAAATCGGGGACGTCCTGCAACGAGGGATCAAACGTCAGCGGTTTTTCGCTGACTTCGGCCTGCAAGCGATTGACGCTGGCCAGCGCTGCACGGTACTTGGCCGCGCTTTCGCCGACGTTGGACTGGTTTTTCATCGGGTCCAGTTGGGCCAGAATCTGCCCGCGCTCGACCAACGCACCTTCGCTGACATTGAGCTGCTCGAGGATGCCGCCCTCCATCGACTGGATCACTTGTTCGCGAGAGCTCGGCACGACCTTGCCGGTGCCGGTCGATACCTCGACCACTTCAAACCACGCTGCCCAGGCGATGAAACAGGCGAGCATCAACGCGCACCCCCAGATTACTTTCGCGCCGCCGGCGAGCGCGCGCTCATCGTGGCCGTCGAGGTAGGACATCGGGTCGGGTACGTCGGTCATCATCGCTTTCATACCGCCACTCCTTTGCCGGGGGCACGCAACCGCGCCAGCGCGGCGTCGCGATGGTCATCGATGACGATGCGCCCGTTGTCGAGGACGATGATCCGCTCGACCAGTTGCAGCACACTGACCCGATGCGTGGCGACCACCAGCGTGCGGCCCTGGGTCCAGGCCGCGAGTTTTTCCAGCAGCAGGCGTTCGGTGACGTCATCCAGCGCCGCCGTCGGTTCGTCGAGCAGCAGCACTTGCGGCTGGCGCAGCAACAAGCGCGACAGCAACAGGCTCTGGCGCTGACCGCCGGACAGGCCGAGGCCGCCTTCAAGCACCAGATGATCCATGCCTTTGGGCAGTTGACGAACGAAATCCAGCGCACCGGTAACGTTCAACGCCGCGATGATTTCCTGATCACTGGCCTGACCGGCGCCGAGGGTGATGTTGTCGCGCAGGGTGCCGTGAAACAGCCGTGCCTGTTGCGACAGCAGGCCGACGTCGCGGCGCAGGTCGGCCGGATCCAGATGCGCCAGGGCGATGCCGTCCAGCGTGGTTTCGCCGCTGCTCAGATCCATTGCACCGCCCAAGGCCTGGAGCAACGTTGATTTGCCGGCGCCGTTGCGGCCGAGCAGGGCGATGCGCTCGCCGGGGCGGATGGTCAGATCGATGCTGTTGAGCGCCGGGGCCGATTCTTCGCTGTAGCGAAAACTCGCCTGACGCAGGCGGTAGTCGCCACGAATCGCCGGCAGGTGCACGCGCTGGCTGCCTTCGGGATGATCCACCGGCATCTGCATGATCCGGTTCAAGCCTTCGAGCGCGACTTTGGCCTGCTGCCAACGGGTGAGCACGTGGGTCAGTTGTGCCATCGGCCCCATCATCCGTGACGACAGAATCGACGCCGCGACGAGGCTGCCGGTGGTCAGGTCGCCGGCAATCACCATCGGCGCGCCGAACACGATCACCACCGCAAACACGCCGCCCTGCACATTCTGCGTCCAGGCCACGAGGCTGTTGGTCAGGGAGCGCAAACGCAAGCTGCTGTCCGCCGAGGCGGCGTTGTACTGATTCCATTGTTGCTGGAAACGCTGCTCGGCCTGCAGCGCCTTGATGTCGTCGAGGCCCTGAATACTTTCCACCAGCATGGCGTTGCGCAGCGCCGCTTCGCGCATCGACGCATTGGCCAGTTTGGCCAGTCGCGGTTGCGCGATGATTCCGGGCAACAGCATGAACACCAGCGCCACCAATGGAATCAGCACCAGCGGACCGCCGATCAAATAGAACACCAGCAGGAACAGCAAAAAAAACGGCATGTCCGCCAGCGCCGTAGCGGTGCTGGAGGTGATCAGGTCGCGGATCTGCTCCAGCTCGCGCAGTTGCGAAATGAACGAGCCGGTGGACTTGGGCCGGGCGGAATTACGCAAGCGCAGCGCATGACCAAACACCAGATCGGACACCCGCAAGTCAGCGCGCTTACCCAGCACATCGGTAATGCGCAGACGCAGAATGCGCATGACGAAATCGAACAGCAGCGCCAGCATCACTCCGCCGAACAAAACGTACAGGGTTGGCAAGGATTCCGCCGGAATCACCCGGTCATACACCTGCATGGAAAACAGCACCCCGGCCATGCCCAAAAGGTTCGCTACCAGCGAGGCGATCATCACCTGGGTGTACGGCCGCAGATCGGTGAGGACGATGCGGCGGAACCAGTGTTCGTCGTAGGGCTTGATGTAGTCGTTGGTGCGCACGTCGGCCACCGGTTGCGTCGGGCGCAGAATCACCGTGCGCAGGGCCTGCTCGGCGAGAGCGCCGGCTTCCATGCGACTCTGCAAACCTTGATCGCCACTGAAGCAGATCCCCAGTTCGCCGGTCTCGCCGATGCTTTCGAGTACGCCGACCTGACCGTCGCGCAGTTGCACCACCAGTGGCGTGCGCCAGCGGCTCAGGCTCTTGTTGTCGAAGACCGCAAATTTGACGCTCAAACCGGCCTGACGGGCCATGTGCCGAACCACCTCTTCAACGCGGCCTTCGCTGTGCACCGAGGCCAGGCGCACGCTTTCGGGCGAGACGTCGAGTCGATAGTGGCGGGCGACCTTGAGCACGGCTTCCAGCCACGGCGAATAATCTTCGCGAGCCTCGGCAGCGGCGGGTTCGGGAACAGTGATGCTGGCATCGGTCATGGCAGGATCTCGACATTCTGGATGGCACTGTGGTCGATGCCGAAGACCCGGCGAATCGCACCGCTGTTGTAGAAACAGTCGATCTGCAGGCGTTGCAGATCGGCCCGGGTGTTGACCAGATCGAAGCGCGACTGGTGGATTTCCTGCTCGGCGTTCAGCAGGTCGAGCAGCGGTCGCGTGCCCAGTTCCAAGTACTGGCGGCCATACAACATGCGTGCCTCGGTGATGCTGGTCTGGCGAAATTGCAGCGAGCGCAGCCGCCGGTTCAGGCCCGAGGTTTGCGCCTGGGCTTCAGCCAGACCCTGGCGCGCTTGCAGGCGGGCGAAGTCTTCGGCTGAATCCGCTGCGGTCAGCGCATGCCCGGCAGCGCGGCTGCGTGCACTGATGGCACCGCCCTGATAGATCGGCACTTCGAGGTTGAGGAAGATCCCGACTTGGGTGCGATCGGCGCGCGAGTTCTGCTCGTCGTAGTTGTTATCAAGGTACTGGTTGACCGAGGGTTGCAGCGACAGCGTCGGGTAGGCCTCGGCTTTGGCCTGGGCCAGCTCGGCCTGGGCCTGGGTGCGTTGCGCAGCCGCCTGGAGAACGGCGGGTAGGGTGTCGGAGATCTGCGAGGCGTCGCAGGCCTGGGTTAGCGTAGGCGCGGCGGCGTCGCTGACCGCCGGCGGCGTGCGCCGACCGAGCAGACTGGTCAGCGTCGCTTGCCAGCGTGCGTATTGCGCCTTGAATTCCTGCAACGTCGCCGTCGCGCCTTCGGCCCGGGACTGCGCCTGGACCATATCGGAACGGGTGCTGGCGCCCATGTCGCTGCGCTGTTTGGCCAGGTCGACGATGCCGCCGATGCCCTGAATCTGCTCACGCGCAACCTCGAGCAGACGCTGATAACGCTGCACTTCGATGTAGGCCCTGGCGGTGTCGCGGGCGATGTCGTCGATCGCCAGCAGAATCCCGGCCTGACTGCGCGCCACTCGGGCGCGGGCGGCGTCGACCGAACTGGAAACCTTGCCGAAGTCATACAGCATCTGCTTGAGGGAGATGTTCACCGACTGGCTGCCGGCATCGCTGCCGTAACCGCTGGTGTAACCACCCTTGATGCCGCCGGTGACCTGCGGGTAATACCCGGATTCGGCGACGTTGACCCCTTCGCCTTGCTGGAACAGGGTGCCGATGGCCTCGCCGATCCGTGGGTGCCAGTCCACGGCGAGCCTGACCGCTTGTTCCAGCCCCAACGCGTCCGCATCGGCGGACGCTTTGGAAGCAAGGGCAGGGCGCTGACGATGGTCATTGCCTGCCGGTTGTTGCAGTTGCGACGGGCTGATGCTGCGCAAGCTGCTGTCGAGATTGTCGTCGGCGCGAACGCCGACGGTGAAAGCGGGGTAGAGGCCGATGGTCAACAGGACCACCGGCCATTTCTGGCGAAAAACTGACTCCACAGACTTCCCTTACTGTTGAGAGACCAACGTTCGATGTCTTGTTTCAAACCACTTGAATGCCGTTCTGTACCCACAAGTGGTGGCTCGGATCCTCCTGCGCCGTGTATTGAACATAGTCGATGCCGTCGGCCTGTTGCGTGCCATCGGCGACCCAGCCATCGGTCATGTGCACGCTGTCCCTGTCGTCACCCTTGATCAGCAGGGTGTTGTTGTCCGAGGACGTGATCGCCAGCAGATCGCTGAGATTCAGTGTCAGCGCAACCGCACTGGAATGGTTGAGATCGAGGATCTCGACGTTGTGGATCTTGCTCTGCAGATCGCCGAGGTTGATCGACACGTCGCCACCGGCCCAGAGCAGGGTGTCGGTGCCGCTGCCGCCATCCACCGAGGTGAACTGCTGATCGGCGATGATCAGCGTGTCGTCGCCACCGCCACCTTGCAGGGTCACGGCGCCACCGTGCGAGCCGTCGAGGGTGTCGTTGCCCTCGGTGCCCTGGATCAAGTCACTGCCAGTGGCATGGGCCAGACCGAGGTCATCGCTGGCCAGTGCCGAGAACGCGGTGCTGGCGAATGCGCCGGCATTGTTCAGGTCGATGGTCAGCGTCGCGGTATCCACGGTGCCGTTGGGGTGGGTGAGTTGGTAAGTGAAGGTGTCTTCCTGGCCGATCACCGCATCGGTCAGCCCGGCCTTGAGCGTGTAGGTGTAGTTGCCGTTGGCCTGGACCACCAGGGTGCCGTAGTTGCCGACCAGCGAGACGCCGTTGTAACCCGGCGCGACGTAACTCCCAGCGACCAGCACGCTGAGCAAGGTATAGACCGAGCCCAACACATCGGCGCCGCCGCCAGCGGTGCCGGTGAGCAGATTGCCCGATACCGGCGTGTAGCTGCCGACCACGAACTGATTGTTGTAGGTCGCGACGTTGATCAGGCTGGTGTTGACGCTGGTCAGCAGGCCGAGGCCGCCCACGGCCACCCGCACCTGATAACTGCCGGCGGTCTGGTCGTCGAACTTGATCCCGTAGTTGCCGCCGCCGAGATTGACCAAGGCGTTGCCGCCGTAACTCTTGACCAGCACGTACTGGTTGGTCGCCGTGTTGAGTTTGTACAGGCCCACCGTCATCGAACCGAGCAGCGCCAACAGGTTGCTCGAATTGACCACCACGGTCAGGTCACTGACGGTATCGGCCGCGACCACCGTGTTGTAGTTACCGCTGCCGCCGCCCAGCAGCAC